>Ga0074044_10001196_pt1 | contig 23915 bp, 25 predicted proteins | sample BogForMeECP23OM1_FD_94443 | JGI IMG/M metagenome (GOLD analysis project Ga0074044, IMG submission 94443) | Bog forest soil microbial communities from Calvert Island, British Columbia, Canada - Bog Forest MetaG ECP23OM1 | ecosystem: Environmental > Terrestrial > Soil > Wetlands ... | reverse complement strand
GCCGGCGCCCTCTATGTCGCACCATCGTCACGGTGGGCCGCTTTCAGCCCGTCGGGGCGGGCCTCTCCAGCCTTTTCGGATTCGCCCATGACCGTTCACGTCCCCGCCCCGCAGGTCGCCCATTTCACGCTTCAGAACGGCCTCGAGGTCGTGGTCATTCCGGACCATCGCGCCCCCCGTCGCCACCCCCATGATCTGGCGCCGCAACGGCGCGGCCGACGATCCGGTCGGCAAGTCGGGCATCGGTTGATGACGGCGATGGGGTGGACGGGGGCCCGAACGGCGCAGCGCGCGATGATGGAGTGTTGTCGAAAACCCGTCCGAGGGAAGCCGTCCGGCCCATCGCCGTCATCTTCCGTTGTCGGAATTTACGCCTCCGCAGGGATTTTCGCGTAGAGAAGACAAAACTCGGTCGCAAACGAGTCGGGGCGAGGGGGCGGGAGGCGGGGGCCTGCGCAAATGCCGCATTGGCCGTTGTTGCAGTCGATCCAGGATCTGGACGGGTTTGAATTCACCCTCTTCCTGCTGTGGTCGATTGTCATATTCCTCGGGATCGGCTTCGCCACCGATTACATCTTCAATCGCAAAGGAATGGGTCCCTACTGGAACGCCGGATATGCAATGCTCGGCTGCTACTTGGGGATCTGCGTGCACGATTGGTGGTTCTGGTCCTTTTCGGCCTATGAGCCGGAACTGACGATCACCTTGATTGTCACGGGTCTCATGACGATGCTCCTGAGCGCGACCGCGATCGCGATCCGGCTGGCAGGGGAATGACACGAGGCAGCGGGGGCGGTTTTCGACCACGTTGAGCCGTCATTGCGAGTTAAGCACCGGCCGCGGCCGACCCCGCTGAATGAAAACGTATAACTGCACGCGTCATGACTGTATTAATAATCATGACAAATCAAATCGTTAGCGATTACTTCCTTTTTAGGAGTGAAGCGACGAAGCAATCCAGGGATCGTAGGGCAGCGGTGGTGGCCCTGGATTGCTTCGTTCGCGTCGGCTGAAGCTGCGCCGACTCGCAAGCCGTGCGCCGGCGCCCTATATGTCGCGCTATCGTCACGATGGGCGGCTCTCGCCTCGTCGGGGCGGGCCTCTCCAGCCTTTTCGGATCCGCCCATGACCGTTCATGCCCCCGCCCCGCAGGTCGCCCATTTCACCCTTCAGAACGGCCTCGACGTCGTGGTCATCCCCGACCACCGCGCGCCGGTCGTCACCCACATGGTCTGGTACCGCAACGGCGCGGCCGACGATCCGGTCGGCAAGTCGGGCATCGCCCATTTCCTCGAGCACCTGATGTTCAAGGGCACCAAGGCGCATCCGAAGGGCGAATTCTCGGAATTCATCTCCGAGATCGGCGGGCACGAGAACGCCTTCACCGGCAACGACTTCACCGCCTATTTCCAGCAGGTCGCCAAGGAGCACCTGCGCGCCTGCATGGAATTCGAGGCCGACCGGATGACCGGGCTCGTGCTGACCGACGAGATCGTCGCGCCCGAGCGCGACGTCGTGCTCGAGGAGCGGCGCATGCATTGCGACACCGATCCCGGCGCGCAGCTCGGCGAGGCGGTCCAGGCGACGCTCTTCACCCACCACCCCTATGGCATCCCGATCATCGGCTGGGGGCACGAGATCGAGAGCCTCAAGCGCGAGGACGCGCTCGCCTATTACCAGCGCTTCTATACGCCCGAGAACGCCATCCTCGTCGTCGCCGGCGACGCCGGGCCGGAGGCGACGCGGGCGCTGGCCGAGGAGACCTACGGCAAGGTGAAGCCGCGCGGGGCGCCGCCCGAGCGCGTGCGGCCGCTCGAGCCGCCGACGGTCGCAAGCCGCCTCGTCACGGTCAGGGACGACAAGGTCGAGCAGCCGAACTGGCAGCGCCATTATCTCGCCCCCTCCTGCCGCACCGCGCAAGAAGGCGAGTCCGAGGCGCTCGACGTGCTCGGCCACCTCCTCGGCGGCGGGCAGACGAGCCTCCTCTATCGGACGCTGGTCGTCGAAAAGAAGCTCGCCGTCTCGGCCTGGGCCTATTATCACGGCACGGCGCTCGACGAGACCCGCTTCATCGTCAACCTGACGCCCGCCCCCGGCGTCAGCCTGGAGACGCTCGACAATGCGTTCGACAAAGTGCTGGCGAAATTCCTCGCCGATGGGATCGAGCCCGGCGCGCTCGAGCGCGCCACGACGCGCCTCGTGGCGGACGCGCTCTACGCCCGCGACAGCCAGTCGGATCTCGCCCGCTGGTACGGCTCGTCGCTCGCGATCGGCCAGACCATCCGCGAGGTCGAAGACTGGCCCGCCAAGATCGAGGCCGTCGACGCCGAGGCGGTTCTTGGCGCGGCGCGCCGCTGGCTCGACCGCAAGCCCGCCGTGACCGGCCACCTGCTGCCGCTGGAGGCCGAAGCCGCCTGAGCCGATCTTCAAAGAACAACAAATCCGGAAACGCCCCATGCAGAAACACGTCGCCGTCCCGCCCGCTTCGTCAACCGTCAACGTGCGGACGGTGACGACGCCGCGCGGACTCGCCTTTTGGCTCGTCGAATCCTCCGCCGTGCCGCTGGTCGCGCTCGAATTCGCCATGCGCGGCGGCGCGGCGCAGGATTCTGCCGACAAGGCGGGCTTGGGGATGCTGCTCGCCGGACTGCTCGACGAGGGCGCGGGCGAGATGGATTCGCAGGCCTTCCAGCAGGCGCTCGACGAGAAGGCGATCGAGCTCCATTTCCGCAACGACCGCGATCACATGGCCGGGCGGATGCGGACGCTTGTCAAGAACCTCGACCGGGCGGCCGAGCTGCTGCGCCTCGCCATCAACGCGCCTCGCTTCGACGAGGAGCCGTTCGTGCGGGTGCGCGAGCACGCCAACGCCAGGCTTCGTCACGACGCCAACGATCCGGGCACGGTCGCGGCGAAAACCTGGCGGGCGAACGCCTTTCCCGGCCATCCTTACGGGCTTCCGGCGGAAGGCGCGCTCGAGACGCTGGCGCGCGTCGAGCGAGCCGACCTCGTCGCCGCGGCTAAGCGGACGATCGCCCGCGATCAGCTGGTCGTCGCGGTGGTCGGGGCGATCGACGAAAAGGCCGCGGCCGATCTCGTCGACCGGGCCTTCGCCGACCTGCCGGAGAAGGGCGATCTGAAGCCCATTCCGGAGGCGCCCTTCGCGGGCCTCGGCAAGGTCGACGTGGTCGCGCTCGACGTGCCGCAGTCGACCATCCGCTTCGGCCGCCCGGGCCTGAAGCGCGACGATCCCGACTACATCGCGAGCATCGTCGCGGCGCATGTGCTCGGCGGCTCGGGCAACATGACCTCGCGCCTGTTCCGCGAAGTGAGGGAGAAGCGCGGTCTCGCCTACACCGTGTTCGGCAATCTCTACGCCCTCGACCACGGCGGCTTCTTCTACGGCGGCACGACGACCAAGAACGAGCGGGCGCGCGAGTCCTTCGATGTCGCCTCGGCCGAGATCCGCGACGTCGCGCTGAACGGCCTCACGCATGAGGAGCTCGAGAAGGGCAAGACCTATCTCATCGGCTCCTATCCCTTGCGCTTCGATACCTCGGTCAAGATCGCCTCCCAGCTCGTTCAGATCCAGCTCGAAGGCCGCGCCCCCGACTGGCTCGTCGAGCGCAACCGGCAGATCGCCGCGGTGACGCTCGCAAGCCTCAAGCGCGCCGCCGCGCGGGCGCTGGGCGACGGCTCGCTCTATACGACGGTGGTCGGCAAGCCCGAGGGGTTCTAATTCCTTCTCCCGCATAGCCCGCCGAGAGACGGGTGTCCAAATGGACGCCCTTTGCTGGAGAAGGTGGACGCGCGCAGCGCGGCCGGATGAGGGGCCGGCGCCTTCAGGCTTGTTGTTGCGGCAGTGCGAAACCCTCACCCCCAACCCTCTCCCGCATAGGGCGTTCGTAAGAACGCCCGTCTCTCGACGGGCTATGCGGGCGAGGGGGCCCCGCGCGCCTCAGCCGGTCCGCACGAGAATCCGCACCTGCTTTTCCGGCGGAGTTCGTTCCCATGGCCTGAAAAAGCCGAACGCTAGACCCGTCTCGCCGGCTCGCTTGACCCGAAACCGGAATGTCTCGCGGGAGAAGAAGCCGACCGCGTTCCGGTCCGGCTTCGGCTCGAACAGTACGTCCGGCTCCCCCAGCCCCTGCAGGACGGCGGAATCGAACTGCAGGATGCGCCAACAGCAGCCCGAGCCCGGCTGGGCCCGCAGCGCGACGGCGAGCTCCATTCCCGGCGCGAGCGACACCGTTGTCCCGTCGTCGACTTCGGAAGCCGCGGCGCCGTGGACAAAGCGCAGGTTCTCGTCCTGGGACTCCTGCCCGTCCGCCGCGCCGGCGACGGGCGCGACCACAAACATTGCCGCCGCCAGTCGTGTGCTCAACCGCATCCATGCGTCCCCGTTCTTGAGAGCAAACGCGGTCCCCTTCCGCGACGTCGGTTTTATTCTGCCCGATTTAATTTGCAAGCGCTATAGCCTTCGATTCACATCGCGTCTTTCACGCCCATCCGGATGAGCGCCCAGTTGACCGGATAAGTCGTGGCGAAACCGGCGAGCATCGCGGCCTGCGTCGTCAGCCAATAGGCGAGGCTCGTCGGCTCGAGTCCGGGCAGGACGAGCGGGCGCGCCGCCATGACGGCGAACATGCCGACCTCGTAGGCGATGAGCGAGAGCGTGTCGATCTTGACCGCGGCGATGAGGCCGTCCTTCAGGGAAAGACCGCGCATCGGCGCGACCGAGAAATACTGGAATTCGATCCCGAACAGATAGGCGAGCAGGAATGAGAGGAGGAGCTTTCCTCCGAATTCGGGAGCCGAACAGGCTCAAACCCGAGAAGAAGGCGATCCAGTCGCCGAGGAAGTCGCCGAGCGCGCAGCCCGCGCCTCAGTGCGTCGCCGCGACGAAGGCGGCCTGCCACATCGGACGCTCGGCGTGGCCTCGTCGCCGCCCGGCCGGCGGGGCGCGGCCGAAGGCGAAATGGAAGGGCAGGCCGAGCGGCCCCCAGTAGCGCATCGTCAGCGGCCACACCGCGTCCATGATCGGCATCGCCTGCCGGCGGCCGGCGACGAAGACGTCGCCTGCAACAAACGCCGCCGTCAGGACCGAGAGCGGAACGTAGACGTCGGCGAAAGCCCGAAGCCAGAACGGCGCGATTGCCGAGCCTCCGTTTTTCGCGGCCGGAAAGAAAAGCTCAATCGCCAGCCGCGCGTTTTGATCCAGGCGAGGGCGGCGAGAGACTCGCGGAAGGCGTTTTCTTAGCGCCAGATCCCGTGCGATAAGTCGGCCGAGGATCCATGCCGCCATGCCGATTCGCCGTCTCGATCCGCTGCTCGTCGATCGCATCGCCGCGGGCGAGGTGATCGAGCGGCCGGCCGCGGCGGCGAAGGAATTGATCGAGAACGCGCTCGACGCCGGCGCGCGCACGATCGAGGTCGCGATCGAGGCGGGCGGGCGGCGCCTCATCCGGGTGAGCGACGACGGGCGCGGCATGGACGAAGCCGACCTCACGCTCTCGGTCGAACGGCACGCGACGTCGAAGATCCCCGACGGCGACCTGACGGCGATCGCGACTTTCGGCTTCCGCGGCGAGGCGCTGCCGTCGATCGCCTCCGTCTCGCGGCTCGAGGTCCGCACGCGGACGGAGGGCGCGCCGACGGGCCTCCGGCTCGTCGTCGAGGACGGGGCGAAGAGCGCGGTTCAGCCCTGCGCGGGAGCGGGCGGCACGCGGGTCGAGGCGCGCGATCTCTTCGCCGCGACGCCGGCCAGGCTCAAGTTCCTGAAATCCGACCGCAGCGAAGCGCAGGCGGTCGCCGACGTGGTGAGGCGCCTCGCGCTCAGCCACCCCGAAACGCGCTTCTCTTTCTCGACCGACATCGGCTCGGGCTTCGACTGGCCGGCCGCAGGCGCGGGCGAAGCGGGCAGGGCGGAGCGGCTGCGCCAGGCGCTGGGCGATGAATTCGCCGCAAATTCGCTCGCCCTCGACGCGGCGCGCCAAGGCGTGCGGCTCGAAGGGCGGATCGGCCTGCCGACTTACAGCCGGCCGAACGCGCTGGCGCAATTCGTCTTCGTCAACGGCCGCGCCGTGCGCGACAAGAATCTCTCAGGCGCGGTGCGCGCGGCGTACATGGATTTCCTGCCCGCCGACCGGCATGCGGTCGTCGCGCTGTTCGTCGAATGCGATCCGCGCGAGGTCGACGTCAACGTCCACCCCGCCAAGGCGGAAGTGCGCTTCCGCGACGCGGGCCTCGTGCGCGGCCTCGTCGTCGGGGCGGTGAAGCAGCGGCTCATGGAGGCGCTCCATCGCGCCGCGACCACCGGCGGGACGGCGACCGTGCTCGCCATGCGCCCGCCGCAGGCCTTCCGGCCCGCCGCGCCCGCGAGCGGCTGGGACTGGCGCGCCTCGCCCGCGGCGCCCGCGCTCGCCTTCGGCTTCGCCGAGCCGGCGCAGGCGCGCTTCGCCTTCGCCCCTGGCGGGCCCGCTCCCGCCGCGGCGGAGGCGGATGCGCGCGACCTCGCCGCCCCGCTCGGCGCGGCGCGGGCGCAGGTGCACAATTGCTACATCATCGCCCAGACGGAAGACGGGCTCGTCATCGTCGACCAGCATGCGGCGCACGAGCGGATCGTCTACGAGACGCTGAAGCGCCAGCGCGAGGGGCAGGGGGTCGAGCGGCAGGCTTTGCTGACGCCGCTCGTCGTCGACCTCGACACGGACGCGGCGGCGCTGATCGACGCGCATGCACAAGAGCTCGCCGGGCTCGGGCTTGTCGTCGAAGGCTTCGGCCCGGGCGCGGTCATCGTGCGCGAGGCGCCCGCCGTCCTCGCGAAAGGGGATCTCGCCGGCCTCGTGCGCGACCTCGCCGCCGATCTCATGGCCGAGGACGGGGCGCAGAGCCTCGCCCGCCGGCTCGACCAACGCCTCGCGAACTTCGCCTGCCACCATTCGGTGCGCTCGGGCCGGCCGCTGAAGCCCGAGGAGATGAACGCGCTCCTGCGCGAGATGGAGGCGACGCCCGGGGCCGGCCAGTGCAACCACGGCCGTCCGACCTATGTCGAACTGAAACTTTCCGACATCGAGCGGCTGTTCGGGCGGCGGTGAATTATGGTCCACAATCGGCGAAACCGGCCATAGACTATTCGCGGAGATTTGGTTCGCGGCTGCGGGATGGTTGGATGGGAACGCGCTGTGACCGTGGGCGATCGTCGAGCGACTGTTCATGCCGCCGCCAGCATGGACGGCGCTCTGCGGCGTCAGAACGATATTCGAAGGCGACCACGGCGTGCATCCGGCGGCGCGCATGAGCGATAAGTCGCGTGTCGTCATCGTTTGGGACGCGCCCACGAGACTCTTCCACTGGCTGACCGTTGCGCTGGTGGCGGCGGCTTACGCGACGTGGCGATTGAACTGGATGGTCTGGCACGGGCGGGTCGGCGTCGCGTTGCTCGCCTTGCTGCTGTTCCGGCTGCTGTGGGGCTTCTTTGGCAGCGAGACGGCGCGGTTCTCCCGCTTTCTCGCTTCGCCGCGGACGGCCGTGCAACACCTGAAATTTGCGCTTCTGCGGGAGCCCGACCGCCAGGTCGGCCATAATCCGGCCGGCGGCTGGATGGTTCTCCTCTTGCTCTTGCTCCTTCTTGCCGAGACGCTGAGCGGACTCTACGTCGCCAACGATATCGCCGATGTCGGACCGTTCACGGAAATTGTCCCCGCCCCGGTCGCGAACGCGATCGAGACGTCGCACGCGATCGTCTGGGACGTGCTGTTGGCGGCGATCCTATTGCATGTGGTGGCGATCTTCGCCTACGCGGCGGCGAAGGGACAGAACCTGTTGCGTCCGATGATCACCGGCACAAAGGTCCTGCCGGCAAGCTTGCCCGCGCCGCGGCTTGCAAGCCCGGCGCGGGCGGCCGTCCTCTTTGCCGGCGCCGCCGCGGCCGCGGCGATTATCGCCAATCTCATGTAATTCTGGTCAACCTTTCGGAGGGACCACCTGACCGCGGATCTCGCCTGCAGGATGCGATTGGGTGTGCACATTCACGTACCAATCGCCGGCGGAGAACTGCTGCGCCTGCTCGGGAGTGAGGGTAGCGCTCCCCGTTATCGGGTTTGACGGTGGGGTCGTCTTTGAGGTGAGCCAGATCAAGACCGGCGCATTCTGGCCCTGCTTGGCCGGGCCGTGGAAATGCGCCATCGTGACCGGACTCGACAGCCCGCTATAGGTGATGTTCCAGGTCACCATCCGAGTTGCCGGATCGTAGGTAAGATCAGCAGTCCCCGTGCCGCTCGTGTCAACCGGCGGCACGCTTTGCGCCCCGCTCAGCGGAACCTTGAATGAGACGGGTTCCGCTTGAGCCGCCCCCATCCAGGCGAGCCCCATCACCAAAACAACAGGAATGACAGCTCGCCGAGAAATCATGGCATCATCCATCTTGGCCTCCCTTGGGCGCCGATCACAAAAGATCGTCCATGAACCATACACCAGGCTGAGCGACAGTTTCACCGCACGTTTTGGCCGAGAATGACCCAAGAACTGACGCCCTTTTACCGGCTCGCCGAGTATGTGATGATGTCGACGAGTTTGGAAGGGAGGATGCGTGCAATGGACGGCGGCTTCGGCGAGGGACTGCTCGCTTCGCCGGTTCCTGCGGCCGGCCGGGCGGACCGCCGGTTGCGAAGGTGGAAGCGACGATAGGCGGGTGGACCCAGCATGACGCCGAACGTGTCGATCCGCGCACGGCTGATCTTCCTCTCGATCCTGTTGCTGGCGATCCTCGCCGTTTCTTCGGCGCTCCTGATCCGGGAACTGACGCGCGACTCGCGAAGCCTCGCCGAGGAGGCGACGCTCGTCTCCGTTGTCCGGAACGCCAATTCGGCCAGCAAGCACTTCGGCGATTTGAAGTATTGGGTGATCGACTCGGCGGTGTCGCAACTCGCGCGGTCGCAACAGGCCGCCGCCGACGCCAAGGCGCGGCTCGACACCGATCTGAAGGCAATCTCGGCCGTCGATCCTGCCCTCGTCGGCGCCATCGGAGGCGAAGTCGACCTAATGAACGAATTGGCGCGCCAGGCGGGCGTAGCCTATTCCAGCGACGACAGCTCCGCCGGCAACGCGCTGCTGGAGCAGGCGAAAAGTCACATTATGAATGTCGATAACGCGATCGATAGGATCGTCGACCGGGTCGAGCAGCAGGCCGCGGCCCGGCGCGATGCGTCGACGAGACAGGCGCAACTCGCGGTCAAACTGGCGATCATTGGCGGAATCGGCGCGCTGGCGCTCGCGTTCCTGTTCACGGCGCTGACGGTGCGCTCGATCACCATCCCGCTGAAACAGTTGAACCGGAGCATGGCGGCGATCACGCACGGCGAACTCGACGTCCCATTGCCGCGGACAGGCGGGGATGAGATCGGGGCGATGACGCGAACGCTCGGCATGTTGCGCGACAGCCTGATCGAGCGGGATCGCCTGGAACGCGAACGACAGCGCGCCGAAGCCGAGATCCGAGCGGCGCGCGATACGGCCGAGGCGGCGCTGCACGATCTGAAAGCGGCCCAGGCCAGTTTGATCCAGGCCGAAAAGATGGCGTCCCTTGGTCAGCTGACGGCGGGGATTGCGCACGAGATCAAGAACCCCCTCAACTTCGTCAACAATTTCGCCGGCCTTTCGGTCGAGCTGCTCGACGAACTGAAGGAGCAGGCCGCGTCGGCGCTGGCTACGCTCGAGGAGGAAAAGCGCGGCGACGTCGACGAAGTATTCGAACTGCTGACCGGCAACCTCGAGCGGATCGTCGAGCACGGAAAGCGCGCCGACAACATCGTCAAGAGCATGCTAGCGCATTCGCGCGAAGGCAGCGGCGCCCGTGAGAGCGTCGACCTCAACGCCCTCGTCGAGGAATCGCTCAATCTCGCCTATCACGGCGCCCGCGCGCAGGACCCGAAATTCAACATCACCTTGGAGCGCGCCTATGGCGGCGACATTGCGCCGCTCGAACTCGTGCCGCAAGACATGACGCGCGTGTTCCTCAACCTCTTCGGCAACGGCTTCTACGCCGCGAACAAGCGGCGGCAAGAGGCGGGCGACTGGAAGTTCGAACCGGCGCTGACGGTGACGACGCGCGACCTCGACGAGGCCGTCGAGGTCCGGGTGCGCGACAATGGCGCCGGCATTCCCGCCGAGATCAAGGACAAGCTGTTCCAGCCGTTCTTCACCACCAAGCCGACCGGCGAAGGCACCGGGCTTGGACTGTCGATCAGCTACGACATCGTCACGCACGAGCACGGCGGCGCGATCAAGGTCGTGAGCGAGGTCGGCGCATTCACCGAATTCATTGTCCGTCTGCCGCGGCGATTCGCCGCGGGCAAGACGTCGGCTCCAGCGGCGGCGACCGGAGGGTCATGACCGTAAGCATCCTGATTGTCGACGACGAACCCGATGTCGCCGAATTGTTTCGCGGCGGTTTCGGCGCGAGGCGCGCCAGGGCGCATACGTCCTGCATTTTGCGTTCTCGGCGGCGGAAGCGCTCGAACGTCTCGCGGGCGACATCGAGCCGGAGCTGATCGTGATTCTGTCGGACATCAACATGCCGGGGATGGATGGGCTGGCGCTCCTGCGCGAGATCAGGACGCGCCGGCCCGGCCTGCCGGTGATGATGGTGACCGCCTATGGCGACGACGAGCGGCGCCGTCGCGCCGCCGAAATGGGGGCCGCCGATTTCCTGATGAAGCCAATCGACTTCGATTTCCTGAAGGAACGGCTGCGCCAGTTGCATGCGCGATCGGCCTCCTGACCAGAGGTGATGAACGTTTCTCCGCATTGACAACCCGGCCCGGCCATGGTTTGCGAAAGTTCCGTCGGCCGCTTCTCGCCCCGACGCCGGAACCGTTTCGATGCCGCGTCTCGCCAAAACGACGACGAACACGTTTCGCCCCGCCAAAGGCGGGACGAACGGCTGAACGCGCCTCCCGTTCCGGCTCCTCCTCCGGCGGGGCGCCGGGGTCGAGGTCCGTATTCACGGGCCGTTCGCGGGGAGGCCAAGAGCCAGAAGGAAATTTTTGCAATGTCAGGCTTCAAGGTCGCGATCGCCGGGGCGACCGGCAATGTCGGCCGCGAGATGCTCGCCATCCTCGCCGAGCGCCGCTTCCCCGTCTCCGAGGTCGTCGCGCTCGCCTCGACCCGCTCGATCGGCAAGGAGGTGTCGTTCGGCGACAAGACCTTGAAATGCAAGGCGCTCGAGCATTACGACTTTTCCGACGCCGACATCTGCCTCATGTCGGCGGGCGGAGCCGTGTCGAAGGAATTCTCGCCGAGGATCGGCGCCAAGGGCTGCGTCGTCATCGACAATTCGTCGGCCTGGCGGATGGACCCGGACGTGCCGCTCATCGTGCCCGAGGTCAACGCCGGCGCGGCCAAGGGCTTCGTCAACAAGTACATCATCGCCAACCCCAACTGCTCGACCGCCCAGCTCGTCGTGGCGCTGAAGCCGCTGCACGACCGCGCCGTGATCAAGCGGGTGGTGGTCGCGACCTACCAGTCGGTGTCGGGCGCGGGCAAGGAGGCGATGGACGAGCTCTTCTCGCAGACGCGCGCGGTGTTCGTCTCCGACCCGGTCGAGCCGAAGAAGTTCCCCAAGCGCATCGCCTTCAACCTCATTCCCCAGATCGACGTCTTCATGGACGACGGCTCGACCAAGGAAGAGTGGAAGATGGTCGCCGAGACGAAGAAAATCCTCGACCCGAAGATCAAGCTGACGGCGACCTGCGTGCGCGTGCCGGTGTTCATCAGCCATTCGGAAGCGGTCAACATCGAATTCGAGAAGCCGATCAGCGCCGAGGAAGCGCGCCGGATCCTGCGCGAGGCGCCGGGCTGCCTCGTCATCGACCGGCGCGAGCCCGGCGGCTACATCACCCCGCACGAGGCGGCTGGCGAGGACGCGACCTATGTCAGCCGCATCCGCGAGGACCCGACGGTCAAGAACGGCCTCAACCTCTGGTGCGTCTCCGACAATTTGAGGAAGGGCGCGGCCCTGAACGCGGTGCAGATCGCCGAAGTGCTGGCCAACCGCGGCTGGCTCAAGCCGAAGGCCAAGGCGGCGTGAGGCGCGGCCATGCTCTAAGAACGTCATGGCCGGACTTGAACGATGACGATGGCGGGAAGCGCGACGACGACGCTGTCGCGACGGCGTCGCGAAACTTGCTATGGTCGCATTCAGCCTATATCCCCGTCCCACGTGAACCCACGTTCGGCGATCCATGGTGACTGAGTCCGATATCCGCCTTCTCACCTCCCCGCGCATCTTCCTCGTCGGCATGGCGGCGTTCCTGGCGCTGGTCGGCTTCGTCGTCCTCATTCTCTACAAGCAGATCGAGCTCGCCTTCTCCGCCAATCCGGGCCTCAACGGGCTCATCCTCGGCATTCTGGCGATCGGCTCGCTGTTCACGTTCCGCCAGGTCATCCGACTCTTCCGGGAGATCCATTGGGTCAACTCGCTGACGGGGGCGGCGGCCGGCCGGGTGGTCGCCCCGCCGCTCCTGCTCGCCCCGATGAAGGCGATGCTCAACGCCGGCGCCGGCGCGCGCGGCCTCTCGACGATCACGACGCGGGCGATCCTCGATTCGATCGCCACCCGCCTCGACGAGGGGCGGGAGCTCAGCCGCTACCTCGTCGGGCTGCTCGTGTTCCTGGGCCTGCTCGGCACCTTCTGGGGCCTGCTCGAGACGGTGCATTCGATCAGCGGCGTCATCGAGAGCATGAAGACCGGCGCCGACACCTCGCGGATGTTCGAAGACCTCAAGATCGGCCTGTCGGCGCCGATCGCCGGCATGAGCGTGTCGTTCACCTCCTCCCTGTTCGGCCTCGCGAGCTCGCTGATCCTCGGCTTTCTCGACCTCCAGGCGGGTCAGGCGCAGAACCGCTTCTATTCCGAATTCGAGGAGTTTTTGGCGAGCCACGTGCAGACGACTCCGGCCGTCGTCGACCCTTCGCCCGAGCCGGAGGTCGCGATCCAGCCGATGATCGAGCACCAGCGCAACGCCGCCGCGATCGCGACCCTCGCCGAGGGCATCCAGGCGCTGGTCGGCCACATGCGGACCGAGCAGCAGCAGATCCGCAACTGGGTCGACGTGCAGGCCCAGCAGCAGGAGGACATCGGCAAGCTCCTGCGCCGCCTGCTGGACGAGCTGACGACGCCGTAGTTCCTTCTCCCCGCATAGCCCGTCGAGAGACGGGCGTCTTTCGACGCCCTGTGCGGGGAGAAGGTGGAGGGGCGACGCGGATCTCCGCGGTTCGGCGTAGCCCCTCACCCCAGCCCTCTCCCCGCGAGCGGGGAGAGGGGGAACAGAGTGGAGATCCGAATGGCGCTGTCGCGCGGACGCCGCTATGAGCCGGTCAACTACTGGCCGGGCTTCGTCGACGCCCTGTCGACGATGCTGCTCGTCATCATCTTTCTCCTCTCCGTGTTCATGCTGGCGCAGTTCTTCCTGTCGCGCGAGGTGACCGGCAAGGACGAGGCGCTCGCCAAGCTCGACCGGCAGATCGAGGAGCTGACCAACCTGCTCGCGCTCGAGCGCACGCAGAAGAGCGCCGACGAGACCAAGATCGCGACCCTGACCGCGACCCTCGATTCGGCGCAGCTCGAAGCCAAGCGCCTCAAGGGCGAAGCGGCCGAGGGAGCGGGCGCCGCCGCGGCCGAGGGGCAGGCCTCCGCCGCCGCCAGCGCGCTCGACGAGCAGAAGACGATCTCCGCCCGCGCCCTCGCCGAGGTCGACGTGCTCAACCAGCAGATCGCCGCCCTGCGCAGGCAGCTCGCCGCGCTCGAGGACGCGCTCAACGCATCTGAGGCGGCGAACCGGGAGTCGCAATCGAAGATCTCCGACCTCGGCCAAAGGCTGAACGTCGCGCTCGCCCAGAAGGTGCAGGAGCTCAACCGCTACCGTTCCGACTTCTTCGGCCGCTTGCGTCAGATCCTCGGCTCCCGTCCGGACATCAGGGTGGTCGGCGACCGGTTCGTGTTCGAATCCTCGGTGCTGTTCGACGTCGGCAAGGCCGACATCAGCCCGGAGGGCCAGCAGTCGCTCGACACGCTGGCCTCGGCCGTGCTCGACCTCGAGCGCGAGATTCCGCCCGACATCCCCTGGATCCTGAGGGTCGACGGGCACACCGACAGCCGTCCTATCAGCGGCGCGGGACAGTTCAAGTCGAACTGGGAGCTGTCGGCCGCCCGCGCCGTCGCCGTCGTGCAATACCTCGTCTCCAAGGGGGTCGAGCCCGACCGGCTCGCCGCCGCCGGGTTCGGCGAGTTCCAGCCGATCGACCAGGGGACCGACGACGCGGCGCTCGCCCGCAACCGGCGCATCGAACTGAAGCTGACGGAGCGGTGAGCGTTTCGGCCTTCGCCTTGCGCGATTTCGACGAAGCTGACCTGCCCGCTCTGATCGACCTCTGGGTCGCAGCCTGGCGAGAGACCAGTTTCGACATCGACTTCGCGGCGCGCCGGCCCTGGCTCGTCGAGCGCCTGCGCGCCCATTGCGCCGACGGCGGGGCGATCGTGGTCGGCCTCGACGCCGCCGGCCGGCCGGCCGGCTTCGTCACCCTCGATCCGGCGAACGGCTACCTCGACCAGCTCTGCGTCGCGCCGCGCGAGCGCGGTTCGGGGCTCGCCTCGGCTCTGCTCGATGCGGCGAAACGCCTCGCTCCCGGCGTCGTCGAGCTTGACGTCAACGAGGACAACCGGCGCGCCTGGCGCTTCTACGAACGCGAAGGCTTTCAAGCCGTCACGCAGGGCCTCAGTGCGAAGTCGGGGCTGCCAACGCTCAGAATGCGCTGGACGCCGGGCGGCTGACGGAGCTCAAGCGGTTGCCATGGCGGGCGTTCCCCGCTAGGCCATGCGACGGAGAAAAGAGCCGGCGACGCCGCGCTAAGGCGGCGGGAAGCGCCGCCCGTCCAGGGAGAAATCGAACATGCGCAACATTGTCATTCTGTCGCTCTCGGGGGTCGCGCTCGCGGCGCTCGCGACGCCGGCCCTCGCCGAGGACATCACCATCGCCGTCGCCGGGCCGATGACCGGCCCCGTGGCCTCGATCGGCGACCAGATGAAGCGCGGCGCGGAGGCGGCCGCCCAGGCGATCAACGACGCCGGCGGGGTCAACGGCCGCAAGATCAAGATCGCAGTCGAGGACGACGCCTGCGATCCGAAACAGGCGGTTGCGGTCGCCAACCTCATCGTCGGCCAGCAGATCAAGTTCGTCGATGGCCACGCCTGCTCGGGGTCGTCAATTCCCGCCTCGGACATCTACGCCGAGAACAACATTTTGATGATGAGCCCGGCCTCGTCGAATCCGGTGCTCACCGAAAAGGGCCATCAGAACGTCCTGCGCCTCTACGGCCGCGACGACGCTCAGGGCGCCTTCATCGCGTCCTTTATCATCGACAAGTACAAGGGCAAGAAGATCGCGATCCTGCACGACAAGTCGGCCTACGGCAAAGGCGTCGCCGCCGTGGTGAAGGACAAGCTGAACGCCGCCGGGGTCACCGAGGTCATGTTCGAGGGCATCAACCCGGGCGAGAAAGACTACAGCGCGATCGTCACCAAGCTGAAGGGCGCCGGCGCAGATGTGGTGTATTTCGGCGGCTATCACCCCGAGGCGGGGCTCATTATCCGCCAGGCCGCCGACCAGGGCTACAAACCCCAGTTGATCGCCCCCGACAGCCTCGCGACCTCCGAGTTCTGGCAGATCTCGGGCCCGGCGGGGGAAGGCGTGCTGTTCACCTTCCCGACCGATCCCCGCCGCTCCCCCGCCGCCGCCAAGGCGATCGAGCAGTTCAAGGCGCAGGGATTCAATCCGGAAGGCTTCACGCTCTTCAGCTACGGCGTGATCAACGCGATCGCAGACGGGATCAAGATGGCTGGATCCGACGATCCAAAGGCCGTCGCGAAGGCGCTCGAGAGCGGCCAGCCGGTCGAGACCGTGATGGGCCCGGTCAAGTTCGACTCGAAGGGCGACATCAAGGACCCGAGCTACGACATCAACGTCTGGAAAGAGGGCAAGTACGCCCCGATCGCGCCGTAGCGCGACAACGCGCCGCCGCGGACCCGATCGCAGGAAAGCCATGCGCCGGCTCGGCCGACGAACCTTTCTCGCCGGCCTTGCGGCCCTCGCCGGCGCGGGCGCCCGCCCGGCTTCGGGATCGCCCGACGATCGTTTCGCCGAGGCGAACGACCGGCTCGCGGCGGTGGAAAAACGCGCGGGCGGCCGGCTCGGCGTCGCGGTGATCGAAACGGGCCGGGGCCTTGCGCTGGCGCATCGCGCCGACGAGCGCTTTCCGATGTGCAGCACGTTCAAGCTTCTCGCCTCCGCCGGCGTCGCTCTATGGCCCCTGGATTGCTTCGCTTCGCTCGCAATGACGACTATGCTCGGACCACGACGACCTCGAGGTTGCCGGCTGCGGAGGCCGCCTCCATCGCCTCGGCGAGATCCGACAGCGCGAAGACGCGCGGCTTGATCGCGCTCGAGTCGAGGAGGCCGCTGCGGACGAGGTCGAGGAGGCGGCGATAAGCGCTCGCCGGATACATGAACTGGCCAAAAATTTCCCAGTTGTTCAGCATGACCTGGGTGTAGGGAACCGGCAGGTCGACGGTCATGCTGCCCATCAGCACGAGCGTCCCGTTGCGCTTGAGGCTCGTCAGCGCCGCGACCGTCGAGCGCGAATCGGTCGCATTGCCGACCATGTCGAAGGCGAGGTCGGCGCCGCCGCCGCAGGCCTGGCGGATCGCCTTCGCGTCGGCGGCGACATCGCCGGCGAGCGCAACCGGCGCGACGCGCGGGCCGGCCGCCACGGCGACCGCGGCGAGCGCGTCAAAATTGCGCCCGGCCGCGATCACCCGCGCCGCGCCCATGGCGATTCCGAGCAGGACGGCCGCCGTTCCGTAGGCGCCCGTCGCGCCGTTGACGACAAGAGTCTCGCCCGCCGCGAGCCGGCCGCGCAAAAGTCCGCCATAGGGTACGATGAACCGGCTCAAGGCGGCGAGCTGCGCCGCGTCGGCGCCGTCGAAGCCATCGAGGGGCGTCACTGCCGCGACGGGCGCGAGCGCATATTCGGCGAGCGTTCCGTCCGGCCAGTCCGCGAGCATCTCCGCCGCGCCGGCGCCGGAGGTGAGGCCGATCAGGATCTGCGCCGGATCGTCGACGTTCTCGCGCGCGACGAAGTGGGGCGACAGCACGACGCGCTGGCCCTTCTCGAGACTCCAGACGTCGCGCCCGACCGCCGCGACCGTCCCGATCGCGTTGGTGCCGATGGTGAAGGGTTTTGCGGGCGGATTGTAGAAGGGGAGTTTCCCTTCGACATAGGCCTTGAGGTAGGACAACAGCGTCGTGGCCTCGACCCTGATCAGCACGCTGCTGGGCCGTGGCTCGGGGACGGGAACGTCCTCGAGCGCGAGGCGCCCGCCGAGTTTTTCGAGACGCCAGGCTTTCATGGAACGGCTCCTCGTTTTGCGGCGGATGATACCAAAACGCGCGCGACTGTCGCCTGCTTTGACGGTTCCTTTGTGAATCAGATTCCTTGCGAGCGGGATGCGGCGCAAGCCGCGTCGGCGTGCTAGTCTGCGCCGTGGTTGAGGCGCCCGATGACCGAGACGCGAAAAATTGCCGCGATCCTCGCCGCCGACGTCGTCGGCTATGGCAGGCTGGTCGCCGCCGACGAGGAGAGCACGCTCGCTCGACTCCGAGCGCTTCGCAGCGACCTCGTCGACCCGACGATCGCCGTCCACCGCGGGCGGGTGGTCAAGCGCATGGGCGACGGCCTCATTGTCGAGTTCCGCAGCGTGGTCGACGCCGTGCGCTGCGCGATCGAGCTGCAGACCGCGACTGCAGACCGCGATGGTCGATCGCAACGTGGGCGTGGCTGCGGACAAGAGCATCGAGTTCCGCGTCGGGGTGCATCTGGGCGACGTCGTCGAGGAGGAAGACGGCGATCTGATGGGCGACGGCGTCAATATCGCCGCACGGCTGGAAGCCATTTGCGAGCCCGGCAGGTTGTGCCTGTCCGGCGCGGCCTACGAGCAGGTGCGCGACCGGGTGAAGGAAACCTTCGTCGATCGCGGCGAGAAGGCGCTCAAGAACATTGCGCGGGCGGTGCGGATTTATGCGCTCGAGCTGGATCGCGCTATTGTGTCCCCTGCGGCTCATCCGGCTGCCTCGGAAAGGACCGGACCGCCGCGTCTCTCCATCGTCGTCATGCCGTTCGCCAACATCGGCGGCGATCCCGAGCAGGAGTATTTCGTCGACGGCGTGACCGAAAGCCTCATCACCGATCTCTCCAGGATGAGAAGCGCGTTGGTTATCGCCCGGAACACCGCCTTCGCATACAAGGGCAAGCCGATCGACGTGAGGGCGCTGGGCCGTGAATTGAATGTGCGCTACGTATTGGAGGGAAGCGTCCAGCGCCGCAGCGATCGGATGCGGGTGAACGTTCAGCTCGTCGACGCGCAGAGCGGAAATCACCTTTGGGCGGAGCGGTTCGACAAGCCCGTGGCCGACTTTTTCGACATGCAGGACGAGATTGTCGCGCGGCTCGCCAATCAGCTCAGCGTCGAGCTTCTTGCCGCCGAAGCCTGTCGGTCAGCAAGAGCCGCGAATCCTGACTCGTTTGACCTCGTGCTTCAGGGCTGGGCTAGGCTGAACAAGGGACCGACGTCCGAAAACTTGTCGCACGCGCGCGCTTTTTTTGAACGCGCCCTGGCGCTCGATCCCAACAACGTCCTCGCGCTCGTCGAAACGGCGTTTGTGGATTTCCTTGTCGGAACATATTTCCTTCCCGACGACAGAACCGCGCTCCTCGTTGCCGCCGAGTCTGCGTCGATCAAGGCGCTCTCGTTGGCGCCTGAAAGCGCGCTCGCCCACCTGTGTTTGGGCATGGTCTTGGGGGTCACCAATCGGGCCGAGGCGGGAATTGCCGAAAGCGAGCGGGCGCTGGCGATCAATCCGAACTTGGCCGTCGCTCATGCGGCGATCGGCATGTACAAAGTCTATGTCGGCCGCGCCGAGGAGACCGAAGCCTACGTCCAAGAGGCTCTCCGACTCAGTCCTCGGGATCCATCAGCCTTCTATTGGCAGATGTTTGTCGGCGTCGCGAAGATCATTCTCGGCCGGCACGAGGAAGCGATCGCCTGGTTGCGGCGATCCATCGAGGCCAATCGAAACAACCCGATGAGCCACTTCGTTCTCGCTGCGGCGCTGGCGCTTCTCGGTCGGCTGGAGGAGGCTCGGGCGGCGGCCCAGGCTGGGCTCACGCTCAATCCGCAGTTCACGATTGCGCGGTACCGAGCCTCCGGTAGCGACAATCCCGTTGCTGTCGCAAGGCGTGACCGCATCATCGAAGGTTTGCGCAAGGCCGGGGTGCCGGAGCAATGACCGCCGGCCGCTCGCCGCGATCCTCGCCGCCGACGTCGTCGGCTACTCCCGCCTGATGGGCGATGACGAAGAAGGGCCGGCGCGAGCCGGCCCCTCTCCCCCAGCAGTCGGCCCGTAAAACTCAGCTGCCGCCGCCGACGCAGGTGTCGACGTTCTTCGGCGTGCAGACGTCGAGGCCGGTGCAGGTCGGGTCGGCCGGCGGCGCCTTGCCCTCCTTCATGTCCTTGAGAAAATACATGACCCTGTAGCCCATATCGAACGGGCGTTGGCCGACGTTGCCGGTCGCCAGGCCTTCCTTCAGCTCGTCGAGCTGCATCGGCAGGGTGTCGGCGACCGGAATCGCGATCTTGCCGGTGGCGATCTTGTCCTTGAACTTGCTCATCGAGTTCTTATAGGCGTCGCCCAGGAATTCGCCGAAGCCGCCGGTCGGCACGAAGGCGTCGAGGTCGGGATATTTGTTGAGGATGTCCTGCTCCTGCTGCATCGCCACGGGGAAGTCGTCGTTGGTGTAGAGCGGGCAGCCGGCGACCTCGGTCCAGCCGTTCTGTCCGGTGAGGCGCACTCCGGGCGACTCAGCGCTCTTCTGGCCCGACAGGGTGTCGCGAATGCCCTGCATGCGCTCGTTGTGGTTGGCCGCCGCCGCGCCGCCCGACTGGATGCAGATGGCGCCGCCCTTGGGCTTCACCTGCATCACCATCTTGGCGAGGTTGACGCCGATGTCATAATTGTGCGTGCCGATGTAAGCGGCGCGCAGGCCCTTGTCCTTGTCGAGAAGGTCCGAGTCCCAGGTCAGGATCGGAATGTTCGCCGCTTTCGCGCCCTGCAGCGCGGCGGCCATGGCCGCGGCGTTGGCCGGCGAAACGCCGATCCCGTCGACCTTCTTGGTGATGAGGTCGGCGACGATTTGCGCCTCTTCGTCGCCGCCGCCGTGTTCGCCGGGCCCGATGTAGAGGCATTGGATCTCGCCTTTGAGCTCCTTTTCGGCCTTTCTGCACCCGGCGAGCGCCTGATCGAAGAACGGATTGTTGGTGTTCTTTGGCACCAGCGCGAACACATATTTTTTGTCCGCTCCGCTCGCCCCGCTGACGATCGCGACCAGAGCTCCGGCGGCGAGCGCCGCGCCGGTGAGATATTTGAACATTGTCTATCCTCCTAGGCTTGAGTTTTCTCCCAAATGCGCGCGACGCCCGAACGCCGGGTCATTCGCGTCTCTTCCCGCGGACCCGTTCGAGGAGCACCGCCGAAACGATGAAGAGGCCGACAAACAGTCCCTGCCAATTCGAATCGAACCCCAAGAAAAGCAGCAAATTGCGGATGACGAAGATGAGCGCCGAGCCGATGAAGGCACCATAAGCGGTGCCCTCCCCGCCCATCAGGTTGGCGCCGCCGATGACCGCCGAGGCGATCGCCAACAGCTCGTAGGACTGGCCGAGGCTGTTGTTGGCCGAACCTGTCCAGCCGGTGAGCACGATGGACGCAAGCGCGGCCGACATCGAGCACAAGACGTAAGCCTGCAACTTCACGCGCTTGACTGGCACGCCGGTCAGGTTCGCCGCTTGTTCGTTCCCGCCGATGGCGAAAACGTGACGGCCCCACGTGCTCATTCTGAGCACGAGGCCCAGGATGAAGGTATACAGGATCACAATGATAAATGGATTGGAAACGCGGAAGGGAAGCGGCAGCCCGAAATCCTGGCCGCCTCCGATGACCTTGAAGGCTTCGCCGCCCGGGCCGAAATCGTAGAGCATGCGGTTGCCGGAAAGCACCTCGCGGCGGCGTTCGTGGTCGACTACTCGAACGGTTGGAGCGCCTCGCCCGCGCTAGCCCTGGAAGAGGCTGAGAAAACCGCGCGACAGGCGGTGCAACTCGATGATCGGAATCCCTATGCCCTTTGGGCGCTCAGCATGGTCTGTCTTTGGGCTCGCCGCTATGACGAGGCCGTGAGCGCGGCCGAGAAGATGATTGCGTTCAATCCAAACTTCGCGTGGGGTCACCACGAGCTGGGCAATATCCTGCACTATGTCGGCCGGTCCGACGAGGCTCTCCAACATTTCGAACGCGCGATGGCGCTTGACCCCTATTTCTCCGACATATGGCTGCATTTCCAGGCCCAGGCGGCCTACCAGCTGGGCCGGTATGCCGAGGCGGTCGGCTTGCTGAAGCGGCGCATCCTGCGCCACCCCGACACCGACGCCTCAAGGGCGCTGCTGGCGGCCAGCTATGGCCAGATGGGCCTGATCGAGGAGGCGCGCGAGGCGTGGCGAGAATTGTTGCGCGTCAACCCGGACTATTCCATCGAACAGCGCCGCAAGGTGCTGCCTTACAAGAATCCGGATGATTTCGAGCGCTTCGTGGAGGGCCTGCGCAAGGCGGGGCTGCCCGAGCCATGACCGCCGCCCGCCGCCTCGCCGCGATCCTCGCGGCCGACGTCGTCGGCTACTCTCGCCTCATGGGCTTGGACGAAGCGGGGACGGCGAAGGCGGTGCGCGCGCATCGCGATGCCGCCGCTCCGATTGTTCGGGGCTTTGGCGGACGGCTGGTCAAGACCATGGCCGACGGCGCGCTTTTGGAGTTTCCGTCCGTCGTCGCGGCGGTCGCGCCATCGCGATCCAAGCCGCCCGCCTAGTTTTTCCAGACGCCAGGCTGAGAGGTCCCCGTCAGGCGAAGATAGGATAACAAGGGCGGCCGCGTATTGTGGGGTTTTGTTCGCCCCGCGAGTCGCGGTCGGGCTTTGCGCTAAACGGAACGAATAAAGGACATTCATGGCGGCGCCCGAGACGATCGAACGATTGCAGGAGAGCGCGTCGGAGGCCTTCGCCCTGCTCGCTGGCATGCAGCTCGAGGTCTTCACCCATCTGGCTGACGGTCCGCGGAAGGCTGTCGAATTGGCTCGCTCGCTCGGAGTGGCCGAGGAGCGTCTCACCCGCCTCCTCTACGCCCTCGTGATTTCCGGGCTCCTCGAGCGCCGCGGCGAGACCTTCGCAAATGGGCCGGAAGCGGCGACGTTCCTGGTCAAGGGGCTTCCCCCGATACATCGGTGGGGCGCATGAGCTCCTGAGCCAGCCCTGGCAGGCCGATCTCCTGACTGCGCAATCGATACGGTCCGGGCGCCCGGCCGCGCTGCACGACTTCGCCGGCGCCTCCGACGAGGAGATGGCCGCGATGCTGCGGGGCATGCATGACTATGCCGTCGCCTCGGGGCGCGACCTTCTGCGCCGGTTCGATTTCTCCGGATGCGGCTCGGTCGTCGACGTCGGCGGCGGTTCGGGCGGACTGATCGCCACGCTTTGCGAAGCCTATCCGGCGATGCGCGGCACGCTGTTCGATCTGCCGCGCACAGTCGCGCTTGCCGAAACGATCCTCAAAGAAACGCCCGGCGGCGACCGGGTCGCCATCGAGGCGGGCGACATCCTCGCTCAGCGGCCCCGGGAGACGCATGACGCGGCGATCTTACGGGCGCTCGTCCAGGTGCTGGCGCCCGCGGATGCGGCGCGCGCCATCGCCCACGCCGCGCGGGCGCTGCGGCCGGGCGGCGCGATCTACATCACTGGCTCAGGCATCCTGGACGACGACCGGATGGGGCCGAAGTCAGCCGTGTTCATCAACGTGACGTTTTTGAACCTCTATCGAGCGGGCGCTTCCTATACCGAGGCTCAGCACGCCGAATGGCTTTCAGCGGCGGGATGCCATGTCGTGGAGCGGATCGTGCTCAGGACCGGCGCCAGCATCATCCATGCGAGGAAGCGGTGAATGCGCCGCGCACCGAGCGCACCGTCGGCGACATGCTTCGCCGGCGCTGAACTATCGCGCCTTTCCTCGAACCTCGCGCTTCGGCCCGCCGCGACCCGTCCGCAACCCGCGCTCGATATATTCCCGAATGAGCCTTTGCGTCGGCACTTTCTCTTTCGCCGCCTGCGCCCGGACGGCGTCGAGCAGGCCTGCCGGCAGCCGCAAATGGATCGACGCGTCCTTGACGAACCGTTCGTAACGCTGAAACCATTCGTCGCGCGGTAACGCCCCGGCCGTGAGGTCATACTCGTCGAGATCGGCCATATCGAGGAAGGTCTCCAGCTCCTCGTCGCTGTCGAATTTTGGAAACGGCTTTTTCATCCATCCTTGCTCCTGTGCCGGGTGCGGGCGCTGATCGGCCTCACATGGAGTTCGCCCTCCTTCTCGCGCATCGTGAAGACGATTACGGCCGATCGCGCGAAACCGCGTCTCGCCTTCGTAAGGGTCGCCTGCAATCAGGGTTCGAGGATCGTCGATCAACGCCTCGATTTCCGCAAGCGGGACGCGGCGAGCGCACTTCCCCCGATTGCCCAGTCAAACTTGCTCATGTGTACACAAATCGCGACACATGGTCAACGCGTCAGCCGTTGACCGCGGCCGGTTTCGGGGACGCCGACGCGGCGAGCGACCTGCTCTTTGACGGGCGCACGGAATTCGATCGAAATTCCCTGCTCCGGCTCCAAAATTCCCAGCTAATTCCCTGCTCGGCTGAAAAAAATTCCCTGC
>Ga0074044_10001195_pt1 | contig 23919 bp, 25 predicted proteins | sample BogForMeECP23OM1_FD_94443 | JGI IMG/M metagenome (GOLD analysis project Ga0074044, IMG submission 94443) | Bog forest soil microbial communities from Calvert Island, British Columbia, Canada - Bog Forest MetaG ECP23OM1 | ecosystem: Environmental > Terrestrial > Soil > Wetlands ... | reverse complement strand
GCGCTGCACGATTCCCGAAACGACTTCCTGCTTGCGATCCTTGAACTCGTTGAAAATCTGTTTGCGCTCGGCGTCGCGAATATGCTGGATGAGATTTTGCTTGGCCGCCTGCGCCGCGATGCGCCCCATCGTCGCCGTGTCGAGCTTGATCAGGATCTCGTCGCCGACTTCCGCCTCGGGATCGTACTTTGCGCGCGCCTCCGCCACGTCGGCTTCAGCCGCCGCGTTGGCGACCTTCTCGACGACGGTTTTTATCTCGAACAACTCGATTTCGCCGAGTTCCGGATTAAACCGCGACTCGATATTGCGGTCCGGCCCGAAGGTGCGCCGCGCCGCCGAATGCATCATTTCCTCGACCGCGTTGATCACGATGGTTTTGTCGATGCCCTTTTCTTTGGAGACCTGCTCGATAACCCGGTTCAGATCGACCTGCATACCGCCTCCCCGGGGCGCACAAGTTGCGCGCCTTTTATTTCTGTTTCTCCCGCTCGGCGGGAACCCCGGCATCTATTTGTCAAAATCGTACTCGTAATTGGCTCCAGACATCTCGTCGAAACCAATCGTCTGCCGCTTGCGGCTCGTCTCGTCGTCAAGCTCGATTCCACTTTCACCGACCGCCACGAGCCTGCCCACGAAGGACTTCTGCCCATCGCGCGCGCGATGCGTCCGGACCTTCACCCGCTCCCCCATCACCGCCTTGAAATGCTCCAGCTTGCGCAACGGCCGGTTGATACCCGGCGACGCGACCTCCAGCGTGTAGCGGCCCTCGACCGGGTCGTACACGTCGAGCAAATCGCCCAAGGTCGGGCTCAACCTCTCCAGGTCGCTCAGCGCAATTCCGCCGCCCGGCTTGTCCACCAGCAGCCGCAGCAGTGAATTTCGCGTGCCCTTGCGAAAGTCCACCGACACCAGCTCATAACCCTGGCGTTCGATGTGCGGCTCGAGCAGTTCGGCCACCTTTTCCGCCGTCGGATGAAGCGTCAGGGCGATCATCTGCTCTAACCTCTCGGCCCTCTATTGCCGTCAGCCCGCCGCCGGCTTATGTCGCGAACCCGAAAGCCTTTTTGAGACACCAACAAAAAAGTGGGCGCACGCCCACTTCAGGTTAGTACGATACCACCGCGACCGAGGTGTCAGCAAGGCGGCGCCCGGCGCCGGACCCGGATTTTCGAGATTTTACCCGTCGCCGCAGCTCGAGGTCAGAGAGACTCACTCCTCATCATCGCGCAGCTTCGACAGCACCGACAAATCCTCGAGCGTGGTCGTATCGCCAAGCGTCTGGTCGCCCGACGCGATCTGGCGCAGCAGCCGCCGCATGATCTTGCCGCTGCGCGTTTTGGGCAGCGCGTCGGTGAAGCGGATGTCGTCGGGACGCGCCAGCGCGCCGATCTCTTTTACGACGTGCGCCCGTAATTCCTCGCGCAGCTTGTCATCGCCCTTGCGCCCGCCCTCGAGTGTCACGAAAGCGACCACCGCCTGCCCCTTCATCTCGTCAGGACGCCCGACGCACGCCGCCTCCGCGACCGCGATATGCGAAACCAGCGCGCTCTCGATCTCCATCGTGCCCAGGCGATGCCCCGACACGTTGATCACGTCGTCCACGCGCCCCATGATCCACAGGTAGCCGTCCTGGTCGCGGCGCGCGCCGTCGCCGGTGAAGTACGCCCCTTCGATCTGCGCGAAATAATTGCTCTTGTAGCGCTCGGGGTCGCGATAAATCGTCCGCAGCATCCCGGGCCACGGCTTGCGCACGATCAGCAAGCCGCCCTGGTTGGCGCCGACGCTCTTGCCGTCGCGCGTAACGACGTCGGCCGCGACGCCGGGCAGCGGAAACGTCGCTGAGCCCGGCTTGGTCGCGATCGCGCCGGGCATCGGACTGATCATGATTCCGCCGGTCTCGGTCTGCCACCAGGTATCGACTATGGGGCATCGCTCGCCACCGATAACTTTGCGGTACCATATCCATGCCTCTGGATTGATCGGCTCTCCGACCGAACCGAGCAACCTGAGACTCGACAGGTCATGCTTTTTGACCCAGGCATCGCCCCACTTGATAAAGGTCCGAATCGCGGTGGGCGCGGTGTAGAAGATACTGACGCGGTATTTCTCTATGACCTGCCAAAATCGATCGTTCTCCGGAAAATTCGGCGCGCCTTCGTACATGACGACCGTCGCGCCCGCCGCCAGCGGGCCGTACACGGTGTAGCTGTGTCCTGTAACCCACCCGATGTCGGCGGTGCACCAGTAGATATCGTCGTCCTTCAGGTCGAACACCCAGCGCATCGTCATCAGCACATGGGTCAGATATCCGCCGGTCGTATGCACGACGCCCTTGGGCTTGCCGGTCGTGCCGCTGGTATAGAGGGTGTACAGCGGATGCTCGCTGTCGAGCGCGGCGGCCTCGCACTTCGGACTCTGCGCGGGGACCAGCTCGTCCCACCAGAGGTCGCGCCCTTTGCGCATCTCGACTTTGTTGCCGACCCGCTTGAGCACGATCACTTTCGTGATCGACAGGCACTTCTTCAGCGCCTCATCGACATTGTTCTTGAGCTCGACGACCTGCCCGCGCCGCCATCCGCCGTCTGCGGTGATGCAGACCTTGGCTTCGGCGTCGTTAATCCGATCGGCCAGCGCCTCCGACGAGAAGCCGCCGAACACCACCGAATGAATCGCGCCGATTCGCGCGCACGCGAGCATCGCGATCGCCGCCTCCGGCACCAGCGGCATATAGATCGCGACGCGGTCGCCGTCCTTCACCCCGAGGCTCTTCAACGCGTTGGCGCAGCGGCCCACTTCGTCGGCGAGCATCTGGTAAGTGAGCACGCGCGAGTCGCCCGGCTCACCCTCCCAAATCAGCGCGGCCTTGTTGCGCCGCGGCCCCTGAAGATGCCGATCGAGGCAATTGTACGCGGCGTTGATCGTGCCGCCGACAAACCACTTCGCAAACGGGAAATTCCATTCGAGCGTTTTGCCGAACGGCTTGAACCAGTGAAGATTGCGCGCGCACTCGGCCCAGAACGCGTCGGGGTCGGCGTCTGCGCGCTTGCACAGCGCCATGCGCTCGTCGGGACTTTTGACCCACGCCTTGGCGCTGAACTCGGCGGGCGGCGGAAACTTGCGGGATTCGGTCAGCGTCGAATCGATATGAGTCGCTTCAGTCGAAGCCATGGCACGACACCTGTCGATCGGGTTTTGGGAGCTTGAACGCTACACGCGACCGCGAGCTTCGCGCGTTTTCAAGCTAAGGTACAGAGTCGCGGCGTCGCCATTTTCGCGCCGGTTGGAATTGATCCCGCGCAGCCGTTCGAGCAGCTCGTTTTCGACGCTGGCCGAATGCTCGCCCGCGAGCTCGACGGCACGCGCCGCCCACCTGAGCGCAACGCGCCCTTCCAGCCCGCCGAAATCGTCGAAGAACCACGCGCAGCTGGTCAGCGCCGCCTGCCCCGCGCGCACCATCTCGAACATCCGCAGCAGGCTCTCGCGATTCCCCTCGTCGGCAACCCCGAAGCGCTTGAAAGTCTCGTCATGCACCGCGGGATTCGGATCGATCAGCAAACGGATTCCGCCGCGCAAAATGGCGCCGGGATCTTTCACCAGCGCCGGCGCGAAACGGTCATAGGTCGCCTCGGCATGATTCTTCACGAAATCCATCGCGGCGCGAAACGGCGCGCGCCATTCCTGCGACGTGCCGGCGTCGCTGCGGCATCCGCAGTTCGAGCGCCATCGCTCCACGCCATGCGGACAGCTCCACGAGGTGGCCGCCGCCATCTCGAACGACCCACCGGCCGGATGCGTGGCGAGGTAGTCCGCGCAATTCGTAACAACCACGTCATCGCGCCGCTCCAGCGCCATCAGCGCGCGCGCCAGCTCGGCGGCGCCGTGTTTATTATGGTGCCCGAACGTTTCGCCGTCCGTCGCAACCATCAGCGCCGCGCCCGGCTCCAAGCCAAGCGCGGTGCCCGCCATCCAGTCCGCCAGCCGCGCGCCGTCAGCCAATCCGTTGCCGAACGATACGGTGGTGGACAATTCACGATCGAATCGAAAGACCGCCAGGCTCAGATCGCCGCTGCGCCATTGAAAGGGTCCCGCACTGCGCGACTCGGCGCCAGGCCCGCGAAAATTTCCCTGATCCGACCCAAGGATGACGAACGAGATGCCCGCCGCCGCCACCGACGCGAGCGTGTCGTCGTCGTTGGCGCACTCAGGCAGCCACATCCCGGCCGGCTTGCGCCCGAAGCGGAAAACGAAATCATCGACACCCCACGCGATCTGCAGCTCGCGATCGCGCGGCGGCAAGAGCGGCAAAATCGAATGACTGTACGGCTGCGCGATCGCGTTGCCATGCCCGCCGTGCGCATCCGCATACAACGCGTCGCCGCGAATCATCGCGCGATACGCGGTCTTGCCATGCGTTTGCAGCCATCCTGCGAGCGTCGGGCCGACATCGAAGCTGAGCGACTCGTAATTGTTGCGAACATGAACGACCGCCCCCTGCATCGTATGCGCATGAGCATTGGCCGTGTAGCATTCGCTAAGAATCCGCTCGTTCCAGTTCTGAAACGGCGCCGCCCCATGCTCGGGACTAATCAAACCAGTCCAGGGGCTCTCCCGCGGAGGTTGATAAAAGTGCCCGTGAATGATGATATGTCGAACTTCACTCATTAGGACTATGTTGCGCCTCCAAGCCAGGGAGTGAAAGTCCACTCCCAATCAGCAGCGGAACTAATGCGTTTTCTTTGCCGGATTCGGCCCATCTAATCAAGAAGTAAAGCGCGTCAACGCGTTAACTGTCCACAATCGTTCAACGGTTCAATCCACAGCCGCCCACCCAGCCCCGAGCAAACGAAGGAACTAATTGTATTTGAAACCCCTCCCGGGTTTCACACTTCCCTGGGCAGGGGTGACCCTGCACCCAATACTAAGAGAAGATGCGGGACTTCGTCCCTGTTAGAAAGGGTTGGGGGATAGGAGTCGGGGCCGCTCATTTCAACGGGCTGAGGTACTTCACCCTCTACCACTTCTACCAGGGACGTAGTCCCTCATCCTTCTTTTTCACTACGGTGCAGGGGTTACCCCTGCCCAGGGAAGCGCGAAACCAACGGTGGGCTTCGCATACAATCAAGTGATTTATCCTTCCCCTCCGCGCTACGCGCACGCGGCGCGGAAGCTGCCGCGAATTGCGGGTTCGCCCTTTTGATTCAGCACCGTCAGGTCGCCCTCGATCAGCTTCTCGCCGTCTTTCTCCACCTTGTTGGTGACCTTGCCCGTGCAGGTGACGGCGTCGCCCGGCCACACGCGCGTGGCGAAGCGGACCTGGAAGCGGCGCACGTTGCCGACGCCGACGTAGTCGGTGACGGCCTTGGAGAGCAGGCCCGCGGTGAACATCCCCTGCGCAAACACGGTCGGGATTCCGGCCGCCTCGACGAAGGTCTGATCGTAATGCAGCGGGACGAAGTCGCCCGACGCACCCGCATAGCGGACGAAATCGGGACGGGTGACGCCCTTGATTTCGATTTTGGGAATTTCGTCGCCGACTTTGACTGAATCAAATTTCAGTTTTGCCATTTTGGTTCTCCGAATAAATCGTTCCGCGTGGGCAGCGACTATGCCTTGACTGCCTGCCCGGTTTCGATCAGGGTCGAGCGCGCAATCGCGACTTTCTCGCCCTTCTGGTTGGTGTACTCGGTTTCCGTGATCAGCAGCGTCATCTTGCCGCCGCGCCCGCCTTCCTTCTCGAGCACGTCGGCGACCTTGGTCACGCCGGTCAGCGTGTCGCCGACGAAGATCGGCTTGAAGAACTCGAACTCCTGCTCGCCGTGCAGGATGCGGCGCAAGTCGAAGCCGCCGAAGCCGGGGCTGGAGCTCTCGTCGGTCCAGAATGCGCTGGTCTGCAGAAAGGTGACCGGCACCGGAACTCCGCCCAGCTCCTTCTTCGCCAGTTCCGGGTCGAAGTAGAGGGGATTGGGGTCTTTGATGGCGCGGGCGAACTCGCGCACCTTGCTCCAATCGACATGCATCGTGAATGGTTTGCCGGTTTTCCCGACAGCGCTCCTGTCAGCCATATGAATCCACCTCTCGACAGATATTCTCAGTGAACCGGACGCCCCGCGGGATCGCATCGAAGCGCCCGTGGAATCCGGCTGAAAATCCCGTACCACGACGCGCATCCGCCCGACAAGGGCAAGCGCCATGTCAACGCTGAAGGAGATGAAGGGCCGGAGCACCAACGCCTCCGGCCCTTCTACGTTGATCAGCGATTCGTTAAGCCTGAGCTTCCGCCGCCTCGACCGTACCAATGTCCGAAGGTTGATGGCGTACAATCTTGTAGCCCGGAGAACTGGGATCATTCAGGGCCGAGTAGACAGCGTAGGCTGTCTCCTTACTCCCGGCGACTGAGAACACACCCTTGGGTGTAAACTTTCCTGCGATCCCTTCCCAATGTTTTCCTCTCTTCCAATCCACAGAACTGAGACGCTCTACAAACGATTTCATCCTTGCCGCGCGCGCAGTCCCATCTTGAACGTTCAGCGCCTCGTGTCCTACAGCGCCGATGGCTGCTAGAACTGCAGGCGCTGAGGCCAAGCTGTGCGGATCCTCCATAGCGGCCCCGATCGCTGATGTAACCTCAAGCATCCACTCGGTAGCGCGCTGCCTGACCTCGGGTATGCGCTGTTCGCTCACGGGCACGGGACGTGTGCCGTACTTTATCCCACCGATTCCTTCGGCAAATGTAATGCATGCGCCACGGAGCGCGGTGATAGTCACGATCTCGTGATCATTCTTGCCCAGCTGGCGGCGCACTTTGTTGACCCTTCCTTTGAAGAACGGGACAGACGCCTCGATATCACGTGTCACCTGGGTAAGCGGATCTCGCGCATCCATCGCAATCGTCAGCGCGGCGTTGGGCTGAATTCCGAGCACGTTCAGATCGTGAAAAGATTGGCGCGCCCAATCGCGGTCACGTCCATGACAGATGTAGACCGGAACAAAATCGCTGGCGGTGTCAGGATCGATGTTCGCGGCTTCGTACCTTGCAGCGAGCTGTGTCTCGCCGTCTATCGCGACAAGTCGTTGCTGCCACGGGATCTGGATAAACCCCATCCCTTTGTCATCGATCTGCGTCTTCAGGGGTTCCTCTGAATAGAGGACGATCGGTGGCGTTAGACCGTTTTGGTTGTGCTTGGCGACCGCGACGATGTAGCGCGCGTAGCTCGGCACATTCCTCGCCTTCGCGCCAGCGAACAGCCGCTGAACCTCTGCACGCACCTCGGCAAGAATTTGTAACTCCTTACTAGCATCGACGCGCTTGCGATTTTCCGCGTCACGCGGATCAGGCGCAATTTGAAACAGCTGCGCTGCTCGCACTCGACCCATGAAGCGAGAGTCATCCAATTTGACTCCCGCTACCATGTGACCGTCGGTCTCGTTTAGCTTTCCTGCCGCGTCATTTTGAGTTGTCTGCGTTTCCTCTGCCATCGCACCTACCTCCGAAAGAGTCCTACTGGACTTGTTGGGGCTCAGACGCTACCCGATGGGTTGATACGCCGGTTCGGGCTCTCCGAGCTGGTTATGCGGCACCCGGGCGGGCAACTCCGTTCGGGTGTCGCTGCATTTTATGGCAGAACCATGTCTTCTAAGTTAACCCTCGAGCTATAAAATTCTGAACTCGGGGCGATAGTTTATCCACAACTGAACACCCGAGTTTGTAAATCATCTGCCAAAGAGAGTATGTTGGTCTCGTGAGCGGATAAAAGTTGGTCGGGCGGTCGCCGACCTGAGTTTCGGCTGAACGATACCTTAACCAGACGATTTAGGTCGAACATGCATATCTTTGTTTGCCCCAAATGCGGTTACGGCGACATTCGTGAGCTGTCGCTGTGCGTCGTGATCTATCGCGTCACCGAATGGAGCGACGACGGCCAGCCCCTGGCCTACGACGAAGGCGAAGTCGATCGGGAATCCGATGTGCCATACGACACGCTGGGCGGGCCACTGGATCGGGAAGCGAAACCTACCATGCTGCCGCTGCGGCGAACAATTCGAAAAGCCAAGCCCGCCGACATAGCTCGAAGAACACTTGACTATCTCCCGGATTGATCTCCCGCTCACTCAACTGCGCGGGGGGCGTCGCCGCCGTCAACTATCAGCAGCGCGCCGGTCACGTAGCTCGACGCGTCCGACGCCAGGAAGATGCATGGGTAGGCGATTTCCTCGACGCGGCCGAAGCGCCGCAGCGCGCGCGAGCGCGCGACCATCTCCTTGACCTTTGGATTCGGCCATACACGCGGCGCCGCGCCTTCGGTGTCAATCGGGCCGGGCGCGATGCAGTTGACGCGGATACCCATCGCGCCCCATTCGCCGGCGTGAGAAACGGTCAGGTTGATTACGCCCGCCTTGGCCGCGCCGTACGGCAGCATCGTGGGCGAGCCATGCACGCCGGCGGTCGAGGAGATATTGACGATCGAGCCGGGACTCTTCTGCGCCATGAACTGGCGCGCCGCCGACTTCGAGCAGAAGAACACGCCGTCGAGATTGATGCCGACCACCGCGCGCCATCCGTTGGGCGAAAGATTCAACGACGGCGTCGTGATGCTGGCGCCGTGATTGTTAATCAGCACGTCGAGACGGCCGAAATGCCGGACCGCCTCCGCCACCATCTTGTCGCATTGCTCGGCGTCGCGGACGTCCACCTGAGCCATCTCGCATTTGCCGCCGGCCTTGCGAATTTCGTCGCGCACGCGCTCGAGGTTTTCGACTTTGCGGCTCGCAATCAGCACCGGCGCATCGCGGAGCGCGAATTCCTTGGCGATCGACTCGCCAATCCCGGTTCCGCCGCCGGTCACAATCGTAACCTTGCCTTCGACACTGAATGGATTCTTCAAAATGGAAACTTCCTCCCGGATGGTTCGATGAGATTTATCGCACTGTTGCGACGCGTTGGCGAGAGGCGCGGAAGGGGAAGGGTAAATCACTTAATTTAATATGAAACCCGCCGCGGGTTTCACACTTCCCTGGGCAGGGGTAACCCCTGCACCTTAGTATCAGCAAAAAATCCGGATCGGGGCTTCGCTCTGTCTGTCAGAAGGCGGGGACGGTGACTTGGGCGCGGCTGCGGCGACGACGCTGGCTCAGATGTTGGTTGCGCGGCGTAATCTTGAGCCGCAGATGAGGCGTTACGGCGCGCGTCTGGAGGTTGCGCCGGAGTTCATGCTTCCAAGCCAGCATCCGGCGCCGCAGCAAACCGGCATGGATCCCCAGCGCGTCGCACACGGTGTCGAAGCTGAACGCATGCGGGCTTTTAGGGCCGGCCGTGATCCATCGCTCGGCGTCGATGAAGAGCAAACGTTTGCGCGTATTTTGCGAGAGGACACCCTGTTGATAGACGTTGATCGCATCGGCCAGCAACGCGAGCATCAGGCGCTGTTCGCCGGTCAGGCGATGGCCGCCGGAGAGGTCAAAATACTGGCAGGGAAGAATCTGATTGCGGCCGACGAGTCGTTCGGCCGAGGCATCGAAACTCAGCTGCAAGCCTTCAGACATTTGCCGCACCCGCCGGGGAGCCGGCCTCATCGGGAGCGCATCCGGGTGGCTCCCGACCGAACCCTCATCGAGCGCGATGAGACGGTTCCCGCTCGCTCTGTTAACCATCGAGCGTAGCCATTGGTTCCCGAAGGCGATTCTCGTTGGCATCGGAAATCCGCGTCGGCGCCGGGGGCGGCTGCAAGAAGCCGGACAGCCGTGCTCTCCCTAGCAGCACCCTCACCCCGGGCGCGGACGCCGTTCCCTCTCCCGCAACCGGGCGAGGGTTAATGGGTACTAAAGAGACACAGAGGGCGAGGAAACAAAACCTCGATCGGTCCATGCAAAGATCCCCTTGCCGGGCAGTCGGGGGGTCAGGTGGAGAGTTGATGGACCAGCTCGATCAGCGACGGGTCAAGGGGTTTGCGCCGATTAGCCACCTCGCCCAGCGGGACGCAGACGATTGCGCCTCGCTCTTCGCCAATCAGCGAGGGACCGGCACCGTCGAGGATAGCCCTGACTGCGGCCGCGCCCATCCGGCTCGCCAGCAGCCGGTCTCTGGCCGTGGGCGCTCCGCCGCGCTGAACGTGGCCGAGCACCACCACGCGCGCCTGCACATGCAGCCGGGCGGTAAGGGCCTCGGCGACCGGGATGACGCCTCCGGTGCGCGGACCCTCCGAGACCACGATGATGGTCGAGCGTTTGCCTCGGCGATGGCTATCCTCGACGCGATCGCAGATGTCGTCGAGGCTGAACGGAATCTCCGGGACGATGACGGCCTCGGCGCCACCGCCGAGGGCGACCGCGATTGCGATAAAACCGGAATCGCGGCCCATCACCTCGATACAAAAGACGCGTTCGTAGGCGAAAGCGGTGTCCCGGATGCGGTCGATTGCCTCGAGCGCGGTGTTGACCGCGGTATCGAAGCCGATTGAGTAGTCGGTGCCGGGGATGTCGTTGTCGATCGACGCCGGAATAACGAAGACTGGAATGCCGGTCTCGGCGCCGAAGACCGCCGCGCCCACCATCGAGCCCTCGCCACCGACGACGATGAGCGCGTCGATTTGGTGACGTTTCAGATTGCGGGCCGCCAGGCCTCGCGCCGCAGGGGTGCGGAACTCGGACGAGCGCGAGGTCTCAAGGAAGGTGCCGCCGCGCTGGATCATATTGGCGACGGAACGGCCGCTGAGCGGCTCAGCCAGGTCGCGGATGAGACCCTCGTAGCCGCGCCGGAAGCCGATCACCTCTATTCCGGCGACGGCGGCGCTGCGGACCACGGCGCGAATGGCGGCGTTCATGCCGGGAGCGTCGCCGCCGGCGGTTAGGATCGCGATTCGGCGGGGGCGCGCGCCGGTCAGGTCGGTAGATTCGTTATTGCCGTTCATAGCGATGAGGAGCGATTTTCACTGCCTATCGCTCCACCATCGAATCTAACGAGCGGGACGAGTAGAACCAAACCGGCGACCTAACCCCTAACCCCTTGGGAAGGGGAACAATCGGGTGAAGGATTGCTGTGTCAGGGCAGGCGGGTGGCTTGCAGGCGTTCGAGCGCAGCCCTCGCTTCTTCCGAGGCGTCGCTGACGGTAGGGCCGCTGCTGTCGGCCGCTTTTCTGTAATACTTGATGGCGCTGACTTTGTTGCCAAGCGCCTCGTAGGTGCGCGCCACGTTGACCAGGGCCCGGTCATCGGTGGGGCAGGCCGCGAGCGCATCCTGGTAGTAGCCGAGCGCCTTGGAGAAGTCGCCGGCGGAAAATCGCTGGCCGCCGCGCTGGCTCGCGACCGACTCCACTCCTTTGTCGCAGCCGCCCGGAGCGGACGTCGCAACGCCCGGTGTGTAGCCCTGATTCTGATTCGCCTTGAGGGCTTCGAGCTCCTGTTGCTGGCGCTCGAGCTGTTCCTGCTGCTGTTGAACGAGCTGATTGGTGGCCGCGATCTGATCGCCCATGCATCCCGCGGCGATGAGAGTGAGGACGCTGAGCGCGAGCGCCGCCAGGATTCGGCTTGCCGGATTTGTCACGGACATAAAGGAAAGGGGCCGGTTGCGAACCGGCCCCTCGGATCGCTGACTATCGACTTTGCTTCTCTCGCGCCTCTACCACTTGAGCTACTCTGTCCATGAATTGACTGTAGCTGGAGAGAGGGCGCACCTCAAACTCATAGAAGAGTCCCGGCGGCGAGCCGAACCGTCGCCGGTCTCGCGGCTTGCTCTTTCCCTCCCTTGCTCAGCTCAACTCGAATAACTTCCCCTTCCACGACCGCGAGGCGAGGTCCACCTCACCCTCTTTTGCGATCCTGCGGCCATCGGAGATCTGAACAAAGTCAGCCGTGCGCCACCGATTTTTTCCGATACTCTCGTAGGTCCCCTGACCGATGCCGGTGAGACCTTCGCCATTGTCCAAGAATGCAGTCCCGCACTCACTGTAAGTCCCGCCCTTGAGGCTGCCAGCTGAGGTGGTTGTGGTGAATACTGCTCCAAATCCCGTCCCCGTCCCTTCCCAAGTGTATTGGTTGAGAACGCTGCCTGCTGGTCCAGGAATGTTGATCAGCGACGTGAACTTGAACGAAAATTCCCCGATCTGTTTACCCGATGCCATATGCGTGCTCTCCTTATGTTGACGAGTTGAGTTCGTTAGACGCCAATGTCCTCCGCTACTCCTGTGTCAGGTTTAAGGCAAGCAGAGCGGTGGATGACTTCACGTCTTGGCTCGCGGGCGCAAAATGGCCTAATTTCCGATACGATTTGAAACCGGCGGATGCGTTGCACCTGCTCGGCGAGTGGCGACGTGGCGTCAATGCCGTCAAACAGACAAGGAGAAGCGACGGTGATTCGAGATAGAAAAATTCAAGCGAAAATTTTGATGCTGCTGGCGATCGCCGCAATGTCGATGATGGCGACGCGCGCGGTGATAGCCGCAGTCCACGCGCCGACGATGAGTGCTGAGCAGGCCCTCAAGCTCATGCTCGAGGGTAATCAGCGTTTCGTGGCCGGCAAGCTGGAGCATCCCAATCAGACGCCGGCGCGGCGCGCCAAAGTTGCCAAGGGACAGCATCCGTTTGCGTCGGTGCTGGCATGCTCGGATTCGCGGACGCCGCCCGAAATTATTTTCGACCGCGGACTTGGCGACATTTTCACCGTGCGGGTGGCGGGCAACGTCGCCGACCAGGTCGTGATTGAAAGCCTGGACTACTCGGTCAAACATCTGGGCGTGCGTTTGGTGATGGTCCTGGGGCATCGGCGATGCGGCGCGGTGATCGCGGCGGTCGAAGGTCATGAAGAGGAAGGCGATGTCGGCCCGATGCTCACCGAACTGCGGCCCGCGGTCGAGGCCACCAAAGGCATGCCGGGCGATCCAGTGGAAAATGCAGTGCGCGAAAATGTGAAGCTGGTGGTGAAAAATCTCGCAACATCGCCAGAGCTGATGGCGATGGTCAAATCGGGCGAGCTCAAGGTAATCGGCGGAATTTACGATCTCGATACTGGCACGATCGAGATGCTCAAGGACTAGTCTTTCACTCTACCTGGCGGGTTGCGTCACGACGATGCCGGCGAACGCTGACGCCTGATGGCCGTCGGTATCGGTCGCAGTGACTCTGACTACGTAGCTGCCAGACGTCGCGTAAGTGTGGAACAGCGCGATCGGCGGCAGCGTCGAGACCTGGCCGTCGCCGAAATTCCATATATAGCCGGCCAGCGGCGCGCCTTCCGGATTGGTGCTCGATACAAAGAAGCCGACAGTCAGAGGAGCGGGCCCGTAACCGGGCAGTGGCGAAAGCTGAATCTGCGGGATGGTGGGCATGACCATGGGCGTCGCGATCGGAGTGGCGTTCTGCGCCAGCGCGGAAGTACTTAATCCGGCGAGAACCAGGAAAACGGCGAGCGCCGACACTGAGAAAAGCGCGACCCTCTTCGCGATCAAACTGGCACGAGTCAATCTCACTGCATGACGATACCGCCGTCGGGATGCAGAATCGATCCGGTGTAGTAGCGGCCCTCTTCGCAGGCGAGGAAGAGCGCGGTGTTGGCGACGTCGATCGGCTCGCCCATCCGTTTCATCGGTACGCGCTCCAGGATTTGCGAAACGCCGGGCATATTCTGAATCTCGGCGGTCATCGGAGTCTTGATGAAGCCGGGGCCGATCGCATTGGCGGTGATATTGAACGGCGCCAACTCGATGGCGAGCACCCTGGTCAGCATCCAGACGCCGGCCTTGCTGACGGAATACTCGCCCAAGCCTGGCCCGGGGAGTCGCGCGGCGGCCGAAGCGATGTTGATGATGCGTCCGCCGTTGCCGGCCTTGATCATCGCGTCGGCGCAGGCGCGATCGGTCAGGAACACGCCGTCGAGGTTGACGCTGAGCACCTTGCGCCAGTTGGCGAAGGACTTGTTGCTGAGAAAGGTGATGTCGGGCTGGCCCTCTTCGCCGTAGTGCGCGTGGGAAATTCCCGCCGCGGCGACGACGATGTTGACGCTGCCGAGGTCCGCCACCATCCGCGCGACCATCGCGTTCACCTGCGCCTCGTCGCTGGTATCCACCTGGTGCGCGATCGACTTGCGGCCGAGCTTTTTGACTGCGGCGGCGGTTTCCTCGGCGGCGGCGAGATGGCGATCGGCGACGAAGACGTTGGCGCCCTCTTCGGCGAATCGAATCGCGGTCGCGCGTCCGATACCGCTCGCGCCGCCGGTGATCAGTGCGTTTTTGTTTTCCAGTCTGAGCGCCATAGAAAAATACTCCCTGCTTCGGTGCTGGTGCGGTTGTTAGCACGAGGAGGCCGCGCGTGGAAATCTATGCTCGCGGTTTCGCGTCGAATAGGATTGCAGGTTATGGCACAACAGCAAGCGGCTACCGTGAAAGCGGAGCCGACCCATCGGTACCTCGAGGTTGAAGGACTCAAGCTTCATTATCTGGACTGGGGCGGCGATCCTGACAAACACACTTTCGTGCTGCTACATGGCGGCGCGGCGCATGCGCATTGGTGGGACGGCGTCGCCCCGCTGCTGACGCCCTACGGGCGGGTGCTCGCGCTTGATTTTCGCGGCCACGGGCGCAGCCAGTGGGCGAAGTCGGGGGTTTACGGGCCACCGGCGTATCTGAACGACGTCCGCGGCTTGATCGAAAGCCTCGGCACGCGCGTGGTGGCGGTTGGACACTCGATGGGTGGGGCGGTCGCGCAATGGTTGGCAGTCACCTATCCCGACTTGCTCGAGGCGTTGATCATTGTGGATGCGCCGCATGGACCGCCGCCGCTGTTTCGCCGCCTGATGTGGCGATGGCGCCGGAAATCGCAGGGCGGAGTTCGCCCCGAACTGCGCTCGGCCGCCGACATCGTCAGGAAGTTTCGCCTGCAGCCGCCGCAGACCTATCTGACGCGGCTGGAAATCGAGCGGCTGGCGCTGCTTGGCGCTGAGCAGCTACCGACTGGCGCGTGGGCGTTTCGCTTCGATCCGGAAACCCGCGCGTGGCGCAAGCATGGCGCCAGGATGACCCGGCCGAAAATCAAGCAGATCAAGATGCCGACGCTGCTGCTGCGCGGCGCTCAGAGCGGGCTGGTGAGCCCGCCGCACGTTGCGCGGATGCATCGTAAGATTCGCGGATCGGTGTTGAAGGAAATTCCGCGCGCGTTTCATCACGTGCCGCTGGACAATCCGGGCGACACCGCGGCAGCGATTATCCAATTCGTCGAGAAGCTCTAGCAGGCTGTTGAAAACTAATTTTCAACGCCTGCTCCTGCCAGGCGTTACATGCGGAGCAAGAGGTCGCTCAGGTCCAACGCGTATTCTCCGTCGCTCAGCGTCATCGACTTGGGCGAGCGCCTGAGCATCAGGCGCGAGAGGTCCTGCTCCTTGGGAAGCATATATACGATGTCCCCGGAACCCATCGAGAACACGCGCACGCACTCTTCGCCGCGGCGTTCCTGTCCGGCGACCTCGTAGGCGCTGACGTGAAATGTGAAGCCGCGGGCGCGAATCAGGTTGCCCTCGGTTTCCTCGATGGTGCCCACGAAAATCCGGGTGTTGTCGTCCTTGAAGAGCCTGCGATCGACGAGGACGATCCGGTCATCCTGGGCCATTACCGCCATCGCGCGTTCCTCCTGTGCCCCGCTGGTTGAGCCGCGAAGGATTGTACTCGATTCCGGGGGCTAACACGACGCGACCGCGGCGGGCCGGGGTCACTTTCGGCGCGCAAACGCCGCTGGTAAGATGGCTTTTTTCACCATGCTGAGTCTCGACAACCTTTCCAAATCCTACGGGGGCCGCACGATCCTCGACGGCGTGAGCTGGTCGATGGCTGACGACGGGCGGGTCGGCCTGGTCGGGCTCAACGGCGCCGGCAAATCGACGCTGCTCAAGATGATCGCGGAGGTGATCCCGCTGGATTCTGGCCGAATCACCCGTCCACAACGCACGCGCGTCGGATACCTGGCGCAGGACGCTCCGGAGATGGACGGCAGGTCCGTGCTGCGCGAGACGCTGGCGGCGCTGGACAGGATGCAGGCGCTCGATCTGCGGCGCAAGGAAGTCGAGCAGATTCTTGCCCACGAGCATTCGGGACCGGCGCACGACGCCGCGCTGGAGGAGTTGGGCGAGGTGCTGACCGAGCTCGAGCGTCATGACTTTTACAGCGCCGAGAGCCGCGCCACCTCGGTGCTGTTCGGGCTGGGCTTCACCGATGAAGACCTCGGCCGCGACGTCGCCGAATTTTCCGGCGGCATCCGGATGCGAATCGCGCTGGCCAAACTCCTGCTCGACGCGCCCGACTTCATGATGCTCGACGAGCCGACCAACCACCTCGACATCGAGGCGCGCAACTGGCTCGAGGATTATCTGTGCGCGTTTCAGGGCGGGATCATCCTGGTCTCGCATGATCGCTATTTCCTGGACCGCGTCACCACGCGCACGGTGGAAGTGTCGCGCGGGCGGCTGACCGAATACGTCGGCGGCTACTCGCGGTATCTCGTTGCGCGGGAGGAACGCTTCGCGCTCGAGATGGCGGCGTTCGAGAGACAGCGCGAAGAAATCGAGCACATGGAGAGTTTCATCAGCCGCTTCCGCTACCAGGCGAGCAAAGCGCGCCTCGTGCAAAGCCGCATCAAGCAGCTCGACAAGCTCGAACGCCTCGAGCCGCCCGAAGGAGCGCAGAAGCCGCCGGCGATTTCATTTCCCGAGTGCGCGCGCAGCACGCGGCGGGTTTTCGAGCTCAAGGGCGCAGTCAAACGCTACGGCGCGCTCACGGTTTACGACGGCGTCGATCTGACCATCGAGCGCGGCGCGCGCATCGCGCTGGTCGGTCCCAACGGATCGGGAAAATCCACGATGATGAAGCTGCTGGCGGGCGTCGAAGCGATGAGCGGCGGCGAGCGGATCGTCGGCGCCAGCGTGCAGGCCGGATACTTCGCGCAAAATCTCGCCGAGTCCCTCTCCTATGAGAAGACCGTGCTCGAAGAACTGAGCGACAGCGCGCAGGGCCGCACGATGGCGGAGGTTCGCTCGATTCTCGGCGCGCTGCTGTTCTCGGGCGACGATGTTTACAAGCGCGTCCGGGTGCTGTCGGGCGGCGAGCGCGCGCGCCTGGCGCTGGCCAAGGTGTTGGCGCGGCCGAGCAATTGCCTGATGCTCGACGAGCCGACCAACAACCTCGACATCATCGCCAAGGACACGCTGCTCGACGCGCTGAGGCGATTCCCCGGCACCGTCATAATCGTCAGTCACGATCGCTTCATCCTCAATGAGCTGGTGACGGAGGTGCTCGAAGTCGGCCAGGGCCACGCGATTCGCTACCTCGGCAACTACGACGAATACCTCGAGAAGAAGGCGCAGACCGAGGCGCCGCCGCCATCATCGCAAGCGGAGCGGTCCGGACCGGTGCAGTTGCGGGACACGCGAGGCAACAACGGCAATGGGTCGCATCCAAAGAGGGCGGAACCGCCGAAGGCCGCGCAGCCGGCAAAAGACGATCGCGATGCGGTTCGCAAGCGGGAACGCATCGCGCGCCAGCGCACTCAGATCGAAGCCGAGATCGAGCAGCGGGAGACCGAACGCGCGGCGCTCTCCACCGAGATGAACGATCCGAACTTCTACCTCGCGCGCAAAGACGCCGACGCGCTGATCGCGCGCTACGAACGATTGGGCCGCGAGATCGACAAGCTCTACGCGGACCTCGTCAAGTTCGACGAAGCCGCATCGGCGTGATCTTGAGAGAATTCAGACGCGCAGGGCAGCTTTCTGGGGTCAAGGCGCCGACGCAGTGCGGTCTGACCCTCACGCGGGCGGGGGGTACTCGGGATACTGCGGCAGGTCGTCGGTGATCTCGTGCCAGGGAGCCTTGGAGCCGACGTAGATGTGAGAGCTCGTCCGAACCTTCGGGTCGTCGTCGAGCGCGCCCGCCGGGATGAGCACGGTGTCGCGAGTCGGAACCGCACGCGGCATCGGACTGCCGCAGACGCGGCAGAATGAATTTCCAAATCTTTGGGTGTTCGGCAGCCGATAGTTGATGAGGAGATCTTCGCCGCGAAGCCACCGGAATGCCGCGGCCGGCACGAACAGGTTGGCGGCGTATGCCGCGCCCCGCGCCTTGCGGCATCGCGAGCAATGACAGTTGCGCAGCTCGATTTGATCGCTCGCCTCGAAGGCGACGCCACCGCACAGGCAGCTTCCCCTGGTCATCGCGAACACCTCCCGTTCAGAACCTTGCGGCCAGCTCGGGGACCTCGATGCGGAACGGTTCCGCGACTGGCGCAGTGATGGATCGCGTCACTGAGAAGACTTCTTGGCGAGCGCTTCCCTGGCGAGATCGCTGGCGCTCTTGCCGTCAAGGCCCGCGCCGAACTTGTCGCGCAGCGCCTTCATGATTGGCCCCATCTGCGCCGCGCCCGCCGCAATCGCCGCCGCAATTTCCGCGCGCACTTCGTCCGGCGCGGCCGCGGCGGGCAAATATGAGTCGAGCACTTTGGCCTCGGCCTCGTTCTGTTCGATCAGATCGTGGCGCGCCGCCTTGCGCGCAAACTCGAGCGATTCTTCCCGCTTGGCCCGCTCGCGCTTGATTATTTGCAGGATCTCGGCGTCGTTGGGATCGCGGCGAAGGTCTTTTTCCAGGCGCGAGATCTCGGATAACACGCCGCGCAGCGCCATCGTGCGCAGCTTGTCGCCGCTCTTCATCGCGGCCTTGAGATCGTCCTGAATTTTACCCTTCACTCTTCTGAATTGGACTCCGCCGAAAACCGCAATAGCTACCAGCTATAGCTACTTCGCCCGAATAGCTACTTATGCGCAGCCGCCGCGGCCTTGGCGTCAACGTCTTCCCACTTCGGCGGCTCGACCTCGGTCCACTTGCTACCGTCGAGACGGTAGTTGAATATCAACACTTTCTGTTTGCCGGTCGGCCTGCCTCGGCCCTCGCCGCTCTTGGAGGGCGTGTATTCGGCCGCCTGCAGCTTCGCGAGCACTGTCCAGTGTCCTTCCTTCATCGTCGGCAGGTACAGGAACTTTGCGTGTTCGAGATCGACGTACACCTTGCCGCTTGATTTCTTTTCGCTCTCGTCGCTCAGATAGGTGTCGGATTCGCTCGCGATAGTTTCGCTCAGCGCCTGGCGCTGCGCCGGGGGAATAGGATTCTCCCTGGCGGGACCGGGCGCGCTTGGACCGGAAGGACCGCTGTTGTTGTAAAGGTCCTTCTTGACTTCGATCGCGCGTGCGCCGGTGGGCGCGAGCATCGCCCCCGCAACAATCAGCCCCGCCAGCGCCAGAGTAGTACATGCTTTAGCAGCCATTATTCCTACCCTCCGAAAGGGGCTTATATCACGGCTTCTCCGGATAAGCACGACGGCGGCAGTGGAAAGGAAGTTCAACGAACGGCATTTGCCTCGAGCAGGGCAAATCGTATCGGCACCAGCACCCAGCTTTCGACGGCAAGACCGTCGTGGCGGGCCGGCACAAAGCGCCATCGCGACCGCACCGTCTCCAGCGCCGCATCGTCGAGCGCGTCGAAGCCGGAAGAATCCGCAACCTCGGCGCGCTCGACCGAACCGTCGGCGCCCACCAGCACCCTGACGGTCACCGTCCCCTGCTGCCCGCGCCGCCGCGCGATTGCGGGATAGGCGGGGCGAGGATTGCTGGCATAATCCGCGTGTGCGATCGAATTGGGAGTGCCGTCGCCGCCGGCGGCGTCGCCACCTGCTCCTGCTCCACCGCCGCCCAAGCCTGCGGCGGTGGCGACGCGGTCGTCATCGCCGCTGCCCGAGCGGGAGCCAGGCGCGGCGCCGGACGCCGCGCCTGGCTCCCGTTTCGCAGAATCGCTCGGCTGCGCAGGCGCGGCCGAGCGCAGCGGCGCCAGGCTGGCGACCTCGGATGGCGCGTCTTCGATCCGGCGACGCGCCTTGCGCACGGCCGCGCGCTTTCGCGCTCGCCGATCAACGGACACCGACGCAGGAACCTCATGCGCGATGCTCCCCGCATGAATCGACGGAGCCCCGGACGCGGCGGCGCGCGCGCCGCCGCGTCCGGAAGCACCATCGCCCATCTCGACGAGGTAGGCGAGCACCCATTCGCTATGCCCCCGCGCAAGCGGCGACGCGAAACACACGATCAAGCCGGCAATCGCCGCATGAGCCGCGATCGACGCTGCAAACGACGCGAGATGGCGGCGCGAGCGCGGCCCGCCCTTATCATACGAAGATTGCTCACTGTGTTGTCCGTCGTTCAACATCGTCCCAGCCTGAACTTCGCGGGTGGAAAATGGGAAGTGGCCAGGAGCGACTGACCGCCGCGCGGTTTCCCGGCGGCTCTGCGATACGTCGATGAAAAGACTCCTGAAGCCTCCCTCTCCCGCGAAGGTCACATGGCTCCATCGATTCACCCGGTCGCCTGACTCGACGAGCGCCGCGACTCGGTCGCGACGCTCAGCTCACAGTTGCGGGGCAGCGCCGGTCTCTCACCGGCTTCCCCGGGCGAATCTCAGAGCACACTACGCGCCTTGAGCGGCGTGTCAACCGTAGCAATTCATATCGCCTATTGTGCTCTGGCGACGGGTACAGGGCGAGGTAAGATTCGGGATTCTTCGCTTCGCTCTGAATGACACAAAGAACTAAGGTGCAGTGGTTACCCCTGCCCAAGGAAGTGTGAAACCCACGGCGGGTTTCGCATTCAATAGAGTGAGTTACCCTTCCCCCTTCCCGCCGGTTGACAGTTTTCCCCCAATCGCGCTATGAGCTTGAGTTCACAATATGAATCTCCATTCAGTGCGCGAGCATTTCGGGGCTAGCAGGGGCTAGCAGGGGCTAGCAGATGAGCGTTCAGGAACGGCATCGGCGCGAACGGCACGCGCGCGGACAGGCAATCCTGACGGCGGCGGCCAAGGTGTTCGCCAGGCATGGGCTGGAAGGCGCGACGATCGAAATGGTGGCGCGCGAGGCCGAAGTCGCGGTCGGGACGATCTACCTCTATTACTCCTCGCGCGACGATCTTTACCTGAACCTGATCGCCGACCGCGCCGGACAGTTGCGCGCACGCTACCTCGAGATTTTCGCGCTCCGGCTGGAGCCGCTGGCCGAACTCAAGGCCATCGCGTCGGCCTACCTGGACTATCTGCGCGAATCGCGCGAGCTCTTCCTGTCGCAGCATTCGGTAGTGTTTTCGCAACTCCACCAGCGCCTGCGACGTAAGTCTGAAATACGCAATTTTCAGCGCGTGATGGACTTGAGCCACGAAATTTTCGGCCTGTGGGAGGCCACCATCAGGCGCGCGTTCGAAGGCGGCGTAATCGCCAACTCGATGGGCCCCAAGAAGACCGCGGCGGTGGTCTGGGCGAGCATGAACGGCGCCTTCATGCTGATGGGCGACGGCAATTTCTTCCGCAATGTCACCGGGCTGAACCCCGAGCACTTCCTCGACGAGGCGCTCGAGTCGCATCTGGCCGCTTCGCAGCTGACTGTCCAGCTCAGCGGGCGGGTTCAGAACAGAAGCAGAATCTTGAATCGCGCGCGGGAAAAATCGCGCGCTGTACAAGGACCCTCACCTTCATCCTCTCCCTTGCAGGGAGAGGGGAAGAGAAGCAGAGAATCAAACTCGGAGGAGGCCGCCGTCCCTGGCCCCGCGTAGTCGCGACGGGAGCGGCGAGACCACCGAAAAAAAGAAGGAGAGAAGGCTTATGAAATTTACCTGGTTCCATCTGATGCCATACCGGTTCCTGCCCGAAGACTTCAAGGAAAAGTACCACAGCGTGTGGGTCGATATCCCGCGCGACTTGTACGATCCGAAACTCGGGCATCGCCTCTACAACGACTACCTCGACCAGCTCGAGTACGCCGACTTGATGGGCTTCGATGGGCTGGGCGTCAACGAGCATCATCAGAACGCCTACGGCCTGATGCCGTCGCCGAATATCATGGCCGCGGCGCTGAGCCGCCGCACGCGCAACGCCAGCCTGGTGGTGCTCGGCAACTCGATCGCGCTTTACAACCCGCCGATTCGGGTCGCCGAGGAATTTGCGATGCTCGACGTTATTTCGGGCGGCCGGCTGGTGGCGGGCTTCCCGGTGGGCACCTCGATGGATACCAATTTCTGCTACGGCGAGGTGCCCGCGACGATTCGCGAGAAATACTACGAGGCCCACGATCTGATCATCAAGGCGTGGACGTCGAAGGACGTCTTCGCGTTCAACGGCAAGTACACCAAGCTGCGTTACGTCAACCTGTGGCCAAAGCCGATCCAGCAGCCGCATCCGCCGATCTGGATTCCGGGCGGCGGATCCGTCGAGACCTACGATTTCTGCGCCGATCACGATTACCAGTACAGCTTCCTTTCCTACTTCGGGTACATCGCGGGCAAGAAGGTTGCCGACGGCTACTGGGAAGTGATGGCGAAGAAGAATAAGGAGCTCAATCCTTACAGCCTCGGCTTCGCGCAGGTGGTAGCGGTTTCGGAGACCGACGAGCAGGCGGAGAAGGACTACGCCCCGCACATGGATTACTTCTACAACCGATGCCTGCACGTCTATGACGGCTTCGCCGACGCGCCGGGCTATCGCACGGTGAAGACGATCAAGGCCGGCATCCTTGGCCAGGTCGGCGATCGGGCGGCGATGCGCCGCGAAGGCCTCAAGTGGAAGGACTTCATCGAGCAGGGTTACGTGATCGCGGGCTCGCCGAAGACGGTGCGCGAGCGTCTGCGCGAGGCGATGAAGTCGCTCAACTGCGGGCATCTGATGATGCTGATGCAAATCGGATCGATGCCTCCGGAATTGGTGCGCAAGAGCACCAGCCTGTTCGCCACCGAGGTCATGCCGCACATGCGCGACCTGTGGAGCAACTTCGAGGACAAGTGGTCGCCCAAGCGGATGCCGCAAAATGAAATCGCGATGCCGGCCAACGTCCATTTCCAGAAGGCCGAAGCAAACGGCAAGGCGCGCGCGGCGGCGGCAGCCTCGGCGGAGGCCCGGAGCGCGAAATGAACACCACGCAGAAACTTCTAAACGGAAAGTTCTCGCTCGAGATGAAGGTTTATGGGAGCGGCGAGCCGCTCCTGTACCTGCACGGCGCGGGCGGCCTGATGCCCGCAGAGCCGTTCCTCGAGGATCTCGGCAAGCACTTCAAAGTCTATGCGCCGCAATTCCCGGGCTACGGCGAATCCACCGGCAACGAGTATATCGACGACATCGCAGACGCGGTGCTGTTCTTTCACGAGCTGATGGATGAACTCGGCATCCCGACCGCCAACATCGTCGGCCATTCGATGGGCGGGATGCTGGCGGCAGAGGTCGCGGCGTTCGACATTCATCGCGCCAGGAAGCTGGTGCTGATCGCGCCGGCCGGTTTCTGGATCGACGAGGTGCCGATACCCGACCTGTTCGCCGCGCAGCTCACCGAGATTGCCGGGCTGCTGTTCCACGATCCCAAATCGGCGGCGGCGCAAATGATGACCGCGATACCGTCGGACTTCAAAGCGCTGGAGACGATGTACGTCGAGCGCGTCAAGCGGCTGGCGACGGCGAGCAAGTTTCTGTGGCCGATCCCCGACCGCGGCCTCAAGAAGCGCGCCTATCGCATCCACGCGCCGACCCTGCTCCTGTGGGGCGACGACGACAAGCTGATCCCGCCGGCCTATGCGAAGGAATTCACGAGCCGGATCAAGAACAGCAAGCTGGAGCTGATCAAGAACGCCGGCCACATGGTGATGTACGAGCAGCAGGAAGCGCTCGTGGGCGCCATCCGAAAATTCCTGAAGGGCTGACCACTCCACCTGCACGGATCGAGTAACGGCCGGAGCATCGATGCTCCGGCCGTTTCACTTGTGCGCCCAGCATGGCGCGTGACTTGTGAGGTGAAAGTCCTCTGTGCGAGCAGGCCGCGTTGAGCACTAGCGAAGCGCAAGGGCGTCATCGTGAGGTGAGGTCTGGAGGAAGCGTGGAG
>Ga0074044_10001194_pt1 | contig 23922 bp, 16 predicted proteins | sample BogForMeECP23OM1_FD_94443 | JGI IMG/M metagenome (GOLD analysis project Ga0074044, IMG submission 94443) | Bog forest soil microbial communities from Calvert Island, British Columbia, Canada - Bog Forest MetaG ECP23OM1 | ecosystem: Environmental > Terrestrial > Soil > Wetlands ... | reverse complement strand
TGAATCATGAATACTAAAGCCGCCGCAAAGCGGCAAGCAGTGCCGAATACTGAGAAACTCAGCGCCAAGGACGGCTGTGGTCCCGTGCACTTCTCTGGAAGGGACGAAGCACTGTATGAGCGGCACCTTCTCTTCGACAGTGGCGTCGAGGTGGCAGCTGCGACCGCGCGCGACCAGTTCGAGGCGCTTGCGCGGTCCGTACGCGATGTCCTCTCCCAGCGCTGGCTTTTGACCGAGAAGACGTATCAGGAGAAGAACCCGAAGCGCCTTTACTACCTTTCGATGGAATTTCTCATCGGTCGCTCACTGGCAAACAACGTAACGAATCTTCTGCTCTCTCCGCTGACAGACGAGTTTATCAGGGACAAAAATCTGAATCTGATCGAGATCTTGGAGCAGGAGCCCGACGCAGGTTTGGGAAACGGCGGGCTTGGACGTTTGGCCGCATGCTTCATCGAATCCGCCGCGACCTTGCAGCTGCCCGCCATGGGATACGGCCTGCGATATGAATACGGCATCTTCAAACAAAGCATTCAGAATGGATGGCAGCAGGAGATGCCGGACAACTGGCTCCGCTCTCCTGATCCCTGGGAGGTCGCTCGTCCGAACGAGAAGGTGGAAGTCAACCTTGGATGTTCATTCGAGCTGAGCGGTGGCAGTCTGCGACCCGTGACTGGCCGTCCATCGACCTTGATTGGCATTCCATACGACCGTCCTGTAATCGGCTACGGTGGTTCGACCGTCAACACGCTGCGTCTCTGGGCGGCAGCTGCACCCGAGTACTTCAACTTTGAAGAGTTCTCACAAGGCGATTTCGTAGAAGCGTTCACTCAGACGCTATCGGCCGAAACGCTGACCCGCGTCCTGTACCCAGACGATTCACAAGTCATGGGACAAGCGCTTCGCCTGATGCAAGAGTACTTCCTGGTTGCCTGCTCACTCGCAGATGCGGTGCGTCGTTTTCTACGCAGCAACTCGGATTGGAGTTCGTTTCCAGACAAAGTCGCAATTCAGATGAACGACACACATCCTTCTCTGGCTGTGCCCGAGCTGATGCGCATCCTGCTTGACCAAGTGCACCTCGGATGGGATGAAGCCTGGCAGATTACGCAGAAAACGTTGGCGTACACGAATCACACTCTGTTGCCCGAAGCGTTAGAAAAGTGGTCTGTGGGTTGGCTTCAAGACATGCTGCCCCGGCAACTCGAGATCATCTATGAAATCAACCGCCGTTTTCTTGGCGAAGTACGCGGAAGTTACCCGGGCGACCAGGAACGGATTCAGCGCGTGAGCCTTATTGAAGAGGGAGACGGCGGAGCCAAAAAGCTTCGTATGGCGAATCTGGCGGTCGTAGGTTCACACAGCACCAACGGGGTGGCAGCGATTCACTCCAAGCTGTTGCGTGAAACCACGCTCAAAGACCTGGCGGAAATCTTTCCGGAGCGTTTCAACAACAAAACGAATGGCGTAACACCCCGGCGCTGGCTGCAGCTCTGCAATCCAGGGCTCTCGGGACTCATCACTGATGCCATTGGAGATTCCTGGATCCGCGATTTAAGCGAATTAAGCAAGCTCAAGGCATTCACCGAGGACAAAGGCTTCCGTGACGATTTCCGCAAAGCCAAGCGAAATGCCAAACAACAATTCTGTGATTGGCTCCGCTGGTCAACAGGGCAGAGCGTTGATCCGGAGTCGATTTTCGATTGCCAAGTCAAACGCATCCACGAGTACAAACGCCAATTCCTGAATGCACTGCGGATCGTTGTGCTCTACAACCGCCTGCGCCAGGACCCGGGACTCGACGTGTACCCACGTACGTTCTTTTTTGCCGGCAAGGCCGCGCCTGCCTACCGGCTCGCCAAGCTGATCATCAAGTTCATTAACAATCTGGCAGTGACCATCGACGGCGACCCGGCAGTGCGCGGGCGGCTGAAGGTTGTATTCCTACCCGACTACTGTGTCTCGCTTGCGGAGCACCTCATCCCCGCCAGTGACGTCTCTAACCAGATCTCGACCGCAGGGTATGAGGCCAGCGGCACCAGCAACATGAAATTCATGATGAACGGCGCGCTGACGATCGGCACACGCGACGGCGCCACGATTGAGATGGCTACAGAGGCGGGCGAGGAAAACTTCTTCCTCTTCGGTTTGACGGCTGAGCAAGTGATTGACAGTCGCGATTGGTACAACCCGCAGTGGCACTATGAACATGACCCGGAGACCCGTCAAGCCCTCGACCTGATTTTCTCGGATCATTTCAGCTGCGATGAGCCGCGCGTCTTCGCGCCCTTGCGGGACATGTTGCTGACGCATGGCGACCACTACCTGCACCTGGCGGACCTGAACTCATACCTCACATCAGACGCGCAAATGAGTGCGCTATACGCCGATTCCGACGAGTGGGCGCGCAAAGCCATCTTGAATGTGGCTGGCTCGGGGAAGTTCTCCAGCGACCGCACGATTGCTGAATACGCAACCGAAATTTGGAATGTAAAGCCGTGTCCAATCCCAGAGAAAGCGTAAGCGAGGATGCGGCACAGAACACAAGACTAAGGAGACAGAAGTGAAATTCATAAAGCCAATTATTTCTTTCGCGATGTCAAAGTTTGGCCCTGCACTGGTTCTGGCGTGCGTCGCGTGCTCCATGACGTTCGCCCAGGACGTGAGAACGAACTATATGCCTGGAGCTGACTTTTCGAGATACCACACCTACACATGGGTTGATGAGGTACAAGGCGCACCCTCTGTTGGTGGCCACCCCGATCAGATCCTGGACGCCCAGGTCAAGCAGGCGATCGATTCACAAATGGCAGCCAAGGGTTTCACCAAGGTGGAGGATGGCAGTAAAGCCGATTTACTCCTTGGTTATCAGCTCGCGATCGATAAGGAGAAGCAGATAAACGGCTTCGGCGACAACTTGGGCAGCTTGAGCCCGTGGGCCGCCTGGGGCCCGTGGGGCGCGGCTGGGGCCCGTGGGGGGGTGGCTCCGTTGCATTTTCGGCCAGTACTTCAACCATTAACATCGGGACTTTCGTGGTTGGCATGTATGACCCTGCTGCAAAAAAGCTCGTTTGGATAGGTGCTGCCCAACATGCGATTGAACCCAGCAAGAAACAGGAGAAAAACCAAGAAAGGCTAAATAAGGGAGCCAAAAAATTGCTGAAGGACTTCCCTCCGGGACGCAGCAGATAAAGAAATGACTAACGATCGTAGAAACACCGAGTCATGCGATCAAACATCGGATGCAGCGGTCAGAGAAGAATTCATGAAGATTACTTAGCCTAGCTGTCCGGACTTCAAGACAACGTAACAACAACGAATATGCAGGAGAACTCGTGATGAATAGCAAGCAGATTTGCGGAGCGATTGTTGCTCTTTGTGTGACAGCGGTCGCTGCCCGGGCCGATTCTCTGGAATTGAAGAATGGAAGCCTGATCAAGGGCAAATTCATGGGTGGGATGCAGACGAGCATCACCTTTCAGGTAGGATCGTCGGTGCAAACCTATGATGTCGCCGATGTCCGTTCGCTCCGATTCGATTCCGAAGCACAGGGCGCCTCGCCCTCCATTCCCTCGAAGCAGCCGAGTGTTCCTTCGTCCATAGAAAAAGAAAACGAAGTCGCAAAATCTTCGCCGTCGGTCACCATTCCTGCGGGTACACGGATTTCGGTTCGCACGATCGATTCCATTGACTCCACCAGGAATCGCGTGGGATTTCGCTTTCAGGCTTCGCTCGAAGAGCCTTTGTGGGTAGACGGCAATATGGTGGTTCCGAAGGGCGCAGATGTTTATGGCCGGCTCGATGAGTCCAAAGAGACCGGAACTTTCGCCGGCAGGTCGCAACTTAAACTCCAGCTGACTGGAATCGTCGTCAATGGCCAGACTCTGCCGTTAGTCACCGGCGAATATGCAGTCTCAGGCAAGTCCAAGGGCGAAAGCACCGCGAAAAGAACTGTAGGAGGAGCCGCCATTGGAACCCTCATTGGTGCGCTTGCAGGTGGCGGGAAAGGAGCGGCCATCGGGGCAGGAACAGGTGCGGGCGTGGGAGCCGCCTCGGAAATTATCACCAAGGGTGACCAGGTGAAGATTCCGAGCGAGACCCTACTGGATTTCACCCTGCAACAGGGCGTGACAATTCCTAGACAGGCAGACTGATCGGCCCGTCCTCAGAAGGGCTTGCTCCCCGCTCACAGTAGGATCTTGGTCGTTTCGTAGGAAGAGGAACATGCGGCGTGTCCGAATATTGAAAAGCATTGCACTTATTTATTTCGTCGCCGCGGCCCTGCTGCTCTGCTCTGCCCATTTTCAGCCGGCAACGAAACTTTATCGCGCCAAGCCGGAGGACGTGCCGCCGTGGGCGGAGCAGGGAAATTTTCGTTTCATCCGGATCGACGGCGGAAAGATCGAGAACTGGAAGGCCGAGCGGACCTGGTGGGGTAGCAAGTTCAGCGGAGAAGAGAAGGACGTACTGACCCACATCTATGACCGCGATTTCGAGCAAATGCTCGGGTTGCTCAAGCACGCGGAGTTCAACTGGATATGGGTCACTTGGAGCAGCGGCTGGTCGCTTAAGGACGAGAACGAGAACCGGGAGAATCTTAAAAAAGTCATCGCGCGCTGCCATGAGAACGGAATCCACGTCTCGGCTTACCTGTCAGCTTCCAACATGTTCCGCACCAGCGCCTACCGCGATGACCCGGAGACAAAGAAATACGGCCTGTGGATGCATCGCATCCCCATGTTCTATGCCGGCCCGACCACAACCGACCTGCAGATTTCTTGGGACCGCCGCCTAGCCGATGCGCGCCAGCCCGGCTGGCGGGCCTACCTGTTGAAGAAGGCGGAGTTGGCGGTGGATGCGGGAGTGGACGCGATCGTCTGGGACAACATGATCGGTTACAACGAGGGCCTGGCCCAGTTGCTCGACGACACCCAGCGGATGGCGGAGCGGAAGGCGCGGGAGACCGGCCGGCCCAAGGCCATGGTGTATGCGAATGTCCACATTTCGCCGGACCGGTTTGCGATGAATGACATCAACGAGATGATCTGGGAGGAGGATGGCAAGGACACTCCGGGTGTGTGGGACGGTCATTGGCAGGTCGAAAACGCGCGCAATATCAAATTCCTGAGCGGAGAGAAGCAGCTTTGGCAATCCCTGATGTATGAGAACGACCTTTACCACTGCGGCCCACGCGAACGCTGCATCCCCAGCCCGTCCGAGCAGAAGCTCTCCATCGCCGAGGCCTACACGTTTGGCGCGGCCACCTCGCGCAACATCGAGGGCCGATTCCTCTCCGCGCTGATCCACGGCGAGCCGGAAGCTCAGGAGTCCTGGGCCGCCATCGCTCAATACAACAATTTTACGGTCGAGCATCAAGACCTCTATCGCCAGGCGCAGCCAGCGGCGCGGATCGCCCTAATCTCCGCAGAGCCGCACAACTCGCTGGCCGACGAATTCCTCAAGCAGAGTGTCTTCTTCGAAATCAAAGTGCTCGCCCACCTAGACAAAGGAATCCCCTTAGACCACTTCAAGGTGCTGGTGATGCCGACTGACCTGCCCAAGCTCAGCGCCGAGCAAAAAGCCCGGTTGCATGCGTTTACCGCCGGAGGGGGCATCGTCATCAGCGCCCGAAAGTCTAGGTCGGGAATCGTGGCGCGCGCCGAAGCCGCGGCCGGAGGGCCTCGCCTCACCCTCGAACCGCGCCGCTACGTGCTGGGCCAGTTGACTGGGAAACCCGACGGTCGAACTTTTATTCTTCACTTGCTCAACTACGATCACCAGGTCCCGGCAGAGAACGTGAAAGTCCGGCTCAAGCTGAGCGGGCTGGTCGATCTGAGAGAAAACAAGGACCTGAGCCATTGGGAGATCAAAGTCCTTTCGCCGGACGCGGCCCAGCCTCAGTTCGCTGACCTCTCTCTGCAGGGAAACGTCTGCGAGCTTACCCTGAGGCGGATCCAGCACTATACCGTGGTGACTCTCTCGGCAAAGCCAGCGCCCTAGTTTGAAGTTGGCACATATGGTGCAAGCATGTCGGGAATCTCAGTGCCCGGATTCTGAGTCCATGCATTCCATCCAGCTCGAATATGCAACCCGAAGTATTCGAGAGCCATTGTTCAACAAGGGATCCTTGATCGATGTTTTCGCGCCCATGATCGAAGCAGTGTCTGACCGTATTTGGGCGCACGAATCAGCGTCATTCCGTCTAAGTTGTTGTGCTCGAAGGTGTGCAGAATGGCCCACATATTGCCTCTAAAGACGCGGGATCAGAAACGCTGGACAAGTCGGAGCCCAGGAAGAGGTTCTGATGTGGGGTGGCACTAACAGTTCAGGAGGATGACGTTGTGAATCGTTCGTCAGAGTTGCTCGGAACCGGCAGGGTGCGGCAGGGGCTGAATTTGCTGTTGGCTCTCTCGCTGTGTTTGACAGCTTTCCCAGAAGTCCTTTCGGCCATGCAAGATGCATCAGCTCCCCCCAGCTCACCCAGGCCTGAATATGCAAGCAAGACTCCAGAGCAGTTGCAACAGTTGGTTGCACCGATTGCTCTGTATCCGGATTCGCTCGTGGCCCAGATTCTGACCGCTTCGACCTTTCCCGAGCAGGTAGTGGAAGCGGATCGCTGGATTCAAGCACATCCAGATCTCAAGGGGGATGCCCTTGCGAAGGCCGTAGACGAGCAGCCGTGGGACCCAAGCGTCAAAGCGCTAACCGCCTTTCCGTCCGTCCTGGGCAACATGGACAAGAATTTGTCCTGGACCTCATCGTTGGGGGACGCCTATTACAACCAGCAATCGGACGTAATGGCCGCTGTGCAGGTTATGCGGCAGAAAGCCGAACAAGCCGGCAATCTGAAGACGACGCAGCAGCAAGTGGTAAAGACCGAGAACGAAACGATCATGATTGAACCTGCCGACCCCGAGGTTGTCTACGTTCCCGCCTATAACCCTTGGGCCGTGTATGGGTACCCGGTGGTCGTGGCATGGCCAGGATGGTATGCGTATCCGGGGATCTGGTATTCGGGAACCTACGTTTCGTTTGGAGCCTGGTACGGAGTCGGATTCTATTACGGCTATGGGTGGGGCTGGCACCACTGGGGGTGCGATTGGCACCACCACTGGGTAGAGCATAACCACTACCGGTACTACTCTCGAAGCAGAACCTCTTATAACCGGCATACCGATTACCGGAGTGACCGTGGCGGCTGGCGCTCGTTCAGCCGCGAAGGAAATCGAGGCTCGACTCGAAGTTACGGCGGACGTGGAAACGCGCACAGCTACTGGGAAAGATCGGCTAGATCGTACCAGGGCCAGACGCGTGCGGCTCGCGGCTATGGTTATTCACGTGGTCAAAACAACACGCGAAGTGGGCGTTACGGTAATTACAACCACGGCGGAGCTGAGAGAACTTACTCGGCAAGAGGAAGGTCCAGCTTCGGTGGTGGAGGCTTTCACGGCGGCGGCGGCGGCCACGGCGGTGGCGGCGGCCCACATCGCTAGTGAGAGCTAAAGGCTTCACCGTGACCGGAGGATCTGAAAAGGAACAGGCTGAAGGGGGCGAGCGAAATTGAACTTTGAGAAGCCCCGGCCAATTTAGAAAGTTAGTCCGTTCGCACTTCTTCTCAAGAGCGGAGTTCTCAACAATGCGGCCCAATCGAGGACGATCGGGAATGACCATGAGTGCTGGAATCCATCGTCGAATTGAAGAAGCTTCTGGAGACACGAAAAAAAGATGAGCAAACAATTCAAGAAGAGAAAAAAACAGATGTCAGGGCCGGACGGGGAAACCAAACACTCCGGCGTCAACGGACAACCGAAGATCGGCAAAAATGAGTACGAGGCCGAGATTTTCAAGCTACAAATTGAACTGGTCAAGCTCCAGGACTGGGTCAAGGCGACCAATGCCCGCATCGTGATCATTTTCGAAGGACGAGACGCCGCCGGCAAAGGCGGGATGATCAAGCGCCTCATGGAGCGCGTCAGCCCCCGCATTTTTCGTGTGGTAGCCCTCCCCTCGCCGACAGAGAGACAGAAGACGCAACTCCCGGCTCAGCGCTACATTGAACAACTGCCCGCCGGAGGTGAAATCGTCATCTTCGACCGGAGCTGGTATAACCGCGCCGGCGTTGAATACGTAATGGGCTTTTGTACCGATGAAGAGCACAGGGAATTTCTAAGGGACTGTCCCATCTTCGAGGGCTTTCTGGTCAGCCAGGGCATCATCCTGCTCAAGTATTGGCTCGAAGTATCGAAAAAGGAACAGCACAAGCGCTTCCTCGCGCGTATTAAAGATCCTTCCAAGCGCTGGAAGCTTAGTCCGATGGACCTGGAATCGCACCGCCGTTGGTACGACTACTCACGCGCCCGGGACGCCATGCTGGCAGCAACCAATACGCCAGGGTCGCCATGGTTCATCGTTCCGTCAGATGACAAAAAGCGCGCCCGCCTGAATTGCATTACGCACATACTTAGCAGCATCCCGTACGAGGAGATTCCTTATACGCCGCCCAAGCTTCCCCTACGGCAAAAACGGAAAGGCTACGTAGAGCCGAAGCTGACGCATCGAACCGTCCCTCAGGTCTGGTAGGCCTGCAGCATGTCAAATCATCGGTGGTTCCGTCTCTTACCCGAGTGGCTGGTCTCAGGCCGTGCGGATTGGCTGCGGCCCGACATCGTCGCGGGGCTGACCACCGGCGCGGTTATCATTCCCATGGCGATGGCGTATGCGATGATGGCCGGACTGCCGGTCCAAGTAGGCCTCTATACCGCCCTGGTGCCCATGGTGATATACACGGTGCTTGGGACATCGCGCGTGCTCAGCGTCAGCACGACCACAACGTTGGCGATCCTGACCGCCGCCCAGTTGGGGCAGGCCGTCCCTAACGGCAACCCCGCAGCGCTGCTGAGAGCCTCGGCGACGTTGACGCTGCTGGTGGGAGCCGCACTTTTGCTGGCGTGCCTGCTGCGCCTGGGAATCGTGGCGAACTTTATCTCCGAGCCTGTGCTCGTCGGTTTCAGAGCCGGCATCGGGCTGGTCATTGTGGTGGACCAGATCCCGAAGATTCTTGGCATCCACTTCACAAGAGGGATATTCGTTCGGAACGTTCTCTCAATCGTTCACGATCTTCCGAAAACGTCGCTAGCAACGCTGGCCGTTGGGTTAACGATCATCGTGTTTCTTCTGGGAATGGAACGGCTCCTGCCGAAGGTCCCAGCACCGCCGCTGGCTGTAGTTACTGCGATCGCGGGCGTGTACTTGCTGAACTTGCAGCATCGGGGTGTCGAACTCGTGGGTCACATACCGCAAGGACTCCCTTCGCTGATGAGGCCAGACCTTTCGTTGATCAGCGTGCTGTGGCCCGGGGCACTTGGGATCGCTTTGATGAGTTTCACGGAGACGGTTGCGGCCGGCCGAGCCTTCGCGCGAAAGGGCGAGCCCGCGCCGCGAGCAAACACAGAGCTGCTTGCCACCGGACTCGCCAATATCGGAGGCGCACTTCTCGGTGCGATGCCGGGCGGCGGCGGCACCACGCAAACAGCAGTCAACGTCAGCGCAGGAGCTCGCACGCGATTAGCGGAGATGGTAACCGCGGCAATGACGCTAGTGACGATATTCTTTCTCGCCCCACTCGTTGCGATGATGCCGCAATCTGCATTGGCAGCGCTGGTGATTGTCTATGCCTTCAGACTCATCAAGCCGATCGAATTTCATGACATTCTTCGTATTCGCAGGACCGAATTTTCTTGGGCGATCGTGGCTTTGGCAGGCGTCGTGGTCGTCGGCACGCTAAAGGGAATCATCGTCGCGATAATCGTTTCCCTCGTCACATTGGCATACCAAGTAGCCGATCCGCCGGTATATGTCTTGCGCCGCAAGCCAGGAACTAACGTATTCCGTCCACAATCGCCGGAACACTCCGACGACGAGAGTTTTCCTGGTCTCTTACTGCTCAGGCCGGAGGGGCCAATTTTCTTTGCGAATGCGGCACAGATCGCACACAAGATTGAGCCGCTGGTCAGGGAAGCGCAACCGAAGGTCGTCGCCATCGAAGCTAGCGGAGTCCTCGACATGGAGTACACCGCGGTGAAAATGTTCGCACAACTCGCGAAGAGGCAAAGCCAGCATGGCGTTCAACTGTGGCTGATTGGGATGACTCCCAGAGTTTTGGCCATCATACAACGATCACCGCTGGGACAGTTGCTGGGGCGCGAAGGAATGCATTTCAATCTGGAAATTGCCGTTGCGCACTACCTGGATGGTGCAGCCTCACGCGGCCAGTCCTGAAAAATGGCGCGTCGAGCTGATGCAATGACGACTATTTTGACCATTGGCGATTTTTGCTACCCTTTCATCCTGCAGCGTATTCAACTACCCGACCCTCGCCGAAACGTACAAATTCGGCCCTCAAGGCTCTAAACAAGAGAGGTCCCCGGCATGCGGGAAGAAGTACTGAGTCGGCTTCGATGCACGAAAGCAGCATGAATCGCCTGCTGCCAAGGTGTGGCTGTGAATGTGGCTGTACGTTGCCAAATATGGCGAACTTTTCAAGCACTTGGAGCGAATTCTCTGTGCGCGCAAGACTGTTGTACTTTACTGGTTTCTTGTGAGTTGCCACCTTCTGGATGGCTAGTCCTTACGTGACTCTTAATCAGTGGTCCTTGCGAGACGAGCAACTGCTCATGACGCTCGACTCATATGGCAACGAGAAATAGAAAAATGCCCCCAAAGAAATCAACGTCCATTAAGCGTCCAATTGGACGTGGAGTTGTTTGTTTTCGCGGAATTGCGGAGGTTTGGTGTGCCATTCGCGCCTCCTAATTTGTTTATTTTGTTAGGTGGCTCTGGGTTCGAATCCCACTCTCTCCGCCATATTTTCTAATTCCTTGAAAATAGGAGCCTAGCGCGTCCAGCTACCCACTTCCGCTGGATCCCGGCTACCTAAAATCGCTGTCCGATTGTAGACCCACGTATCGCCTTGAAAGGAACAAGAGCCGTGAAGAGTCTGCCATCAGTCAGCCTCTACATCGTCTCAAGCTGCAATACGCGATGGTCAATGGCGAACCTGAACATCACAAAGATGGTGTCTATTAGGTCCGTTTGAACGGGGATATTTGCTCCTCCCCGGCGCTGTTCGGCCTCTTGGTGGTGTATGCTGTCCGGAGCCGCGAAGAAGCCGGGTTCGCGGTTTTTCCTGATTCTCTTCCCCCAGAAGGAATTTCCATGCGCCGCGAAACGTTCTTCGCGTGCACTCCGTTGGCTGTGCTCGCTGCACTATTCCTGTTTGCTGCTCCCTTCGCGCCAGCTCAAAACCTCCGGCCCGTTCTGATCACACAAACTGTAGATGAAAGCAAATTAGTAACACTGGGCGGCAATACGCGGCCCGAGGCGACGGCAAAATACGACCGCGGGCCGGTGGCTGACGGTCTCTTGATGGAGCACCTGTTGCTGCTGTTGAAACGTTCCCCGGAGCAGGAGCGAGAACTGGAAAACTTCATTGAGGAACTTCACGACTCCTCCTCGCCCACGTTTCATCGCTGGCTCACGGCCGAGGAATTCGGAGAGAGGTTCGGAGCTGCGAAACAAGACCGCGACACGATTAAGAATTGGCTGCAGTCGCATGGTCTCAAAGTCAATGTGGAATACACCAACGACGTGCTCATCGATTTTTCCGGGACGGCTGGTCAAATCCAAGAGGCCTTCCACTCTGAGATTCACAACTTGGACGTGAAGGGTGTGAAGCACGTCGCCAACATGAGCGATCCGCAAATTCCGGCCGCCTTGGCGCCAGCCGTAGTAGGCGTGGCGTCATTGAATGACTTCCGGCCTCAAACCATGTACAGGCCACGGGCGGATTACACGGTCTCTGAAAATGGAACGGAAAATTACCTTGTGGTTCCGGGCGATCTGGCGAAAATCTACAGCCTGAATCCACTTTTCAGTGCGAGCATTTCCGGACAAGGACAGACGATCGTCGTAGTCGAGGACACAGACGTCTACACGACTGCGGATTGGAAGTCGTTCCGTTCCGTATTTGGCCTTTCGTCCTACACCGAAGGCTCCTTGACACAGATCCATCCCGCGCCTCCGAGCGGCTCGAATAACTGCTCCGATCCGGGAGCCATCGGCGACGACAGGGAAGCGATCGTCGATGCCGAATATGCCAGCGCGGCCGCACCGAGCGCGGCCATCGTATTGGCTTCGTGCACTGGCACAGAAACTTTTGGTGGTCTGATCGCGCTGCAGAATCTTCTGAACGAAAGCAGCACACCGCCGGCGCTCGTGAGCATGAGCTATGGCATATGCGAAGCCTTGAGCGGTGCAGCGCTCAATGCATCTTTCAACTCAACCTTTCAGCAGGCGGTCACCGAAGGTGTCTCAGTCTTCGTTTCCGCGGGCGATGATGCGGCAGCGGGCTGCGACCGTTACAGCCAGGGAGCGGCTTATGGTATCGGAATCACCGGCTGGGGATCGAGTCCCTATAACGTTTCCGTAGGCGGTACCGACTTTGGCGATACTTTTGCCGGGACCAACAACACTTACTGGAGAGCCACCAATTCGCCAACGTATGAATCGGCCAAGTCCTATGTCCCCGAGATTCCCTGGAACGATTCCTGCGCCAGTTTGCTGCTCGCGGAGTTCGAAGGTTTTAGCCAGACTTATGGATCGAGCGGGTTCTGCAATAGTAGCCTCGGAGAAGCGGATTTCCTGGATACGGTTGGAGGCAGTGGAGGACCAAGCGGCTGCGCGACGGGAAAGCCATCCGAAAGCGGGGTAGTCAGTGGAACGTGCGCCGGTTGGCCAAAGCCGTCGTATCAGTCAGTGTTTGGAAATCCGCGCGATGGTGTGCGCGATATTCCTGATGTGTCGCTCTTTGCCGGCGACGGACTTTGGCTGCACTATTATCCATACTGCTTCTCCGGACCCGGAGGGGTTTCCTGTACCGAGGCACCTGTCGACTGGCCGGGAGCAGGAGGCACATCGTTCTCCTCACCGATCATGGCTGGCATTCAAGCTCTGGTGAACGAGAAAATCGGATCCCGCCAAGGCAACCCGAATGTCGTCTATTACAAACTGGCGGCCACCGAGTACGGCGCCAAGGGCGACAGTGCTTGCAATTCAACTCTGGGAAATTCCGTTGCCAGCTCGTGCATTTTTTATGACGTGAGGCAGGGCGACAACGATGTGAATTGTATCGGCACGCGGAACTGCTATCTGCCCTCCGGCGAAAACGGTGTGCTCTCCACTTCCAACAGCGCTTACGACCCAGCTTTCGGTACTACAACCGGCTGGGACTTCGCGACCGGAATCGGTACGGTGAACGCTTACAATCTGGTGAACGACTGGCCGGTGGCATTCGCGCTTGCAGCCAGTCCGGGCAGCGTGACCATCACACAGGGTGGTCAAGGGACGAGCACGATCACCGTCACTCCAGTTAGCGGATTTTCCGGCGATGTAACGCTGGCCGCTTCCGGACTGCCGAGCGGAGTGAGCGCCGCTTTCAGCCCGAACCCGGCAACATCGGCCAGCACGCTGACCTTGACTGCCAGCGCTACCGCAGTCAAGGGCACGGTTACGGTGACGATCACCGGCAGGTCGGGTGAACTGACGAATACCACAAGGTTCAGCCTCACCGTCAAGGGTCCGCCGAGCTTCAGTCTGTCGGCCTCACCGAACCCAGTCACCATCACGCAGGGTAGTCAGGGGACCAGCGCAATCACCGTCACTCCGGTGAGGGGATTTTCCGGCGATGTAACGCTGGCCGCTTCCGGACTGCCGAACGGAGTAACCGCTGCTTTCAGTCCGAACCCGGCAACATCAACGAGCACGCTGACCTTGACGGCCAGCGCTACGGCGGTCACGGGCACGGTTACGGTGACGATCACCGGCACCTCGGGTGCGCTGACGAATACCACAACGCTCAGCCTCTCCGTGAATACTCCGGCGAACTTCCGTCTGTCGGCCACACCGAACGCAGTCACCATCGCGCAAGGTGGTCAAGGGACCAGCGCAATCACCATCACCCCGCTGCACGGCTTCACCGGGACCGTCACTCTTTCCGCGTCGGGCTTGCCCCATGGAGTGACGGCAACGTTCGGTTCCAATCCTGCAACCAGCAGCAGCACGGTGACCTTGACGGCCAGCGCTACCGCGGCCACGGGCGCGGTTACAGTGACGATCACCGGCACGTCGGGTGCACTTACGAATACCACAACGCTCAGCCTCACCGTGAATACTCGGGGGAGCTTCAGCCTCCAGGCTTCGCCGGCAACGGTCACCATCGCCGAAGGAGCCGACGGCACGGCGACCATTACCATCTTCCCGATTAACGGATTTTCCGGCGATGTAACGCTGGCCGCTTCCGGACTGCCGAAGGGCGTGACCGCTTTTTTCAGTCCGAGCACGGCAACATCAATCAGCACGCTGACCCTGACGGCCAGCCCTACAGCGGTCACGGGCACGGTTACGGTGACGATTACTGGATCTTCCGGCAGCCTGAGCGCAACGACAACCATCACTCTGACCGTGAAGGCCTAGCGAACTATAACCTGTCGGCTTCGCCGGACAAGTATGAGGCAGCTGAACACTTCCTGAGGCATTTCCGTTCAAGCACGAGATTTGAAAAGCGGATGCCCGCGAAGACGCGAGCATCGTTAATTTCCAAAACGCTTGTAAGAAGCTTGGAAGTCGCTCCTTTCGACAGTGCAGTAAGACTAGCCCAAAATTTCTCCCGAATTCCTCAGTTTCCACAGGCTGCAACAACTCACCTCTGGTGTAAGCTCCGAAATATCGGATCATTATTCGTGAAGAATCTTTACGCTATCCTGAGCCAGAAAGAGCAGGATGTCGCCCGAGTCCGTAAGGAGATTCAGGCACTCCTCGTCGTGATTCCTCTACTCGCAGACAATTCAGCTCCTTTGGATGAACTTGAGGCACAATTCCCAAAATCCACTCCCATGAGTGCGCGTTCCATCGCCGAAGGCATGGCTGCGCTTGAGCTTTATTATCCGTTCGTTAGGAACTTGCCGGCTGCGCCATAGAGCCGCTAGTCTTGAGCTCATCCGAACGGTTCGTACCGAGTTACTCACTCCAAGAGCCCGCCGATTCCGCATCCTGCGAGGACGTGTATCCTGCTGAATTGGCATGGGATACCCCAAAAATTCGTCCCACCCTTACTGCCCAATTGACAGTGCATTGATGCGGTGAGAAACTTCGCTGGCTGGCCCCGTACCTGATTGCCGCCCACGCCGGCCCGTCTCTGCAACTGCAGACTCGAAACGTCCCTATGAGTAGTTACAGCATGGACCGCGAGTCGTTCCAGAAGCTATTGGCGAACGCATTTGCCCTGCAGCAGAGTCACATCGACGGACCGTCTCTCTCGGCCATTCTCGAGGTGGGACGCTCTTTTAGCCGGGGCGAGGTCGACGTCGACAGGGCAATGCATCTGATCGGCGAGCGTGTGCGAAACGCGCCCCCATCCATGAGCTCTGTGCCTGCTAGCGGTGCATTCCATACTCCGGCGACGGATACTTCAGCTTTGTTGCCGGGAGCGGATCAGGACGACCGGGTCTCGGGAGCTTTCCTGTCGCAGCTGGCGAGTACGCTGTCGGTCGACGGCGACACCGCAATCTCGGCGGATGTGGCGCTCGATCTCGTCCTCCAGGAGATTGTCTCGCGAGCTTCTCTGGTGACCCACGCCAGCGGAGCGATCATTGCTCTGGTGCGCGGTGAGGAAATGCTCTGTCGCGCCAGCACCGGCCCCGGTGCGCCGCCACCGGGGGCATATTTGAATTCGCCTTTCCTCCTGTCCTCAGACGGCGGGCTCATTGGTGAAGTGCAAGTCTGCGACGACACCCAGTCCGATTCCCACGTCGATGCTGTCGGGTTAGGGCGACTCGGCATTCGTTCATTTGCGATTCTTCCTCTTCTCAAACACGGGAGCCTGGTCGGACTGGTCGAGCTATTTTCTGCGACCCCCGGTTCCTTCCGCGAGCGCGACACACAAATTCTGCAGACCATCGCGGAGGAGATACTGATCAACATTAATAGCGCGAGCGAGCACTCGATGACTCCGCTGAGGGAAGATTTGGAAGAGACGGTTGCGCCCGAGATGCCGGCTTCCGCTGCCGACAGTGTCAGCGCCGCGCTTGCCGGCTTTTGGATCTCACCAGAGAGGGAAGAACCGCCGCAGATGGTCGAAGAGGGAGCTGATCGGGAGGCTTTGATTCCGGGCTTGCACACCTCTCCCTCGATGTGGGCCGCGGCCGCTGCTGACGATCGGCAGGATACCTCGCGCCCGGGCCTCCGCATCCTCCCAGAGGAGATGGAAAAGCGGCGCTTCGGACACCGCCTTCTGTCGTCGCCAATAATCATCGCTCCCTTCGCCGCTCTGCTGCTGGCGCTCGGTTGGATGATCGGCCGAGGCTTCTGGCATGGGACGGCACCTGCCAACCCGGCAACTCAGCAGTCCACGGCCAACCCATCGCCCGCTCCCGCGCCACTCAAGGAAAACGCGCCGAAGGTCGCGACCTCACCGACTTCCGTTGCTCTCCAGGCGAAGCCGCCGGTGGCGGGTCCCGCCGCGGTGTCAGGTGCCCCGGCACCGGAAAAAGTGAAGCTTCTCCACAGGATTGAACCGCAGTATCCGGAAGCGGCAAAGCAGCAAGACATACAAGGCGCAGTCGTGCTGGAGGTCGAGGTGCGTCCGGATGGCGGGGTGCAGGATCTTTCTGTGGTCAGCGGCAACTCAATACTGGCAACGGCCGCCACCGATGCTGTTCGCCGGTGGCGATTCGTGCCCCAGATCCGAAATGGGCAAGGCGTACCATTTCACATCCAGATCAAGGTCCACTTTGTGCTGCGCTAAGCACGCTCAAAACGCCCTACCGGGGGTCAGTGAGTGCTATGGCGATTTATCGCCAACGATCCGGCGTCCGCCTTAGGACGGGCCGCGAGTATTGATGAGGAAGAGGATTCACCGGAGATCGGGTGGTAGCCTGGGAACGTGCTCATTCAATGGTTCCTGCACGTCCGCAGAGCACTGTCTCGAACCCTCATCCCAGCGCTTACCATGGGTGCGACATACTTTCTGTCGGTGACGGTTGGCATTGTCATGGTCAGTGCGCATAGCCGGTTTGCGCTGGACTACAGAGACAAGCTGATTTCGAGCGCGGAAGCCGGATCTCAAACTCTAAAGTCGCTCCAGTCTGGACGCCACGTAGAGGCCGCCCTTCTCGATTTCGGCGGCAACCTTATTCTCGGAGCCGTGCCAAGTACGGTCGCAGGCATGGGGGTAGTTACGTCATATCCATTGGCTGCCTTTCGGGGTTGGGTGGGCGGCGTGGTCTCGGTCGATGACAATCATCACAGTCGACTGGCGCATGCAGGATCGGCAGCGTACTACCTGCTGGTGCTCTTCCTGCAGCTTCTTCCGTATTCGTTGGCTGGCGGAGCCGGGGTAAGCCTCGGTTTGAGCTTCTACAAGAACTGGAAGCGTCCCGGAATTGAGAGGTTGTGGTTCTTACCACGCGAAGCCGCGATGGATGTGCTTTGGGTGTATTCCATAGTCGTGCCCCTGTTCCTGGGGGCGTCACTAGTGGAGTTTCTAGCGGCCTAGAGTTCTCCGACTCCGCCAGGTAGCGAAATCTGGCTTTCAGACGCTTTAGAAAGGGCCGACAGAGTCAATAAGTGCTATGGCGATTTTTCGCCAGCGATGCAAGACCCGTGCGCGATTTCCTTCTTGCGGCAGTCCCAAATTCTCATTTGCTGCGTCAGCTATCACACTTTTCTCTGAGGAAAATAGAGCGTCCGCAACGTCGGCGCCTTTGCGCGCGAATGCTTCCAATTCGTCAGGTGGAGGTGTTTTATTCGGAGTGAAGAAGAGGACGGTGGGGTGTAATAACTCTTCCGCCGGCAGTTACAGTCGTTCAGAGTGACGAGGGTGTATTTTGCCTCTCAATGAAAAGCGCTGGCGGTCTGGCTCACAGTACTTTCATGGTGAAGTTAACCATGATCTTCGCTTGCGTTTCGACCGGTTGCCCATTCTGCAAGTAGGGCTTGAATCGCCACTGGCGTGCAGCTTCGAGGGCGGCCGAGACCAGTATCGGGTCACCGCTGAGTACGCGCAGGTCCCGGATGCCTCCGTCAGTGTCCACGAACACCTGTAGTAAAACGGATCCCTGGACCTTCATCTGCCGGGCCAGCGAAGGATACGACAACTCTACCGATTGTGCTGGTGGCTCAGGCAGATTCGAAGATATCAGAGTCCGCTCCGCGGCATTCGTGGCCGGGTTCCACCGGAACGCCGTCGAGCCCGCGGCCCGAAAGCCCGAGGTCGGCGGTATCTCAACCTTTACGGAATTGTTGCCCGGTTGGGCGTTGCGATGTGTATCGCCAGCCACCACTTCGAATTCGATTGGCGGAAGCTGAGTACGATTGGTCGCGATGACGGCCGCTCCCGCCACCGCGGGCTCGGCGGAACTCTTGTCAGCAGCTTGGTTCTTAGTTTTGGCAGTGAGGCTAGGGTTATGGGCGGAGGGTGCCTGTGCAGCGCTACTCGGAACCGACTTTGAAATGGAGGCAAGATTATGGGTGGGGGCGGCCTGGGCTGCGCTGTTGGGAGCCGAACCCGACAACGCTTCGTCGTTCGACGTCTCATCAGTGCCAAACCAGACCGTGCGTTCCGACACCAGAATTGCCGCCAGAATCACTGACAAGATGACAAGTGTGATGACCATTTTACGTCTTTGTTTCTTCTCTGCCATCTTCCCCTTTTCTGGCCATCTGGCAATAATTCTTAAAGTTACAGCTTAAGGTCACGCGGGGGTAAAATGCCATGGTTTAGGAACCGGGAGAATAGCACCCGCGGGCGACTGCTATAGCACAAAAGGGGGATGGCTCAGCCGGATGAGGGGTGGGATCGGGTTGGGTGCCCCATCCGCGATTTCGACTTAACCCTCACTTGGCGGACACAGGCGATTACGCTCATTGAGAATTGGCCGTTCCCCGTCCCCGGGGTCAATGAGTGAAATGGCGCTATTACGAAAGCTAGGGCGTGTACTTGAAGATTGCCTCACAGCCTCCGGAGTTACCACACGCCAACGTGCTAAGTCCGCCATAAGTTGTAGCGCCGTAAGACACTACCGTCTACACCCAACGTTAGCTCGCCCATCCAAAGGGGCTCGCCGCCATCCCCCGGCGGACCTGTGAAAGCGTGCACTACGCTGAATTGCCCCGTCGTGACTGAACTTCGGAGCGGCTGTTAGCAGGCGATTACACTCATTCACTACGACCGGCGGAACTCCTCTTTAAACCAAAAGCCCGCTTCTCCATTGCAGGATTGGCGGGCCTTTTTCTATGTACGGGAAAATATCTAGCGTGGATGCCCGCCGCCATGCGCACCGCCCCGATATCCGGGGAGGGCGTGTTCGCCCGCGCCGTCATGGCCAGGGTTGCCTACGTTGCCTCGCCCATCTCGCGCCTCATTTCCATGGAAGTGATTGAAGCGCTGCGCTCCACGCTCCGGCAGCGGTCCAACGTAACCGTGATGCGGATCAAAGCGGTTGTCAACATGGCCGTAAAAGCCGTGAGGCCCATGAAACCAGGGACCAGCTCCAAGAAACACTCCGCCCACAAACCAATCGGGACCGTAATAGCCGTACGGAGCACAGTCATATGGGGCGTAGTCGAAATAGCCGTAAGGGCATACGGGCGCGACTCCGATATTTACGCCGACGGCAACCTGAGTTCCCGCCATCGGTGCACAGCATAAAATCGCGGTCGCGAGAGCCGCGAAAGCAAGCACATTGACTTTAAACATACTCTCTCCTTCTTTCAGAGTTTGATTCGATGCCCATATACGGAAAATGGATTACGCGGCTTTCTTCCGGGAGGTTTTGACCTTGGACCATCTCAGCCGTTGGGCCGCTGCGATCTTCTTTCGAGCCGCGACGGACATCGGTCGTCTCTTTGGTACGGCAGCGTTCTTCGTCGATCCGGCCTTCCCCTTCAGTTTTGCCCATCTCAGCCGCTGCGCCTCCGCGATACGCGCCCGACCCGCCGCGGATATCTTGCTGCGGCCTCCGTTCTGTTTCCCATACACGGCACCGAACGCCGACAGAGCCGCTGAAATCCCCTGGATTTGCTTGGTCAGCCGATCATGCTCATTCTTCAATAAGCGAACAACACCCGCTAACTGTGTCATGGATTCCCTTCACTTGCTTGCGAAATTGGACTGCCTCAGCGTGGACACTGGAATCCGCACCGGACGTTCACCAATCCAGAGCCCCGACGAGTTGCCTAAGTATACGGCAATCAGGATCACCTAATGCCATTTGCTCGGGGCCTGTTACCATCGCTGAATGTTCAATTTTGGGAAACCGAAAACCACTGGCGACTGGATAATTCACATTGCGGGTGCCATCGTCGCGATACTCCTTGTGTGGTGGATGCTTCGGACCTACGTCCTGTGAATACGCTTAAAACCGGTCAATGAGTGAGGGGGCGATGTTGTAAACTGCCGAGTCATTGGCGGTTTGTGGGCTCGCGCTGTGTACTTGCGTCGGCATCGACCTTCGTCAGAAACTCATTCCCAGATAACCGCATGCTCCTGTCGGCGTGCTCTTAGGGGCTTTGATTGAAATGGCGACAGCACACAAAACTATGAGCTAGGGGTTGTGGGCATGGTGGCCCAGGTCGGCAGAACGAAGGCTTCATGACTATGCTCACGCGGCTAGAACAATGGAAGAAGCAGAGCACGATATCGCCGGAGCAGCACGCCCGTTTGGCAGGCCTCGTCCGTGGGGAACCTTTCTCGGTTTTTCTCGAGTTGAACTTTCTACTCTACGCGGGTGTGCTGGCGTTCGTTGGCGGACTCGGTTGGACTGTGAGCACCTGGTCGCGGCAACTCGGTGACGTTCTCGTCCTGACCATCCTCTCCACCATTCTCTTCGCCAGTTTTTGGTATTGCTTTTCGCGTGCGCCCGCCTGGTCTCCCGCTGAGACGCCCGCACCGAGTCCGATCTTCGACTATGTGCTTTACCTCGGCAGCCTCGTCTGGTCATTGGAGCTCGCTTACCTGGAGAACCGTTTCCACGTGCTCTCCGGACAATTGGATCTCTATCTTCTGGCCACCGCCGGACTGTTCTTCTTCCTTGCTTATCGTTTCGACAATCGCTTCGTGCTGTCGCTCGGTTTGTCCTCCCTCGCCGGATGGTTCGGACTTACCCTCTCGCGCTGGCCGGCTCTTCAGGATGCGGCGTATCGCCGAGGCGCTCTTCTCTACAGCTTGCTGGTCGGCGTCGGCGGAGCGCTTCTTCAGCGCCGCGGGCTTAAGCCACATTTCCTCGGCACTTATCTGAACATCGCCGCCAATGTTCTTTTTTTTGCGCTGCTCTCGGGAGTCTTTATTCGGCAGGGCTACGGCGTATGGTCTCTCGCTCTTCTTATCGCTTGTGGCGCATCTCTCGCCTGGGGCCTTGCGCGCCGGCAGTTTGCCTTCGTTGCTTATGCCGCCGTCTACGGCTATGTGGGTGTCAGCTCGCTGTTTCTCCGCGGCGTCAATGACGAAACGGCGATCATGGGCTATTTCGTCGTTACCGGAATCGCTATGCTCGTGCTACTCGTCCTGATCGGTCGCCGCTTCGGGAAACCGGTATGAGAATCTACAGTGCAGACGTCCAAGAAACTCTCCGCGCCCGCAAACTCCTGAAGGACTGGGCCGGCGAGGGTTTCATCACCAAGGCGCAGTACGAGCTTCTGGAAAAAGAAACGCCCTCCGAGCTTCGCACCACCAATATTTTCCTGCGGCTGGTCTTGTTCTTCTTTACGCTCGTCAGCGTGGGCGCCGCCGTCGCGCTGTTCTTCGCGGTTTTTCTTCCCCGGCCATCGCAACAAACCTCCGGCGTTTTCCTCCTGATCTTCGGTGCCGTATGCTACGCGGCTGCCGAAGTCGCCGTTTCCCAAGCCCGGCTCTATCGCTACGGTATCGAGGAAGCGCTCGTCGTTTGCTCGGTTGGTTTTGTCTGCGGGGGAATACAATCCGCTTTTTTCAGCGGCAGATATTATTTGCCGAAACCGGACGCAGCCCAGTTCCTGGTTCCCGCGGCCGGCGCCGTCTTTTCGCTCTGGATATGGCGCCGCTTCGGATTCTCCTATGCCTTTCTCGCCGCGATGATCTTCGTCCTATTTCTGCCCGGCTACTGGACCTCGTCGCCTTGGGCGCAGCATCTGCTCGTCGTACTGTTCTATGCAACCGGGCTGGCAGGCGTAGCCGCAGTACGCTTCCGCCACCACTTCGACTACCTCGAGGAAACGTATTCCCTCGCCGAAGCGATGCTCTGGCTCGGCATCTACCTGACCACCAATCTCCAGATGTGGTCGTTCAATCTGGGCTTGCAGTGGTGGGACGGCACTCGGGCTGGCTCTGAATTTCCAAGGCCGTTCTACTGGGCCACCTGGATTCTGATCTGGTGCCTGCCGGCCGTTGTACTCGCGCGCGGCATTCGACTGAAGGACCGCTTCGTCATCGCGGTGGGCGCGATCGCTGCCATCCTGACCTTCATCACCAATAAGCCTTATCTCGGCTGGCCGCGGCATACCTGGGACCCTATGCTGATGGGCATATTGTTAACCGGCGTCGCCTTCTTCATCCGACGCCGGCTTGTCCGTGGCCCGGGCGGAATTCGCCACGGTTTTACCGCCGAGCGCCTATCGGGAAAGGACAAACACTGGATGAACATTGCGTCCTCCGTGTTCAGCTTGTCGTCACCCCACTCAGTAACGCCAAGCCCGCAGACAAACAGTCCGGAGGTCCGCTTCGGCGGAGGCCAATCGGGAGGCGGAGGCGCCAGCAGCGATTTTTGAAGGATTGCGGGTGAGACTTGGTGGCTGTTGTGTGCACTTTTTCTCGATTCTCCCCTCCGGAAGTCCCTTTGATGAACGCTGTCACGCTTACCTCGGTGATTACAGGCATCTGCGCCTGGATGCCCTCGGCTTGGATATCCTGCCGATCGATATAATTAAAAAGGCGTTTGCATCGCAGGAATGGCGCAAAATCAGAGCCGAATCCAAGGCTGCTGAAAGTCATCAAAAGGACATGACGAGAAACCCACATCCTCTGGGAAAGATCCTGGACAGTCGAATTGCCATCATCGACGGAGCGATGGGCACGACCATCCGCACCTACGGGATGACGGAAGCGGATATCCGTGGGGAGCGATTCAAAGACTCGAGGAAGAGCCTTTTGAACAATGGCGACCTGTTCTCGCTCACGAAGCCAGAAATGATTGGCGATATCCATCGCCGGTTTCTGGAGGCGGGCGCGGACATTATCGAGACAAATACTTTTGGCGCAACCAGCATCACGCAGAGCGAATTTTTTGTGGAGGATCCGCGGGAACGCGGCGGGCGCAAGGATCCGGCTTTCTACCAAAAAGTTATCGAAACTCCATTCCTCGATGAACTGGCTTGGGATATCAATGAGCAATCGGCGCGGCAGTGCCGTGAATGGGCCGATCGTGTGGGGACCGCAACGTCGCGCCAGCGGTTTGTGGCGGGAGCGATCGGGCCGCTGACCGTGTCACTCTCAAACTCGCCCGATGCCGACGATCCGGGCTTTAGGGTGGTCACCTTCGATCAAGTCAAGGCCGCTTACACGCAACAGGTGCGGGCTCTCATCGCGGGCGGCGTAGATCTGCTGTTGGTCGAGACGATCTTCGATTCGCTGAACGCTAAGGCGGCACTGGTCGCGATTCGCGAGGTATTCGATAAGGACGGTAAGGAACTGCCAGTCATGATCTCAGCGGCGGTGGGGCGTGGCGGTGAGACGATGATCTCGGCGCAGACGACCGAGGCGTTCTGGAACGCGGTGCGGCACGTGAAACCGCTGTCGGTGGGCCTTAACTGCTCTCTCGGTCCCGATCTGATGTATCC
>Ga0074044_10001193_pt1 | contig 23925 bp, 17 predicted proteins | sample BogForMeECP23OM1_FD_94443 | JGI IMG/M metagenome (GOLD analysis project Ga0074044, IMG submission 94443) | Bog forest soil microbial communities from Calvert Island, British Columbia, Canada - Bog Forest MetaG ECP23OM1 | ecosystem: Environmental > Terrestrial > Soil > Wetlands ... | reverse complement strand
GACTACGTCTTCAACTGGGCGCGCAAGTCGGCGCTCTGGCCGATGACGTTTGGCCTGGCGTGCTGCGCCATCGAGATGATCGCGTCTTCGACCTCGCGCTTCGATATCGCGCGTTTTGGTTCGGAAGTGTTTCGCCCCAGCCCGCGGCAATCGGATCTGATGATCGTCTCCGGCACCGTCACGCTGAAGATGGCGCCCGTGGTGAAGAGAATTTACGACCAGATGCCCGAACCGAAGTGGGTGATCTCGATGGGCGCGTGCTCGTCGGTCGGCGGCCCGTTCAATACCTATGCCGTGCTGCAGGGCGTCGACCGCATCGTTCCGGTGGATGTGTACGTGATCGGCTGCCCGCCGCGTCCGGAGAATTTGTTCTACGCGCTGCTCAGACTGCAGGACAAGATCGACACCATGACGATTGCGAAGCGTCCCACGGAAGTGCGGTTGGACGAAAGCATGATGGAAAACTTCAAGCGCCAGGTCATGGTAGCGCAGACCATGCAGCCGAAATAGCTGTCAGCTGGGAGTTCTCAGTTCTCAGTTGTCAGTTCTCAGTAAAACCGCTCCTATATACTCTTGTCATCCTGAGCGAAGCGAAGGACCTGCTTCTTGCTGCGCTCTCTGAACAGCTATGCCATTCGTCAAAATCGCCACCGAATCCGATCTCCCCGCCCTCAACGAAGCCAAAGAATTCCCCTGCGGAGACAAGATCATCTGCGTCGCCAACGTGAACGGCGAAATCAGTGCCATGGATAACATCTGCCAGCATCGCGGAGGCCCGCTCGGCCAGGGCGTGATCTCAGGAGGAAAAGTCGTTTGCCCCTGGCATGGCTGGGAGTGGGATCCCAAGAGCGGCGAGGCTGGTCAGCCAGGGGTGAAGATTGCGGTCTATCCGGTGAAGATTGAGGGCGGAGATGTGCTGATCGAACAGTAATGGCATGAGCCCCGTCACTCACTTTTTCACGGGATGGGTTCTTGCAACCTCGGCATCGTTGGGCCGCAGGGATCGTGCTCTTGTCACCCTCGCCTGTGTCGTGCCCGATGTTGACGGCCTCGGCATCGTCGCCGAATATCTGACGCGCCACTCGCAGCATCCGCTGGAATGGTTTTCAACTTACCATCACTCGTTACATAGTCTTCCGTTCGCGGTGGTCGTGGCAGCGGCGTCATTCGCATTGGCGACTCAGCGATGGAAGACCGCGGGGCTGGCCTTCTTGAGTTTCCACATTCATCTTTTCGAAGACCTGCTCGGCAGCCGCGGCCCAGATGGCTATCAATGGCCAATTCCGTATCTCATGCCGTTCTCTCGAGCATGCGAGCTAAGCTGGCACGGACAATGGACGCTGAACGCGTGGCCCAATTTTGCCATCACGATTGCGCTGTTGCTGGCGACGTTTTATCTGGCGTGGTCGCGGGGATTTTCTCCGTTGGAGATGGTCTCGCGTAAGGCTGATGCCGCTCTTGTCGCGGCGCTTCGAAAACGTGTCCCGGTTTCGTAGATTTTCGTTTCAGGGGCTGAGTCGGTTTGCGCTGCCGGGCTTTGCCCGGCTCGGACGGGGCGAAGCCCCGTCACCACACACGATCTATCCTAGGAATCTCACGAACTCTCCCGGCTGCCCCTCAAATCCCGGAAATACCGTCTTCAAATCCTTGTTCCCCAGATACCGCAACACGACTTCGCTAAGCACTAACCTGAAGTCCGTCGTCACGGCCAGATCGCGTCCTTCATAAAGCTGCGACTGGTCGAGCCCCGGCCAGCGGCCATAAACTCTGCCGCCCTTCACCGGACCGCCCAGGACGAACATTACGTTGGCGTGCCCGTGGTCGGTGCCGCGGTTCCCATTTTCACGTGCTGTCCGGCCGAACTCCGACATGGTAACGACCACCGTGTCTTCTCCCAGATCGCCAAGGTCTGTCCAGAAAGCGGCGATCGATTGCGAGAATTCGCCGAGCACGTTGGCGATCTGTCCCTGGGTGTTGCCTTCGTTGACGTGGTGGTCCCAGCCTCCGATATCGGCGAATGCTACTTGCACGCCGAGGTTCGCTTTGATCATCTGCGCCAGTTGCTTCAAGCTGTCGCCGAACCGTCCCTTCGGATAGTTCGCATTCGCCGTCGGCGTGTAGTGCGCGGGATCAGCTGCCTTCAGCGTCTTGACCGCGTCGAAAGTTTCCTGGCCGGTGCCGTGCAACACGGCGTCCACCGAGTGGTCGTACATGGCTTCAAAAGTGTTTGCCATCGGCGCCGCGTTGGGATTTTTTCCTCCTACGGAAAAATCGTTCAGATTGTTGATCGCAACCGCCGGCTCTTTGCCGGAGAGAATGCGCGGCAGCGACGGCCCCAGCGCAATCGCGCGGAAAGCCGACTTATCGTTCTCAGAACTGCCCACAGAAACGACCGGAAGCTCATGCAGCGCCCGGTTCAGCCAGCCGTCGTCCGTGACCTTCACGCCCGGCGTGCCCGATTCCATGAAGTCCTGCGCATCAAAGTGTGAGCGCGTCGGATCAGGCGACCCGGCAGCGTGCACAATGGCGAGATGCTTCTGTTTCCACAGTGGCTCGAAAGACGCCATCGCTGGATGCAATCCGAAAAAACCGTCGAGGTCAAGCACCGACTTCCTGGGGATGTTAATCGTCGGCCGCATCGCGTAGTAACTAGGCTCGCCGTGAGGCACAACGATGTTCAGTCCGTCGGCCGCACCGCGCTGGAAAATGACGACCAGGCGCTTGGCGCGAACCCCGGGGTCAGCGGCCCCAAAGGCCGCGCGCGTCAGAAAGCTCGGCAGCGCGGTCGTGCCAACTACAGCCAGCGCACCGTTGCGAAGAAAAATCCGTCGAGTGATGGACATAGAGAACCGGCCTTTCGCTATTCGCTGTTCGCTTTTTCCGGCCCAATTCACAATTTGCGGCCTGAGGCCGACAGCCAAGAGCGAACAGCGAACGACGAACAGCTATCTCCTCTGAAACTCCGGCGACCCCAGAATCAGTCCCGTAATTGCCGCCACATTGGGCGGGCGCTTGGGATCATCCAGTCGCCGCTGGCTGATCTTCGGGTCGTCCAGTTGTTTGCTGATGGTGTCGTGCGTTTGTTTCGAAATGTCGCCCGCCAGCAGCGAATTTTCCAGGTTCGCCAGCGCCTGCTGCGCGTCGGTCGTTACTTCTGAACCGCCCTCTGCAGCAGTTCCCGCTGCTAAGCCGGCGGCATCGACTTTCACTCCCCGTATCTTTCCTGCAGCCAGCCCCAGCGCGAAATTCATGCGTGCCAGCAGCGCCGAGGAGTTCACCCAAACGTCAGCTTTCATCGAGTAGCCCGTTGGCGGCATCATGCCATAGGGCATCATCCCCATGTTGTTGAGCGTTCCGACCAGGGCGCGCGCGTCTTCAACCTCGGCGCCGCTGGCCCGTACAGCAGAGACCACGAATTCCAGCGGCGTTTTCACTTTGGCGCGGTAAGCCTCGGGCGACCAGAACTCGGGCGACTTGAACATGGTGCGCAGCACCTCGCGAATGTCGCCGTCTTTCTTCAGGAAGGTGTGTGTCATGCGATCGACCAGCGCCGCCGGAGGATCGTCCGACACAAAGCGCATCGCCAGTTTTTGCGATAGGAAGTGTGCCGTCTGGGGATTACGCGCCAGCAGGTGCAGCACCTCCAGTCCTTCTTTCTCGCCGTTTTGCTTGATGCGATGCCCGAGAACGACCTTGTCGCCGGGTTCATGCATGCGCGGCTCAAAGCGGAAGTCGCCGCCCTTAATCGGCTGCTCGATTGTCCACCCGGTGAAAACCTTCGCAACTTCCGTGACATCTTTCTGCGAGTAACCCCCGTTTACGCTGAGCGTGTGCAGTTCCATCAGCTCGCGGCCGTAGTTTTCGTTCAGGCCGCTGGCCTGCCTGCCTTTGCCTGGTCGACGATTCTGCGGACCGGGTCCGTAGCCGCGCCGGTTGCGCGGGTGCGGCGCGACGCCGAGCGCGATGTCCGAGTCCGGCCCAACGCTCAACCAGTTGTCGAGATAGAACAGCATGGCCGGACTCTTCGCGGTCGCCACCAGCAGGTCTTCGAATTTTCCGAGCGCATGCAGACGGATCGCGTCGCGCTCGTAGCTGGTCAACAAATAACGGTCCTCGCCCTTGTTGAGGAATACGTTGAAGTGGTTGAACCAGAAGTCGGTCATCACCTCGTCGAGTTGCCGTTCGCTGTATATGGCGCGCAGCAGCTTAGCCTGGGTCAACTCCTGGACCACCACCTGCCCGGGATTGTTGAGCGCCATCACCGTTTCTTTCTGTTGCGGGCTCATTCCCTCCAGCAGCGCGTCCGCCTTCGCGCCTTTGTTGGTAGCTGCGAGCGCCCGCTGATCTTCAGGCGACATTTGCAGAATTTCTTTCATGCGTTCGTCGGGTGGCAGATCGAGAAGCTCCTGCGTCTTGAGATTCGCGAACTGGCGTTCTTCCCGGTGCCGCATGCTCCCAGCGCTATCTGTAGAGACGGGGCTTGCCCCGTCTCCGCTGGCTGAGGCAGGCTTAGCCGCTTCTTCTTTGCGCTCCTGCTTATCTTCGTAGCGCTGCAGTTGCGCTTCGTAAACCGCCCGTTTCGTAGGATCGCGCGGCAGCGAGGCTTTCCCGTCGGCAATCTGTTTGATCAACTGGTCGGGCGGGAAATTCTCGACGATCTCTTTCGTCCCCATACGCAGCGTAGGAAACGAATCGAGCCTTGCCTCGAGCGCCGAGTCATCAATTTTATCGGGATGGAGTTCGAGTTCGATCCACCTGTCCACGCCCATCTGCATGACCCGCTCCACGTCGCCGGGCCGCGGACCGAACGCCAGCCGGTTCAGGGCATGGACCGCGCGTTTGTGCCCGTCCATCTGCATCGCCGCACCGGCGGGCTTGTCTTTTTTCCGGCCGAGAGCAAACTGAGTCGTGAGCCCGGCCGCCACCAGCAAAGCGCCGGCCACCAGCCAACGACGTCTGGGCAAAGGCATTGCCATTCAGATTGGCCCCACTGAGAATGAACCCGGACCGCAGGAAAAGTTGCTGCAAGGTTGGAACTTAAGTAGGTTTCAAAGTTTCAAGGTGAAACCGCCGTTTATGACTCTGAAACATTGAAACATTGAAACTTGGCGGTTCAGCCCTTCAATTTCGCCACATAGGCTTTTCCGCTTTGCGTACTGCGGGCGGTGCTCTCGACGAACTTGAGAAATTCCCGCAAGTGTTCTTTTTCCGATAGTTCTGCCTCTGAGAATTTCACCCGCACGCCATAGGACGGCGCGCTCCGCGTCGCGACTCCGCTCAGGATGACGCCTTTTACCCAGATCCTGCCGCTGGCCACCCACAACCCGATCTCCAGGGCCTTGCCCGCGGGCACCACGCTGGCGGTCTCGACCAGGCATCCTCCCCGGCCCACATTCACCAGATTGCCCCAAACCGGCTCTTCCACGTCCGCAATGTGAATTTCCACCGCCACAAAACATTTGATCCGTTGAAAACGGCGGCGATCCGATCCCTCCTGCGGGGTGAACAAATCCGGTTCGAACGGAGGCGTCTGATCCACCGGTTCAGGATGGTGAAGCACGGCAGGCGGCGCCGGCGTCGCGGCAGCGGGCTTGTTTTCCCGTATCTCGCGGGCTTTGACGGCAGCGTCTTTGATCTCGCGCATCGCCAGCAGCAGGGCCGCTTCGCGCTGTTCCGCAGGCACTTCGCGGTAGGTCTGGAGCAGTTTCCCGAGGTGGCTGACCAGGTCGGGATCCGTGAGCAGACGGGTCCAGTCCGATCCCTTAGGCGGCAGTTTCGTGGCTTCGCTCATACGTACAGTCTTCCCTCGCGCAGGTTCGCTCGCAGGGAAGTGCTTGACTCGTTCATAGATTGAACTGTGGCCGAAGGTTACACAAGATGACCAAGGTCACGGTCGCCTCGTGCACAAACGGTCTATGGTTGGCGCTCCGCTTTTCCATCGTCCAGGCAACTCAACAATTTGCATCGGACCTTAGCTCGGAGGAGTCCAAAGACGTATCATTTTTGTTCTGTATGTTTGTTCGGTTACGAGAGGGGTAGTTTTCATGGTTTTCCCGGGTCCTCCCACTCGCGAAGGGGCTGCGCTTGCGTGCATTTCCGGATTCGCGGCTTGCCAGCCCGGGATGGAATCGAATAGTATCTAACTAACTGGTTAATTACAATGAATGGATCTGCTATTTTCCGGATGGTGTTCCCGGCCCTTTTAAGCGTCATATTGCCGCCGGCGTTGGGCGCCCAAAGCTCAACCTCAGCCGCCGGTTCCGCGCCCGGGGCGATGCAGGTTTCGACCTCGGCGCAAAATCCCGTGTTTGGCAGCGTCCCCGAAGCCAAAGCTGCTCCCGGAGTCCTGCGGCTGACCTTCAGCGACGCCATCGAGCGGGCTTTGCGCCAGAACCTGGCCGGCCTTTTGTCGGAGTACAACACCATCGAGTCCCGGGGACAAAAATGGCAGCAGCTCAGCGACCTGCTTCCGAACGTCAACGGCGATGTGCAGGAAACCAGGCAGAAACTGAGCACGGAAGCGGAAGGATTTAGCGCCAAGCTGCTTCCTGGTATTCCTCCCATCATCGGGCCCTATTCCTATTTTGACGTGCGCGCCTCGGCCACGCAGAGAGTCTTCGACTGGAAGGCAATCCAGAAGTACCGCGCGTCCGTGATTGGAGAAAGCGTGGCCCGGTTCAATCTGAAGGATGCGCGCGACCTCGTCGTGCTCGCGACCGGCAACGCTTACCTGCAGGCGATTGCCGGGGCAGCCCGCGTGGAAACTGCGCAAGCCCAGGTGGAGTCGGCCCGCGCCCTCTACCAGAAGGCGGTAGCGCAACAGCAGGCCGGCGTCGCTCCGGCCATCGACACGCTCCGAGCCCAGGTCGAATACCAGACGCGCCAACAGCAGCTGATCGTGGCCACGAACGATTTTGCCAAGCAGAAGATTTCGCTGGCCCGCGTAATCGGACTTGCGCCCGGCCAGGAATTCGAACTGGCCGACAAAGCTCCTTATGAGGCTTTTCCCATCCCCGATCTTGAAACCAGTTTGCAGCGCGCGTATTCCTTGCGCTCCGATTACAAAGCGGCGCGGGATCGTCTGGTCGCCGCGCAACTGGAGCGCAGCGCCGCCACCGCCGCGTATTTTCCCACCATCGATATGGCGGTAAACTTCGGCGAGATTGGCCCGGCTCCCGGCGATGTGCTGCCTACGTATGGCATCGTCGGCACGTTGAATATTCCGATCTTCCAGGGTGGGAGGGTCCATGGCGACGTTCTGAAGGCCGAAGCCAGCCTGCGGCAAGCACAAGCGCAGATGGCCGACGTGCGCGGTCAGATCGATCAGGACATCCGCAACGCCCTGCTCGACCTCAAGTCGGCCAGCGATCAGGTGGAAGTCGCCCAGAGTTCGGTGAATCTTGCCGAGCAGGCGCTCACCCAATCGCAGGATCGTTTCTCTGCCGGGGTCACCGACAACCTGGAAGTGGTTCAGGCGCAGGAAGCGGTGGCGGCCGCCCACGAAAGTTTGATATCGAGCCTCTACCTTCACAATCTCGCGAAAGTTTCTTTTGCCCGAGCCCTGGGGCGCGCCGAAGAGGGCGTCCGCGAATACTTGAAAGGGAAGTAAATTATGGACCAACCGAGCAGCGTTGTAGCTGAGCCCAAGCCGCAAACGGAAGCCCGTGCGCCCCAGTCGCCGCCATCCCAGTCCCCGCCCGACAGCGAATCCCTCTATCAGCGGCGAGCTGCGTTTTTGAGCCACCCACGCGCCAGGTTGGTTTTCATTCTCGCCAGCCTTGCGATCCTGGCTGTCGTTTTCATTCTGTGGCGCTATCTCGCAAGCTACGAGTCCACCGACGACGCGCAGATTGACGGGCACGTCAACTCGGTAAGCGCTCGCGTCGGCGGCCATGTCCTGAAGCTCAATGTGGAAGACAACCAGTACGTGGAGAAGGGAACGGTGCTGGTGGAAATTGACCCTGCCGACTACGAAGTCGCCGTCGCGCAGGCGCGCGCCGTGTACGCCGACGCCCAGGCGCAGGCCGCCGCCGCCGGCATTAACATCCCGATCACTAGTGTGAGCACTTCGAGCCAGGTGAGCGGCGCCCAGGCTGGCGTCTCCGGTGCGCAAGCTGGAATCGCGGCTGCCCGCCAACAGTTTGAAGCCGCCAAATCGCAGGTCACCGAAGCGGAAGCCAACAACACCAAAGCGCAGAATGATCTCGTCCGCTACAAACAACTCATCGACAAGCAGGAGATTTCGCAGCAACAGTACGATCAAGCGGTTGCCAGCGCCCAGGCCGCAGCCGCAACCGTGCAAGCGGCGCGCGCCAGAGCCGACGCCCTCGCGGCGCAGGTCGAACAGGCGCAGGACAGATTAGCGCAGGCCGGCGCCGAGCTTCGCACTGCCGACACCGCGCCTCAAACCATGCAAGCCACCCGCGCCCGCGCCCTTTCCGCGCAAGCCAACGCCGATCGCAGAAAGGCCGAGTTGGATCAGGCGGAACTGAACCTCCAGTACACCAAAGTGATTGCACCGGTCAGTGGAGCCGTCAGCAACCGCACCGTCGAAGTCGGTCAAAACGTGCAGCCCGGTCAGGAAATGATGAAGATCATCCCGCTCGACGAGGCGAACCTCTGGGTCACCGCGAACTTCAAGGAGACGCAGTTGAGGAATATCAGGCCAGGACAGTCGGCGGAGATCGCCGTGGATGCGAACGGCAAGACCTACAAGGGACACGTCGATTCCACGGCCGGCGCCAGCGGTGCGCGCTTCAGCCTCCTGCCCCCCGAAAACGCCACCGGTAACTACGTCAAAGTGGTGCAACGCATTCCGGTGAAGATCGTGTTCGACAAAGGCGAAATCAAGGAACATGAACTCCGCCCCGGGATGTCGGTTGTGCCGAAGGTCTGGATCAAATAATGGGCGCTGCCACCATCACCATGAATGACGCCGCCGAATGGCGTTCCCCGGTCAATCCTTGGGTCATCGCCATGGTGGTCACGCTAGCCACGTTCATGGAGGTGCTCGACACCAGCATCGCCAACGTGGCGCTGCCCCATGTGGCCGGCAGTCTCTCGGCGGGTCAAGACGAGAGTACGTGGATATTGACGTCGTATCTCGTGTCGAATGCCATCGTGCTGCCGCTGAGCGGCTGGCTCTCTTCGATCGTCAGCCGCAAGTACTTTTACATGGGCTGCGTCGCAATTTTCACGATCAGTTCGTTTCTCTGCGGCTTCGCGCCCAATCTCGCCATGCTGATCGTCTTCCGCATTCTTCAGGGCGCGGGCGGCGGAGGCTTGCAACCGAGTTCACAGGCCATCCTCGCCGATACCTTTCCTCCCGCCAAACGCGGCATGGCATTTGCCGTCTACGGCATCGCGGTGGTCATGGCTCCGGCCGTCGGTCCCACGCTCGGAGGCTGGATCACCGACAATTTCAGCTGGCGCTGGATTTTTTTTATCAATATCCCGGTTGGCATTCTTTCGCTGCTGCTGACACAACGGCTCATCCAGGATCCTCCGTATCTCAGGCGCCGCAAGCTCAGTGAAACCAAGATCGACTACATCGGACTCGGCTTGATCGCGCTCGGCCTGGGAACCCTGCAGGTAATCCTCGACAAAGGACAACGCGAAGACTGGTTCGAGTCACACTTCATCGTCGGGCTGACCGTCATCTCCGCCGTCTCCCTGATCTTCGTCATCTTCTGGGAGTGGAACCACAAAGACCCGATCGTCGAGCTGCATTTATTTCGCCAGCGCACTTTCGCCGCCGCCAACTTCCTGATGTTCATGCTCGGATTCGCCCTGCTCGGCAGCACGCTGCTGTTGCCGCTGTTCATGCAGACGCTGCTCGGCTACACTGCCGAACGGTCAGGGATGGCGCTCTCTCCCGGCGGTTTCGCGATCATGCTGATGATGCCGCTGGTTGGATTTCTGCTTTCGCGCCATAGCCCGCGCTGGCTGATGGTGTTTGGTTTGTCGATGCTTTCGTTTTCCCTGTTCCATATGACGACGTTCGACCTGAGTGTGGATTTCCGCACCATGGTCATGGCGCGCGTCTACCAGGGCATAGGACTCGCTTTCCTGTTCGTGCCCATTAACACAGCCGCCTATGCGTCTCTGCCCCGCGAGAAGAACAATGCCGCGTCCGGCTTGATGAACCTCGCCAGAAATATCGGAGGCAGCGTCGGGATCTCTTTTGTTACCACCGGACTGGCTCGCCGCGCCCAGTTTCACCAGGTGCGCCTGGTGGAGAAGTTGAACGCAGCCAATCCGCAGTTTCAGTCCGCGCTGCACGGAATCACGGGTACTGTCCTGGGCGGCGGCGGCGCCGGACCAGGTTCCGGGCCCGGAACCGCGCAGCAGCACGCCTATGCGATGCTGCAGGGGAATGTAATCCGGCAAGCGACCATGCTGGCCTACATTGATAATTTCTGGGTGCTTGGGGTCGCGATCTTTTGCCTGATCCCGGCCGTGTTCCTGATCAAGAAGCAGAAGCCGGGAGGCGAGATCGTAGCTCACTAAACCATGCAGGCTGGTGAATTGTAGCGCCGGCATCTTGCCGGCTGTCCCGAGGGCGTCTCGCCCTCGGCGTCGCGACGAAGGAGCTTTGCAATGTTTCGCATCGTTACTCTGGAACGGGAATTTGGCTGCGGCGGCGGAGGCATCGCCTGCGAACTGGCTCGCCGCTTGGGGTGGAAGCTATGGGACCAGCAACTGACCAGCGAGATCGCCCAGCGCGCCCAGGTGGCGGAATCGGCGGTCGCCTTGTGCGATGAGCGGGTCGATAGCCGCCTCTACCGTTTGGCGAAGGCCTTCTGGCGCGGCAGTTACGAGCGCAGCATTCCTCTAGCCGATTCTCTGGCGTTCGATACGGACCGCATGATGGCTATGGTGGGAGAAATCATGCGCACCATTGCGGCGGAAGGCAATGCCGTGATTGTCGGCCGCGGCTCCCCGTTCTTCCTGCGTGAACGCGACGACACCTTTCGCGTCTTCACCTATGCTCCGCACGACGAAAAAATTCGCCGCTTGCTGGCCATGGGAAAAAGCCCGGCAGAGGCCAAGGACCTGGTCGACAACGTGGACAAGGAGCGGGTCGCCTACATCAAGCACTATTTCAATGCCGACTGGCCGGTGCGCTCCCTCTATCACCTGATGATCAACACGGTAGTCGGAGACGAGAACGTAATCGCCACCATCCTGAACGGCATGAAGATGCTCGAATCCCCGCCCGTCGAGACCACGCTCCGCGGCATTCGCTGAAGTGCCAGACGTTTCGGAGGCATTCGCTGACGCGCCGGATGTTTCGTATCAGGGCATCGCTTTAGCGATGCTACAAGTCCAGGAAATCAGATGCCCCGTTAGGGGCTGGGCATTGCCGCACGAATTTCCTCTAGTTCGACTTCTTCTTTCCGAACAGCCCGCCCAGCGGATTGCTCTTGCCGGGTACCAAGCTTTTCAGTTTGCCGTTGGCTAGGGCTTTCATGTCTGGCGCGAAGGTCGGGTTCGAAGTTGTGCCGCCAATGGCCACCGGGATGCCGCCCGCACCAAGGCCGACGACTTTCGTCAGTCCGGCCCCAGCGCCAGCCAGGTTGGCCAGCATCTTGAAGTCGAGTGCCTGGTTGGGGCTGATCGTACCCGTGCCGGTAACGGTTCCAAGCGACGGGACCACCAGGTTGATCTTGTCGAGCCGTGTACCGTCCGGCGCGTTCCGCACATCGGAACTCAGGTTTTCAATCACGGTGTCATTGCCGGATTGCTTGCCGCCCAGCCCCGGAATCGCCGAAAGCTTCGACGTCACGCTGAAACCCGCGAGCGCCGTGTTGCTCATCTTTACCCAGCCGTTGGAAACCAGCTTGTCGAGCGGGCCATTGGAGTCGATCTCCAACGAAAGCGTTCCCCCCTTGAGCTTCGAGCCCGTGGGAAGAACCACGCCCAGCGCGGGAAGCATGCCTTCGAGGTCGTCGACTGGCATGGCTTGTCCGGCCAGTTTTGTTTGGATGGAAGTAGTTTCTCCGTGCATATTGTAAGTGCCGGTGAGTTTCGCCACCGCCTTGCCGATCCCGACATCGCCTTGCAGTATTTTTCCGGTTTCCTGCTTCAAATCGTGCTCCACCGCGAATACAACCTGGACGGGCACTCCGGCAGGAGAGCCCTTGGGAACCAGCTTCAACGACGTGGCCTTCAAGGTTCCGTTGGCCTTTGCCATGTGCCCGTCAGAAGCGAGCGTGCCGTCGAAATCCGCTGATCCAGCGATGCCCAGCTCCGGGTCGACGACAGCCGACTGCGCCAGATCGAGTTTCTTGAGGGTTACCTTCGCCTTTACCGGCGTGAGAGAGGTATCGGTCGAATTGATCGGACCGGCGGTGCCGTCGATTTTCAAGCTGCCGCCGCCAGGCAAGCCAACCGAAGCGGTCACCGGAAACGCGCTACCAAAAGAAAAATTGCGCATCGTAACCGTGACCTTGTCGTAGACGATGGGCTTCCGTTTGCCGGTGGTCGATCCCAGCGTAACGGTTCCATCGGTCAGGTCGAGCTTGGCCACGTTTACGTTCGCGGGCGCGCTCGACGTTTTTTCGGCCGCTTTGGCCGGTTGCGCCGCCTGATTTCCGAGCGAGGAGAAATTCCACACTCCATCGCGGTCGCGCAGCAAAGTGATTTGTGGATGCTCGATGAGAAGCTTGGTGACGTTGAGCTGCTTGCTGAAAATGAGCGGCAGCAATTCGACGCCCACCTGGAGCGTTTTCGCCTGGACAAACGGAGCGCTGCTGAACTTCGGATCGTCGGCGATGGAGAGCTGGTCGGCTTCCACGCTGCCCGAAAGGATGCTCAGGCTCAAATTGCCGACTTTCACTGGCCTTCCCAGCGCCGAGCTCAGGCTCGACTCAATCTGCGGACGGAAAGCGTTGACGTTCACCAGGAACGGGACCACGATGGCAATCACAATCAATATCGCAACGACAATGCCTGCCACTTTAAGGCCGGTTTTCATAACGATACCTCCTGAAAGGCGGGACCCAGCGTAGGGACAACGGCGCGGACCGGAATTCGTGCTCAGTTTATCAAAACCGGAGCATCCTGGATGTGTGGGGACGGGCGCCCTCGGTTTGCGTAGGGACAGCCGCCTCGGCTGTCCAAGCCGAGCGAAGCTCGGCAGTTGCCGATGCTCAGAGTTCGGCATCCCAACGTTGACGCCCTTACGTTATAAGATAAGCGCAAGCCATGGACTCAATTCCGCAAGAGGCAATTTCCGATTCCTATCCCCCGGTGCAGGAGGAAGTCGCTCGACTTGCCGGCTCGCCGGAAGTGCGCGCCGCATTCGATAGCTTCCGCTCGCGGGAATCGCAGTTTGTGCAGTGGCAGATGGAGGCCACTCGTGTGCCCGCGCCTCCATTCGGAGAGACCGCGCGTGGCCTCTGGCTGGCCGATCGGTTTCGCGAACTCGGGCTCCTTGACGTGCAGGTGGATGAAGTCGGCAACGTGTTCGGCATTCGTCCCGGCTACGGCAGCCGTTACGTCGCGCTCAGCGCGCATATCGATACCGTGTTTCCGGCGGCAACGCCCTTGCGCATCCGGCAGCAGGGCAGCCGATTATATGGCCCGGGAGTCGCCGACAACGGCGCGGGCATTGCGGCCATGCTGGCCGTCGCCAGCGTGCTTGCCAGCGCGCGCATTTCGCATGGTCTGCCATTCCTGTTCATCGGGAACGTCGGGGAGGAGGGCGAAGGCGATCTGCGGGGCATGCGCCACGTTTTTGCGACGCCGCGCTGGCGTGATGCGATTGCCTACAGCGTGATTGTCGATGGTGCTGGTACCGACACCGTGGTGGCTGAGGCCCTCGGCAGCCGCCGCTTCGAAGTCATCGTGCGCGGTCCGGGCGGCCACTCCTGGAGCGACTTCGGCGCGCCTAATCCGATCATTGCTCTCTCCCGCGCCATTGAGGTCTTCAGTCAAACGCCGGTTCCGGCCTCGCCCAAGACCACGTTTAATGTCGGTGTGATTCGCGGCGGAACTTCGGTGAATTCGATTCCGGAATCCGCCAGCATGAGAGTCGACCTGCGCTCCACGTCAATGGCGGAAATTGACCGGCTGGAGCGTGCATTGCGCCTCGCCTTGGAGCAAGCCGTCGAATCGGAGAATCGGACCGCGGCTCAGCACGGCACCCGCCGGCCGCAGGTGCAGCAGAGCCGGATGCTACAGAGTGAGGTGCTGGAGATCGGAAATCGTCCCGCCGGCGAACTGGCTCCCGATGCGCGCGTGCTCAAGGTGATTCGCGCCGTCGATGCGCAGTTGGGCAATAACGCGCAGGTGCAGCGCGCCTCCACCGACGCCAACATTCCGCTTTCGCTCGGCCGCGAGGCCATCGCCATCGGAGGCGGCGGTTCCGGAGGCGGCGCCCACACGTTGCAAGAATGGTTCGATTGCGATGGACGCGGCCTCGGGCTAAGGCGCATTCTGCTAACAATGCTGGCCCTGTCGGGAGTGGGAGAGTAGTCAGAGCGCGTTTTATAAATCGGTTTGGGTAGGGCAAGGCTTGACAGACCGCGGAAAAAGTCAGTGTTGCATTTTGATTTTGGGTGGCGCAGCGCCGGGGTCCCCAGCACGCCCGGTTTTGGCGTGGTGGGGTGGAGCGGTTCACCGCTGCGGTAAGTGCATTGTATTGAATTCGGCTTTAGTCGCTGAGGGCACGGCTTTCAGGAGAATAACGATGACGCGAATCGCTCCGATACTACTTCTGCTGCTAACCTTGGCCGCGGCCTGTGCGGTGCAGGGGCAGAGCGACGTCCCCGCCCCGAGCGCTCCGAAGCCGAAAGCGGACCTGATCTTCACCCGCGGCAACGTCTATACAGGGTTCGTCGATCCGACGGCTTCTCTGGGAGCGGGCAAGCGCGCGGAAGCTCTTGCCATCCGTGGCGACCGCATCCTCGCCGTCGGTACGCGTGACGAGATCATGAAGTTGAAGGGACCCGAAACCAAGATCGTGGATCTGGACGGTCGCTTCGTCATGCCCGGATTCAATGACGCCCACATGCACCTGGCGCGCGCAGGTCTCGAGAAGACGACCGTGAATCTGGTTGGTGTCAAAACCCTCGATGAGTTTCGCGACCGCATCCACGCCAGGGTCGAGAAAGCCGAGCCGGGAGAGTGGATTGTAGGTGGCGGATGGGACGAAACTCTCTGGCCGGTCACCGTTCCGCCCACGCGCTGGGATGTGGACGAGGTGAGCGGCGACCATCCGGTTTTTCTGACGCGGGTGGATGGGCATATTGCGGTGGCCAGCACACGCGCCTTGCAGCTCGCCAGCATTACCGTCGCCAGCCGCGATCCCGAGGGTGGAAAGATCGACCGCGATGAAGCCGGCACGCCCAACGGCATTCTTCGCGAGACCGCGCAGGAAGCAGTGCGCGCAGTCATCCCCAAACCGACGCACGAGAAGCGCCGGCAGGCCATCGAACTGGCGCTAGTGGATCTGGCCAGTCACGGCGTCACCTCCGCGCAGGACTACTCGCAGTGGGAAGACTTTCAAATCTACGAAGAACTCGAGCGCGAGGGAAAGCTGACCGCCAGAATTTCCGAATGGCTCCCTTTCGACGACTCGATCGAGGAGCTGAACAAAAAACGCGACTCCCATCCCGCGTCCGACAACATGCTCCACACCGGCATGCTGAAGGGCTTCATGGATGGTTCGCTGGGCTCGAAGACTGCCGCGCTGCTCGAACCCTATAGCGACGATCCAAAGAACAGCGGCCTGCCGCAATACGAAGCCGCCAAGCTGAATGCGATGACCAGGGAGCGGGTGCTGGCCGGATATCAGATCGGCTTCCACGCCATCGGTGACAAAGGCGTGCAGTTTGCGCTCGACGCCTTTGCTGAGGCCGAGAAAGCGGCAAAAGAAGGCAGAGTCAAAGCAGCCGACGGCGGTACCGATTACCGCCTTCGTATCGAGCACGCGCAGGTCACCACGCCGCAACAGATTCTGCGTTTCAAGGAGCTCAAGGTCATCGCGTCCATGCAGCCCAATCACCTGCTCACAGATATGGCCTGGGCCGAGTCGCGTCTGGGACCGAAGCGCACCGAGCATTCCTATGCTTGGGCTGAGTTCCTTCGCCACGGTGTGGTGCTGGCCTTCGGCACCGATTATCCGGTCGAACCCGTTACCCCATTTCGCGGAATCTACGCCGCGCTTACCCGCACCAGCGAAGACGGGAAGAAGAGTTACTACCCTGAGCAGAAGCTGAACATCGAGCAGGCGATCGCCGCCTACACCACAGGCGCAGCTGTTGCCGAATTCGCCGAAAAGCAAAAGGGCAAGCTGGAGCCCGGCATGCTCGCCGATTTCGTCGTCCTCGATCAGGACATTACGGCAGCCCTGCCGCCGAAGATTCTACAGACGCGAGTTCTGCGTACGGTAGTCGGCGGCAAGACCGTGTATGAGGCGAAATAGATCTGGATGGCCCGATCGCCCGATGACCCGATTACCCGCTGGCGAGAGCGGGAACGCGCATTCCTGATCGGCGCTCTCTTGGCCATTGTCCCGGCCTTGATTTTCCTGCCCGCGGTGACCTTCCTGATCGTTTTTCCCCGGGTGGCGCACGGCCGGGCGATTGGGCTGATTCTGTTGCCGCCCTGCGCGCTAGCCAGCTGTCTCGGACTGTGGAAACTGGCCATGGGCGCAGTCCAGAAGCCGTGGGGGATCTTCAACGTCCTCAGTTTTGGCGCCCTGTTCGTTCTGCTGACCATTGCCGGCTATACCGGATTGTTCCTGGCGCTGATGACGCTGAAACTCTAGCAGCGCAATTTTCTGTAGAGAAGGGGCTTGCCCCGTCCTCGCTGCATCCCTGAAGGTGCCACGGGAGACGCGGCTAGCCGCGTCTCTACAGGAAATCGACGCTGGCCGGTAACGCCAACCCCGTTTTCTGCGTCTAATGATTTGGATATCCTTCGCACCGATCCCTGCCTGGTGCGAAGGTATAATGAAAAATCAGGTAGTTTCAGGAGAAAAGATATGGATTCGCGCGAAAGCGCCTTTTGGGTGCGTCTCAAAGCCAACCGTTGGGCGTACACTCTTACGATTCTGGCCACGCTGACGGTTGGAATTCTGATTGGTACCGTCGTTTCCTATGGCGTCAAAGGCAAGGAGGGCCAGAAGGCATCGGATGCAACCCCGCTGACCATTCCCGCTCCCCAGCAGCTCTCGACTGCCTTTTCTCAGATTTCCAAGCAGCTTGAGCCGAGCGTGGTCAACATCAATACCGAGTCCACCATCAAGAGTCCGCACCACCGGCAGCGTGTCCGTCCCGATCCCGATCAGGATCAGGGTGGTGACGAAGACACTCCGTTCCAGGACTTCTTTGACAAGTTCTTCGGCGGCCCAGGCGGTCAGGGTGGCCCGGAGGCTGGCACTATCCGCCAACGCTCGCTCGGTTCCGGCGTGATTGTGGATTCCAAGGGCTACATCGTCACCAACCGTCACGTGGTGGAGAAAGCCGATCGCATTCGCGTCAAGTTGCAGGATGAAAACCCGGCGTCTCCCGGCCACGATGCCAAAGTGATCGGCATGGATCAGGAGACCGACCTGGCCGTAATCAAGATCGATCTGGACCGTCCGCTCCCGGCCGCCAAACTCGGCAACTCCGACGGCATGGAAGTCGGTGACTGGGTGCTCGCCATCGGCAGTCCCTTCGGACTGCAGGAAACCGTGACCGCGGGCATCGTGTCCGCCAAGGGACGCAACATCGTTCCCAACCGCCAATTCCAGTCGTTTATTCAAACCGACGCCGCCATTAACCCCGGTAATTCCGGCGGACCGCTGGTGAACATGGCGGGCGAAGTGATTGGCATCAATACCGCCATCCTGACCGAGACCAGTTCCTACGCAGGCGTGGGATTTGCCATGCCTTCGAACACCGTGACGCAGGTCTACAACCAGTTGATTGGCCCGGAACACCGCGTTTCGCGCGGGTCGATCGGCATCGAGTTCACCGCCCAACCCAATCCGGCCATCGCGCGCATTTACGGATCGGGTGTAACCGTATCGAACGTGGTCTCAGGCAGCCCCGCCGACGAAGCGGGCCTCAAGATCGGCGACACCATCACCTCCGTCGACGGCAAGGACGTAAAGAGCGGCGACGATCTGGTGGCCGACATCGCTTCCCGCAAGCCAGGCTCGAAGGCCAAGCTGGCCTTTGTGCGCAACGGCAAGAAGCAAGACACCACAGTGACCATCGCCGATCGCTCCAAACTGTTCGCTTCTCGTCTGGGTGAAGAAGACGAAAACCAGAGCGAGGAAGCTCCCAAAGCCAGCAAGTTTGGAGTCACGGTGCGCAGCATCACTCCCGATCTCGCCGACCGCATGGGCGTTACCGCCAGCAAGGGCGTCGTTGTGTCGGATGTGAAGCAGGGATCGTTCGCCGAGGATCTGGGCCTGAATCGTGGCGACGTGGTTCTCGAGGTGAACAAGCAGCCCGTGAACACTCCCGACGACTTCACCAAGATCGAGTCGTCGCTGAAGAGCGGGCAGGATGTCGTGTTCCTGGTGCGTCCGCGAGGCGCAAGAACTCAGGATGGAACCATCTTCCTGGCAGGCACACTTCCGTAACCGATAACAACTCCGGCGAGACTGGCGCTCCCTCCCCATTTCGGGGACCATAAGAGTGGCCCGGTCTCGCCGGTTTTTTATTTGCTTGCTCGTGTGGGGACGGGCGCCCTCGCCCGTCCAGGCCGAGCGCAGCTCGGCGGTTGCCGGCGCAATGGTAAGTTGAGGTTCGTATCAGGGCATGCCTTCAGGCATGCCGTCGACGTTGAGTTATGAAAGCGCCTTCAGGCGCTGCGAAAGGCTGAGGTCTATAGATGCACTTGGCGATTCAAATTCGACGTTGGCAACAAGTTGGGCTCTTGACCCTGCTCTGCCTAGCCGTGCACGGTTTCGCCACAGCGCAGACGTCGACCACGCCAGCAAACCCGCCAGAGGCTTCCTCGACGCCAGCCCAGCAGCATCCCACCAGCGCCTCAACCCACAAGAAAACTTCCCACGGCAAGAAGACCTCGAAGAAGCGCGGCCAGAAAGCGATTGACTCGGACCGCGCCCGGGAAATTCAGACCGCCCTCATCCGCGAGCATTACATGCAAGGCGAGCCCACTGGCAAGTGGGACGCCGCCACCCAGGCCGCAATGCAGCGCTATCAGGCCGATCAGGGATGGCAGTCGAAGACCACTCCCGACTCGCGAGCCCTGATCAAACTCGGATTGGGCCCCAGCCACGACCATCTGCTCAATCCCGAAAGCGCAATGACGACGACGCCGCCCACCGCCCCAGCGACAGGCGATCCGAAGGCCGCAGCGAAACCAACCCCGCCGGACGACAACCTTCCCAAGAACTAGTCCTGGCCGCAACTCCGTTTCATTGACTTGCCTATTCCACCGAAGTAAGATTCAGCGCCAAGACTCGACGCCAATGATCGGCCAGACCATCTCGCACTACCGCATCCTGCAGAAGCTGGGTGGTGGCGGCATGGGTGTGGTTTATGAGGCCGAAGATGTCACTCTGGGCCGCCGCGTGGCGCTGAAGTTTCTCCCTCAGGAATTAGGTTCTGACGCGGCTGCGCTCGAACGTTTCCAGCGCGAGGCGCGGGCAGCTTCCGCGCTCAACCATCCCAACATTTGCACCATCCATGAAATTGGACAGCAGGACGGCCAGTACTTCATCGTCATGGAGCGACTGGAAGGCAAGACCCTGCGCGATCGCATCCTCGGTCGGCCTTTACCGACAGAGGAATTGCTGACGCTCGCGGTGGGAATTGCGGAAGGTCTGGACGCGGCGCATAGGAAAGGGATTGTTCATCGCGATATCAAGCCGGCCAACATCTTCGTGACCGAGCATGCACACGCCAAGATATTGGATTTCGGCCTGGCGAAAGTCGCGCCCGGGCAAAGCAGTTCAGCAGCATCGCTGGGCGCGTCGCCGACAGTGATGAGCGAACCGCACCTGACCAGTCCAGGAACGGCCGTAGGAACGATTGCCTACATGTCGCCGGAGCAGGCCGCGGGCGACGAACTCGACGCCCGAACCGATCTGTTCTCGTTCGGCGCAGTGCTGTACGAGATGGCAACGGGGCTACCGGCGTTTTCAGGAAACACGTCGGCGATGGTGTTTGATGCGATTCTGCATAAGGCTCCGGCCTCGCCGGTCCGATTAAATCCGAATCTTCCGGTGGAGTTGGAGCAGATCACCAACAAGGCGCTGGAAAAAGATCGCAAGCTTCGCTACCAAAGTGCTTCTGAAGTGGGCGTAGATCTGAAGCGGCTGCGGCGGGAAGTGGAGTCGGGCCGCACCGGCGCAGTGTCGGTGTACACAGGGACAACACCGGTCGCGCCACAAACTCGACGGAAGATATCCTGGAAACTGATTGCGATCGGCGCGGCAGCGTTGCTGGCGGTGGGAGCGGTTGCCTGGCTGCTTCGTCCTACCCTGCAACCGCCGCGAATTACAGGTTCAACCCAGATTACTCACGACGGCCTGCCGAAAACATTCAGCGGCCAGTTGATTGCGACTGTGCTTACGGACGGGCCGCGCCTTTTTGTTCAGGAGTCCGTGGGCGGGCACTTTGTGGTGGCGCAGGTCTCCGCCAGTGGAGGGGAAACGGTACCGATCCCGACACCGTTTCAAAATGTCGCCCTCGACAATATTTCGCCAGACAAGTCGGAGCTTCTCATCGGCACATTCACCGGTAGCGAACTGGAACAGCCCCTGTGGGCATTGCCGGTTCTGGGTGGGTCGCCACGCCGGTTAGGCAATATAGCTGCGGTAGACGGAACCTGGATGCCCAATGGCGATCTGCTGGTGGCGCACGGAAACGATCTCCAGGTCGTCAATCCGGAGACCAATGCCACGCACAAGTTCGCCAGCCTGCCAGATTTTACCTACTGGCTGCGCTGGTCGCCGGACGGCCGCTCCCTGCGGTTTACAGTCAGCGAGGCAACGGGTGGCATCCACCTCTGGGAAGTGAAGGCCGACGGGAGCCGTATGCATCGCCTGTTGCCAAACTGGCGCAAGCCACCGGGGGAGAGGACTGGCAACTGGACTCCGGACGGAAAGTATTTCGTTTTTCAAGGCTTCCATAACGGAAGAGGAGACCTGTGGGCTATCCGGGAAAAGGGAGATTTTTTTCATAAGCCAAGTCCCGCGCCCGTGCAATTGACCTCGGGCCCGTTGAGCTTCCATGCTCCACAGCCCAGCCTGGACGGCAAACGAATCTTTGCGATTGGCGAGCAACCCCGTGGAGAACTGGAGCGCTTCGATGCGAAATCGGGTGAGTTCGTGCCGTATCTTGCGGGGGTCTCGATCAGCGACGTCAGCTTCTCACGGGACGGCCAGTGGGTGGTCTACGTTACATACCCGGAACAGGTGCTCTGGCGCAGCCGGATTGACGGAAGCGACAAGTTGCAGCTCACGCGTCCACCGTTCCTGGCGGCTTTGCCCACCTGGTCTCCGGATGGGAAAAAGATTTTATTTGGAGGGTGGGATCCGGGGAAGAATGGAGCAATCTTTGCGATCGCGGTCGAAGGGGGTGTTCCGCAGCAATTGGTTAGTTATCCGGCTAGCGACGCGTTCTATGGGGACTGGACTCCGGATGGCAAGTCGATCGTCTTTCAGAAACTCCAAGGCAAGGGCAGCAGCAACAACCAAACCGACTTCGAAATGCTCGACATTCAGACAGGGAAAGTCTCAGTGCTTCCCGGTTCCGAGGGCTTAATTGCTCCGGCTATGTCGCCGGACGGGCGCTTCCTGGCCGCTACTACTACCAACCGGTTGAAGCTGATGCTCTTCGATTTCGCGACCCAGAAATGGACGGAGCTGGCAAAGACCGATATCGGCGCCGTGAGCTGGACCCGTGACAGCAAATATCTCTATTTCGATTCCGGGTCGGGCCTGGACCCGGCGATCTCCCGTGTGCGCATGGCCGATAGAAAGCTGGAGCGGGTGACTGGGATGAAGGATTTCCGGCGGGTGGAATTTTCGTATTTTCCGTGGAGCGGCCTGACTCCGGACGGCGCTCCTTTACTGCTGCGTGACGTGGGAAGCCAGGAAGTCTACGCCCTCGATTTCGAAGCGCCATGAGTCGGGTGCCCCACACATTCGCGGGGGCCCGTCCTATCGCGAAGCGAAGGGCGGGGATGTGTAGGGCGGACACTCCTGTCCGCCGCCTTTGACCTTGCTGTTGATTCTGACTTTCCCACTGCGAATTCCTGTACCCGTGACTGGCGTGGATGTTCAGCCGGATGCTCGCGTTTTCTTGCAAATATGTGGGCGTGTTCTTCACACAAACATCCGTGCTCGAAGTCCATTGACTTAAGCCCGGTCGCGCGCCACGATAGAGATCTGATTGGAGCAGCCAAGCTGCCCCAAACCAATTTCAGCGCTCTTTGACAAGTTAACTTGAGGCGTTTAGCGGGCGTGACCCTGAGCGTAGTCGAAGGCGTGAGCCCACTGTCGAAATCCTGACCCTGAGCGCAGTCGAAGGGGAACGGATCTCGTAAGTTATTGATTTTCAAAGACTTTAGCTGTAAGTCCTTTAAACTCAAAGACCTGTCGGGAATTTTCTCCTAAGTCAATGATTCCAAAAGACCGGGGGGATGGGGGGTACCCCTAGTCCAGCACCGGCCGCGGGCAATAAGGAATCGGCATTCCTTGGACAATCGCCCCCGGGTTGTCCTCGACCAGCGCTTCCGCATACTCCGGCCCTACGATTTTTTCCGCCACATCGCGAGCCGCCGAAAGATTCGGGATGCGGTGCTTGGTGTCGTGAGCATCCGAAGCAAGAATGTGGACAGCCGAGCGGTCCAGCAGCCAGCGGCAGATGATTTCCGGCCGCTCTCCCCAAAGCCCCGTCAGCGCCGAGGCCGTGACCTGAATCAGGCAGCCCTGCTCCGCCCATTCTAAGATGCGCTGCGGCGTTTGCTGCAGGATCGGGTTCCGTTCAGGATGGGTCAGAATCGGCGTCAGCCCGCGATCTCCCAGTCGCCGGAAACAGTCGCCAAGCTGGGTGGGAACGCTGTAGTTGCTGAGTTCAATCAGCAGATAGTTCGTTTCGCCAATCGTGTAGTTGTGCGGCTGCACCAGGACGCGTTCCAGATTCTCGAACGAAAGATGAAAGTCGCAGCCCAGACTCAACTCCAGTATCGGGCCGGCCTTCTCCCGCAGTTCGCCTAGAAGCCCGGAGAGATATGCGCGATCGTAGGCGTAACGATCATTGGCGTGCGGAGTGGCCACAGCATGGGTAATGCCATCCGCCGCGGCCATGCGGCACATTTCGACCGCTACATCCCAGGACTTGGGACCGTCATCAACCTCGGGCAGAAGGTGGCAGTGGATGTCAATCACAACGTCACTTCGATAGGAAGATTAGAACATATTCCGCCGGGGAAGGTGAGAGGTGAGAGGTCAGAGGTCAGATTGCAGAGGTAAAAACCCTAGGGGTTGGTTTTCCACCTGCAATCTGACCTCTGACCTCCAGTTGCGCAATCCCCGCTTTCTCATGCACGATAGTAAACACAACCTTTTTCGTTCGCATCTGAGTATTGAGGAGCAGGTTCGCAAATGAGCTTTTTGAGGGCGGCGCGTGCCGCACTGGCAAGTGGAAGTGGTATTCCCAGGATTCTTGTGGCCATGGTCGTGGTTCTGGCCGGACTTTCTTTTTCCTGCGGCGGAAGCGGTTACACCAGGTCGGCTCCTAACCACAACGCCTATGTAACCCTGCCCCAGAGAGGTTCCGTGCTTCAACTGAACATCGACGGCGCCACCGGTGTCATTACTATCGGAGCCGAAACGCCACAAGTGGAGAACTCTTCTCCCACCGGCTTGGCCTTGCTCAGTTCGAAGAAGTTTCTCTACACGGCCAATTCCCGCGCCAACACGATCTCGATTTTCAACGTCGCCAG
>Ga0074044_10001192_pt1 | contig 23925 bp, 21 predicted proteins | sample BogForMeECP23OM1_FD_94443 | JGI IMG/M metagenome (GOLD analysis project Ga0074044, IMG submission 94443) | Bog forest soil microbial communities from Calvert Island, British Columbia, Canada - Bog Forest MetaG ECP23OM1 | ecosystem: Environmental > Terrestrial > Soil > Wetlands ... | reverse complement strand
GCCGCCGGGCGCCCAGCCTCTCGACGCGACCTGGAACAACGAGGAAATTGCCATACCCGTCAAGTGCAACGTTCATCCTTGGATGCACGCTTACATTGCGGTAGTCAAAGGCCCCTTCGGGGAAAGCGACGACAGTGGTGCTTTCAAGCTGGATAACGTCCCGCCAGGAACCTACACTCTGACGGCCTGGCAGGAAACTTACGGAACGCAAACGCAGAATGTAACGGTTGCTGCCGGGAAGCCAGCCACCGTCAGTTTCACCTTCAAGGCGAAGTAAAGAACCGAGCTAAAATCGCGGTCACCGCAGCAGGCTCTGAGGCGGGCCGCCCAGCAAACTTTGATGAGGCGGCTCCGAGGCTGGCCACAATAGGGAGGAATCGCATGCCGGGAAAAGCTTTTGCGGTCGTGGTGGCGATCATCACGCTGGCCATCGTCTATTGCGTGATGGCTCACGTGTGGTGGATGCCGATGGATATTTCCGTCCACGGACCCAATATCGATCACCAGATAGAGGAAACCCTATTCGGTGCCGGCATTCTGTTTATTGCCGGACAACTGGTGCTGGCGGCATTTGCCTTTCTGTACGGCGACAGCAAGGGCGCGCGCAGGATGAAATCGTTTCCTGGTGGCGCAAAACCTCTCATCATCTTCGCCTTTGTCGTAGTTGGTATCGAAATTCTGGTGCTCTCGTTCGTCGGTTCTAAGGCATGGGGCTCGGTCTACTTCACGCCGCCAGACCCCAACTCGGTGCGCATCGATGTCCAGGCTGGGCAGTTTGCATTTTACTTCCGTTACCCCGGGCCTGATGGCACGTTTGGGCCACTCCACCCAGAGCTGATTAATGAGGGAACCCAGAATTACTTTGGTCTGGATACGGACCGCGATGCGGATTCGAAGGACGACATCGTGACTGCGGGGCTGGCGATTCCGGTGAACAAGCCGGTGCTGCTCACTCTGCACTCCAAAGATATGGGGCACTCCTTCGACGTGCGGGAGCTGCGGATCCAGCAAGACTTCGTGCCCGGGATCGTGATTCCGATCCACTTCACAGCGGTGAAGACGGGAAGGTTCGAAATTGTGTGCACCCAACTCTGTGGTCTTGGGCATTACAACATGAAAGCATATCTCGAGGTCATGTCCCAGGCTGACTACGATAATTGGCTGAAGCAGCAAGCGGCAAATCAGTAGGTGAGGCACGTCCGTTTCCTAAACGGAGACGGACAAAAACATCTCTCGTGGGGTGAGATCATATGCACGACCTGTCAGCGCACGCGGCTCCGCACCATGCACCGCCGCAGGGTTTCATTCGCAAGTACGTCTTCAGCGTGGATCATAAAGTGATTGGGATCCAGTACACCACCCTGAGCCTGGTGGCGGCGTTCATTGGGATGGCGCTTTCCTGGGCCATGCGCATCCACCTGGCCTGGCCGAATGCCTCCATTCCCTTTCTAGGGACACTCTCACCCAATGGCGCTCCGGGGGGCGTTCCGACGCCCGAGTACTACTTGTCCTTGATGACCATGCACGGCACGATTATGGCGTTCTTCGTGCTAACCGCGGCGCCCATGGCCGGGTATGGTAATTTTATGCTACCGATCCAGGTGGGTGCGGCAGATATGGCGTTTCCCCGGTTGAACATGGCGTCGTTCTGGGTCACCTTCATCGGCTTCGCTCTAGCCTGCGCGACGTTTTTCATCCCCGATGGCCCGCCGCTTTCCGGTTGGACCGCGTACGCGCCGCTCAGCGCCGTGGGCCCGGTTGCGGGTCCGGGTCAGGGTTGGGGCCAAAACCTCTGGGGACTTTCGATCGTGGCCTTCTGCGTGGCATCGCTCCTCGGATCGCTGAACTTCATCGTGACGACTTTAGATCTGCGCACCAAGGGTATGACGCTGTCGCGGCTCCCGCTGTCAACTTGGGGATGGTTTATTAACGCGTGGGTGGGCTTGCTGGCTTTTGCCGTGCTGTTGCCCACTTGCCTGCTCCTGGTGCTCGACCGCCTCGGCGGAACCAGCTTCTTTATTCCTGCCGGGCTCGTGGTCAATGACAAGTTGCTGCCGCACTCCGGCGGTTCGCCGCTCTTGTTCCAGCACCTCTTCTGGTTCTTCGGACATCCGGAGGTTTACATCATCATTTTGCCGGCGTTTGGAATCATCGCGCACATTATGCCGACGTTCACTCGGAAACCGCTGGTGGGGGGCTGGAAGGTGATCACCTATGCCATGATCGCCATTGGGGCCCTTAGCTTCGTCGTTTGGGGACATCACATGTTTGTGAGTGGGATGAGCCCCTATATGGGAATGGTGTTCTCGGTGCCGACGCTGATCATCACGATCCCGTCAGTTATTGCCGTGCTGGTGTTCGCGGTTTCATTGTACGGCGCCAACATGCGCTTTACGACTCCAATGCTGTTCTGCCTCGGTTTCATCTCGCTCTTCATCAGCGGCGGAATTGGTGGCTTCTTCCTTGCGCAGCCGGCGGTCGATTCCTATCTGCACGCGACCAGCTTCGTGGTGGGTCATTTCCACTTCACCATGGGTCTCTCTGCCATATTTGCGACTTTTGCAGGCTTCTACTACTGGTTTCCGAAAATGTGGGGCCGCATGATGAACGAGACACTCGGCAAAGTGCACTTCTGGCTGAGTTTCGTCCTGGTGTACTGTGTTTTCATGACCATGCATTTGATGGGTTTCACCGGGGCGGTTCGCCGTTATTCGGCGTATGTGGCCGACTTCATGGTCCCGCAGATTCCCACCAACCGGTTCATTACGGTCGCCGCTTTGCTGCTCGGAGCGACACAGTTCATCTTCTTGTTCAATGCGATTTGGAGCCGCTTCAAGGGACCTAAGGCTGCGGACAATCCGTGGCAAGCCACCACGCTCGAATGGGATACGCCATCCCCGCCCCCGTTTGATAATTTTGGCGGCCGGCAAATCACCATTTATCACGGGCCCATGGAGTATGACGGGGATGCCAGTTTGATGCAGACCTCGCCGGAGAAGGCCATCGCAGGGACGTAACGCGGCCGTGGGGGCCCCTGTCCATCATAACGATTTGAACGTAAACCACTCAAAGGAGGCGCCATGAACCAACCCATACTGGCCATCCGAACAGGGCATGAAGGAACCGGGCACGAAGTGCTGATGGAGCGTTCGCCGTACGCCATCGACAAAAAGAAGCTGGGGATGTGGATCTTTATCGTCTCCGACGCCTGCACGTTCGCTACGTTCTTGTTTGGGTACGGCTACATGCGCGTCGGCAACCAGAATTGGGGGACGCCCTTCGCGTTCCCGACGATCTTGAACGGAATCCTCATGACCTTCGTCCTGCTTTCCAGCAGCCTTACCATGCTGGCGGCGGTTCGGGCCACGCAGGCAGGGCAGAAAGCGTCGGCCAACAAATGGCTTGGCGCGACGATGCTTTTGGGCGCTATCTTCGCTGCTCTGCACCTTCGCGAATGGTTCAAGCTGATCAGCGAGGGCTGGCGGCTGTTCTACAACCCTACCGGCGGCGCGGCTCAGTTTGGCGCCTGCTTCTTCAGCGTCACCGGACTCCATTTAACCCACGTCGTCAGCGGCGTTATCGCGCTGGCTTTTATCGCGCGGGGCTATAACCAGGGGCGTTACGATGAAAGCCACGTCGAAACGGCTGGTCTTTATTGGCACTTTGTCGACCTGGTCTGGATGTTCGTTTTTCCATTGATGTATTTGATGAACGCCCAAACAAAGTGAACTTCGAGCCGGAGGGAGAAGCTGCCATGTCATCGAATCAAGAGCCGGGAATGCGTTCTTACGTAGGCATCGTAATCGGACTGATGATCATCGTGGTGATCGAGGTGATTCTGACCTATCAGCATTTGCCGACGCGAACCTTGCTCTACTCTTTGCTCTGCCTGGCGTGTGTGGAGGCATTCGTCGGCATCATGTACTTGATGCACGTGAAGTACGAGACTCCACTTTTGTTCTGGACCATATTTCCATCCACGCTCTTCGTGTTGGTGCTCCTGAACTACATATGGCCGGACGCGTACCGCATGGCGAGGATGAGCCTGGTGAAATGACGAAGTCGAGTCCGAAGCGGCCCAGTGCCGACTGTGATGGGGTGAGGAGATCAAGTGAATTCTGCAAAACCAACGGGTGTGTCGTATCTCAAGCTAGCGCTGATCGGACTGGCGTTACTGTTTTTGATCAGTCCCCGAGACCTATACGCGCAGGGCTGCGCCATGTGTTACCAGAGCGCGGCAGCCTCGGGTGCCCGGCTCATCCACGCGTTGAAGAGCGGCATTGTGGTTTTGATTATTCCGCCTCTGCTGATGTCCGTCGCCTTCGCGCGCCTCGTGTACCGTAGGCGCAACTTGTTCAATGAGGTGGCGGAACACCACGACGTTTGAAAATTCCGGGAGGCGCTTTTTTATAGCGATCCGGTGAGAAAAGGCGTGTAAGCAGCAATTGGGTAACACTAAGGAGTCTGAAAGTATGGCAACCACGGTCCACGAACCGCCGCGAATCCAACCCCGCCGCTTGCCGCGTGAAGGTCACTCGGGAAATGGTGGCGGGAGGAATCTGGTTCCTGGTGAGGGAAATTTGCGTGCCGTTGACGGCCGCTCCCCACAACCTGCCAAAACCGGCATATGGGTCGCGCTGGCGGCGATTACGATGTCATTCGCCGCGCTCACCAGTGCTCTGGTTGTGCGTCAGGGTTCGGGGATGGACTGGCAGCACATTACTCTGCCTCCTATTCTTTACCCCAATACACTTATGCTGCTCGCCAGCAGCGTCACCCTGGAGATGGCGCGTCGACGGATCGCAGGGTACGCTCGCGGGACCGAAGGCCAGGTTGCGCCTTCCATGCGTTGGCTGGTGATAACGTTGTCGCTCGGCCTGCTTTTCGTCGCCGGTCAGTACGTGGCCTGGCTGCAATTGAAAGCGGACGGACTTTTTCTCGCCACCAACCCGAACAGCTCATTTTTCTATGTCTTCACTGGCGTACACGCCGCGCACGTGCTGGGCGGTCTGTTGGGACTACTTTACGTCATGAGCAAACTCAACCGATCCATCCTGCGTCGGAGTACGTTCGCTGCGGCCGCGCAATACTGGCATTTCATGGGCATTCTTTGGCTGTATCTGCTTTGGGTGCTTTGGATGAAGCTCTAAAGCAACCCCGCACGGCATGGTGATCTAATCAGAGAGAGAGCATGGCAACTAATCCCAAAGCGATGCAGCCCAGCCCGACGAATCGCTTCACTTCCAAGCTCCGGGACTATTGCACCCTGACTAAGCCTGAGGTGAACCTGCTGATTCTTATGACTACGTCGGCGGGTTATTATCTCGCTTCCCGTGGACCGTTCAGGATTGCCGGCCTGATTAACACACTCGCGGGTACGCTCCTGGTTGCCAGCGGTACCGCAACCCTGAATCAGTGGATGGAACGGGTTTGGGACGGCCAGATGCACCGTACCGCAAGCCGGCCGCTGCCTTCGGGTAGGCTGAAGGCGCCCCAAGCCTTATTGTTTGGGATTCTCCTGAGCATCGCCGGAGGCCTGTATCTTGCGGTTGCGGTTAACTGGCTAGCGGCCTTGCTCGCGGTCTCCACTCTGCTTTCGTATTTGCTCATCTATACTCCGTTGAAGCGGAAGACGCCGCTGTGCACGCTGCTCGGCGCTTTTCCGGGTGCCATGCCCACTCTGATCGGATGGGCGGGTGCCTCGGCAAGTATCAACTGGCACGCTTGGTTTCTCTTCGCCATTCTCTTTCTGTGGCAGTTCCCGCATTTCCTGGCGATTGCCTTGATGTACCGTGAGGACTACAACCGGGCAGGTTACAAGATGCTGCCCCGTTTTGATCTCGATTCCCGCTTCACGCGTGCAGAGATTGTTGGCTTCACTGTGATCCTGGTAATTACCACCATGCTGCCGCTAGTCGATCACGGAGGCCCGATTTATGTGAGTGTTATGTTGCTAGCGGGCGTTTTCTTTCTGTATCACGTGGCAAAACTGGCGAGATCAACTTCGAAAGTCTTGGCCAGCCACGTCGTGCATGCCTCCGTTATCTATCTGCCCATAGTTCTTGGGATGATCGTCGCCCGCAAGGCCTGAAGTTCTCCTTTGGCGCGAGCTATACCCTCAAATCCCCGGGTTCCGCATAACAACTCATCAGGAACCGAGGTACAGCGCGGTCGGTTAAGAGGGAGATTAACCTTAAAGAGGAACACGATGCTGTACGCCGGTGCAACGAAGCGGTGAAGATTTGCGTCGCGGCGAGGGACAAAGGCTCCAAGACTTTATTTTATCGCATGGTTCAGGACGAGCGCCCCGCGCACTTTTCGGAAGCCCAACTTCATTCCATAAAGCAAATGGGTATTGCCAACTACTTATCACAGCCGTTGTAGGGGCAGCACATGACATGAGTTTGTTGCTTTGAGTCAAGCCGCTAGAAAAAAAGCTTTGCGCCCAATTGAACGAGGCGCGGCGGATTGGCGCTCACCACTCGCCCAAAACTGGAACTGCCGATATTCCCGTCGACGGATTGAGGTCCGAAGAACTGGGCATGATTGAAGACGTTGAACCCCTCCACTCGAAGCTGAAGCGATTTCGATTCAGTCAAACGCACGTTCTTGAGAAGAGCCATATCATAGTTATCCAACCCTGGTCCGGAGAAAAAGCGCCGCTTGGCGCTGCCCGGCGTGCCCAAGGCATTCTCGCTGAATTGAGAAGTGTTGAAGTAAGCCCGTCCATTACTCGGATCGTGATTCAAATCCAGAGCACCTCCCGAGTAATCGGGCTCATCAATTCCATAGTTGTTGATGCCATTCGGTTCGGCACCGAGCAGAGAATTGTCGCCGTAGTTGACCAGCGTCACCGGCAGACCAGAACTGAAATGTGTGATCCCCGAGACTTCCCATCCCTGCGTCCAGCGGTTTGAGACTCGCAAGAGGCTCTCGAATGGAATCCTGTAGTTGTAACTCACAACAAAGTTGTTCCTGACGTCAAAAGAAGACAAGGCATAGCTGAGAGCGGGATTAATCGGATTGACCTCTTCCCCCAGATTGGAAGACTCGTCCAGCGACTTGCCGTAGGTGTACCCGGCCGACAGCTCCAGTCGTCCGCTGGTGTGGCGCAAGCTGATTTGAAGAGCGTTGTAATTCGATTTCCCAATGGTTGTCTGCTTCGTGTCGCTTCCGAAATCAGAACCCAGCGGCCCGCGCGTTCCGTCGATCACCTGACCCGAGACGGTCGTGAATACATTGCTCTCCCCAAAAGGACCACACGTTGGAGAACCCGGCGACACGTCGCTCGGCCGACTCAGGCTCAGGCAAAGCGCGGGATCGCCGGCATTGGCTTCCTCCATCGCCAGAAGCCGGTGCGACTGCGTCCCCACGTAGCTGACGCTTAGTACCGTACTCGCTCCCAGTTGGCGCTCCAGCGACAGCATGTATTCCTCGACGTACGGGATTCGGTTGGTTGCGGCATATCCGGGAATCCCGCTGATCGGCTCATATTGCGACCAATTGACGTTCGGGTCTGGGTGGCTGTGGGACGCCTTTTGCGTGACCAGTGCCACCGGAAACGGCTGGCCTTGGAACTGCCCAGTTGACGCGGTGATGAAGGGGGTCGCAAATAGCGGCGGGGCAGGACTTGAATAGGTGATGCCAAATGGAGCGTTCCCGGCCAGGATGCCCACAGTCAGCGCCTCGATCGCGGTGTAGTACATTCCGAAACCAGCTCTTACGCTTGTCTTTCCCGGCCCCCCCAAAAACGTACCCAAGAAAGTGCCTTCCGTACCCTCGGGCGAATAAGCCACGCCGATGCGAGGAGCGAAGTCCAGGTTTCCGGGAGGCGCCAGAGTTCGAGGAACGCCCGGATCCGTGGGAAACAAAATTCCGGCCGGCGCGCCAGGAAACACTAGCGACTGCTTACCGGGTTCAAACGTGGAGATTCCGTTGTTCTTTTCATACCAGGGCTCGATGCGATCCCAGCGTAGACCATAGTTCAGCGTCAGGTTGGAGCGCATGCGCCAGCCATCCTGAGCGTACAGGCCCCAGTACTTGTTGCGACCATAAAACGGTTGCAACTGGCTCTGGTTGTATTGGCTCGGAAGTCCCAGTAAGAAATCCTCGAAGTCGGTTACCGTGTCGCTGCCCGTGAATAAGAAGTTGCCATTGAATTGCGCGATCGCATTGGTGTTGATTTGGTCGAAGTGAAATTCCAGCCCGAACTTCATGGTGTGACGCCCCACCACCCTTGAGAGATTGTCAGTCCACTGAAAAGTGTTGTTAGCCTGCCTCAGTTCGCTGGCGTTTGTCCCCATGGAAAAAGCATTGAATACGATGTCCTCAACCCCTTCGCCCTGTGGATTGAGCGGTACGATGCCGGGTGTTCCCGCCCCGGTCACAAATCCCTGCGATGCCAGGCTAATACCGAGTCCGCCGACCGGTTTCCCGAGATCGCTGTGATCGCGCATGTAGGTGAAGTGAAATTCATTGACCGCCGTCGATCCCAGTGTCTTGGTGTCACTCAAGCTGAGCAACTGAGCCCGGCCGAGGTAGAGCGCGTTAAAGCCCGGCACACTGGCCCCGCTCTGCGCCACGGGGTACGGATTGTTGAGGGCGTAATCGTCCATAAAATAGTATGCCGAGAGCACACCCCAGTGACTGTTGTGGTCCAGTCGATAGGCGCCCTTATCGTCCCGCAGAGTTTCGTTGTAAGCGGAGGTCGCGAATTCGTTCGTGCCTACGTTCGGCAGGGGAATATATTGCAGCAGATTCTTGGCCGGGGCCGACCATTCGCTTTCCGGTATAACGCCGTTCGGAAAAACGCCGCTGCGCTCGGCGAGAGTTGGCACGGCAATATCGCCCGTGTCCACACCCTCCGTCAATCGAGTCCCCTGGTAATCAACGAAGAAAAAAGTCCTGCTCCTTCGAATCGGGCCGCCGAATGTTCCGCCAAACTGATTTTGGTCAAAAGCTCCGCGTGTCGGAGAAAAGTAGTTGCGGGCATCAAGACTCGTGTTGCGAACGAATTCAAACGCATCTCCATGAAACGCATTTGTACCCGATTTTGTAACGACGTTGATCTGGCCTCCGCTGTGTCCTCCATATTCCGCATCGAAGTTGCCGGTAAGGATGCGGAACTCGGCGACGGAGTCGAGGTTCGGAATGATCGCTGTTCCAGAATTCACGTCCTCCTCGGCGTCGCTTCCGTTCACCGTGAATGCATTCGAGAACTCGCGTTGTCCGTTGATCGAAATCGTACCGGGATTCAGCCCACCGGAGGGCGAGAGGGCGCTAACACCCACGTCCTGCTGCGTGTTCGACGTAAGTGACGTGGTTGGAACCACGCCCGGCTGGAGTGCCAGAAGATCCGTGTAACTGCGCCCATTCAAAGGCACGGCGGCCATCTTCTTACCGCTGATCACTTCGCCCATCTGCGTCTCGGATGTTTCCGCGTGGACGGCGGTGTCAATTACCGTAACCGCGTTCCCTTCCGCACCCACATCGAGGACCGCATCGACGGTCAATGCACGGTTTGTGTCGACGGTGATCGCAGTTCGCTGATAGAGCCTGAAACCCGTCTTCTCGATCGCGATGGTGTAACGTCCAACCGGGAGTTCGGGAAAGGAGTAAAACCCACGGCCGTTGGTCGCGCCCCGAACCTGCACTCCGGTATCAAGGTTGTCTGCCCGCACGGTTGCATCAGGGACTACAGCACCGCTTGCGTCTTTTACCGTGCCTGACACACTTCCGCCTGTCCCGGCCCGCAAGTTGCCAGCGCCGAGCATAACCATCGCAAAGCAAAGAAATAAGGTAAGACGCTTCAAGAGATTAAGAAGAAAAATCAAATTCAGACCCTGCCCCTACCGGCCATGCTGCCGTTCTCATTAGGACCCTTGCCGACTTCCGGCAAGATGCGACTCAGTCGCAACTATATTGGCAAAAAAAACAACAACTACTTCCCGTTTTCTTGACACCGCTTGCAAATTCCACCCACTTCCAGTCGCACAACGCGGATCTGGAAACCGCTCTGCTGGACCATTTCTTTCTTTAGTCTGTCGAAAGATGGGCTCACGTATTCCATGATGGCACCACACCGAAAACACGCCATGTGGCAATGATCGCGGCTGGTCTTTGCTTCGTAATAGTGCTTCTCGCCCTCGATGTGCATCAAATCCAGTTCGTCGATCAACCGATGTTCCTTAAGCAACGCAATCGTTCGATAGACAGTGGCTCGATCGATAGCCGCATCCTGTTTCCTGGCAATCTCCAGCAGCGTGGCAACATCCAGATGCCGGGACGAATCTTGAATAATGCGGACAAGCAAGCGTCGCTGAGCGGTCATGCGTATTCTCCGCGCAGCCAGTTCTTTCATCAGGGAGGGACGGGTGATTGTGTCACCTTTCGATCTTCCTAGATGCGAATCACTGGCCACAATGGTCTCAGTCTGCATGTCCCCCCGCTTTCTCCAGTAACTCTAGTTGCGACTAGTTCGCAACCGGTAAATCTCATTGGACTTCATTCGCCTTTTGCTGTCAAGGCGTAGTTCCTCATTTCCAACTGGCGTCCAGTTAAATTGCTCTCGCAAGCCTGGTGCCGCAAATAGAAAGCTCTCGGTCGATCGGCCGCTGTCAAGCCGTAATACTTGCTTGCATCTCCCCCGCTCGTACGACATCGAGCCGCAATTCGCTTAACAAACGGTGGCCGGCTCTTTGGGAATTCTGATTTCCGGATGTGATAGCGCGGCCATTGATGGATACTGTTCCGCGAGGGAGCGATGTGTGGCTGAGGAGATCCAGCTTCCACTTCTGGTGTGCGTGCAGTGTGGATATTCGTGGCACCCAATCGGCGTCGAAAACCAAAGCGATGCTCGAATCATGAATGCTGATCATTCTGTTGGGATCCGACTAAGTACCAGAGGTTTCACAGGAAGTCTGCTAGTTTGGCGCAACCTGAAACGGAGGGATCATTTTCTTCGCCGCCGCGGAGAGAGGCAGGTTCCCCAATTGCTGTGGAACTTCATGATCTGCGACGTTTCCTGGCGGTTGCTGAGGAGCTTGCTGGTCATTTACAGGGAAATCGGCACTCTCGATCAGGGCACTGACCTGTCGCCCACCAGCAATCCGTTCTGTCCCGCATCAAGAAGCACGCTGAGTTTTCTCGAACCATCTGTGTCACTTTCGATGCAACGCTGTTGCTCGCCGACCAACCTTGCCGCAGCATCCGGGTGAGCGATTTCCCCCGCATAGCCCTTGCGCCCAAGCAGGCTCCACACCTCATTCGGGGCCGCGCTAAGACTTTCGGCTACGCAGCGATCCGCACGCCGGAACTGAAGCATCTCGATTACGGAGGCTTTCACCTTTGGACTGGAATCCGCCTTGGCACAGCGCGCATTGCGCAGCCACCTAAAGAGTTGCGTGAACACCTCCTCTCTGAAATTGTCGACGAGAGTGGCATAAAACTAAAGCGACTCGAATTACATAAAGCAAAACTTTTGAATGATCGTGTCTGTGTTCTTCCCGCCCTTGAGGGAACCGTTCAAAGCGCCAATGCCCATCTTTTGGTTGCTCTTCAGTGTTCTGTCGAAAGAGGCAAAATAGGCGGTCATCGGCTTGCACCCTGTTGGAAACTTATAGTTGCCGGAGTCTATTTTAGTTTGTCCAACCATGAGGACAAAGCTGAGGCTACAGGGACCGGTGTAGGACACATCCTCGAATTCGAAGGTGTACGTAACTTTGGAACCCTTCATAACGACGGCCATCGGCACCGGAAGAGCGATCGTACCCGCGGTTGGGTCGGCGCATCCTGCCGTGCCACCCATACAGGGAAATCCCTTCATTTGCATACCCACACTCGCGTTCGTGAAGCCAATCACAGTGATCGTCATGGGTGGAGTCTGCGACCCTGCAATGTCGTACGAGAGGACAGTGGGCGCATCATTTGCACTACCGTCTTGTGCCAGGACAAGTGCAGGGACGGCAAGAGCCGCCGCTAACACGAGCAGTGATGAAAATGCTGAAAACCGAAAGTTACGCATCTGGTTATCCTCCTTGTTTTTCTTCTTTGGTGAGAGAGTTAAGTAGCTGACGCCGACCGTGGGGCGCAGGACGACGCTCAGTCCAGGCCTTGTCAAACGAAATATCTCGAGTACAAAAGGTTTCATCTCGCGCCTGCATGGGCTTTCAAGGGTGCGCCGGTCTTCTTTTCCTGTGAAGTGGACCTGCGGTGATCCAGCCTAACCGGTCGAGCATCGTCGGCAGGATTTGGGCTTGCGTGGAACAGAATGTGCATCGCTGTCGAATACGACCAAGCGTTGCTCTGGATTAAACGGACTACCCTGTCAAGATACGGCCGAAGTTCGATGACGGCTGGAAGAGGGTCGTACCAACGAAAAATGTCGCTGTGAATTCCCGGCCGGAAGGCACTGAGAAACTGGCAGGCCGCACGCAGCTTTCCCGGGGTGGTGCCGGGGGTCGGGGTTTCTCCCTGCCCTGCAACAAACTTAAGCAAGGCCAGCAAGTCACCAGTGTGCCAGCAAGTCGAACTGCCAAGTGCGATTGGCCCTGGCTCCGGCCTCCAACCGTTGAGGAAGTATTCGTAGGTCCAGTTGGGAAAGTCCCAGCCCGCATAGACCGACCCTTCTACCGAAGCCCAGAATCGGGCATTGGTTTCCATGTACCATTTCTGGCCATTCTTCCCAATGTAGAAGGAGACATGAGCTACACCGTCCCAATCGAGGGCAGCGAGCAGGTTGCGCGTGTGCTCAACCAAGTCTGGGCTGGGACGAACGATTTTCCTTAGCACGGCACATCCATTGGAGCGACGAATCGCATGGTATTGGTGAACCGCCAGGACTTCTCCCCGAGCAGCGAAGCAGCATAGATCGTGGACCTTTCCTGTGGCGCATTCTTGAAACAGAGGATGCTCCCCATTGAGGCAGTATTGGTCAATGTAGAGCCGAAGCTCGGCCTCGTTGGAGGCGTAGAGGACCTTGGACTTGAATTGCGGGACACCCGACTCAATTGGATCGCTGGATCTTTTTATCACGATGGGGAAGCCCAACGCTTGAATCATCTCCGGTATTTGCCGCCGGTCTTCGAGCAGAAACTGGCGCGGACAGGGCACCCCAAGCTCACGGGCGAGTTCGAGATTATCCCGTTTGTTCAGCACACGCCTGAGCGCTTGCGAGTTGGCCATGGCCAGCTTCGTATGTCGCTCCAGATCGTTTCGATGCCTCTCGAACAACACCAGAGCTTTATCCGTCATGGGTACAGCCAGACGGATTTCATGCTTTTGGATTAATTCGAGAACAAAGCGTACGAAAGCGTCCGGCTGGGAAACCGGGTCGGGCGACAGAACCGCATGCTTTACGTCCCGGGAGTAGAACGCCATGCTCCGCGGGTGTGGGCATAGGACGACAAAGGATATACCGCGGCGCGCGTGCGAACGGGCCACCGCCAAGGTCGCACGGGTATGCCCGTCCGTGAGCAAAACCTCTATCGGTCCTCTCGGGGCCTTGTCGGGGTTCACCAACATCGGGTGGCCTCTCCACGTAAATCACTGCCAGCCAAAAGTAGAGTCCGTCAGTTCTATAACCTATTGCACCGTGACCGCAACCGGGGCTGACGGAATACCGTTAGCTACAACATAGAGTCTGCTGCGGCCGGTTTCCAGGCCGGCCGGCACATCGAAATGCGTCGACACAGGCTTGCTGCCGGTCGCAACTGCCATGGTGCTGTGGTCGTGAGTGCGGCAGTAGAAAACATGCCTGGTCGCAAGGTTCACAATGCGAACCAGCGGATAGTTTGTCGCATCCTGAAAATCATCGCCGTACATGGCACCCTGTGAGAGGCCGTTGAACTGTGTGCCACGGATCACATACGACTTGCCCCGGGTGATCACCCGCGGAAAGGAGGTTATCGTCGGCGCCCAAACTTTGTTGTAAGTGCCGCGCGGCGTGAAGACCTCAGCATCCGAGAAATCCGTGTAAAGCAACTGACCGGTGGGAAGCTCGAGCAGGTGCCCGTTGAAGGACGGTTCGTAGGCCGCATCAGGCGGTCCCGGGATCTGCGTCAGGCTGCTTCCGTCCCACTCGAAGAAGGTCGATGGTGGTTCCCGAAAACCAGGGCTGGCCATCATAATAACCTTGCCATTTATTTCCAGTGCCGCCGGACCGTCAGCGATGTTCAGATCGTTAGGAAAATCGGGACCTGCCGCCCAGGTTCCGGTATTCGAATCGTAAATCGCAGTGTGTCCGGGGCCGCAACTGTTTGCTCCAGTGGCAAAGACCGTTCCGTCGGGTCGCAAGACCCCCGGTCCGATCTCATGGTTCGCCTTGTTCTTTCCGCCGCAATTCGAATTCCAGAGTTGCGCAACTGTGCTTCCGGCGCTCGACCAGGCGCCGGTGCTGGGGTTATAGACCTCAGAATGCTTACCGTCACGCTGGTAGTTGTTTTCATAAGCGTCGACGTCCAGCACCTTTCCGTTGGGCAGCAAAGTCAGTCCTTCCCTTTGATAGCTATCGAACTTGCCCGAGCCGGTAGCAGTCCACGTCAGCGTTTTGGCATCAAGCAACGCGGCTCTGGGCGGCAGATCACAGCAGTCAACCTGCATCAAGGTTCCGTTCGGCAAAATCGTGGCTGTGGCGTCGCCAATATAGTTCCAACCGCTGGGAGGTTGAATGGGCGTCCACTGATCCTTCACTGGATCATAGACAGCGCCCAGGGTACACCAGTTGTGCTGGCCATTGTTGAATTCTCCGCCCTCAATCACCAACCGGCCATCGGGCAACATTGCGGAACCGAAAAATAGAGGGCTGTATCCGTTCGGGAGTGAGGCGATCTGACTCCATGTCCCATTGACGTAGCTGCCATGGATGTCCGGAGTCAGCTTGTACCATTTTTGCGCCTGCAGCGGCTCCAAGTGCGCTAGGACGGTGCCATCGCTAAGCAGCAAGATTGCTCCGATACCGCCAAAGTTGGACTGGTTCTTCAGAGGCTGCCAGGTTTGCGCAGAAGCTAGCCCGGCTGCGATTGTGAGCCCCGAGAGTCCGGCTGTCAGAACGCATAACCACGTGCGTCGGCTCATGCATTTCATAAAACCTCGCGGATTTCATACCGTCTGCGTTGCCGGGGAGTATGCTTCCGCGTGAATGGTCTGTCAAGATGCAAGAGTTTGCACAAAATGGGCCGGATAATTGAAGATCACTCCCCGGGAATGGTTGGCGCTATCATTAGTTTCGAAAGTCAAGCTATGTGGTCAATGACTGAGCGGTTGATACGGTTCGGTTTCGCGCTGATCTTCCTTTCCAGCGCTTTGCCTAGCGACGGTCATCTCGACGCGCTCTATGCAGAAAAACTGGGCAAGATTTCCTTCCCCATCTCCTGTGCGCCTGCTGTACAAGCTCCCTTTGAGCGCGCTGTTGCGCTGCTCCATTCGTTTTGGTTTGACGAAGCCGATCGACAATTCCAGCAAGTCGCGGAGCAGGACCGGCAATGTGCGATGGCCTATTGGGGTGAGGCAATGAGCGACTATCGTCAGTTATGGAGCCGTCCGGAAGAATCGGACCTGAAATATGGATGGCAGGCCATCCAGAAAGCGGAGGCCATTGGCGCAAAAACGCAAAGGGAGCGGGATTACGTCGAAGCACTTGCCGTTTTCTTTCGTGACTATCAACACTCCGATTACGACGCTCGCACCAGGGAGTATGCCGCACGTATGGAAAAGCTTTATCGGCAGTATCCGGAGGATCATGAGGCCGCTGCTTTCTACTCGCTGTCGCTGCTTACGTGGACCTCCGATGACGACCCATTGAAGAATGCCCGAACCGCAATCGAAATCCTCACTAAGTTGTTTTTGCAGGACCCTGATCATCCTGGGGTCGCCCATTACCTGATTCATGCAGCCGATGATCCCCGCCTGGCACAGTTGGGACTGCCGGCGGCGCGGCGGTACGCACAAATCGCTCCCGCCTCGCCACACGCGTTGCATATGCCCTCTCACATCTTTGCACGTCTTGGATTGTGGCAGGAAGACATCCAATCGAACCTTGCGGCGATTGCAGCGGTCCATCAACCCTCCGCTTTGCATGTGGGGGCGGAGCACGAGGTTCACGCAATGGACTTCCTGGAGTATGCCTATCTGCAAATCGGGGAAGACGACAAGGCTCAGGCTATGGTCGATGGATTGCGCAGCGCACGCGAGCAAGACATGGACACCGGCCTCGACGGCTATCTTGACCGCATGCGCTCGCACTTTCCCGCGATGTACGCACTGGAAAGACATCAGTGGCAGGAGGCGGTTGCGTTACAGCCGCCAACCGGATCCGACGTCGAAAATCAGGTCGCCACTTTTTGGGCTCGTGCGATTGGAGCAGGGCATCTTCGGAACGAGGTCGCAGCCCGGGATTCTGTCGCAAAGTGTGAGGCGGTCATGGAGGCAGCGCGGCAAGGAAAGCATCCTTACCGGGCTACTCTCATGAATGCGAGCCTCGAGGAAGCGCGCGCGTGGCTGTTCTTCGCCCAAGGCATGACTAACAACGCCTTAACCCGGTTGCGCGCCGTAGCCGACAAACAGGACAGTGAGGGCAAGGGCGAAGTCGAACTCCCAGCGCGCGAAATGCTAGCCGACATGCTTATGGCCGCAGATCGGCCCGAGGAGGCACTGAACGAGTATGAACAATCATTGAAGATCGATCCCAACCGCTTCAACGGCTTGTACGGAGCCGGCCGCGCTGCCGAAATGACTCATCAACAGCAAAAGGCAATCGCGTACTACAGTCAGTTGCTCAAGAACTGTGCACAGTCCCACTCAACTCGTCCTGAACTCGCCCATGCCCGGACCACCGTTGACAAAGAATGAGGAGGAATCGCAAAAACCTCCCCTCGGTTGATTTATGGGCGATGTATGGGTAGCTTCACACTTGGGCAGCAGGTCAGCGTAACCCCCGAGCAGATGATCTCGTTGCTAGACTCGGGAATCACCATCGGCAACTTGCTCGCGTTCCTAGCGTCGAAAACCTCAGAAGTCGCCTAGCATGAGGACCCCCGATTCTCAGACTCGATTACTTAGTCTAAGGCCCTGCTCAAAGTCCTGAGCAGCGGTTGTGATGCCCGGCATCCAACTGAGTTTCGTAACAGCCTCAAGAACGTAAAGGTGGGCGAGCCCCCTGATCCAGACCAAGCTGGAAGGCGGCAAAATTGCCGAAGTCGAGAAACCGAAGAAGCTCGCTCCGGTTGTCGACTTGATGTCAGCGCTCAAGCAGAGTCTGGCTGAGATGGAGGGAAAGAAGAAGCCAGCAGCTCATGCAGGTGGGGAAGCCGCGGCTCCACGAAAGAAATCGGGCGGAAGGGGCTAAGCCCGACCGCCCGGTTTTGTGCCGCGATTAAGGCGTTAGCTTGAAAACAACGCCGTAGCCGCTGCTGCCCCCTAGATAAGCGGTGCCGTAAAAATTGCCAGCCTTATCCTGGGTCAGGCCGTTAAATGGGAATCCACCATCCGCCCCGCCTGTGAAGTCATAGAGCTTGGTGAACGTTCCCTTTTTATCCAGCTTGAAAATGGAGCCCCAGTTATAAGCTGCGAAGCCCGAAGTGGTGCCGTACAGATTACCTGCCGCATCCAGAACAAGCCCAGCATAGGGTAGACCCCCCTCAGGCGCGAGGAAGCTGTGCAGGATGGTTTCCTTGCCGTGCGTGTCGATTTTGAAGACGACGCCGCAGCCTTGGTTGGCGGTCGTGCAATTGGGGTCGCCACCACCAGGTGTGGTGCCGTAAATATTTCCCGCTTTGTCCAAGATCAAAATGCCCAGAGGTAAGGCTCCGTCCGGCTGTCCCTTGAAGGTATGCAACGTGGTGACCTTGCCCGTCTTGGTGATTTTGAACACCGTACCCAAGCCAGTAGATCCCCCCGAACTAGTCAGGCCATACATGTTGCCAGCCGCGTCCATTACCAAACCTCCTATCGGCTGACACCCATCACCAATCGCGAAGCTATGCAATACGGTCACTTTTCCGGACTTGCTCATCTTGAACACCGTGCCGCACTCCCCAAATGGGCCGCTTCCCCCTGCCGCTGTCGTGCCATAGAAAGTGCCGGCTGCATCCTGGATCAAACCCGTTTGCGGCTCTAAACCGTCTTCCGCACCGCCTGCGAACTTATGCAGGATGGTCTCCTTGCCGGTTTTGGTCACTTTGTATACCACTCCCCCGCCAACATCAGTAACCGAGAGGCCGCCATATACGGTCGTATCAAAGAGGTTGCCCGTCTTGTCCCGGAATAGGTTGCCCCACTGGGGTTGTCTTCCATCCGAACCGCCCTTGAAAGTGTGGAGCACGGTCTCCTTACCAGAAGGATCGAGCTTGTAAACCACGCCACAGCCGTGAAACAAACCACAAGCGCTGACGTCGCCTCTTGCTTCGGTCGTACCGTATAAGTTGCCCGCCTCGTCGAAGATCACACCGGCGTACGGGTAGCCGCCGTCGGCGCCGCCGGTGAAGGTGTAGAGTACGGTGTAAGTTTGCGCTTGCGCCGGTTGCGTTAGAGAGGTTGCAAGGGCAAACACAAACGTCAATGCCATCAGGGCCTGAATTGCTCGCGAATAGATTCTGAACGTCCGTTGCTGAAGTTGCCTGTTGCTCATGATCAAGGTTCACCTTTCCTGTTTTCGTTGTGTTTGTGATAAGAGAGCTTGCCCTCACGAAGGCGATGTAGCTACGGCGTCAGCTTGAATACCACGCCGCAGCCGCTAGGGAAGCACAATCCCGTCTTGGTGTAGCCGCCGTTGTAAGCGGTGCCATACAAGTTGCCAGCTTCATCCCGAACCAGGCCCGCAAGCGGGAAGCCTCCGTCGGTCTGGCCCGTGAAGCTGTAGAGGACGGTTTCCTTGCCCTTTTTGTCGAGTTTGTACACCGTTCCACAGCCTGAGACCGGGCAGGACGCCCCGCCAGCAAAAGTTGTGCCGTAGAGATTGCCTTTCGAATCCAAGACCAGGGCGCCATAGGGAAGAAACCCGTCGCCGAGCGAGAACTTGTGCAGCACGGTCTCCTTGCCAGTCTTGTCGATCTTGTAGACGGTGCCGCACCCGGATGGCGGGCAAGGTCCAGTATTGCCACCCTCCCAGGTTACGCCGTAGAGGTTTCCAGCTTTATCGATGACGACAGGTCCGTTGGGTTCGATTCCATCCGAGCCGCCTTGGAAGGCGTACACCACGGAAAGTTTACCCGCTGTGTCGACCTTGAAAACGGCCCCACAGCCGATGCCGCCACAGCCGGTTCCGCCGCCAATGCCAGTTACGCCATACTCATTGCCGGCTGCGTCTCGCACCAGGTATCCGGCCTGCCAATATCCCGTCTCGTTGAAACGCGTCGTTATCGTTTCCTTGCCAGCCTTGTTGAGTTTGAAAATAATTCCACAACCGAAGCCACATCCCTTCCCAGGGCCCTCGATTGTGGTTCCGTATAGGTTGCCTTGCGAATCGAGGACCACGCCATCGGGAGCTATCCCATCCTTGGGGGTCTTGGGAAAGTAGTGAAGGATGGTCTCTTTGCCGGTCGGGTCCAGTGTGTACACAACTCCGAGCGAACCCGCACCTTTTCCGCCATTGATGGTCGTACCGTACAGGTTTCCAGCCTGATCGCGCACCACACCCGACGAGGGGGCTGACCCGTCTTTACCGCCTTTGAAGGTGTGCAACGTAGTTTCCTTGCCGCTAGGATCTATCTTGAAAACGTTTCCGCAGTTGGAATTGCAGCCGGCCTGAGCGTTTTCCCCAGTCGTGCCGTAAAGATTACCCGCCGCGTCCCGAATTAAGGGTGCTGCGGGAAAGGCTCCGTCCGTGCCGCCGGTGAAGGTGTAGAGTACGGTGTAGGTTTGCGCTTGCGCCGGTTCGGTCCCAAACGCGGCCAGTAGAAGTGCGCCAATTAACGCGAACGCGGCAGTTGGTCCCCGCGAGTCCAATTGCAACGCCCAGTTTCGATGGTTCCCCATGCTCGTCGCCGCCTCCTAAGCGGCCTGTCAAAGTAACATACATTTCTTGTGAGCTATGTAAAAAGAATGTCAAATGAGGGGGAACGTGGCTTTCCGCTTGGGATGAGGAGCTCGTGAGGCAGAAGCAGAGTACCGGCGCGCACGAATCTTGGATCACTCACCGATGAGTTATGTCCAGCAATTCAATGCGGCTGTCCAACCCAACGCTGGTATGCGCGCATCACTTGAGAAGTCGGGAGCTGAGAGCCGACCAGCGAGCTTCTGCATCTGCCTCGCTGGCGCAGATCGCCAGCCAGCAGTTAGAATAGAAAATTCTTCCAGGATTCCATGCAGAAATGCTTTGCGGCTGGGGTGTCGATGACGGCGTTGCGCGCGGCCGTCCTGCTTCTCACGTTTATGTGGGCAGGTTGTGGCGAAACCTACCGTCCCGTTGCGACTCCTATCGCGCCAAACCCGCCCAATCCCAATTTCTCCCATATCGCGCTGTTCATCACTGGCAACGGCTCCAGCCATCCCGGTGCCAGCACTTCGATTGATGTCTCCGGTGACACAGCCGTATCCCGATCGACCGTGGGCCTCATGCCTGTGCATGCCGCGTTGGTGCAAAACGGCACCAGAGTCTACGTTGCCAACAGTGGCGACGACACACTTGCTGAATTTTCTCCCACGAGCGCTGCGCCAGTGACGACCATAACTTTGCCCGCTGGCTCGGCCCCAAACTTCGTGGCTACCACCGAGAGCTCCACGGTCTACGTCGCTAACTCTGGCAACAATACGGTTTCCGCAGTCTCCATCATCAGCAACGTGGTCGAGCCGCCGCTTTCCGGAATTCCCGTCGGTATCCATCCAGTGTCCTTGGCGGAAGCTCCCAACCAGCAGACCCTTTACTCGGCGAATCAGGGCGCCGGCGGCGTTGGTGGTTCAGTGACCAGCATCAACGCCGTCGACCGAAGCATTAATCCGCCTATCGCAAACGCCACCTGGGTTTCCCCGGTCTCGGTCGTGGCTCGATCAGACAGCAATCGAGTTTACGTGCTGGATCAGGGCACCGGGATGGTTTCCGCCATTAATACCTTTACCGATACCGTGGTCGCTAACGCTTCCGTCGGCGTAGGGGCGAATTTTCTGCTCTACGATCCGACTCGAAATCGCCTCTATGTGGCGAACCCGGCCAACAATACGGTGACCTATCTGGACGCATCGAGCGATGCGCTTTCGGCCGTAGTCATCCATGTGGCGAATCCGATCGCAGTGGCTTCCCTGCCCGACGGCAGCCGCGCCTATATATCCACCGCCGCGGTCAGCGGAGGGAGCGTGACTTCCGGTGTCACGGTCATCAACGCCGCCGACGGCAGCATCAAATCCACGATTTCGTTGACCTCAGTTGCACAAGTGTGCGCGTCGAATCCGTTTGAGTTGCCCATTGCCGCCGCGGCGGACAGTTCGAGAGCTTATGTCGGAAATTGTGATGCGGGAAATGTGGCGATCATTCAGACATTGAATGATACCCTGCTGCTGCAAATGCCAGCGCCTCTGAGCGCTTCGTTCTCAACCACTGGGACTCCACTTCCACAGAATCCGGTGTTCGTCGTAGCGGGTCCATAGCCGGATGATTTATTTCTCTTCTTGCCGGGGAAAATTGTGCAGGCGCGGGCGTCTTCGCCCGTGCAGTTCCCAGCCGAAATTTATGCATCGGCAAGTCCGTCCTAATGCCCCACCGCCGCCGCCCGTTCAGGATTTGGCGAGCAATTATGTCGCAACGCGATATTCAGAAACACATTGCCGATACTGGTTTCGAAGCATATAACCAGCGCCTCGGTGTCTTCACTGCTTTTCGGGCCATGCTCGGAAGTGTGCAATACAGGAGGATGTACGCGAAAATGGAACCCCTGATCGTTAAGCGAAGTGACCGCATTACCAATCACCTGGTTAGCCAGCTCGCACACCGTTTCCCGCACTAGTTCGTCCGATTCGGGCAATTCGGTTCCCGCGAACCGGCTGGCCACGCGCACTGCGGTGGTCGGGTCCAGATCGATAACAATGCGTCCTTCGATGTCGCCAGTCACCCAGATCAGAGCGGCCACGCCTTTGCGGCGGTAGGCCTCTTGCTCCATGCTCAGGTTGGCAACCGACGTAGGGCTCTGCAGTCCCTGCGCCAACACGGCGTCCGCCGCGTTGATGAAAGGCTGAATCAACTCCATTTTCATTTCAGGCCCCCGCGCCCGCGGCGTGGGCCGCAGTTCCATCCTCACCCATGACGTACTTAATCACTTCGTACAGGACTTCCGGCTTTACCGGCTTCTGCACGAAATGACGCGCGCCCCGCTGCAACGCCGCCACGATGTTCTCCTGATATCCGACTGAGGAGACCATGACAATGCGCGCTTCCGGATGTTGCTGCACGATCTTCTCCGCAGCCTCGATCCCCTCCATTTGGGGCATGGTGATATCCATCAGTACGATATCCGGCTTCAGGCGCTCGTATTCGGTTATGGCGGTCATGCCGTCTCCCGCTTCGCCGGCCACCTGGCCCCCGAATGTTTCGATCATCCGGGCCAGATTCTTGCGGGCGAAGACGGAGTCATCCACTACCAGGTAGCGGACTGGCTGACCGTCCTTGCTGCGTTTCACTGCCACGAACTGCTCCATATACAACCTCCCCACGCTTCAAGTTCCGGCATCCTGTTCTTGCCTGCCGGACAAATCAGTTCTTGCCGACTCCTGCGGACCTGCCGCGGTCTTCGGACTCGGCCTTGCTCTTGCGATCATGCATGCACTGGGCTTGCAGAGTATTCGACAGCGCATCGAGCGGTATTACTCGTACCGCGTAGCCGCGCTCGATTGCCGCCTTCGGCATGCCAAAAACCACGCAGGATTCCTCGCTCTGGGCGATCGTCATCCCCCCAGATGCTTTTACCAAACCCAACCCCTGTGCCCCGTCCTCGCCCATCCCAGTCATGAGCAACGCGATGCTCTTTTCCCCGAACTCTTCCGCGACGCTCTTGAATAGCACATCCACTGATGGACGATGTCCGTTGACCCGCGGTTCATCGTTGAGCACAGCGACGTCGCCCATGGGCAGTCGCTTCACCTTCATGTGCCGGTTACCCGGGCAGATGAGGGCGCGGCCGGCCAGCAAAAGGTCCCCAGACTGTGCCTCCTTGACGGTGATGGCGCAGATCTCTTCCAATCGCCGGGAAAACATCTCGGTAAATCCTTCCGGCATGTGCTGCACAATCACGATGGTTCCGGGAAAATTCTTGGGCAGTTGCGGCAGCAAGTACTGCAGCGCCTGCGGACCTCCAGTAGAAATTCCAATGGCCACAATTCGAGTCGCTTGCGTCTTGGCTTCGAGGACGGCTTTCTGAGATTGCTTCTGAGCTTCGAGCGGAGCGGCAATGGCAACCCGCCGGCTCTGCGCCGCAGCCTTGATCTTGGCAATAAGTTCGCGCGCGATTTCCGGCATGTTGGCCGAAACATCGATGGGCTTGGCGACGAAATCAAACGCTCCCATGGACAGCGCCTGCAGCGTCACCGACGCTCCCTGCGTGCTGTGGGAACTTACCACGATCACCGGTACAGGGTGGCGCAACATGATCTCTTTCAGCATATCCAGGCCGCCCATGCCGGGCATGTCGAGATCAAGCGTCACCACCTGGGGCTTCATTTCTTCAATCTTTTTCAGGCCGAAGTTGCCATCCATGGCGGTGCCTACGACTTGAATCGATGGGTCGCTTTGAAGGATTTGCGGAATCAGCTTGCGCATGAGCGCTGAATCGTCCACCACTAACACCCGAACCGGCGGCGTCATGGACGTCCTCCTACCGCACTTTGTGCGATCCCTGCCCTCTCGGAACGCGACAGCAACAGACCCATGCCAGGACCGCCAGCGGTGTCGGGCCGAGAGTTGGCAAAACGCTCGACAATGGCGGCAAGATTCAGAATGAGTACCACGTG
>Ga0074044_10001191_pt1 | contig 23934 bp, 25 predicted proteins | sample BogForMeECP23OM1_FD_94443 | JGI IMG/M metagenome (GOLD analysis project Ga0074044, IMG submission 94443) | Bog forest soil microbial communities from Calvert Island, British Columbia, Canada - Bog Forest MetaG ECP23OM1 | ecosystem: Environmental > Terrestrial > Soil > Wetlands ... | reverse complement strand
GAAGTTGTACCAAGCGCCGTTGTTGTGGACCTCGTAGATACTGAGGTCTCTCCGGAACAGCGAGACCACGAACACAAGGGGCGCAATAAAGCCTTGCCAGAGGCCGAGCCAGAAGCCCGCAACCCCGTGCTCGCTGGCCGTTCCTTTGGACGGGTTGGGGCCGGACGCGCATCCGGCCAGAACAACCAGCGCCAGGAGGACAACCACAAGCAAGGTCAAAAAGGGTTTCATGGGCAATACCTCCCGCTCATACGTATTACGGAGCGGGGGCACGAAAAGTCTCGGAAGGGCCTGCAGCGTTTAACACTCGGGAACTCGTTGCTGCTGTAAACAGGCGTTTACAGGTTTTGACCGTTCGTCAATAAGCGCCCACGAGAGGTTACGTCCAATGAAGATGCGAATCGCCTGTTTTGAGGGACTCGATCTCAATCGACGGCACTGTGGGTTCAACGTTCCAGGGGCAACAGGTATGTGGGGTTGCTCTCGAACGCGCTGCCAAAGACTTGCCTATCTGCTTCGCGCATATCCCAAGCGATGACCGAGGTCGGTGTGATCTGGATTGTCACATCATCCCACGATGCGAACACCGGACCAACTCGCGGGTCCGCGAGTGCGGCGTCGCTCAGATATTTGGCGTGAACCCGTCCATTCCATTTGCGTGACGATTCGCCCGTCAAGATCTGTGCAGTGCCTGCGATGTTTGTGCCGCATGCTGCTGCGGTGTCGCGGGAGTCGATCATGAGCGAGATTTCGGGCGTGGACTGCAGATTTCGAACCTTGCGTGTGCGCGTGGACGTGGCTATATAAATATACGCACCATCAAAGCAGTACCACACCGCAACCATGTGGGTGGAGCCGTCTGGGTTCTTCGTTGCGAGCGACGCGATGTAACGTCCTTCCAACAAGTGCCGAACCAGAGAGTCCGAAAGAGAAGCCATAGCAAAGAGCCCCCGCTAAACTCGAGTCCGCGTCAATGTCTTCCGGGGTGCGAATCCACAGAGGCATTGATGGTCGCGAACCAAAATCTTATCTTCACGGAGCAATTTTGAAAACCGGCGATCGCACTCAGGACCGCTCAATGAGCGTCATCGCGATATTTCGCCACTTACCCTTCTGATATACGGCCAACTCCACGGCTTTCAGTGACTTGCCCTTGCGTGCCCACCCCGCGACCATTTGCAGATTGACAGGGCCATCACCGCATTTTGGGTTCACGGGTGCAGCAAGCCAGAATACTCCCAAAAATTTGGACCTTTTTCCGCGGCTTCTTCGCGTTACTAGATAGAGGGCTGGGTTGGGCGATAAGGTCCGCGCTCTCTCGCCTGCGGCTGTCTCGCGAATCTCAACGTAAACGCGGTTCAAAGAAATGGTTAGCAAACCAACTTCAAGGAGGTTCTTGGTTCGCACTAACGTTCGGTTGTGCGCGTTTTTTTCACTCGTGGCCGTATCTTTGCTCGCGGGCGTCGCTCCAGCAAATGCGGCCGCCACGGCCATCAAGGCTAAGAACCAAGAAGCAGTGCTCCAACCCGGCCAAAGTATTACCCTTTCAGTACCCTGCAAGGGAGTAACGGGAGCCGTTGGATGCGGCGATAATGGGTTTGCTTTGTTTGACGCCAACGTCAATTTATCTATTCAGGTCGTGCAGTGCGGCCTTGAGGCAGGAGACAGTTGTAGTGTTGACGTTACCGGGTACTTCGGCCCACAGGTCGCGGGAGAATCGGGGGCGTTCGACTTCAGTTTTCCGTTTGGGAATTTGACGGGTGCAACCAAGCAGGTTACGTTTACCGGGTACTCCACGATCATCAGTAACCCGTCAAGCGCTCAGGACCAGGTAACCGTCACAATCTCCTGGACTGCCATCTACGAGGCGCAAGAATAGAAGAAGGGCGAATCGGGCTGACAACATTCCCATCTGGACTAACAGCACGGCGCAGAATGGCCGCTCGGTCTCGGGCGGCTTTTCTTTTGCATCAGGCGTAAGGTTGGGAGAGAGTCAATGAGCGATATGGCGATGAAACGACAGTTGTCGAGGAACGCTCTGTTTTTGAAAGCGTTATCCGTGCGTTGGCGCTGATACTACGATATCGTCTGAAAATCGATATAGAGGCCATCGGGACGTGACTCAACAGGAAAGGTGCGGACGTTCATCCCCTGTCCTGGCTGCTGCCCGCCCGTCACGTTGATCTTCATCCCATGCGAACGGCAGGTCACAATGCAGCCCTCAAGCGTACCCATTGCAAGCGATGATCCCTGGTGCGGCGATTAGCACGCATTGACCATGGGGCTGGGGTTTTGATTGCGATCGGGGTGCTGCGTCAAATCACGCCTTGGAGCAGTGGTATGCTCGCTTGGAATTTCGGAGAAAACGATTGGCTCTTAAGTCGAGTCGCCCGGTGTACGCGATCGTCCTTTTCGCCCTCTCGACCTTTTTCATGGCGGCGACATTCCTGCCGTTTGTGTATTCGATTCTGTTCCCCGACGAGAACATCGAACGGTTCGTCGCTGCCCTGGAGGACAGAGGTGAAGCCCCTCCGGATGCAGGCAACGTCGTCGACCGAACGAAAGCCGCAGTGGGATCGCTAACGAGGGCTATTCAGATTGGCTGCTCCTTTGAAACGCGCACAGCGATTGACCTCAAAGAGTCGCGCGCCCCGCAGCACACACACATGTCGCAGGCCATTTACATCGCGTGGTTCCAAAGGCGTCCCAAGCCGACGCTGGTCTCGATCGCAGTTTACGAAAACGATCAGGGGCAAAAAGCCTACGGTATCAGTGAAGTCGCCGCTCTCAATGTCGTGCGTGGATATGGGGTCCCAGTCGCGCTATTTGGCGCGTCCCTTTTTCTAATGCGCAAGCGCAAATCTCCCGGCGCGACTGGCTGATGCACAGATATCAGCGCCTGGTTGATGCAATCAAGGCGATGTCGCTCGTTGACCCGGCTGAGCGGGGTTGTGAGTGTAATGCCGATTTTGCGACAGCTACGAGGGAATCTAGGTCTGACTAGGGAGAAAATTGCAGATCATGATCCCCGACCCGAAGCTAGCCATCTGGATTCTTGTCTGGAGTGGCTCCTTGAGCACTTCATGCTTCTTTTTCGACTCCCACTCCCTGTACTCATCCTAATAAGAATCGGGCAGATCAACATTGTCTTTCTCAAGAGCGTACGCGCTCTTTTGCATCATCTTTTCGGTCAACGCGATGTGTGGAATGGCTGTCGTGAGGTCGACTCCCCCGCAAGACTCGACTGGAATGTTATCGACCCTGATGTGAACTACCTTGCCGACCTTGCTCAGGTCTTCTACCGCGAGAATAGTGATCGTCGCGCCTAGATAAGTTCTCCACACTTGACCGGACTTGTACTCAACCCTTTGCGGCGAGGAGTTGGTGGGCAGGGCGGCCTTCTCTTGCGCACCCGCCGAGATGATGGACAAAAGCAAAACCCACCCGGTGAGCTTGCTGATCTTAACAATCATCGTCGGGCCTCCTGCATTCAACTCGAAGTATAACCGGTCAATGGCAGCCGGTTACCGATAGCTGTCGCTATCAAGGCGATGTTGCTCATTGACCCCGCTGAGCGGGGTTGTGAGTGTAATTGAGATTTATCAACAATGAGCACCACTGGCTGACCTCAATGGCTATTATTAATGGCAGGAGTCCGGCAAATATGCGGCTATCGATTACAGTAAATGGGGCAGCTCCGATGGTGGCTTCGGTGCCCGGTTCTGGATATCTCAGCGCTGAGCTCAGGATGATGGACCGCCCCGAGGAAAATGAGTCCGGCACCCGTATCTCCGTGGGTGGCCTCGAGACCCAAACCACCGAGACCGTGCGTTTGAAGTGGCCGGCTGTCGATTTGAAAGTCGGAGATGTTGTCGAGCTAAGAGTTTTGCCGAACGGCCAAGGTAACCCACCCAGCGAAATCCGTAGGTCCTCTGAATCGCCATACAATCTCTTCTCTAGCACCGAACTGGCCAAGGAACTGCTTCAGGCAGTCTCCGAATTCGAGCAACGCCTTGCCGAGTTGCGTTGCAAATCGGAGGAAATGGAACCGGCGGACGAACACAAGAAATTTGCGGCAGCGACTGGCATGGTGGCGTGGGAGTTAGGCCGGAACTTTCTGAATCCTGTCTATCGGAGGCATAAGGAGCTAATTCCCGAGGAGATAAAGGGCGAGATTCTCTAGCTCGGACCGACCTCACTTGTCGCCTTCGATGCCGAAGGCATCTTTCGTAACTTTCTCGCGTCCTGACGGCATAATAGCCTCGCTCCAGTGAGCCTGCGCAATACCAAATGGGGTCGAGTCGACGACACTGGCCGGAAGCTTACTTTCGCGGTGGCCTGGCACGCCTGGCAACGGCGCGTCCTATTGCTCGTGATCTCCCTGCCGGTCGCAGTCATCCTGCCCAAGTTCGTTACCGCCCGATGGAGTTGGGTCCTCAATGTCGGTATGGTCCCGTTCGTACTGCTCTTTTGCGGCTGCGCTGCGGCGCTGTGGATCTTTGGACTTCGACCGGACGTCCTGGCGCTTCCGCTCGCGTTCTCGGCGGCTTTTTTTTACTTCACGCCGGGGGCGTTTGCATTTCTCTCGGGCCATGACTTCTTGCGGGTGGCGATTGCTCTCGGAATCATAGCCGCACCCATGCGAATGGCCTGGCGGATGAATGAGCTACAAGCCGCCTGGAGCGCGGCAAATCTGCCTACTCTGGATGGCTGGCGCGCCATCGCAATCATGCTGGTCCTGTTGGATCACCTTGCCGGCGGTATCGCCAGGGACAAACAGACGACGCCGTCAGCTCTGTTCCTTCACGGACAGACGGGTGTAAACATCTTTTTTGCGCTCAGCGGGCTCCTCATCACCTGGAAACTATTAGAAGAGCAGCAGCAAACCGGCAAAGTTTCACTCGCCCACTTCTACTGCCGTCGTGTCTATCGGATTTTCCCGGCGGCATTTGCCTATCTGAGTGTGATGGGGCTGTTGTCGCTCGCCGGGTGGTTGCCAACCACGCGCCTCGATCTCGCAGCCACCGTGCTTTATTTCAGAAACTTTATTCCACTGGCGTGGCCCAGCTTTTCCAATGCTCATTTCTGGTCACTGTCCCTGGAGGAGCAGTTCTACCTTTTTCTGCCGGTCACACTACTCGGACTGGGAGTGCGGCGTTTTCGCTTCTTGGCGGTTGCTCTGGTAACACTCTGTGGAGCATGGCGTTGGTATTACTTCAACATGATGGCTGCACCGGACCCTGGGATGAGCATCCGCTTCCGAACCGACTTTCGTATCGATGGGCTGCTGTGCGGCTGCCTCATGGCCATCGCCTTACAAAATGAAGATGTGCGATCGGATGTGCGCAGAGTGCTGGCAACGCCAGCCTGGCTCGTTCTTCTGGCGGCTTTCGCTGGCCTCGCCTATCGGGCGGGGGAGTATACGCTCTTGGCCGAGTCCGTTACCTTACCGCTGCTCGTGGCTGGCACCATGCTGTCCCCACGAGCGTTACCTGCCCGCATCCTGGAATGGAAGCCACTTCGCTGGGTCGGCAAAATTTCCTATTCCTTGTACCTTTGGCAGGAAGTTTTTCTGCTTTGCCCTTTGAAACCTCGACTGTTGCAGCCGTTACATCGTTTTCCGCTGAATATCATCGCTACTTTTGCTTGCGCCGCTCTGAGCTACTACCTGGTGGAGCTTCCGATGGTGCGCCGAGGGCGTCGCCGACTCACCACCTCAAACAACGTATCCCTTCGCGCCGCAGCAGCGGCGGCGGCTGCCGGGTGACCCGCGGGATAAAAAAGAGATCACGGCGCGGTTGTGCCATCAAAAAGATGGGCCACGCGTCCAAAGCAATAACGCTCTTAATCCTGTTCACCGAGAGTTTGGACGTAAGCCTTGCCATAGGGATAGAAAAGTTCCTTGCGGCCTCCGAGCCACGCCGCTTTAAGTTCAGGGGTTGTGATGTCCCAGTCGGGACGGCATTTCCTGGAAACAACACGAAGGTCTTGGCGGAGATCTTCGAGCGTGGGGCGCCCGAGGAACCAGTATCCATTGTAGATCTTATAAACGACAAGACCGGGCTCCAGGACAATCACGTGGGGAATCATGGGATTGTGGGCCGGATCCGTGTATTCAGCGATGTCGAGATCTTTTTTGGACGATGCGCCCGGCGTCGGAGAGAAAAGGCCAGTGGGCGCCGACTCCGGTGCGATATTCATTGGTCTCAGTGATATTGTCGGTGTTGATCGTGGCGAGCCGGCAATAGGAAACCTCAAGCTCACGATGGAGTTGAACCAGCAGTTCAGCCTGGCGGCGGTCCTTGGGGCAGAAACCTCCGCGGCTGAGGACGAGAACCATGGGATGTTGTGCTTGCAATTCGGAGAGCTTGCGGCGTTTCGCGGTGTGGTCGGAAAGTTCATAGTCGGGGAAGATAGCTCCTGGAACAATGTCAGCTCGCATAGGAAAACCTCAAGCGATTGGATGCATGTGGCCGGTTGACGTTTCAACGCGCTTTTGCGGCGGGTAGGGCACGGCTGAAGCCGTGGGGCTTATCGTTCGGTCGAACCGCGGTTTTCGGGGGGAATGCGCCAATGGGGCAGGATGTGTGCGATGGAATGGACAATCAAAGCAGGCCTGCGCCGGCGCTCGGCCCGGAGAGTGAACATGATGGCAAGGAGAAATCCGGTTAGGGCGCCGAGAAGTCCTTCGGTAATGGAGAGGCGGTTGAAAGTGCGCAGGCCCTGACCGGTCAGGAGGAATCCGGTGTACGCCATAGCTACGGTCCAGACAATTGCGCGAACTTTCATGGGCCCTCACACCTCGGGGATTTCCGGACCTGGGACGGGGTTACTTCGAAGATGATCCACCGTAGTGGGGGTGCGATGGATTGGCAACTGTCAGAAGTTACAGGGAGGAGGCCGGGCAAGACTCGGGGGCAGCGGCGGCGTCCCAGATGGAAGGAAAATTTCTCAAGGATAGAAAGTCGAAAATCCGCGGTGGACGTGGCTTACGATTTCGGCAGCTTCTGGGCGGTGGCGCGTTCCTGGAGAGCGACGGTCACGGCGCGGAGCATGTCGCCGGTGGGAGCGGGCTTGCCGGTCCAGATTTCGAATTGCCGGGCGGCTTGCTGCACAAACATTTCGACTCCGGGGATGACGGCGATGCCCCTGGCGCGCGCCACCTGAATGAGGTGAGTTTCAACCGGGTCATACACCATGTCAAAGACTACCTTTGCCTGAATCTCATCGTCTTTCAGGGGGCAGTCGCGAGTGTTTCCCATGCCGACGGGAGTGGCGTTGATGATGACGTCGAAGGCGGTCTTGCGCAGGTCAGCTCGTTTGAGAGTTCGAGCTTTCGCCTGCCGCGCCAATTTCTGACCCTTGGCTGAAGTGCGATTCAGGACCCAGACATCAGCGCCGCGCTCCTTGAGGCCAAAGACCGCGGCGCGGGCTGCGCCGCCGGCGCCGAGCACCAGAACCCTGGCGTTCTCGATGGAAATTCTCTGTTCGAGCGGGCGAATGACGCCCGCGATATCGGTATTGAATCCGTAGAGCTTGCCCTCCTGGCCACGGACGACAGTATTGCAGGCGCCGATTTTCGCAGTGTGCGCGTCGGTGTTATCGAGAAAGGGCAAAATGGACTGCTTGTAGGGCATGGTAACGCTGAGGCCGTGGAGGGGAATCTCGCGGACGCAATGAATGAGATCCTTCATGGTTTTGGCGTGGAGCGGGAGATAAACGCCGTTGACGTTCTCGCGACGGAGGGCGGTGTTCATGATGACGGGGGAGAGGGAGTGGCCGACGGGATCGCCGGCAACTCCGTAGATACGAGTAGCCGCATCGACCTGATCAATGCGATAGGTACCACGCAGTTCGCGAGCGCTGATCTGGCCGGGCGCAGTCTTGAGATCGGCGCTCACGGCGCCGAAGGTAAAGACGCTGCCGGCGCGCACGCAGAGGACGCGGCTGATGATGCCTTGCTCTGCCATGCAGAGCCCGATCAGGGCATAGCGGCCACCGTGCGCCTGGAGGAACTTCATCATGGCGACGTTGTCGGAGAGGGTGGTGGCGGTGGTGACGATCTTGTAGAAATCGGCGGGCACCTTCAGCATTTTTTCCAGCGTCTCATCGAGATTGCGGGTAGCGCGGAAATCGTGGAACGACAGAATCAGTCCGGCGCGGCTGCGGAGGCGGGCAACGGCTTCAGCCTTGGCGGAGATGGCGCTCTGCAGTTCGAGGTCAACGATCTGGCAGCCGGCGGCGTGAGCCTTGGTCAATATTTCCAACTGAGAGGCGACGGTCCCCTTGAACTTGCCGCCGTTGTCAGCCCTGCGGCAGGTGGCGATGGCGGTCACATACTGATGGGTTTCAAGAAAGCGATGGATTTTGGGAAGCGCGGCCAAGGGCTGTTTCAGATAATCGAGCCGAAACTCGAGAAAGGGATTTTCGCGGGCCATGGACTCAGCCGTCGCGAGTATTTCTTCGACCGTGTCGCCAGCCAGCGCGAGGCAGACTCTGGGGAGGCGCTGGGGCAGGAAACGCGGCGCGATTGTGGAAGACAAAGCCAAGGCCATTTGTTTTCAACAACAATTTGCAACAACGGCGCGATATTACAGGGGCTCAGGCTCAGATGCAACATATGGTTTGGCTGGGAGCCGGGAAACACTTTGGGACAAACGGGCTCAACACCCTCGTAACCTTGACCCCTCCCGGGGGGGCTTGTTACTTTTTGACTGTAACTCTTGTCCCTAGTGTGAGATAGCCGGGGAAGACCCGGGAAGGTGCCGAGCCGGAGGTAAGATGAAGAAAATAGGACTGTTAATGCTACTCATGACGGTAGCGAGTGGGGCCTTCGCCCAACCATCGATAACCGCGTCAACTCCGGATGAAGACGGCATTGTTCACACCCCCGTCAACGTTCCGTTCGTGCGCTATCAAACGCCGACGGCGGCGGACATTTACTGCGCCGGGTTTATCACCAAGGAACGCGTGCCTAACGCGAACTACGTGAATGGCGGGTTGAACACGCCGACCTCGACGAAGTTTGAGATTGGGGAACTGGTGTATCTGGCGGGGACGGGCTACCAGGTAGGACAACTCTATTCCGTGGTTCGCGCGATGCGCGACGTCAACGAGTATGAAATCTATCCGGGGCAGCGCAAGGTATTGGCAGCGGCGGGACGGCCTTACGGGGAAATCGGGAGGATCCGGGTGGTCGACACGCGCAGTCATAGCGCGATCGCGCAAGTGGAATTCAGTTGCGACCCGATCAATCCCGGAGATGTGGTGCTGCCGTTCGTGGAGAGGACATCGGTTGCGTTCCATGTACCGGGGCATTTCGATCGCTTCGCGCCGGCAAACGGGAAACTGACGGGGCGGGTCGTGCTGGGCAAGGACTTTGATGGTTTTCTCGGCACGGGCATGAAGCTTTATATGAATGTCGGGTCGAATCAGGGCGTGAAGGTGGGAGACTACTTCCGGGTGGTTCGGTCTTACGAAGCGACCTTGCGAGATCCGGTGGACTCGCTGTCGTTCAAGACTCCGATGTCGGAAGACACGCAGATGTATCCTCCAACTTATGAAGCGGATCGCTTCACTAAGTCGAAGGGGCCGAATATTCATGTACGGGATTTGCCGCGGCGGGGGGTGGGAGAAGTGGTGGTGCTGAATGTAACGCCGACGGCGTCATCGGCCATGGTGGTGTTCGCGCTGGAAGATGTCTACGCGGGCGACACGGTCGAACTGGACGAGCAGCAGTAACAGTTCGTTGAGTGTTTGGACGAGGTTTGAACTAGAGAAGGGGAGAGCCAATCTCCCCTTTTGTTTTTTCCCGGAGATGTGCGGGGCGCGGTTTAGCGGAAGAAACGAACGCTGGAATTTCCGGGAATCATTGAGCCGGCGACGACCACTACAACGATAACAAGCGCGAGTTCCATTTACCCACCTGTGCCGCTGGCGCAAATCAAGCTGCTAGAAATCAAGCGGTTGGCTCAGCATACGGGGGTTGGGCGCAAAGACAAGAGTACGAAAGTACGGGGACCGCGCAAGGGGTGGAGTCGAGTGAGAGATCGGACGGGGTTCATCGCTCGCCAGAATGAGTGTCGGCAAGGTCAGAGTCGGCAAGGTCGGTGTCGGCAAGGTCGGTGTTGGCAAGATCGGTGCCGGCAAAATCGGTGTCGGCAAAGACTTCAGCGGTGAATGCTTGAATGATTGCATCTTTGCGCCAGGCATCGAGCGGCAGACCGGCTTTGAGGCAGGTCTGGTCGAGAAAAGTCTCCCGATCCCAGCCATATTCGGTGGGCACCTGGGGGAGGAGCAGGCCACGGCGGGAGCCGATGGAGATCACCAAGCCGTGCCGGCCTATCTCGACTGCGCCGGGATGAATCGGGAATAGGCGAGACAGGACACTCAGAGACACCTCGAGCCGGGGAGCCTCCTGGTTGGTCACGGGATGGAAACGGGAATCTTCGAAAGCGGCAGCGCACGCCGTCTCTGCCACGGCGCGATAGAGGGGAGCCACGGGGACGGCGTAACCGACGCAGCCACGCAGTTGACGATGCTCAGGATGAGTTTCGCAATTGAGAGCGTCGCCCAGACCTTCGCCATGACGCTCGCGGAGATGGTCAGACAGATAGAGGGTGGTGAAAACGCCGCGCGGCTCCAGCAGCAGGGGCGAGCCCGGGGGCGTATCCGGGAAAGAGTGGCCCGCTACAACGGAAAGAATCGCCTGGTGCGCAATGGCGAGGAGGGTGCGGCGCTGCTCGGCGGAAAATTCCGGGCGCTGCAAGGCGGCGATGTGGCCGGGCAAATTTTTCTGCGGGTTCTCTGCGGGCGTTTCAGACAGCTTGGACATCGCGTTTTCTCCGTCGGGCGAGGACGAAGGACCGGCGGCGGCGCTTCTCGGACTTGCGGTCGATTCTCGACCAGAAGGCGACGAAGTAATCGAGCGCCGAAACCAGCGAGAGCAAAACCATGAACCAGATGGCAAGGAAAGCGATCCAGTAGACGGGGAAGATATAAATGCCGACGACCGGCCACTCGTGCCAGCGGCGAGCGAGAATGACGGCGACCACGGAGATGATCTGCACCAGCATTTTGAACTTGCCGAGTTCGCTGGCTTGAATGGTAAAGCCTTCGGAAGCGGCGATGGAACGCAGGCCGCTGACGAGAAATTCGCGTCCGATGATGACGACTGCCATCCAGGCCGGCACGAGCGCGGGATTGAACTGCACGAGAGTAATGAAGGCGGCGGCGATGAGCAACTTGTCAGCCAGGGGATCGAGCAGGATGCCCATAGTGGTGATCTGCCCGCGTTTGCGGGCGAGGTAGCCATCGATGCCATCGGTGATCGAGGCCATGATGAAAACGATGGAGGCGAGGATTTCGCGTTCTCCGGTTTGCTCGCCGGCGAAGCGCGGGGTGCAAAGAATCCAAATGAGAAGCGGGATGGCGGCGATACGGGTGAGCGTGATGTAGTTGGGAAGGTTCACGCGAATGACTGAGTCAAAGCCGCGGCGTGCGGACACCTGTGATTATCCTCTACATCGGAGGGCAAGGCAACGGAAGAGGACTCTTGAGGCATTTCGATATTGACTCATTAAGGCATTTGAATCAATGGTGTCATCTTTGCGCTTCTTTATACCCGGCGGCTTTCGCTTCGGATTCGGTCATGAATTTTCCTTGTTTGGTCTCGCCATACCAGCGGCCGCTCTTGTGGTAGACCTTCGACTCGGTGTTGACCCAGACTTTGCCGCTGGCTTTGGCGGCGGCGATGTCCTGAGCGGTGGGAGCGGCGGAGCTTTTGGTCGTGGTCGGCGTTGTGGCGGGAGTGGTTGGAGTGGTCGCCGGGCTCGCCGGAGCTGCTTTCGGCGCGCTGGAATTCGTGGTTCCCGAGCTGGTCTGCGCCGACGCCAGGATCGGAGGGATTCCGATCGTCACAATCAGACAAGAAGCGAGCAGGCAGAGAATTAATTTTCTTCGGTGATTCATTTGTCCTCGCGAATGAGGATGAGAGCGTTCATCCAAATAGTGAGCCAGCGGTTAGACGGGCGAGACGCCCGTCCCTCCACTAGGCGTAAATTCCACGTTGACGGATGGTGTAGGCCACGCGATCGATGGCGAGCATATAGGCGGCGATGCGGTTATTCACGCCGTGAGTCTCGGAGTAGCGGACGACATCGTCGAAGGCGAGATTCATGATGTCTCCGAGGCGCTCGTTGACTTCCGACTCCTTCCAGAAATAGCCTTGCCGATCCTGCACCCACTCGAAGTATGAAGTGGTAACGCCGCCGGCATTGGCCAGAATATCGGGAATGACGAATACTTTCTTGTCGCTGAGAACTTCGTCGGCCGCTGCGGTGGTGGGACCGTTGGCGCCCTCGGCCAGGATCTTGCATTTCACGCGGTCGACATTTTGGCTGGTGATCTGATTCTCGGTTGCGGCGGGAATGAGGATGTCGCAGTCGGCCAGGAGAAGTTCGGCGGGATCATAGCTCTCGGCGCCGGGAAAGCCGTGAATGGTGCGGTTGCGGCCATGGAATTCAAGGAGTGCTTCCATGTCGATGCCCTCTTTCTTATAGAGGCCGCCGCCAACTTCGATGATGCCGATAATCTTGTAGCCGGCGCGCGACATGAGATGGGCCGCGTTCGAGCCGACGTTACCGAAACCCTGGACGATGACCCGAGTCGTGCTGCGATTCAGCCGGAGCTTCTCGATGGCCTTGTCGCACACCATGAGGACGCCACGGCCGGTAGCCTCGCGGCGGCCGCGTGATCCGCCGATGTTGACCGGCTTGCCGGTCACTACCGCGGTGCAGGTCTGGCGCATGTGCATGGAGTAGGTATCCATGATCCAGGCCATGGTCTGTTCGTTGGTGTTGACGTCGGGAGCGGGGACGTCCTTTTCGGGTCCGATGAATTCGAAGAGTTCGGCGGTATAGCGGCGGGTCATGCGCTCGAGTTCGCCCTGGGACATTTTGTGGGGATCGCAAATAATGCCGCCCTTGGCGCCGCCGAACGGAATGTTGACCACGGCGCACTTCCAGGTCATCCAACTGGCGAGGGCGCGCACTTCGTCGAGGTTGACATCTGGGGCGTAGCGCAAGCCGCCCTTGGCCGGACCGCGCGCGATAGAGTGCTGCACGCGGAATCCAGTGAAGACCTCCATATGCCCGTCATCCATGTGGACGGGAATGTGAACGATGATTTCGCGGCTTGGGCTGCGCAATACTTTCCACAATCCTTCGTCAAGATTGAGCTTGCGGGCGGCTAAGTCGAAGCGGGCGGCTTGCGCCTGCCACGGATTAGTTTCCTGCTCGAGATCCACTGCGGTTGTCATAAAAGTCTCCGTATAATTGCCACTTCATGGCTTCTCCGGGTTGCGGATTAACCTCGCAAAGTATATTGCTGCCCCGCAGGCTAGGCAAGAGGAGGGAGTGACTTACGAAGAACCAAGGTAGCAAGAGAGGCCTCTTATAATGAAACGCCTGGGGACCCAGTGATCCGTCCTGACTATAAGGAGTTCGCCCGCCTGTCGCGCAACGCCACGCTGGTTCCGGTGGCGAAGTCGATCTCGGCTGACCTGCTGACGCCGGTCTCGGCGTTTCTGGCGGTGGCTGAAGGAGAACCTGACGCGTTTCTTCTGGAATCGGTGGAGGGTGGAGAGAAGATTGGACGCTATACGTTTCTCGGGGTGCGTCCTTTTTTGCGGCTGGAATCGCGGGGCGAAGAGATCACAATCGAACGATCGCGCGGTGACGTGACTCCGCCGCGTCCCGGCGGGGTGAAGCGCGGCCACAACACCGGCAAAGTCGAGCATCGCACAGGAGATGTTTTTGCTGTGATCAAGGAACTGTTGCAGCAGCATCGCCCGGCGGCGATCGAAGGCTTGCCTCCGTTCACGGCCGGAGCGGTGGGGTACTGCGCCTATGACATGGTGCGGCAACTGGAGCATATCGGCGAACATGCCGAGGATGACCTTGATGTGCCCGACTGCGTTCTGATGTTGTTCGACCGCGTGCTTGCCTTCGATCATCTGCGCCACCAGATCCATATCGTGGCGTCGGCGGATGTCAGGAGCGATACTCCGCGAGCGGCGTATGACCGGGCGCTAAGAGACATCGCGCGCATCGAGAAGAAACTGGCCGGGGGATGGAAGCCGGCGCACTGGAGACAGCCGCAGAGCAAGCGGGTGGCGGCAAAGTTGAAGACGCGGGCCGGGACTCCGCAGCAGAAGTTTTTGCAAAGCGTGCGGCGAGCGAAGGAATATATTGCCGCGGGGGACATCTTCCAGGTGGTGCTTTCGCAGCGCTGGGATTTCGAGCCGGGAGTGGCTCCGCTCGATCTTTACCGGGCGCTGCGAACGGTAAACCCGTCGCCGTATATGTACTTCCTGCGGTTTGGCGGTGGACGGGGAAACAATTCCGGAGGAATGCATGTTCTCGGATCGTCTCCCGAAATGCTGGTGCGAGTCGGCGAACGAAAGCTGGAATACCGGCCGATCGCAGGAACGCATCCGCGGGGGCGCGACGAAGCCGAGGATGCGGGGCTGGAAAAGAAAATGTTATCGGACGAAAAAGAGCGCGCGGAGCACGTGATGCTGGTCGATCTCGGGCGCAACGACCTTGGCCGCGTCAGCGAGTATGGGTCGGTGAAAGTCCGCAAGCTGATGTATGTCGAGCGCTACTCGCACGTGATGCATTTAGTTTCGGCGCTCGAGGGCCGATTGCGTCCTGAACTGAATGCGATGGACGCGTTCGCCGCCTGCTTCCCGGCAGGGACGCTGAGCGGTGCGCCGAAAGTGCGAGCCATGCAGATCATCGAAGAACTGGAGCCGACGCGGCGCGGAGTGTATGGGGGGTCGGTTCTGTATGCCGATTTTGCGGGGAATCTGGATTCCTGCATAGCGATCCGGACGCTCCTCATGAAAGGCAAAAAAGCATACCTGCAAGCGGGCGCAGGAATCGTGGCGGATTCCGATCCGCAGCGCGAGTTTGAAGAGACGGAGAACAAGGCGCGAGCGGTGCTGCGGGCGGTGGAGATGGCGCGGGGCGGGGGATAGTTTCAGCAACAACCCCACGTGTAGGCTAGATCGGGATGAAGAATCAAATCTCTATTTTGCTGATCCTACTCTCCGCGTTCTGCGAGTGTGGCCTTGCCCAATCCGGCAAGGGCGGAGGTCTCACCGGTCCCGGTTTTCCAAGCCTGTAAACAAGCGTTTACTCTTGCTTAGCCATAACTGGTCATCTACCATCTGTGCAGCTGGCTTGGCGGTTGCCGGCTTCTCGCCGATTTTCCTCCCGTTGAGAGGAGCAGTCATGTCAGTGCGTCCTCCTTTTCCCCTCCGATTCTCGATTTCGTTGTTGCAAGTTTGCGCCGTCGTTTCCATTGCCGCCTGCGCTTTGTCCATGGCTGGGGCGGCCACCAAGAAGACTCTGTATGCCTTCGGAAGCCGGCATGGTGCTCACCCCCTCGGCACCTTGGTTCTCGACACTGCCGGGAATCTCTACGGCACAACCGAAGTTGGAGGTATTCTCACTTGCGGGCCTGATGGAACTGGCGGCTGCGGTACCGTTTTCCAATTGGCTCCCCAGCCCGGCGGCACGTGGAAGCTACACACCTTGCACAATTTCGCGGGCGGAACCGACGGAGCGCTGCCTTACGCCGGTGTAATCCTCGATGCGGCCGGGAATCTCTATGGCACCACCGCAGCCGGCGGCTATGTCAAGAATGCCAGCTTCGGCTACGGCACGGTGTTCGAACTCTCGCCCGGCGTCGGCGGATGGACCGAGACCATCCTCCACACTTTCGCCACTCAGGCCCCCGACGGAGAAGCGCCGGTTGCCCCTCTGGTCTTCGACCAGAGCAGAAATTTGTATGGCACCACCGAAGGAGGTACAGGTTGCGGCACTGGCACAATTTTTCAACTCGCACCGAACCCGCAGGGCGGATGGACCCAGAATGTTCTGCACTGTTTCCCCGTCGCTCAACTCGCCTATCCCGAGGCGGGCGTGATTTTCGACACTGCGGGAAATTTATACACCACAACTTCTGAAGATGGACCCTACAACGGCGGGACCGTCGTTCAACTCGTTCCTTCCGCAGGGAGCTGGACTGACAACGTGCTCTATGATTTCACCAGAGCTGCCGGGCTCAGTCCCTCTGCCTCTCTCATCCCCGACAAGAACGGAAACTTGTACGGGATAACTTACGGCTCGTTCTACCAGTTGACCCCGTCTGAAGGCGGCTGGACCTACTCGATCCTATACGAAGAACCTGCCGGCTCCGCCGCGATCGGCCTGTACTCTCTGATCATCGATGAGGAAGGCAATTTCTATGGCACCGGAATAGGCCCCGGCAGTCTCAACGGCGCGGTAGTAAAGATTACCCACGAGAAAAACGGATGGCATCAGCGCGTCCTCTACAACTTCAAGGGCGGCGCCGACGGATCGGATCCCCGTGGCGGCCTGGTTCTGGATCAACAAGGGAATCTCTACGGTACAACCGTATTTGGCGGGAAAAACTGTGAACGGGGATGCGGAACAGTATTTGAGATTACGCCGTAGAGGAAAAGGCTTCACGCTGCCCCAATCGCCGTTTTTGTAGCTCCCCAGCGTCCGCATCCACAAACAGGCGTCGGGAATTATGCGGTCGTTGGCGAAACATCCCGATAGCACTTATTGACCCGGTTCGCCTAATTGTCAATGCCTGCTATCGCCTCGATTACACTTCCTGACCCCTGCGACGGGGGATTTGCGTTAAACGCATGGTTGCATGAATCCCGGCTGTTAATTTGAGCTACCCACGAGGCGAGGGAGGACATTGGCAATGAAGTCCACGAGGAAGTGGCCGATCATGTTGGCGACGAGGTCTTTGCGCCAGAGGTAGAAGGCGGTCAGGACGGCTCCCGTGACGAATGCAATCAGGATGTTGGCCCAGCCTCCGGTCCAATGGGAGATGGAGAAGATGATAAGAGGTAAAGCAATGGCGGCGGGGCGACCGAGCCCTACGGCTTGCAGGCGTTCGATTGCATATCCGCGATAGAAGAGCTCTTCTACGATGCCGGCGCGGAGGACGACCAGGGTGACGATGGAAACGGGAAGTTTGTCGAGGTAGCTGGTGCCTTGTCCATAGTGAGTGAGCAGAGCGAGGCCGACGGCGACAGCCAAGCAAAGAGCTCCGGTGAAGAGTCCCCAGAGAAGAGACTTCCACCAGGGAGAAGTGCCGAGGCCGATGGATCTCAAGGGCTGTCCTTCGCGGAAACGGAGGATCCAGAGGACAGTTCCGGCGCTGGCGAACATGAGGGATTCTTTGAGGACGGTGAGGCCCGGTCCGGCATCGGGAGCGAAGTGCCGAAAGATGTCGCGAATGATGACCATGGAGAACAAGGCGAGGAAGAGACCGACCCAGGTGGCGAGGCGGGAGTGCGTTGCAGGGTGTGGCTCGGTCATAAAGGTTCGTTGGACATGATACTCAGTGCGATGCTGGGAGGGCAAACTTCCAGTTGCGGCCGCGTGTCGTTGGCGTGACATCGCCAGAGCACTCATTGCCCGGTGGGTGGGATTAACTCCGCAGGAAGTTCGCCACCAGTTTTTTCCCTTCGTCCGTCAGCACGCTCTCAGGATGGAACTGCACACCCTCGATCGGGAAGTTCTTGTGCCGTAGGCCCATGATGACGCGGGTTCCGTCTTTGTCTGAAGTCCAGGCGCTGACTTCGAGGTCGGCGGGCAGGCTGTTTTCGGCGACGATGAGGGAGTGGTAGCGGGTGGCGGTCATGGGCGAAGACAGGCCGCGGAAGATGGTCTTGCCATCGTGCTCCACCTGACTGGTTTTGCCGTGCATGAGGTTTTTGGCGCGCACTACGTGGCCGCCGAAGGCGGCGCCGATGGCCTGATGTCCGAGGCAGACGCCGAGCAGCGGGACGTTAGGCGGATTCCGGCGGGCGAAATGGCGAATGAGGTCGATGCTGATGCCAGCTTCCTGGGGAGTGCAGGGTCCGGGAGAAACGACGATGCGCTCGGGGTGCATGGCTTCGATCTCTTCGACGGTCACTTCGTCGTTACGGCGAACCACGACCTCGGCGCCCAGCTCGCCGAGATACTGGACGAGGTTGTAGGTGAACGAATCGTAGTTGTCGAGGACGAAGATCACGAGTGTATTTTAGCTGTTGGTTTCGAAGTTAGCGTTCCCGGTGAAGTTCTGTGATCCCTGTGGTCGAGAAAAGTCCATGCCAAGGGGGACTCAGGGTTCACGGGGGAAAGCTTCCGGCGAACCATCGGGCTATTCCTTCGCGGGTTATTCGCCGCTTTATTCTCCGCCTTGACAGGATTGCCGCTAATTGACATGCTTACAAGCGATTTACGCCAGGGTCGAAGAATCTGAAAGTGTCAGCAACTTTGAAACCATCCTCCTAAGGAGTTTCAATGGCCGAACCACAGCGCGACAACAATAACGATAAGCGGGCCACACGGCGGTTCGCTCTACGTCTGCCAGTAACTGTCCGGAGCGAGCAAAATGAGCAGGAGCACGCGGCGCAGACGCGCGACGTCAGCGCGCGGGGAATCTGCTTTTATGTCGATTCCGCGATTCAGGCGGGATCCGCCATCGATTTCACCCTGACACTGCCGCCCGAAATCACGCTGACGGAAAGCATCCGTGTGCGCTGCAAGGGCCGGGTCATGCGGGTGGAGACCGGCAATCCTACGAACAAGCTGGCGGTGGCGGCGGTGATCGATGAATACGAATTCCTGGCGGAGTCGTAATCGTCAGTACGCCTTCTTCCAGTTCCTCCTGCGTGTTTCTACCGGCAACCTTCCAGTGGTATGTTTGCTGTAAGACTCGAGTGCATCTGTGAAATACTTCACGCGGATTTTTTCATTCGCGCCGCCCTACTGCCGGGGCCTGACTGTGCGCCGGCGGTGCGGTTCTCGATGCCGGATGCTGGCGGTCGCCATACTCGGGGCGGGTGTAGTTGGTTTGGGGGCTGAGGCGCAGACGGCGCAACCTGCCAAACCCGCTTCCGCGGCTCATCAAAGTTCTGGCGCGGGTTCTAGCGCAGGTTCCAGCCCCGGTGCCGACTCGGGCAAGATTGCATCGATTCTGAGCTTTCGTATTGTGCAGGAGAAGGACGGGCCGGCGGTCGAGATTCTTTCGACGAAACCTCTGATTCCCACGATTCGGGCGGTGAGCGGTCCCGATCGACTGGTGATCGACCTGCCAAACGCGAGGCTGGGAACCGATCGCAAGCGGATTCAGGTGCAAGCGGATCAGATCAGCACATTGCGCGCCGACCAGTTTCAGCAGAATCCGCCGATCGCGCGCGTGGTGGTGGATCTGGTCGCACCTCGCGCCTTTACCTGGGATGCAGCGGGCAACCGCCTGGTCGTGCATCTCGGGCGAGATCCCGATAGCGCAGACACTTCGCCATTCAAGTTGCCAACGGTTGTGGGCGTGGCGCCTGCGTCGGAGCCGGTGGTATCCGCAGTGCGCGCGGCGGGGCCGATTTCGATCTCGGGGAACTCGGGACCTTTGGGATCGACGATTACGGCGGGCGCGGACACGACGGTGCTTAGCCTGTCGAGCGGCGGGGAGGTGCGGGTTTGTCCGGGAACGACGGTATCGATCACGCCGTCGCAGAATCGGCATAACCTGATGCTGAGCATGAACACGGGGGCGCTGGAAGCGCACTTTGCGCTCGACGCTTCTTCGGATTCCGTAATCACGCCAGACTTCCGCATTCTTCTGGTGGGGCCGGGCGAGTTCCACTACGCGATCAGCGCCGACAGCCAGGGGAATACGTGTATGCGATCGCTGCCGGGCAACACAGCTTCGGCAATCGTGAGCGAGTTGCTGGGCGATCGCACCTACCAGGTCAAAGCGACCGACCAGCTGGTATTTCGAGCGGGGCAGTTCGATCGCGTGGATATGGCGGTGCCGCTCGAGTGCGGATGCCCGCCGCCGCGCGAAGCTCCCATGCGGGCGGCGACGACGGTTCAGGAGCAGGCGCCGGCGCAGCATTCCAGTCCGGCTCCGTCCAATCCCGTTGCGTCGGATTCCGGTGCATCCAATTCTGTTTCGGCGGCGAAAGACGAGACGGCTGCCATAGCAAAACCGGGGGCAACGACGGAAGGGGCGGCAGCGAGTTCGCCGAATGAGTTGAAGGTGCAGGTTGAGGCTCCGCTGGTCTTTCACGCGACCGGCCCTCCGCCGGCTCCGGTGGAAGAAGTGCGAGCGCTGCCTCTTGATTCACGCGCCGTGGGAGCGCCTGCGCTGGCGGCTCCGCTTCCTCCTGCAACGGAAAAGGCCAAGCCGGGTAACGCGAATACGACATCCTCCAATCAGAAACCGAGCCGCGGATTTTTCAAGAGGCTTGGCGGGTTTTTCGCTTCACTGTTCCACTGACCGCCTTCCACGGGCCGCCATTTGGAGGAACTTTCGGGTCTAACCATTGAGGTGCGTCAGGCAAATTTTCCCGCCTCCTTCGCATCTACATTCCTTCAGACAAAACGTTTCAGCCAAAGCTGAAATCGTGGGAGGAAGTAATGCCAAGGCTATGGACTCTTATCCTGCTAGCCACGTTGATGGCTGCTTTGTCGACCGGAGCGCTGGCGCAGATCCCGACCAAGGGAAATGTCTTCTTCGGTTATTCATATGACCGCACGCCCATCGTTTCGAACGACACGACCAACCTGAATGGATGGGAAGCATCGCTTGAAGGGAAGTTCCTGCCGTGGATAGGGCTGGTGGCCGATGTCGATGGGCATTATGGCAGCCACAATTTCGACGGGACGAACGCCGATATCACAGCTCATAATGCGCTGTTCGGACCGCGAGTGTCGGCGAGCGTCGGCCGCTTTCGTCCCTTTGGCGAATTCCTGGTGGGAGTGGGACACATCAGCCGGAGTAATGGAATCTCAGACTCGGATACGTCGTTTGTCGACGGGGTTGGCGGCGGGCTGGATTACAGAGTCTTCGGGCCGGTAGCGGTGCGGGTGCAACTGGATTGGATCAATACGCGCTTCTATGGCCAGGGGCAGAATGGTATGCGCTTCTCGACGGGCGCGGCAATTCACTTTTAGGTGGAACGAATGTGTGGTGACGATCACACGGTTGACGATTGGGATTCCGTTGCGTACTCGAAGCACTGTTCCAGAATGAGCGGCACTTCGAACAGCGCTCGATTGGAGTATTCGCCGGCCCTGGCGGCAAATTCGCTGAAGATGCCGGCGTGGAGTAATTGTTTGACGGCAGGTGCAATTTTGTTGAAGCTCGGCACCACGATGCCATAGCCGTTTTCGGTGACCCATTCCGCGTTGTAGCGCTCTTGCGGCAGAGTTTTCGAATTGCAGTCGACGATCACCGGCAAATGGGACTGTAAGGCCTCGCTGATCGAGCCCGGCCCCGGTTTGCCGATGAAGAAGTCGGCCAGCGCCATGTAGTACTCGACATTCTGCACGAACCCGATGACGGCAATGGGCTTGCTGGCTTTCATCTGCTTGAGTTGAGCAGCCAGCTTCTGGTTGTGCCCGCAAATCAGGATCAACTGAACTCCACAGGCGGCTTCGTCCAGCTTTTTCGTAATGTCGACCATCACCTGGGAGCCGTGGCCTCCAAAGAGCACGATGCCGGTTGGGCAATCGGGTTCCAATCCGAGGCGCCTTCTTTCGGCGGTGCGATCGACGGTTGTTTTTTCGTAGAACTTCGGCTTCAGGATCATTCCCGAGGTCAGAAAGACGTGATCGGGAGCGATGCCGATGGCCAATGCCTGCTGGCGGGCGCGTTCGGTGCCGGCGATGATGTACTCAGACTCGCGCTCGATCCAGAAGTGGGGCGGGTAATCGGCAAGATCGGTGATGAGCGTAACGAAAGGTGGCCGCGAGGCGCCGGAACTCGGGGTGACTGGCCGAAGGCTGGCGGCAATTTCGCGATTGAAGTGGGGAATTACGGAGAGCACCAGGTCGGCGGGATGCTGCACCCAGTAGTCGCGAAGCAGTTTGACGATGGGTGAGTGGTAAACGCGAATAGTGGTCTGCAACACGAGCAGAAGTTGGGGAGTGAAGCGGGTCCAGCCTTTGCGGAGGATCACGTTGTAGGTGTCCTGAATACGCAGGCCGGTGGCGCGACGAATCAGATCGAGAGGATCGAGCAATTCCTGAATGTCGAGGAGCGTAACGTCCCAGGGATCCTTCTGAGTGGTGAGAGTGGCTTTGAGAGCTTCGGCTGCGCTGCGATGGCCTCCGCCGGCATGGTGGAAAACAAGGGTGAGTTTGCGCAAGATTTGCCGGGCCTCATTTCTGGTGGTTGCAATCATCCACGTCAGGTAGCGACGCCTTCGTACTGGCCATCGTGCTCGCCCTCGTACTTGTCATCGTCGAGCCAACCCGCATCATCAGCGAAGTGGTCATTCCCGGGGTCCGACAGACTTTGGGTTTCGGCGGAGAGCACATCCTGCGTCTCCACGTATTCATGAATGGCAACTCCCTGCTCGCCGACGGTGATGTAGGTGGGATGGGCATCGATCCAGGCTCCGCAGTTGTAGTAATCGATTCGGTGGACCGCATCATGCTTGTGCAGGGCGGCATGGGTGTGTCCGCAGAAGATGCGAGACGCGCGATGGTGACGGGCATGGGCCAACGCGCCGTCGGCGACCTTGGGCGACAGGCGCTGCCAGCGGGTGCCCAGCCGGTCGAGAAAACGGGTCAGGGTTTTATTTTTCGAATCCCATTTTTGCAGTTGGAGGTAGAGGAGCGTGCCGATCAAATAGCTAACGTGGACGTTCTTGACGACGAATCCGTCGAACTGATGACCGTGGGCCGCGATGTGGCGCAGGCCCTGGTATTCCCATTGATACTCCTGGTATACGCGGACGCCGACGAGGTGGGACATGATGTCGGCCAAGCCGTGATCGTGATTGCCTTCGACCCAGACGACTTCGACGTTGCGCTTGGGGTTGGAGAGCTTGCGGATGAAGCCGAGGAATTTCCAGTGCTCTTTTTTGAGGCGCCCAAAATTGAGGTCGGCAAAAATGTCGCCGAGGAGAATCAGGCGGCGATAGCGAAGTTCGCGGAGAACGGACAGCGCGTCGCGGGCCCGGCTCATGTCGGCGCCGAGGTGGAGATCGGAGAGGATCAGCGTGTCATAAATCTGACCGGCCATGGCCTGCGCGCCTCCAGTTTATTGTCGCCGGGGAGTGTTACGAGGTGATGAATTGGGAATCACGAAGGAGCCAAGGGTAATCTGTTAGTACACAGGAGTTAAGAAGGAGTGTTTCGCGAGCGCGCCCGGAGCGGGGTGGAAGGTCGAGCCGGGCGGGGCGCCCGGCGCTCCATATTCTGAGGCTCAGTGCGCGGGAGGAACATATTCGGCGGGGCGCTCGGCACCCTCGCCGAAGAAAAACTGCTCCATCTGCTTCACGATGACTTCCTGATCCTGCTTGCGCGCGGGGTTCAGGCGGTATTCGTTGAGCAACATCTTGCAGTGTTCCATCCACTGGTTCCAGGCCTGTTGCGAGACGTTGTCGTAAATCTTTTTCCCCAAGTCGCTGTCGAAGGGAGGCTCGGGGAGCCCGGGCAATTCCTGTTTCAGTTTTACGCAGAAGACTTTGTATTCGGCCATAAATTGATTCTGAAATTATCGCACAGGCGACGAGGCTAGACGGACGGACGGCGTGTTCTTGGCCGGAGGAAAAAGGAAAGGCCGGCGCAACCGGTTCGGGGGATTGGAGCACGCACTTAACCAAAATCGTTCGGCACTCGAAGATTTTTATTGACAATTTACATACTAGTGGCAATATCTTGTGGTAGGACAGCTGCTCATACAAGTAGTTGGGCAGTTCGGGCATCAAGGTGCCCTGTCGAGAACCTTGGGAGAACAAATCGTTCAAACGGAGGAAACACTTCATGGCAACCAAGAAGAAAGCCGCCAAGAAAAAGAAACACTAAGCGGACGGATGCTCGT
>Ga0074044_10001190_pt1 | contig 23941 bp, 24 predicted proteins | sample BogForMeECP23OM1_FD_94443 | JGI IMG/M metagenome (GOLD analysis project Ga0074044, IMG submission 94443) | Bog forest soil microbial communities from Calvert Island, British Columbia, Canada - Bog Forest MetaG ECP23OM1 | ecosystem: Environmental > Terrestrial > Soil > Wetlands ... | reverse complement strand
CTTCCGCGTCCGCCGGCGCGCCGAAAACCACGGGCGGCAAAATCAAATCAAACCCGCCGGCCGCGGCGTTGTCAACGCGCCGGGGATTTCCGCACTCGGGCCTGTTCGCGGCTGGCGCGCAGTTGCAGGGTGAGGGTCTCCGCTTCTTCCAGCCACTCGAGCTTTTCGCGGAAGGTCGTTTGCAAGACCAACAGCAGCGTGCTCATTTCTGCGCCTTCAAACATGCACGACTGCCAGCCCGGGTGGGCGTATAGTTCTTTTTTTGTCACGGCTTTTTCCGAAATGGATCAAGTTTGCGCAGCTTTTCAATATCCAATAAGTCCTGCCCGCGCCCGGCTGATTTTTTCAAGTCGAGCAACGTTGTCATCACTGACACCTGCCCCAGGTAACCTTTATCCGTGAGTCACCCCGGGGTCTGTTCAGCGGCCCGTCTCATTCACGTGGCCCGTGTTCCGGGCGTTCGCGCGAAACTTCGGCCACGGCGTCCGGGCCAGCGGCCGGCGGGTGTCCAGCGCGCAAAAAACATTGTTTTGGCCTGCTGCATACAAGCTGCCGTCCGCGCCGATTCCCGGAGAAGCCTGGTTTGGACCAAGCACCTGAAAAGACCACAAAGCGTGCTCGTCCGCATCCAAAGCCGCCAGCTTGCCGTAAACAGAAAGAACATAAACCACGTTGTCCTCAACGACTGTAGGAGACGCACAGATCGTGTTTCTCAGATCACGTTCGCCTTGTTTCGTTCCTTCCGGAGTGATGGCCCACAAGGAATCGTTTACTCCCACATAAATCATGCCGTCCACGCCGATGACCGGGGACGACTCCGTTGTCCCGCCGGTCTTGAGCCGCCAGCGCAGGCTGCCATCCTGATTCAGCGCATAGCAGAAGCCGTCTAGGGAGGTGAAATGAACCACGCCGTTTCCATTCAGCGCGGGCGATGAAATGATCGGGCCGCCGGTCGCATATTCCCAGCGTTTATGCCCGTCCGGCGCCAGCGCGTAGAGTTTCTTGTCGTAGGACCCGAAGTAAATGATCTCATCCGCGCCGACTGCGGGCGAGGAATCAATTTCCCCGCCGGTCGCAAACTGCCATTTCAGGGTCCCGTCCGGGTTGAGCGCATAAAAGTGCTTGTCCCAGGAACCAAAGTAAATGGTTCCATCCCGCCCCAAAGCCGGCGAAGAATCCACCCACGCTCCGGTGGGGAACGCCCATTTCTTTTTCCCTTGCGGGCTGACCGCGTAAAACTTCCGGTCGCGGCAGCCGAAATAAATGGTCCCGTCGGAGCCGATGGCCGGCGAAGACTTTATCTCGCTGCCGGTCTGGAACTGCCAGCGGGTTACCCCGTTCGAGGCCACCGCCCAGAGTTTCTGATTGAAACTGCCCAGGTAAATCGTACCATCGCCGCCTACTGCCGGAGAGGAATCTGTCAGGCCCACTGTAATCAGCCATTGATTGGTCGGCGAAATCTCTGTTCCTCCAGCGGACCAAGTTGTCCCCAGCACCACAAAAATGAGGGCTGTGGCCACTCCGGGCAGGAAACAAGAAAGGCCAAGCCATTTCATCTCCAACCATCTGAGCCTGCGGGCGGAAGCGCCTGTGTACGAATGGTGCATTTTGCTTGCAAGCCTGTCCGCCACCACCCTTGGAATCAAGAAAATAGCGGGCAAGTCCAGGACGCCGGGTGCGATGTTCGGCAAATTGGCCGGGCGCTTATGGCTTGAACCGCACGACATACCAAGGCTGCAATCCATCGGCGACTTTCAATGTAGCATTGGTGGTGGCGACGAGCTCCGCGCCGGATTTCTGAAGCCAGGTATCGAGCGTCGTGTTATTCTGCTTCAAATTAAGTCCGCCGACAACGACATATTGAACGCGTTGGCGGATTTGCTCCGGCGGATCGGTAAGAAGAAAAATTTCCACGCGCCGTTCGCCATACGGACGCCAGAGAGAGATATCAACGTCGTCTCCCGTGCCCATGAATCCGACCACTTTGATCCCCGGCGGCAACAGCGCACGGACGCAGGCGAGCGAGTCGGACCGTTCAGAATAAACGGTGTAAACCTTCAGCGCGCGGTCCAGCAAATGCCGCTCCGGGTATCGTGCCACGGCTTTGGTCAAAATGGTTTGGGCCGGCCACAATGGGCGATCCGGCGACAGGATCAGGACGGCAAAAGCCAGGATCAAAACCGCACCAGCCATCACGCGCCACCACCGGCGGCGGATGATTTCCGATTGCGCCGGGCCGGCCAGCAACAACGGCGGCAAAAATAGATAATACGGCGCAATGAGACGCGCCGCAGTCGTCATTCCCGATTTCATGCTGTAGGCCGCCAGCGACACCCAGGCGGAAATCATCACGCACCGGCACAGCGCGGATGGAATCGCCCCGGCGGCCGGCGCGCCCGGCTTGGTCCCACGAATCCAAAAGGACCCGAGAATAGAAACCATCAGCAGCACACAGATGCCAAAACCAAGCCCGGTCCAATCTTCCGTCGGCAGTTCTCCCAGGGTGAAAAATGCCGCGTCGAAGGATGTGTTCGCCGCCTCGACGAGGAAGCGGGGCATGAGCGACTCCGCGTGCAGGTTCCACCAACCCGCCATCGGGAAGAACGGCGGGAGGAAATTGGTCAGCAGCAATTGAAAGGCGTTGCCATAGAGGCCTACCCAGGGATTATTTACGAGCGCGCGGGGCCCTTCAAGTTTCGCCCCCGACCAATCCCCGCATTGATGCACATTCACCATGGCCATCGGCAAAAAGGAAACCAGCGCCGCCAGCAGGATCACAAGGGTGGTGGCCGCCAGCCGGCGGCGCAGCAGCGGGACGAGCGCAAAAATCAAAATCGCCCACGGCAGCAACAAAGGCAGGTTGCTGGGCTTCGCCCCGGTCAGGAGCGCCACGGCCAGGATCGAATACCACAAGTCCGCCAGCCGCCGCGAACCCCACGCGCGCGCGGCAAAATCCAGCGCGGCCAGCGCATAGACGGCGGGAAAAGTGTCATTGGCGATGCTGCCGGCCTGGAGGAGAAAGGTGTAACCGGTGGGCAGCAGCCACATCCATTGCCAGGCGACTCGCGCTCGGACGCCCAGCCGCGTGAAGACGCTGAAAATCAATCCGGGCAAAAGCAGGAACGAAATGAAGTTGATGAGAAACAAGGCGCGGTCGGATTTGGTGAACAGCAGCAGCGGTGCGGTCAGCCATTCGATGCCGCAGGCGCGGTCGTTCATCCGGACATTCGGCGTGTGAATCCACCACCATTGCCCGTGCGCGAGCCATTGCAACACGCGCGGCAGCCGATAATTCAACCCGGTGTAATTGGTCGGCGCATACATGGCTCCGCCGAGAAAAATCAGAACCGCCAGCACGGCAAAGCCGAGTGGCAACGGCCGGCGGAAGCGGCGCAGGATTTTTTTCAAGCGCGAAGTTTTGTTGCCGGAAACGGTTCCTAATTCTTTTCGGAAAAAGAAAAGGAAGACGGCGGAAACGGCAAAAAAAATCGTGTAGCCGGGGCGATTCAACTGCCCCAGCACGGACAGAATCCAGCCCGCGGCGGTTGCAAACGCGGAAACCCAAAGCCAGAGCCTGACGAGCGGAAGAAATGACATTTTTACGCGGCGGCGACCGTAGGCGGATTCGCCATGCGCGTCAAATGTTTTCTTCCCGCACGCGCCGGTTTTTGAAAAGGCGGCCGGCCGGGTCAAAGAATGTTCACCCTCGGGAATTATTTTATTACGCCGCCCAATCGGGGCCCCGGCTCAAATACGCTTGCAGTCCTGTGTCAGTCTGTTTCCATTGCGCCACCGCCTTTTGGGCAAAGAAAAATTATGCACTGTGTCATCGGTTCCGGTCCCGCGGGCGTTGCCTGCGCCCGGGCGCTGCTCGCCCGCGGCGCGAACGTGTTGATGCTGGACGCCGGACTTGAACTGGAACCCGAACGTGCCCAAGTCGTCCGCGAACTCGCCTCCGCCAGGCCATCGGAATGGCGGCCCGGGCAGGTCGCCAAATTGAAGGAAGGCATGGCCGCCGGCGCCAAAGGCATTCCGCTCAAATTGATTTTCGGCTCGGACTATCCCTACCGCGAAACGGAACAGCACATTCCCTGGCAGGGACAGGGCGTGGGCCTTCGCCCCTCGCTGGCGCTGGGCGGCTTCAGCACCGTCTGGGGTGCGGCCATGCTGCCGTACCGGGACGCGGACCTGGACGACTGGCCCGTCAAAAACGCGGACCTGGAACAACATTACCGCGCCGTGACCGAATTCACCGGCCTGGCCGCGCAGCGCGACGATTTGGAGGAGCTGTTTCCGCTGCATTGCGACCATCCGCACACCCTGCAACCCAGCGGGCAGGCCGGTTTGCTTTCCAGCAACCTCAACCGCCATCGCGCCAAACTCCGGGACCGCGGCTGGCGGTTTGGCCGCGCGCGGCTGGCGGTGCGCGCCGCCGACTCGCCGGCGGGCATCGGCTGCGTCTATTGCGGCCTGTGCATGTATGGCTGCCCCTACGGCTGCATTTACAACAGCGCCGACACGGTGAATGGATTGCGCCTGGAGAAACAATTCACGTATCAACGCGAAGTTATTGTCACGTCGCTGCGCGAACAGGCCGGCAAAGTCATCGTCGAAGGTCATCACCACCAGACGCGCGCGCCGCTTTCGTTTGACGCAACCCGCGTTTATCTGGCCGCCGGCGTGATTCCCACCGCGCAAATCCTGCTGCGCTCCCAGTCCGCCTACGACCGGCCATTGCGTCTGTGCGACAGCCAGTATTTTCTTTTTCCGCTGGTGCTGGCGCGGCGGACACGCGGCGTGCAGACTGAGCCGCTCTGCACGTTGAGCCAGTTGTTCATTGAAATTTGCCGGCAGGAAATCAGCCGCCGCACCGTGCATCTGCAGGTTTACACCTACAGCGATTTGATCGGGCAGGCCGTGCGGAAAACGTTTGGACCGCTCGCGCGACCGCTGGAAATTCTGGCGCGGCAATTGGAGGAGCGCATGGTCATCGTCCAGGGCTATCTGCATTCCGACGAATCGCAGACCATTTCCCTGACCCTCAAACGCGGCGGCGCCGGCGGCCCGGACTGCCTGCAGGTGGCCGCGCAACCGAACCTGGCGACGCACCGCACGGTCAAACGGGTGCTGGGTGAAATGCTGCGAAACTCGCGGCGGCTCGGCGGAATGGTTCTGCCGCCGATGCTGCAAATGGCCGAGCCGGGCCGCGGGTTCCACAACGGCGGCTCGTTTCCCATGCGCGAAAAACCGGGCGCGTTTGAAAGCGACCGCCTCGGCCGGCCCCACGGCTGGTCGCGCGTTCACGCGGTGGACGCGACGGTGCTGCCCAGCGTGCCCGCGACGACCATTACTTTTTCCGTGATGGCCAACGCCCACCGCATCGGCTGGGAAACCGCCCGGCTGGATTGAATTTGGAAACGAAACCGCTCCGCCCAAAATGAACTCCATGACCGGCATGCCCGTTTGCGCAATCACCGGCGCCGGCGGTTACGTCGGCGGCTGCCTCAAAAATTTCTTCGCGTCGCGCGGCTGGGAAATTTTGGAACTGACCCGCCGGCCGAAGCCCGGCGCGCGCGCGGTGGCGTTTCAACTGGGCGCGGAAATTTCCCCGCCGGCGCTGGCCGGGGTGGCCGCGCTCGTTCATTGCGCGTATGACTTCAAGCCGTTGCGCCGGGAGGAAATTTGCGCGGTGAATGTGGAAGGGACGCGAAAAATTCTCCAGGCGGCGGGCGCGGCGGGCATCAAAAAAATCGCCTGCCTTTCCTCCATCAGCGCCTATAACGGCTGCCGGTCGCTTTACGGCCGGGCGAAACTGGAGATCGAAAAAATCGCGCTGGACAACGGCGCGCTGGCGATCCGGCCCGGTCTGGTTTACGGCAGCGGCCCGGGCGGAATGTTCGGCAAACTGGCCGCCCAGGTCCGCAAGTCGTCCATAATTCCGATGATTGGCGACGGCTCGCAGATCCAATTCCTGGTTCACAACGAGGACCTGTCGGCGTTCATCGAAAAATTCGCCGCCGGGAAAATCCAGGTTGCGCCGCGCGTTTTGACCGCCGCGCACGGGCAGCCGTGGCCGTTCAAACAACTGCTGCTGGAAATCGCGCGTGGACTGGACAAAAAGGTAAAATTCATTCCGCTGCCCTGGCGGCTGGTCTGGGCCGGATTAAAATCGGCTGAAACGTGCGGGTTGCGATTGAATTTCCGCAGCGACAGCCTGGTGAGTTTGATGCATCAAAATCCCACCCCGGATTTCGGGCCAAACGCGGAGGCCGGATTGATCTGCCGCCCGTTTCAGATTGAGACACTGCAGCTCTAGCCGCCCGGCGGCATTGGCGGTCGGCGCGACACGGTTTTCAATCCCAGGACGCTCATGAAGAAGCTCGAGAAAATGGACTGGATGCCGAGAACAATGAGCGTCACCGCCGGAATCAGCCGCCGCAGATTGTCCTCCGGCGGCAGGAGGCCGTAATCCGCCTGCCGCCAAATCCACAAGGCACGGACCAGCAAAATGATTCCCGCCAGCAGAATGGCCAAGCCGAGCAGGATGCCCTTTTCGAGCGTGAAAACCTTGAACACGCGCGTGAGCTTCGGGTCATCCGGCAACAATCCCTCCGCAATGGCAAACACCTTGGTGTAGAACGCGAAGGCCACCAGTTGAAAGCCGATGATGACCGTCATGCACGCCACGGCCAGTGTGCCGACGTTGAAGACGACCGCGCCGAGATGGAACGTTTTGCCCGAAAGCGCGGCGGACACGGCGATGCCCAGGACGGAAAGCAGCAGTCCGGGCACGAGAAACAGCCAGCGCGGCGAGTAAAGCAGCATGAACCGCAGATGCCTCCAGCCGTCGCGCCACGGCTTCAAATGCGGCGGGCGCGAACGTCCGTCCTTGTGCAGCGTAATGGGGACTTCGGTGATCTTAAGCCGCTTGAGCGTGGCCTTGATGACCATTTCCGACGCGAACTCCATGCCAGTCGTCTGCAAATCCATTTTTTCAAACGCCGCCCGGGTGAAGCCGCGCAGGCCGCAGTGAAAATCGCGTGCCGGGCATTTAAAAAAAAGCTGCCCGATGAACGACAGCACCGGGTTGCCAATCCAGCGGTTTTTCCACGGCATCGCGCCAGGCATGATGGTTCCGCCGCCCATCGGCAGCCGGCAACCCATCACTAGTTCAAAGCCTTCCTGAAATTTTTTCACGAAACCGGTGATTTCGGAAAAATCGTAGCTGTCGTCGGCGTCGCCCATGAGAATCCACGGACCTGCCGCGGCCCGGATGCCCCCGCACAACGCGCTGCCGTAGCCCTTCTCCTTCACCGGCACGACCCGGGCGCCGAGCTTTTCGGCGATGGCCTGTGAACCGTCGGTGCTGCCGTTGTCGGCGACAATGATTTCCCCGCGCACGTCGGAACGTTGGATGCCCAATCGGGCCTTTTCGATGCACTGGGCAAGGGTTTCCGCCTCGTTCAGGCATGGCATGACGATGCTGAGTTCAATGGAGTCGGTCATGAGTCAAGCTTACTTGAACGCCCGGTTATCTGGCGAGCATGGGTTTTATAACTTATCGCAACGGGACCAAATCCTCATCGAGCGCGACCTCGCCGTCGGCGGCGTGCAATGGATACAGCACCGGCGGTGTACGCCCGGCACAGTTCAGGTGCGCAAAGAACCAAACCCAGAGGAGGACAGCCGTTGACATGATCCCGCATCAGTTCCGCAGAAAGTTGTATTTAAAAATGCACCAAAAGGCGTGAACTCCGTCTTGCCAGCCGATTTTTTTGCCTTCCGCGTAAGTGCGCCCGTAATAGGAAATCGCCACTTCATAGATGCGCACCTTCAACCGGGCCATTTTAGACACCACTTCCGGCTCAAAACCAAAACGGTTCTCTTCAATTTTGATTTGTTGAATGATTTCGCGCCGGAAAACTTTGTAGCAGACTTCCATGTCCGTCAGATTAAGGTTGGTGGCCATGTTGGAAAAGGTGGTCAGGAGGTTGTTGCCCACCGAGTGCCAGTAATACAACACGCGATGCGCCCCGGCGCCCAGAAACCGCGAGCCAAACACCACATCCGCCTTGCCGGATAAAATCGGGACGAGCAGCCGGTGATATTCCGTCGGATCGTATTCCAAATCGGCATCTTGAACCATCACGACGGGCGCGATCGCCTGGGCGAACCCTGTGCGCAAGGCCGCGCCTTTGCCCTGGTTTTGATCGTGTCGCACCAACTTGACCCGTGAATCGCCCTTCATGGCCGCCTGCAACTTCTCCCAAGTGCCGTCCGTGGAAGCGTCATCCACCACGACCAGTTGCTGGACCGGACGCTGCGACAGCACGACCCTGATGACTTCGGCAACCGTCGCCGCTTCATTGTAAACCGGCATGACGACCGAAAGACACGGTTCAATGTCGGCGTTCGATTTAATTTCGCTCATTTGACAATTTGGCCAAAGTAGTTCGGTTTGAACTGAAACTGGCAAAAACCGCGGAGCGGTTCAACCCGCAAATTGCACGGCGTGATAATCCGGTGCGGGTTCTGGGAGCGCTGGCGTCCCCGCTGGCGAGTGGATAATCTGTCGTCCGTAGCGAGCCGGCGGGACGCCGGCGCTCCCGGAGGAAAGGTCACGGCCATGATCATTGGCAAATTCGCTTTTCTTTCCCGGCCGCCCTTTTACGCTGTGGTCATGCCTTCATTCGACATTGTTTCGCAGGTCAACTCGATGGAAATCGAAAACGCCGTCAACCAGGCCAAAAAGGAACTGGCCAACCGCTTCGATTTCAAGGGCAGCAAGGCGGAAATTGTTTTGGAAAAAAACGAAATCAAGCTCTCCGCCGAAGACCAGTTCAAAATCAATGCGCTCGTGGAAATCGTCATGGGTCGGCTCGCCAGGCGCAACATCAGCCTGAAAAGCGTGGAAAAAGCCGAGCCGGACGTTTCCCCGCTCGGCCACGCGCGGCAGAGCATCAAGATCAAGCAGGGCATCGAATCCACCGTCGCCAAACAAATCACCGGGTTCATCCGCGACGGCAAATTCAAGGTCACCACGCAGATCCAGGGCGACGCCATCCGCGTGACCGGCAAAAGCCGGGACGAACTGCAAACGGTGATTGCCGCCGTGCGCGCGCAGGATTTTCCCGTGCCCGTCCAGTTTGTGAATTTCAGGGAGTAACGGATAACGATGCAGTGCGTTGCTTTCCCGCCGCCAGGCAGGTGGATTTTCAAAACAGATTGAGGTTGATAAAGAGTGTGGTTGAATAAGAATGTCTTCATGAACAAAGTCAAAGCGATGACTTTTGTGGCGCTGTTCTGCATTTTGCCGGCCGCAGCGAACCGTTTGTTAGCGGGCGAGAATACAAGTCCGGCGGGCACCAACCAGAACGTGCGGCTGACGCTGGAATTGAAGGACGGCAGCCGTGTCGAAGGACAGCCGGTAGAATTAAAATGGCCGTTGCACACGGAACTGGCCGGCGAGCTCAAGGTGGAATTGAGCATGGTTTCGTCCATCGAAACGGCGAAACCTGGTGGTTGGGAGGTGAATTTTCGCAACGGTGACCGGCTCAAGGCAACGGTTGATTTGGAGCAGATTGAACTCAAGACGTCATTCGGCAAAGTGAAAATCAAACCGGACTTGATCCGCACGATCCGCGTTTCTCGTTCCAGCGGTGCCCGTCATGCGTTGAAATTCAATTTGACCAGCCGGGTGGAGATTCCGAACGACCCGGCACTGCAATTCGGGGATTCACCGTTCACGATTTCATTTTGGTTCAAGACGGCCTCGGAACGGCCATACTTGAGTTTCATTTCAAAACGGGCGAATTCACTGGGTGATGGCTGGGTGGTGCATCAGGATCACGAGCAATTATTGTTTTACTGTGCTGGTTGTGCCGCGCCAAAATCGCAGCCGGTCAGCATCCGCGACGACCAGTGGCATCATCTGGCCGTCACACGTTCGGGCAGCCTCATCACATTTTATTTGGATGGCAAAAACGTCGGCTCGGGCGGGACGCATTGCAGTCATTATGACAACAACCCCATCCGCATCGGCATGGATGGCGATGGCAACTCCTGGCATTTTGAAGGTGAAATTTCCGAAGTTCATATTTACGGTCGCGCATTAGGCCACGATGAAGTCGCGGAAGAATGGAACAACGGATGGGAGCAGACTGGCCCGGTCGCGGGCGGCGGATTGATCGCCGGTTACCATTTCGACGAGGAGCAGGGCGACACGGCAAAGGATTTTTCCGGCAACAACCACAACGGGATGCTTATCAACAGCCCGGAATGGGGATATTAGCAGTCGGCTTGGACTAAATCAAACTCCCCCATCTGCTTGCATTCGGGCACGTTCAGATTTGCTCGCTTTGCTTTGTCCCAACGGGACAAGCTCTGGCGGCGCGACAACGCGGCCCCACCCATTCAAATTTCCACCACCTGTTTGTATTCCGGCACGAGGACCTCGGCTTTCGGTTTCATGGCGCGCAAGGTTTCGGCATGGGCCAGGCATTGCGCTTCTTCGCCGTGGATGCAGACGATTTTTTTGATGTCGCCGGAAATCCTTTCGACGTAGCGCTTCAATTCATTCCGGTCCGCGTGGCCCGAGTAGGTGTCCAGGGAAACGACCTTGGCGCGCACGGCCTGCGGTTCGCCGAAAATGTTGACGGGATTTTGTCCCGCTGTGATCTGCGCGCCCAGCGTGTGTTCCGCACAATAACCGATGAACAGAATCAGGTTCTTTGGATCGCTGATGTGATTTTTGAGATGATGTCGGATGCGCCCGGCTTCGCACATGCCCGATGCGCTGATGATGATGGCCGGCTCCTTCAAATCGTTCAGCTTCATCGAGTTTGCGACCTCACGGATGTAAGTCAGGTTTTCCATGCCGAAGGGGTTCGCCTTCTCGTGCAGGAATTGGTTGATGCTGTCGTTGAAACATTCCGGGTGCAGGCGGTAAATCTCCGTGGCGTTCACACTCAACGGGCTGTCCACAAAAATCGGCGCGCGCGGCAATTTGCCCGCGAGCGTGAGCTGGTTCAGCACGTAAACAATCTGCTGCGTGCGCCCGACCGAAAACGCCGGGATGATGACCTTGCCTTTTTGATTCAAGGTCTCCAGCACAAGCCGGCCAACGATCTGGTCGGCGTCGATGCGCACGGCGTGTTCGCGTCCGCCATAGGTGGATTCAATCTGCAGATAATCCACGTTTTCGGTCGGTTGCGGGTCGCGGAGAATTTCATCGTTGCCGCGGCCCACGTCGCCGCTAAACAGGTGACGGAATTTTCGATTGCCTTCGCGCACATCCACAATGACCTGTGCCGCGCCCAGAATGTGTCCGGCGTCGCGAAACGTGATGGTGACGCCGTCCACAACCAGAAATGGGCGTTCGTAACTGACGGCGACGAATTGATGCAACGTTTTCTCCGCGTCAGGGATGGTGTAAAGCGGCTCGACCGGCGGGAGTTTTTTCTTCGCCCGCTGTTTCGAGACGAACGCGGCGTCGTCCATCTGGATATGCGCCGAATCCACGAGCATGATGCTGCAAAGATCGCGCGTGGCGAAGGTGCAGTGGATGTTGCCGGTGTAGCCCTGCCGGACCAGGTTCGGCAGGTTGCCCGCGTGATCAATGTGCGCGTGGCTCAACACCACGGCGTCCACCTGCTTGGGGTCGAATGGAAAACAACAATTGCGCTGGATGGATTCCTCGCGGCGGCCCTGGAACAAACCACATTCGAGCAACCACCGCTTGCCGTTGACCTCGAACAGATACATCGAGCCGGTCGTGGTGCGTGCTGCGCCGAAGCAGTGGATTTGCATGGGGCAATCGTGTTGCGTGTTGCGTGTTGCGTCAAGAAAATGGCTGCGGCCTTGGCATTCGGCAAAGAGGGTTCAGCCGAAAACTGAAATCCGAAATGCCGATGCCGGCCAAACGAAACCATTCCTCCGTCGTTTTGTTTTCCAACCTGGGAATTCGGATTTCTTTCGGATTTCGGGCTTCGGATTTCGGGCTTAATCTCAACTGTGCCGGTAAGTGATGCGCGCCTTGTTCAAATCGTAGGGGGACATCTCGACGTTGACCTTGTCGCCGACGCTGATGCGGATGAAATTTTTGCGCAGCTTGCCGGAGATATGTGCGAGCACTTCGTGACCGTTGGGCAGCGCCACACGAAACATTGTGCCGGGCAGCACTTGTGTAACGTTTCCACTTAATTCAATTGGCTCTTCTTTAGCCACTATATGTCGTTGAATTATAAAAAGTAATACCATTCGCCCCACGTAAAATCAATTCATTTTCGCCGCAAAAATTCAGTGGACATCCGCCGCCGTTTCGATAAAGTCACCGTAATCTTATGAAAAATGACAATATTACGACTGCTTTGAATCTCGTGCTGGCAGTGCTGGCGATTTTGGGCGTGATTTTCGCGCTGCAGACGTTTTTCCGCACGCGCGAGTTGCGCTCCCTTCAAATGCAGGCAACCCAGGCCAACGGCTACAGCATGGCCGTCGAATCGCTCGCCAATGACGCATTCGCTTACAGCCAGAAAAATCCAAATCCGGACATTCTCCGTATCCTGCAGCTCACTCAAGCCAAACCCGCCAACCGCTAATTGCCATGAACGAATCTGAAACAAATCTTTCCGTGCAAACCGAAATGATGGATCAGATTGTCGCTTTGCGACATCAGGTTTTCACACTGCTGCTCGCGCTCGTCGTGGTCAGCGGCACGCTCACCGTCGTTTTGTATCGGCAGGCCAGACTTACCGGCAAAGACATTGAGGCCATCAAACCGCAAGCCACAAAAATCATTCAGGCCTTCGCCCAAAGACGCGCGGGCATGGAAAATTTCGTAAAACAACTCACGGCCTATGGCAGCACGCACCCCGACTTCCAGCCGATTCTAAGAAAATACGGGATTGTGGAGCAACCCGCCACCGCGCCTGCCGCGCCTAAAACTAAGAAGTAGTCGGTGTCAGCCGCGCGCCGCAATTCGGACAAAAATTGGACTGCGGCGGACAACTCCTGCCGCAACCGGGACAGTCGGAGTGCGCCTTTTGGTGGCGATAGTGGATGATTAAATTCCGTGTGTACGGAATCCACGGGAACAAATAGGCATAAATGAAAACGGAATCGGTTTTGCGCAAGGCATAAACCAGCAAAAGCAACGAACCCACCAAGCTTAGCCACCAAAACGCCGTTGGTACCACCACGCGCTTCTTCCTTTCGGTGGCATACCACTGAACGATAAACCGCGATGAGAAAGTAATGTTGCCCAACCAGCCAATCACCTTCCAAACACTCCATTGAATGCCAAACAATTTGTCGTTGTGCCAGATCAGGTCATGCCAGATTAAATTGTGCAGCCAGTCCATAACAGCCATAGCTTAAACCAACGACCGTAGAAACTGAAAGCGCAAAGCGCAACGCCTCGATTTAATTTGGGAGGGACGCCGACACGACGCCTGGCCCATGAACCTCGTAGCAGCGGACGTCAGTCCGCTCCATCTTATTCGAAGCAATGTCAGAGCCGACTCACGTCGGCTGCTACGATTCAGGGGTTAAACGCGCGGATTTTTGTTTTGGGGAAATCCTCCCCATCACCCGCCCGCGACGATTTTTACGATTTCCAGCCGGTCACCCGCGTTGAGCCGCCGTTGGGAAAATTCCGACGGCGCGACCGCCTGGCCGTTGTGCTCCACCACGACGCTGCGCGGCAAAAGTTTTTGCGCAACCAGAAATTCCTCAATCGAGCACGGCACCTTCGCTTCGATTGGCTTTCCGTTGGCGGTGACAAACGGATTCATGGCTTCACAAAATCATTCGAGACGCTGTTGAAAATGATGTCATCCGCGTCGCCAAATTGTTTGTCTTTGCCAGCGGATGAAATGACAAAACTGTTTGTTGATGAACACCTGATGGCATAAGGCGTTCCCCAAGGATCAAGAAACTCGCCAGCTTGGTTAGTGAACGTATTTTGGGGATGAATAAATTCAACTTTTTGGGGATTATCTCCGAAGAGTTTCTTGAAAATTTGTGCGCAGTCACCTGTTGGATAACTTCCGAATTCGTACTTATAATTTCCGATTTCTGCTTGGAGCATCCTCATGACCACTTTACACCGAGAATTTTTGTTGAGTGTCGGTCCGGTTTCGGCGGGCAATAACAATCCCCACAAAACCAATCCGACGCCGATTATTAATGCGAAAATAATAATTATTCTCTTTAGTTTCATCGGAAATGTCCATTTCACGCCGTCAGCGCCGCGTCCCAATCCTTCCACACCGGCTCGTAGCCCAGCCGGCGGATTAACTCCGCCACTTCACCGGCGGAACGTTCGTCGGCAATTTGAAACTGCCCGGTTGCGTTCGTCGCATTTTCCGGCGTGGGCGCCCATTCGCTTGCGCCTTCGCCGCTGATTTGAGGCTTCGGCGGCACAGGCGCGCCGGTTTCTACAATTTTTCCGCGCACGGTCAGATGAGTATTTTCCTTGCCGGCGCCGGTGTAACCGCCGGGTTCGGTGTGGCTGCCCGCGCTCATCATCGTGATGCCCAGCGGAATCAGCCCGTCGCGCAGCTTCGCCGGCTCGCGGGTCGAAAGCACCAGGCCGACATCGGGGAACATCAGCCGGAACGCGCAGACCAGTTGCGCGAGGTCGCGGTCGGTCATGTGCGTGAGCGGCTGGAATTCGCCCGCGCAGGGCCGCAGCCGCGGCAGCGAAATCGTCAACTGCGCCTTCCAGCAATTCCGCAGCAAATAATCCGCATGCGCCGCCACACTGATGGCCTCGAACCGCCAGTCGGCCAGTCCGTAAAGCGGGCTGATGCCAAGCCGCCGGAATCCCGCGGTATAGGCGCGCTCCGGCGTTTCGAGCCGCCAGTCGAAATTGCGTTTCGGCCCGGCGGTGTGCATATCCGCATAAATTTTGCGGTCGTAGGTTTCCTGATAAACCACCAGCCCGTCCGCACCCGCCTCGACGAGCGGACGGTAATCCGCCGCTTCCATCGGCCCGACTTCAAGCGAAATGCCCGGCCAATCCGCATGCAACGCGGCGATGCAATCCTTGAGGTAATCATTGGAAACGAACCTCGGATGTTCCCCCGCGACGAGCAGGATGTTGCGAAAGCCCTGTTCCTTGAGCGCCTGCGCCTCGCGTTTGACTTCCTCCAGCGACAGCGTCACTCGCAGGATCGGGTTGTCGCGTGAAAATCCGCAGTACTGGCAGTTGTTGACGCACTCGTTGGAAAGGTAGAGCGGCGCGAACATCCGGATGACCTTGCCGAACCGTTGCTGCGTCATCGCGTGCGAACGCCGGCCCATGTGTTCCAGAAGTTCAGCCGCGGCCGGCGAAATCAAGTTCGCAAAATCGGCCAGCGACAATTTCGCCTTCGCCATGCTTTCGCGCACGGCTTGGACGTCGGCGGTCTGCGAACGCTTCACGAGCGATTCCAATGGCAAAGATTTGAATTCAGCGACAAAACTCACAAAACACAAGATAGCAAAATGACCGGCAAAGTCGAGACAACGCTTGACGCAGCACGCAGCACGCAACACGCTTCCCGGCAACAAAATCAATGCCCGCACACAATAACCAAGGCCGGCCAACCGGAACCGCCGCCATGATTCTCGGCGTCGGGTCGTTCGCGTACAGCATTGGGCAGGCGCTGGCGGAGGACGGCGTGAAGGTCTCAACCTATCTCACCCGCAATTACGGTCATTACCCGCCGTCGCTCGTCGGGCTGACCTTTTCGTGCAACGCCTTTCCCAGCCCGGTTCCACTTATAAAGAGAAACGGCGTGGAGGTCGTTATCCCGCAGTCCATTGACTGGGCGTTGCAGCCGTGGGCGGAAGATTTGTTGCGGTCGGGCGTGGGCATTTTCAGTCCCACGCGCGAGGCGATGCGGATTGAGCGCGAGCGCGACTTCGCCCGGAAATTGTGCGCGGACTTCAAAATTCCCTTCCCGCAGGCTCACGTTGCCTCAAACCTTCCGGCGGCCGAAAAAATCCTGGCGAAACATCCGCAACCGTTCGTCATTAAAAATCCGCTTTGCTCCCCGACCAGCCCAATCCACACGATCCTCTGCGAGACGGTCGAGGACACGCGCGCGTGGCTGCGGCACGTCAATTATGCCGAGGGTGTTTTTCTGCAGGAATACCTCGGTCGCGCCGAGGCCGGACACATCGTGCTGGTGAGCGGCGGCGAGATTTATTCGCTCGTCACGAACCAGGAATACAAATACGCCTTCAATGGCAACCAGGGCGTTGTGGCCGGCGCGCCGCTCGGCGGGCTGGTCGAACGCGATCCGGACGACAAATACGGCCTGGCGCGAAAACTCATCCATCCGCTGCTGCCGTGGTTGCGCGCGGCAAAATTCAACGGCCCGTTGCAGGTCACCGCCATCAAGCGGGGCGGCCAATGGCACGTCATCGAATACAATGTCCGCATCGGGGTCACCTCCGGCCCGATGATTTTGCGGATGCTCAAGCATCCGGCGGCGGTCGCCTTGCGAACCGCGCAGAACCGGAAGCTGGACCTGCAGTTCAACGAAAAACTCAATTTCGGCTGTTCGCTCACGCTGGCCGGTTACGGCTATCCCTTCATCCAGGTGCGCAGCCCGCATCTGCCGCTGGAAGTGGACGGGAAATTCGATTGCGACGTTTGGTGGAACGAAGTGGCCCGCGGCGCGGATCAAAAGCTCATGTCCACCGGCCATCGCATTGCGGACGTGATTGCACTGGCGCCCAGGCTCGACGCGGCGATTGCCAGGGCTTACGCGAACATCCGCAAAATCCGGGTGGTCGGGAGCTATTTCCGGACGGACATCGGGAAAAGTTTATGGCCGCCGGGCGCCATCTGAATTCCCCTGATGTTTTAACACATCGGCCTTGTGTTCGTGTATCGCTGCGCGCTTGAAGTTGTCCACGGACTTGAAATACGCAGCGAGTTCGCGTTGCAGTTCATATTCGACCGTTTCGCGTTGAAGCGAACGTTTCGACCAGACAAAGCCCAGCGCCGCCAGGCCGGCCAGCAAGGCGATGATTCCCGCCGGATTGGCCCGGGTCAGGCCCAGGGCTCCGCGCGCCAGACCGCATCCACAAAGACCGGCAAACAGGACCAAACCGCATGACAATATCGCCATGCAATTCCGCAGCAGCCATTGCGAAACAGCGGCAAACCGGCCGGTCACCGGAGGGAAAGCCGGCGGCAGGCACACCGCCGGCAGGATGGCCTGTAGTTTCGCGTTGCGCAGCACCTGCAAGGTCACCTGTGGATCCGGACGCACGGTGGGCGGTTCAAGCAAATCGCGTTCGTCGCCGCTGGTCATGAAAGTGGCGATGCGTTCCTCGACCGCCAGGTTCATCATGCGGGTGGGGATCAGAAGATTGTCCACCACAATTTGTGAAATCCGGCAAAGGCCAAAAAAAATGACGCCGGCAAAAACCAGCGGCAACAGCGTCACCGCCCACTTTGAGAATTGGCCGCGGATCCACAACTGCGAAAGCAGCACGGTTGTAAAAAGACTGGCGATGACAAAAACATTTAATACGTCCATGTAGCGGCTGGCTGGAATCACCTCACCATAATTCGCCCGGCCATAAGCCAGGCCGGCGGATTGCAACACGCCCCACAGCCCAAAGGTCAGAAGAAATTCAGCCGCCCGCGGCTCCTGAAAATTTGGCCGAAAATACAGCGCGACCAACCAAGCCAGGGGCAGGGGAATCAGGCATACCATTTCCGGAACGTTGAAGAATGGCCAGGTCAGATTGCGCGCCAGGGCGGAGGTAAATTGCAATAACGTTTGCGCCCGCAGGAGGCGGTCGTCTTCCATCGTCACACTCAGCGCCGCACCCAGTCCAATGACCGCCAGACACGAACCCAACGTGATTAAATTTCCTCTCTCCATCCGCCGCTGTTTGATGGCGCGCAAAACCGTCAATCCGCCGACCGCCATGGGAGCCAGCAAACCTGAAGCCATGGTAAACAAACCCATGATCGCCGCGGCCAGTCCCAGCCACCAACTCCAACCGCCCGTCCGGCCAAATCCCAGTCCGACCAGTGTCGCCAACGAAGCGATGTCGAGGAGGTAGAGTTGGGAATTAAACGCCCAAATCGTGTTTTCCCCGGCATAGGGCAGCGCGAAAAATGGCGCCAGCAGAAAACAGATGAACCACCCGTTCTTCCGCCCCAGAAAATCCCACAAGCAAAATGCCAGTCCGCAAACGAAAGCCGCGTGGATGAATGCGTTGATCGTCATCTGCAACAACGGCTCCCATCGCCCGTTCAGCCAGATGACGCTCAAATCCAGCAGGCGCGTGAAGAGAATTCGATGTTCATTATGGGCCGCAAAAAAGTCCTTCCACGTCAGATGGCCCTCCACCCAGGGTCTGAAAAACCGTTCCGCTTCATGCCACTGATCCCATAATGGAAGGGGCGACCCATAAAGCTGCACCACCCATAATTTGGCCCCCAGCACGACCAAAAACAACGCGGCCAGCCATGCGCTGAAATGTTTGAACAAATCGCTCGTCGGGTTCGTTGGCCTGGTCATTTCGGGAAGCCTTGCTGGGACACGAACCCATGTCAATTTCACAACGACGCAAGTCCGCAAACCGCTCGATGGGGAATGCCGGCGGGCGCAAAAGGGACGGCGCCAATTCGTGAAGCTTGCCGGCCGTCACCCGGCATCAAAATTCCGGCCCGACCAGACCCACGCCAGCGCAACCAGTCCGGCCAATAAAACAAGCAATTCAACCAAGCCGTGGTTCAAAAAAAGAGTTTTTCCGATGATGCAGCGAACCACACCCCATCCGGAAAGCAAAACACCCAATCCCAGCCCAGCCAATAAAATGACGACCGCGTGGTTGAGCAGCAAAAGCGCGTAATAGGAAAGGCGTCCCCATTGGTTGATTTCGCCCACCGCCACCCAAGTGTCATGATTTTGATTGGTGACTTCCAGCCGGAATGGGTTTTGGGGCGCCGACACCATGATCGCCTGCCACCGCCCGGTGACTTCCGGGCGCAGTTCAATTCTGCGACCGGTGGATTGTTCCACCAACTGAAGGCTGACACCTTCCAGCCTGGGCCCGCAGCATAATTTCAGACTCAGTTTTGGCAACGTGGCGCACAGTGGTTTGCTGACAAAATGCCCGGTCACGGCCACTCCGTTTGAGCAATTACCCCACACGGGCATGAATTCCTGCTCTGGTGTTCCGGGCGGGCAACCATTCAGAACCAATGAGGCATCGGACTTTTCGTCTCTTTCCAGTTTTAATGGCGGACGGCAGGCGGCAGGCATAATCCTCAACAGGTTGGGATCGCGCAGCAATTCCACCAACACACCGGCATCCGGATACGGAACCTCCCCAAACGGTTTGTCCAGCAAACAAGCAGGATTGTCCGTGGCCACAAACGCCCGCACATTTTGCTCCTCAATCCGGCCCATCCGTCGGCTGAATTGCATGTAATTTTCCGCCCGGCCGCCGCCCATCGTTGCCCAGGAGATCTGCCACATTCCCAAAAACAAACAACCTGCCCAAGCCATCGCCAGCAGACCCACCAACGGTCGTGACAGCCGGCGATATTCGGTATTCTCTCCCAGAATGAACAAACTGGCCAGACTCGCGACGGAGAGGGTGCAGAGGGTGTCCATGTATCGGCTGCTGTTGCCCAAGTGTGCGCGTCCATAAGCCAGGGCCGCGGCCTGCAGGAAACCCCAAAAGCCAAGGGTTAGAACAAATTCAGCCGACCGGGGGTCTTTGAAGTCCGACTGGAAGTATTTGACGACCGTGATCGCCAGCGGCAGACAAATGGCCAACAGCAAGGCCGGCTGATTCATAAACGGCCATGCCAGATTGCCCAGCAACGCTTCCCCAAATGTCAAAAACCGTCCGGCCCGATAATGCCCGTGTTTTTGAATGGCAACATCCAGGATCAGGCCGGAAATAAAAACCGCCAGACTGCAACCAAGGGTAATCCATTGACCTCGAATGGTGCCCCCCTGCTTCAACCGGCGAAGAATCAGCAGCCCGATGACGGCCAGGGAAGCCAATAAACCGGACCCCATCGTAAAGAGGGACATCACCGCCGTTGCCAGCCCGCAAAACCACCAGCCGTCACCCGGCGAACCGAACCCCAGTCCGATGATCGTGACCGCCGAAAAAATACCCAGAAAATACACTTGTGATTGGAACCCGCGGATCGTGTTCTCGGCCGCAAATGGAAGCGCGAAAAACGGCATGAGCAAAAAACAGATCAACCCTTCATGTTTTCGACCGGTAAAAATCCACAGGCCATACGCCAGTCCGCATAGCCAGTGTGAATGAACGCATTGATGACCATCTGTAGCATGGGGTCCCACTGGTGGTTGAGCCACAACTCCATCACGTCCAGCGCGCGGGTGAAAAAAATCCGGTGCTCGTTGTGCGGGGCAAACCATGCGCCCCACGTCAGATGGCCTTCCAGCCAGGGTTTGAATAAAAGTCTCGCCTCGTCCCATTGATCCCAGTAGGGAACGGCCGTTCCGTACACCTGGATCACCCAAAGTTTGGCCCCCAGCACCACCAGCAACAACGCCGACAACCACGCCGCGAGCCGCCGGTTGAAATTTTTGGACTGCACAGGACTGTGGTACTCACCAACCGTACGCAAATCAAGAACGTCCGCGTTGGGGACAAACCACGGAACCTTTTCAAGGCTCGAGTGGATGCGTCTGAAAAACCGGTCGCGCCAAACACCATATTTTTCGTGTTATTTGGCACGATTCGTGGTTAAACAGTTCCCGGCATTTAATGGATTTCGATTCAACAAGTTTTCCGCTGCGACCGGCGTGGGTCGAAATTGACCTCGCGCGGCTGCGCCGCAATCTTCAACTCATCCGCCGCGACCTGCCGCGCCATGTGCAGTTGCTGGCGGTCGTGAAGGACGAGGCCTACGGACATGGCGCGCTCGACGTGGCGCGCATCGCGCTCGAAGAAGGCGCGTGGGGCTTCGGCCTCAGCACGTTGGAAGAGGCGGTGGCGCTCCGCGACGCCGGCATCGCCGCGCCGTTGCTGCTGCTGGGCGAACGGCAGGAAGCCGAATTACCGTGGTGCGTGGAACACAATCTGACCGTCTGCGTCAATGAACCTCATACCGTCCGCAAACTCGCCCACGCGGCCACACATGCCGGCAAGCGTGTGCCGGTGCATCTGAAAATTCACACCGGCATGAGCCGCTTCGGCGTGCGTTGGGACGAGGCGTTGCCGCTCATCGAACAGATTGGCGCCGAGAAATCGCTGCGGCTCGAAGGCGTGATGACGCACTTCGCGCAATCCGACGAAACGGACAAAACGTTTGCCAACCTCCAGTTCTCCCGTTTCAACGAGGTCCTCCAGGGCATGGCCGCGCGCGGCATCTCCGTGAAGCTGCGCCATGCCTGCAACAGCGGCGGGTTCCTCGATCTGCCGCACGCGCATCTTGACATGGTCCGCGTCGGCATTTTGATGTATGGCATTTTCCCATCGTCGGTCTGCCGGCGGATTCCCGGAATCGAGCCGGTCATGTCCGTGAAAGCGCGCATTGCGGCAATCCAAAAATTGAAACCCGGCGAAGTGGTCGGTTACGGCATGCGTTACGCCGCGCCGTCGGAGCGGAGGATTGCGGTGCTGCCCATCGGTTACGGCGACGGTTTTCCGCGGGTGCGCAACCAGGGCGGCGTGCTCATCCGCGGCCGGCGCGCCCCGCTCGTCGGCGGCATCGCGATGGACGCGCTGATGGTGGACATCACGGACATCCCCGAAGCGCAAATGTGGGACGAAGCCGTCATCATGGGCCGTCAGGGCGGCGAAGAAATCACCGTGCATGATATGGCGAAGCTGAAAAACTCGGTGAGCTACGAAGTGCTCACCAGCTGGCGTCTGCGCCTGCGGAGAAAATCCGTGAACGCCTCCAAACAAAACCAGACACGGATTACACGAGTTAACGCGGATTCAATCAGTGTAAATCCGTGAAATCCGTGTCAAAGCTTTCCCATGAAACTCCTTTTCTCCGAACAAAACTCCGATTACGAGCATTACCAGTTTCCCTACGCCATCTGGGCCGTGCCGGAGGCGGGCGAAACGCCGGCGGACATCTTCAACGCCGGCTTCCTGCCGTCGTCGCGCAACCTTGACCGCTTTTACCTCTGCCGCCAGGTGCGCGTGAACCTTGCGAAGTTCAAGCCCTCATCCGAAAACCGCCGCATCCTGCGCAAGGGCGCCGGCATTGAAGTGAAACTCGTCCCGCGCGACAAATATAATTACACGCCGGAACGCCGTGAATTTTTCAAGACCTACGCTGACATCAAATTCGGCAAGGACGTGATGACGTTCGAGCGGCTCGACGCATTGTTCGCTTCGCCCATCATTTCGCATCTGCTCGTGTTCACCGACGCGAAGACCGGCGCGGAAATCGGCGCGGCGACCCTTTATCTCGAAGGCAAGGCGCTGGCGTTTTACTATTACGCGTTTTACGACCTGAATTATTACGCGCGCAATCTGGGCATGTTCATGATGACCTCGGCGGCAGCGCTGTTTGCCGAGCGCGGTTTCAAGCACCTCTACCTCGGCACGTGCTATTCGCAAACGGCGCTCTACAAAACCCAGTTTGCCGGCGCGGAATTTTTCAACGGCTTCCGCTGGTCGGGCGACCTGGACGAATTGAAATTCATCATCAAGCGCGACAAAAAGGACCTCACCCAGCACCTGCTGGAAACCGAGGAATACCGCAAAGAATTTTACGACGGAGACCTCGAAAAAATCCGCGCGGCGAGTGAATTCCGGGTCAAGGTGAAGTAAGAACCTGTCGCCGTTGGAGGCGGCACCGAGCACTCGTGATGCCCCTGAAGGCCCGGCCTCGATCTGGCCAGGCACTACAGCGAATTATCCTTGATCCAGTTGTTCGAGCCTGATTTCCGACCGGTACATCGGACCATTTCGTTTGGCGCCCCAAGAATTCCTGGCAGGGCTTTTATTAAGACGAAGCAGCAACGGGCCTGGATCCGGGTTTGCCTGGTGCTTTTGAGGCCCCCGACGGCTGACATAGCAACTTTTCCACTTTTGAGACAAGTTGTTCTGCATCGAACGGTTTTATGACATAATCGGTGGCACCAGACTCATACCCGACGAGCCGGCTGATATGGCTGCATAAACCGGTCAACATGAGAACCGGGATGGAGGCTGTGGCGGGATTCCCCCGCAAAGTTTCGCAAACGGCGAACCCATCCAATTCGGGCATCATCACATCCAGCACAATCAAATCGGGTGACACCGTCTGGGCCTTTTTGAGCGCGTCAATGCCATTGGTGGCCGTGCCAATGGCAAAACCTGCATTTTTTAAAGTGAAGCGTATCACTTCAAGCTGATCCGGGTCATCCTCCACCACCAGTATTTTTTTTCGCATAGGAACTTGGTTAACATGTGCAAACACGTTCAACGCCGAAAACACCACGGCACGGTGCAAATAAACTCCGGTCGCGAATTAGCATGAATTATGCCATCAATGGCCCAAAAGTTGACACCGCGCGCTTCCTTGTTTCAGGGAATCCGGGAACCGCGACAAAACCACCGACGCGAGCGGGTTTCGGGTGAAAATGAAGTGCAAACAAGGGCAAACAATCTTCCGACCGCTACCGCCACGGATTCCGAAGCAGTAACTCCCCACGCCCGGTCAGCCCGTCGTGGATTTCGGTCATTGCCTGTTGCGGAGGGATACGGCGGGTTGACTTGCATACGTAAAAAACCCAACAGGTTTGAATCATCCAGCCCAAGGTTGCTAGGAACGAGCTACCTTGGGTCATCATCCAAAACAAATTCCAATCCCAACGGAGGGTGTTACGAAATTCGGAGCAAGCGATTGGATTGAAGCGAGTTGCTGCTAAAAAACGGTAGTTTTGATTTCTGAGCGGACGTGCTTGGATTTTTCAGGTAGACCGTTACG
>Ga0074044_10001188_pt1 | contig 23950 bp, 23 predicted proteins | sample BogForMeECP23OM1_FD_94443 | JGI IMG/M metagenome (GOLD analysis project Ga0074044, IMG submission 94443) | Bog forest soil microbial communities from Calvert Island, British Columbia, Canada - Bog Forest MetaG ECP23OM1 | ecosystem: Environmental > Terrestrial > Soil > Wetlands ... | reverse complement strand
TACTCCGAAAAGGCATTCCAGTCCTTCTTCTGCAACCAAGCCGTGTTTCCGGTGCCTCGAAGTCCCGCATATCCCCGGTCTAACGCTCGATCGAGTTTCTCATTCCACGAAGTCATGACTCGGTTTGAATCGAAGGTTCCACCTTTCAGGTACCAGTCCCGGCCATCGAAAATTTCGATGCTCCGCTTCGACCGATAGTAATCAAACTCAGGCACCGCCTCGCGCAATCCATCCCAGGCTTCCTGCTCAGAGAGGGGTTCGGAGAGAACCCACACACAGGACTCGTTATCTTCCAGTCCAGCTTTGAAAAACGACAACAGCATGTCCAGCAAGTCTTTCTTGCTCTCATAAAAGTTGCAAAAATGCGTTCCCCAAGGCCGGTCTCCCACTACGTCGATTCCTGATCTTCGGATCTCACCAGTTGACGTCATAGACGTGCCCCCCAGATTCGCAAAATTATACTCCCTTCACGGGCCAATCTGGCCCTATACCAAGGTATGATTGCGCCGCCACCTAAGCATAATTGCGCCATCATTGACCGTACTGCTAACGTCCCACCATGGTGGTTCGAAAGAAGGGGACAATGGTTGCAATTGTTGATGACGATGATCTGATGCGCAGCGCATTGCAGGGCCTGCTGAAATCAGTCGGCCTGTCGGCGCAGGCGTTTTCGTCAGCCGAGGAATTCCTCAAGTCTGGCCAACAACACAAGGTTGGTTGTCTGGTCGCAGATATCCGTATGCCCGGAATGTCCGGTCTGGAATTGCAGGCCAAGCTCAACATCGATCACTGCAGGATTCCGACCATCTTCATCACTGCACATGGGGACGAGAAAATGCGGATGCAGGCCTTAAGAGCAGGCGCCGTGGAGTTCATGACAAAACCATTCGACGATGAGGTCCTGCTCGAAAGTGTCCGAGCGGCTCTGGAGAGTTGAGCCCAATAAGAGGCGTGCGTGAGGCACGAAGGGGGTCCTCTGTGGCAGCTACCGAGATTTTGCGGACTACTGATCAGTATTTTTACGAGCGCAGATTCCAGCAGATCATAGGCAACAGTCCTGCTCTGGAAGCAGTGCTCGAACGAGTTGAACGCGTCGCAGCCACCGGTTCTACCGTGTTGATCCAGGGAGAAACCGGCACCGGCAAGGAACTCATCGCACACGCGATCCACAACATCAGCTCGAGATCCGGGCGGCCTTTTGTGAGATTGAATTGTGCTGCCATTCCACTGGATCTGCTGGAAAGTGAGCTCTTCGGCCACGAGAAGGGCGCGTTCACCGGAGCCATCGCGCAAAAAATTGGCCGTTTCGAGCTGGCTGACAAAGGTACGCTTTTCCTGGACGAGGTGGGTGATATTCCCGCGGCGCTACAGCCCAAGCTGCTGCGCGTACTGCAGGAACAGGAATTCGAGCGTCTGGGCAGCACTCGGACTCACCAGGTCGACGTGCGGCTGGTGGCTGCAACCAATCGGGATCTGACGCAGATGGTGAATCGGGGCGAATTTCGCAGCGACCTTTACTATCGTCTGAATGTCTTCCCCATCCAGCTGCCACCATTGCGGGAGCGCCGCGAAGACATTCCGTCCCTAGTGACGCATTTTGTCGAGATTTTAGGCCGCAGGATTGGCAGGGAAATTGAACACATTCCTCCAGAAACGATGTCTGCACTCAGTTCCTATCAGTGGCCGGGAAATATCCGCGAACTGCAGAACCTCATCGAACGTGCTGTAATCCTGTCCGACGATGGCGTGCTTCCTAATCCTTTGCCCGCCGCGGGAACTGAGCAGCGCGCCGCTATCTTCCCAGGTGCAACCACGCTGCGCGACTCCGAACGGACTCTGATTCAGCAGACGCTGGAAGGAGTCGGCTGGGTAATTGGCGGGCCGAAAGGCGCAGCCACCAAACTTGGTTTGAAACGCACTACGCTGATCCACAAGATGCAGAAGCTCGGGATCGCCCGGCCTGGTCTTCAAAGCAGGGAGAATATGGTGGGGCCAGCACTGCTGGTATAAGATTCTCCGCCACCATCGGCAGCAGCGGAGTAAGCCACTCCGCCCACTCTTTCACGGCAAACGACATCCGCCAACACTGTTTGATCGCTCTTAGCCGGACCACCCGGTCCGGCGGAGGTCTTTCCAGGGATCACCATCCGCGTAACGTTCGGGATGCAGAATCTTCGAACGAGGGTCTTCCGCTGTGTCGAGTTGAAGGACCATCCACTTCGGATACGGAACGCCCGGATCAGACGCCGCGTCAAGGAGACGGGTGTCGTCTTCCGAAAGCTGAAGGTCTACGGCGCCAATATTGTCCTCCAGTTGCTCAGGCTTGCGGGCAGCGATGATCACGCTGCTGACGGCCGGCCGCCCCAGCAACCACGAGAGCGCCACACGGGCCAAGCTAGCGCCATGCCGCGCGGCCACTTCCTTCAGCACGTCCACGACGCGATATCCCATCTCCCTATCGAAGGGCACGAAGTTGCCCGCTTCGGCGAAGCGTGTGCCGGCAGGCGCGGGGTTGGTGCGGCTGTACTTGCCTGAAAGGAACCCGCCGGCAAGCGGGCTCCAGACCAGGATGCCGATGTTGTGATACTCAGCGAACGACTGGAACTCGTATTCGAGACTCCGGCCAACGAGGCTGTAGTACATCTGCGCCGTTACGTATTTCTCTAACCCCAGGTGCTCCTGCAGCATTACCGCAGTGGCCGCCTGCCATGCCATGAGGTTGGACAGCCCGATATAGCGGACCTTTCCCTGGCGCACAAGATCGTCGAGCGTCCGCAGCGTCTCCTCGAGCGGCGTGTTGCTGTCCCATCCATGCATCTGGTATAGATCGATGTAATCGGTCTGCAGCCGTCGGAGACTGCCCTCCACTTCGCGCATGATGTTGACGCGGGTCGCTCCGCTCCGGTTAAAATTCTCACTCATAGGGAGCCGGACTTTGGTGGCGAGGACAATCTCGTCCCTTACCCCCTTCAATGCGTTACCTACCAGAGTCTCGCTCTCCCCGAGGCTGTACACGTCCGCCGTGTCGATGAAGTTAACTCCTCTGTCCAGGGCGAGCTTCACCATACGCGTAGTGTCCTCCTGGCCCAGGTTGCCCATGTTCATTTTGCCGCCGAACTGCATCGTACCAAGTGCCACGCTGCTGACGATGAGTCCAGTATTCCCCAGCTTCCTATACCTCATCTCTCCTGCTCCTCCTCTCGAAACGAAAATATAGATGGCACATGACCCTCATCCACATAGGCTTGCCTCGAAGATCGTGTGCGAACTGGTTCGCGCCTGTCTTTCCATGTCCCTCAAGCGACGCGCACCTTTGCCAACATCGCCAAGGCCAGTGCGCTCATCTCCGGATCCCCAGACTTCGCGGCCTTTAGCAACTCCTTGCCTGCCTCTTGCTGTCCGAACTTGCACCACATCACTCCACAAAGAAAAATGTAGTCGCTGTGCATCTCGCTTTCCTCCTCTTCACGCCTGACCAACATTAGTGGAATCCCCGCACTGTGTTGCAACTACTTTCCACTGCTCCAGGTGCAATCCAAATGCCAACCGCGGCCTTTCTCACGAACGCTGTATTGCCAGAAATTTGGTCGACCCAATCGATGTTTCCCTCGCACGGAGGCCAAGGACCGTCGAACAATTGACGCCGTGACACCCCCAGCTGACGGACTGTTGCTTCGCAAAAGCTTTGTCGCCGATCGCGGCCTCGTTTCAATAACCTGACATTTTGGTGCCACGATTGCACTGTCATTCAAGTGATACTGGAAGCAATCAAGCAGGAGGACAGATATGAAAGTCGGAATCGTTGGAGCGGGCGCGGTAGGCTCCGCGTGCTTTTTGTCGATGGTTATGCGCGGAAGTGCGCGCGAGATCGTGTTAGTTAACCGGGACCGCAAGCGGGCCAAGGGCGTCGTGACGGACGCCCAATATGGCGCGATCCTGTCATCGCCGATTACACTGCGCGACGGCGACTATCCCGATCTGGCCGGCTCGTCGGTGGTGATGATCACAGCCGGAGTCAACGAGAAAGCTGGAGGCGCAACCGATCGCAGCGATCCTGTCGGAAGGCTCCGCTTGCTCGATGCGAATGCTGCAATCTTTCAGGACATCGTCCCCCAGATCCACCAGTTCGCTGCCGATGCGCTGATTCTGGTTGTGACCGATCCCCCGGACGCGCTGGCTGACGTAGTGCGTATATTGGGGCACCAGCGCGTGCTGAGCACCGGCACATCTCTCGACACCTTGCGGTTCCGGTTTCACCTGGGGAAGCGTCTTAACATCAGTGCGTCGGACGTGGAGGCACAGGTCTTAGGTGAGCATGGTGCTTCGGAGGTTTTCCTGTGGTCATCGGCGCGAGTGGGTAGCAGGAAGGTATTGGATCTCCTCGGGGAGAGCCGAACGGTACAGACAGTGCGTGAGGAAATCGAGCGCGAAGTACGTTATGCCAACATCACGGTCATTGAAGGTATTGGGGCGAGCCAATACGGTATAGGGATGGTCTCCGCTCGACTCACGGAGATGATCTTGCGCGATGAGGGCGCAGTGATTCCTATCGGCTGTTACAACCCAACTTTCGGAGTGACGCTCTCCTTGCCAAGTGTGGTTGGCCGGGATGGCGTCCGTCGCGTGCTCGATCCCGAAATGTCTGCCGCGGAACAACGAGGTTTACAGAGCAGTGCCGATGCAATCAAAGCGGCGCTGTCGCGCCTCAGTCTGAAGGAATCCCCGCGAATAACGGCTTGAGACAACAAACGCCCCGCCTTGGATCGGGGCAGGGCGAAGAATACGACAATTGGAGCGCCCGGAATCGGGTCAGTGAACTGCATGCCACTCTGCTCAAGAATCAACGATTCCTTCTCACGACGGAAGTCGATCTAAATGTGTTTTTCAATGGATGCCGACCACTCGATCTGAGCGCAACCATGATCGTCTCGCAATGCAATTAGGGGTAAATCTTCACAATCATTTATTGGACCGCCCGGGAAGCAGTTATGCTCATGTGCCCGCAGGCTGACGCGTTGCTCCTCTGACGAAAAAGAAATCGATTTCCACCCGGATGTCGAATCATGGTATGCGAGATCCTGTGTAATAAATAGGGGAACTTACGCCGGGCCCTTAAGGGACTTCAGGTAGGTGACAATCTGCCATCGTTGCCGCGCGGGAAGGCCCGCCCAAGACGGCATCCCGTTATCGACGGCTCCGGTTGTGATGAACCAAAAAATCTCTCCATCCGGGGCTGATTGCGTGGGTCCTTCGGAGAGTGGAGGGATATTCCCGGTTCCGCGCCCCTGAGTCCCATGGCAGGAACCGCAGTTGGTGGCATAAGCACGCGAGCCAGCTGCAGCCGCGGCAGGTTGCCCGGCGTACGGGTTTTTCTGTTGACTGCTAGAAGCGGGCGCGTTGTGAAAGTGCCCGTCTTGTGCCCTCAACATTGAAGCCGAAAAGCAAAATACAATTGCGCTTAGCGCCGCAATTAGAAAATAAGAACGGACATTGACTCTCATGACTATCCTCCAGCGACCTGTTCATTACGATCCAAAATGGTTGGAGCGTCGGTCGCTCTCTAATAGAAGCAAGTTCCTCGCCATCCTTCGAGGCTGTGTTTCCGCTGCAAGATGCCCGTTCACGTTGGATCCCGATGACCGCCGCTTAACAGCCGCGTCGAAGGACTGACACCGTCGACCTGAGATTCCTCTTCATACCGGATCTAAACTGACGGTGAAGTGGGTTTTGCCTTCAATTGGTCTCGATTTGACGTGGCACGTAGAATGCTTCCTTGATAAATGAAAAGGGGGTTCCTGATGGTGAAGCTCAAAGTGAATGGGGTAGATCGCACGTTCGATGGAGATCCCAACATGCCCCTGCTCTGGTATGTGCGGGATGTCTTGCGATTGACGGGAACCAAGTTCGGCTGCGGCATGGCTCTCTGCGGCGCTTGCACGGTTCATCAGAACGGCGAAGCGATCCGGTCGTGCATTACGCCGATGAGCGCGGCAGCGGGTAGCGAGATTCGAACCATTGAAGACCTTGGGGCAAACGGCCTCCATACGGTTCAGCAAGCCTGGATGGAGCTGAACGTCCCGCAGTGCGGATATTGCCAGTCGGGACAAATCATGCAGGCGGTTTCCTTTCTGAAAACCACTCCTCACCCCACAGATCAGCAGATCGATGACGCGATGGCAGGCAACATCTGCCGCTGCGGAACGTACCAACGAATTCGCCAGGCGATCAAGCTAGCGGCAGGGAGAATCGCATGAGGCAAATCGAAAATGTAAGCCGGCGGAGATTCCTCAAAGGCGCGTTCGGCGCGGGCGCGTTCATTCTCGCGGTTCGGTATGTCCCACCGATACTGGCGCAAGGACAGACACCGGATGGCCAGACCGAAGCGGATAGGGCAACCCTTCATCCCAATCTTTTCGTCGGGATTCAGCAGGATGGAACCGTCTACATCGTCGCGCACCGGTCAGAGATGGGAACGGTCATCCGTACATCTTTGCCACTCGTCCTTGCAGACGAGCTTGACGCCGACTGGAAACGCGTGAAGATAGACCAGGCAATTGGCGATAAGCGCTACGGAGACCAAAATACGGACGGCTCACAATCTGTAAGAAGGTTCTTTGACACGATGCGGGAGTGCGGTGCTGCGGCGCGCTCGATGTTGATCCAGGCAGCGGCGCTGCAGTGGAACGTCGGTGCATCAGAGTGTTCCACCGAACTGCATGCGGTTGTTCACAAGGCAACGGGCCGGCGCCTTGGTTATGGTGAACTGGCTGCTGGTGCAGCTCAGCTCGCAGTGCCAAAGAAAGAACAGCTCCAGCTGAAGAAGCCGTCGGAGTGGCGGTATATCGGAAAGGGAATGACCAGCGTTGACCTGGAGAAGCTCTGCACGGGAAAAGCGATATACGGAATGGATGCGCGCCTGGATGGCATGGTATACGCATCGGTCGAACATCCTCCTGTCTTCGGCGGGAAAATAAAAACTCTCGATGATCAGGAGGCGCTGAAGGTCGCGGGAGTGCACCAGACTATTCGCATCGATCCATTTAAGCCTCCCGCTGCCTTCCAGCCTCTCGGCGGAGTTGCTGTGATTGCCGACAACACTTGGGCTGCGTTTCAGGGCCGCAAGAAACTGAAGATAACTTGGGACAACGGGCCAAACGAATCCTACGACTCCGTCGAATACAAGAAGGAACTGCGCGACACAGCACACAAGCCGGGAAAGGTTATCCGCAGCGTGGGCGACTCCGATAAAGCGTTCCCTGCCGCAAATGTGTATGAAGCCGACTATTATGTTCCGCTGCTGGCCCACGCCCCGATGGAACCCTTGGTGGCCCTGGCCGAATTCAGAGACGGAAAAGTCACAGCCTGGGCGCCAACCCAGAATCCTCAGGCGGTGCAGGCAATAGTGTCCTCCGAACTCGGCATTGCGAAAGAAGATGTGATTTGCCACGTCACGTTGTTGGGCGGCGGATTTGGAAGAAAGTCCAAACCTGATTATGTTGCGGAGGCTGCAGTTTTATCGAAGAGGCTAGGCCGCCCCGTAAAAGTTGTATGGACGCGGGAAGACGACGTGAAGTTCGACTATTACAACGCCGTGGCTGCGATGTATTTGAAGGCAGCGGTCGATGACAAGGGGAAGCCCACAGCGTGGCTGCAGAGATCAGTCTTTCCACCGATCACTTCCATTTTTGATGTGAACGCTGTCTATGGCGATCCGCCGCACCTGGCACAAGGTTGGACGGATCTTCCTTATGATTTGCCCAACATACGCATCGAAAATGGTCCTGCGCAGGCACATGTCAGAATTGGATGGTTGCGATCGGTGGCCAACATCTACCATGCATTTGGAGTTCAGTGTTTCACCGATGAGCTGGCCCATCGCGCAAATCGCGATCCAGTCGAGTATCTGTTGGACCTTATCGGACCGCCGCGCACATTGGACTTTACCAACGTGGTGTATCCGAACTACGGTGCGGACTACAAAACGTATCCCTGGGAGACCGGCCGCCTACGGAAGGTCATCGAAATGGTTGCCGACAAGTCCGGCTGGGCCGGAAAGAAGAGTGGAAAGGGACATGGGTTTGGATTCGCTGCCCATCGCAGTTTCCTGACTTATGTGGCCACGGTCGTGGAGGTGGAGGTCAGTGATGACGGCGAGATCCGAATCCCGCGTGTCGACACAGCAGTAGATGCGGGGATTGTCGTCAATCCGGAAGCGACCCGGTCGCAATTCGAAGGCGCGGTGGTTTTCGGCACAAGCATCGTGCGCAGCGGGGAGATCACTGCCAAAAACGGCATGATCCAACAATCCAATTTCAATGATTACCCCGTGGCTCGGATCAACGAGGTTCCGGTTCAGACGAACGTCTACATCGCGGAGAGCTCGGCGCCGCCCGCCGGCGTCGGAGAGCCGGGAGTACCGCCGTTTGTCGCCGCGTTTTGTAACGCGATTTTCGCTGCCACCGGCACACGGGTTCGCGATCTGCCGCTCTCGAGCAATAGCAATTTCGGATGAGGTTACTCGGTTCCGCTGAACAAGCTATTTTCAATGATGCTAACTGATACGAGTTGAATCAATTGCGCTCCGACTGTTACGATCGGCCGCCGTTACATGCGAACCGTTTGACGTCCGTTCGCGCACCTGCAGAGAAAATCGCAGGCTCTTCTTTGGAGGTTTGTAGCCGCAATGACGTTGCCCTCAACCGATACACGGGTAAAGTGGGCGTTAGCCGTTTTCCTTGCTACGGTCGCCGGCTATTTGGATGGCTATGGCCTTCGTGCCCTTGGAACTTATGTCTCGTTCATGAGCGGAAACACGACTCTCGCCGGACTGAAGAGCGGTCAAGGCAATTTCCAAGCCGCCTTACCTTCCGCCATAGCCATCGTGTTCTTCGTCACGGGCAGTTTATTGGGGAACTTATTTACCCAGTCGAGATTGCGTTATTCCCATCGCCTGATTTTCGGCCTCATTGCAGGGCTGCTTGCGACCGTTGCTGGTCTTGAATGGCACGGCATGTGGAATGCCGCTGCCGAAATCGCGCTACTCAGCTTCGCCATGGGGATGATGAATCCCGCATTGGCTAAGGTTGGCGCAGAATCGGTAAGTCTCACGTTCGTGACTGGCACGCTAAACAGAATGGGCGCCAATCTTGCTGCAGCCGCTCGGCGGAAACCTCTGTCGGAACGACAAGGCCCAGCGGATTCCTATTTCGCCCGCGCTCGGATTGACGCAAGCGTATGGTCGGGATTTCTGGTCGGCGCTGGGCTGTCCGGTATGGCGGCTTCGCATTTCCAGATGTGGGCTCTGTTGCCTCCCTGTGTCGTTATGATTGCCTTGGGTCTGTTCTTCAAGGGCGCCACACCATCACCAGAGAAGAATATTACGTCTTCCATCTCCAGTGTGCGCAGCCCGGTGTAGTTCGGCGAGTACAGCGCGGCCCCCGCTGGGAATCATATGTAGCACGATTTCTTCGTCTCGCCGAAGAGGCATGAGTTACTTGGGGTTTTCTCTCAGAAAACTTGGATAAGATGTCCTGCCCCCGACCTAGTGTCCGCATATCGATGGGCTTCGGATTCCAACCGGCCGTCTTTCTATGTCCGCGTCAACAACGGTGTGGACAACCACGTCGAGAAACTGACCCTGTCGTGGATTCATCACATGTGCGCTCAATTAGCAGAGTAGATCGGGCTCCAACCAAGACGAGCGTTTCGTTGGAGGAACGCGCTCTCGCGAACTGGCAATTGAGTTGCTTCTATTGAGGCGCGACTGACGCGGCATCCGGAGCTTGCAATGCAATCGGGCGGGTGAGCAGACGCATCGCTGGAGGAAAACTATGCGAGTTGGTGTCCGATCGTACTGTGTCACTCCGGCAATAGGTGCCATTCTGTTGATCTTTCCGGCTTCGAGCCTGGCGGCCCAGGACGCGCACTTTCATAACGCGCCTGCATCCAGCTCTCAACTGAAGAACCCGTACGTAGGCCAGAAGACGGCCGCCACGGCCGGCTCAAGACTGTACGCAATGAACTGCGGCTCCTGCCATGGAATTGGTGGACGCGGGACCGGAAACATCCCCGCGCTATCTCAAGGGGCCACGCAATCAGCGCCCGATGGAGAAGTCTTCTGGTTCATCACAACTGGATCGGTCAATAACGGAATGCCAGCTTGGGGAAGCCTATCCGAGCAGAAACGATGGCAGATTGTCGCTTATCTGAAGTCACTCGAAAGTTCCCCGAGCGCAAAAACAAACAGTCCCGCGCCTGTCGACCTGAAACCAGTCAAGACGGATGCCCCGCTGCCTCAGGCACCCTTTACAGATTTTCGCGTTGAGGAACCCGGGAAGGTCCGCAAGATCACCGCACAAGATCTTCCGGCGCCGTATGTTACCGATTCCGCCGCCAATGGACCCCAGGTCGTTGCCCGTCCCCGCGATGCATGGCCGAAAACCCCAGCCGGCTTTAGTGTGCAGCAATATGCCACAGGACTTGATAATCCCAGACTGATTCGCACTGCCCCCAACGGCGACATTTTCCTGGCGGAAAGCAGCAGCGGGAAAATCCGAGTGTTCCGCGGAATCACCGCAGATGGCAAACCAGAACAGGCCGACATTTTCGCCGGCGGTCTCAAAGAACCCTATGGCATTGCGTTCTACCCTCCCGGAGACACTCCTCAATGGATCTACATAGGCGACACCGACGCGGTCGTCAGGTTTCCGTATCGAGACGGGGACTTGAAAGCAAGCGCGCCGCCGCAGCACATTGTTGACCTTCCCCATGGCACCGGGCACTGGACCCGCGACGTGCGGTTCACAGCCGACGGCAAGAAGATGTTCGTCGCTGTTGGATCGGCGTCGAATGTCGACGATCCTGATACCACGCCGGATGAAAAGAATCGCGCCGATATCCTGGAGTTCAATCCCGACGGCTCCGGGATGCGAGTGTACGCATATGGGATCCGTAATGCCGGCGGCGGGCTGGCAATCAATCCCACGACGGGAGAGTTGTGGTGCTCGGTCAACGAACGTGATGGCCTGGGTGATAACCTCGTACCCGATTACATCACGCATGTGGGGGAAGGTGGTTTCTACGGCTGGCCATGGTGGTACATCGGCAGCCATCAGGATCCGCGCCACGAAGGTAAGCATCCGGAGTTGAGAGATAAGGTCATAGTTCCTGATGTGCTGTTGCAGCCTCACAACGCTTCACTCGAGATGACGTTTTATCAAGGTACGCAATTCCCCGCAGAATATCAGGGAGACATTTTCGCATCCGAGCATGGTTCATGGAACCGATCGGTGCGTACCGGATATGAGGTTATTCGGGTACCTCTACACCAGACGAGCCGGGCGAGTGGCGAGTACGAAGATTTTGTGACCGGATTTGTTGTCGACAACAGGCACGTCTGGGGAAGGCCCGTCGGAATCACCGAGGCTCGGGACGGATCACTGCTGGTGTCCGATGACGGCTCGAACTCCATCTGGCGCATCCGCTACACGGGAGCTAATAGAGGTGGCCTGAACGATGATGGGCATGCTGGTGCGACCCTTGGTGCGAAGAAAGCGTCGAAGTAGAAAGCCGGTTGGAGAGTTTGCTCGGCACAATCGCGACTTTGGGATTGTGTGCGTTCCAATTCGGAGATCGTAATGAGCTGAACAAGATGCCATTCGATCAAGTGCAGGCCCTGGTTTCCAATCTGGCAAAGGCGCGGAGTTTGGCCAAGCAAGGGAACATTGATCTGCTTGTCGGACAAGTTGAGTCCGGCAAGACCGTGAGCATGCGCGGTGAAGTCACTGATGCAAATTGCTACCTGGGCACTCACACTCACGCATATGATCATGCCTTCTGCGCGAAGCTGTGCGCGGCGGCCGGGGGGCCTTTAGTTTTCATTTCCGACCAAGGCGGCCAGCTCTATCTTGTGCTCAACGAACAAAACGGCGTACCTCTGCCCGAGAATGTTCTTAATCATATAGGCGTTCCTGGAATCGTGATCAAAGGCAAAGTTATCGAGACCATCGGGATGCGCGCGCTGGCGGTTGAGGGGTTGGCAAGTTCTCCCCTTGTTTATGATTGACCTCCGACATTATGAATTTGCGACTGGCGTCTTTGATGAATATCGTTTGCCGCGCCCACAACACATAATCGGAAGCGCGGAAGGGTAAGGTCCAAGCGCATCGACCGGAACCTTTCTGCTCGGGCCCGCTGGTTTCCAGCTTGCCGGATACCCTCGATCGTCGCTATTTCGGCTGCGTGATGTCAGGGACAAAGCACGTCGAACTGCCTGTCGAAATGCGGACACCTATCCCCACAGCGAGTCAGGCGCAGGACACTTAGCCAAGTAATCTCAATCTCTGGCTTCAACCCCGCTTTGGGTTTTAAGCACTTCCACCAATTTTGTCGAAGACTCAATTTGGCACGCCAAGTGCCCTTACTCCACTCGATCGAAACCTGCTTCGATCATGAATCGGGCATTAAAAGTTATTTGTATTCCTCGGAGGAAAGGTATGAAAGTGCTCTTCTTGACCGCCGCTACCATTCTCGCCGTCTGCGCTGTCCCTATCTTAGCCACAACCAGAGTTCCGGCCGCACAGACGCCGACGGCGAGTGCGTCCGGCACTCCACTCGGGCCGGTCGACACCTACTTCGTGACTCAAACCTCGCTGGGCACTCCGTTTCAAGTTGATTCCGGCCGCCTTGCCGAAACTAAGGGTATGACGCAAGCCATTCGCGGCTATGCTGAGTTGATGGTGGGTTCCCACATCACCGTAAATAATGCCCTTTTGGGGATTCTGAAAAACAAGTCATCTGTGCCGCCGCCAACACTTCTGAAAGCCGCGTACGCAACGATGGTTTCAACTCTCCAGCACGAAACTGGCCAGACGCTTGACGCTGATTACGTTAGGGGACAAGTCAATTACCAGAGGGCCAACACCGCTCTCTATCAATATGAAATCGCGAATGGCATAGATCCTGATCTTAAGGCGTTTGCACAGGAGACCCTGCCAAAGATTCAGGACCACCTGGCACGCGCGCTAAAGCTGCAAGGTGGCGAGGAGTGAAGCTGACTGCCCAAAAAAAATCGCGATCGACAAGTAAAGGGGGATTTGTGAGCGACGGGCCGAATTCGAATTCACGCCGAAATTTTCTGCGGTCAAGCCTGGTCCTGATTTCAACTGCGACGCTGGCAGGAGAAGCTCCCGCGTTGCTTGGGAATCCGCGCGCCGAGGAACCACATCGTTTTCTGAACGAATCCGAAAGGCGATTTCTTCTGTCGGCAGTGGATCGCCTGATTCCCGCAGACGAAGGCTGGCCGGGCGCCGCGGAGGCGGGTGTCGTCAATTACATCGACCTTCAAATGGCGGGCGCTTGGGGTCGCGGCGAAACGCTGTATCGTCACGGACCATTCCGAAAGGGTGCTCCCACGCAAGGGTATCAACTCGAGTACACGCCCGCGGAACTCTTCCGCCGATCCATTCTCGCCATCAATGCGCAGTTTGCTTCGCAGGGAAAATCTTTCGACCAGTTACCTGCCGACGAAAAAGACGCATATCTTTCAAGTCTCGAAAAGGGAAACATTGACCTTAACGGCGTGCCGTCGAACATATTCTTCGACTTTCTCTTGCAACACACGGTTGAAGGATTCTTCTCCGATCCGATCTATGGCGGCAACAAGAACAAAATTGCCTGGAAGATGATCGGGTTCCCCGGCGCATATGCGGATTACCACGACCTGATCGATAAGCATGGAGTTGAATTTCATCGAGAATTCTTGAGCATCGCCGATGGCCCGGGCCACAACTCGATGACCTCCACTAGGGGAGGGAAATAGGCCCATGCCGCAAAAGCTAAAAGAGGTTGACGTGGTCGTCATCGGAGTCGGCTTCGCCGGCTCCATTCTCGCCAAAGAACTCGCGGCCTCCGGTCTCAAGGTCGTCGGCCTGGAGCGGGGGCACAGTCGCCACAGCGTTCCGGACTTCCAGGCACCTGCGATCCATGACGAACTGAAGTATTCGATTCGCAAGGGAATGATGCAAGACGTGACCCGCGAAGCGATGACCTTTCGCAACCACCACCGGGAGGTCGCTTTGCCGATGCGTCAGTGGGAGGCATTTCTTCCCGGCACGGGTCTGGGCGGATGCGGAGTTCACTGGAATGGCCAGGCTTGGCGATACCACGAGGAGGAATTCATATACAAGACCCATCTCGAGCAGCGCTACGGGAAGAAAATTCTGGACCCGGATCTTCGCATTCAAGACTGGGGCGTCACCTACCAGGAACTGGAGCCGTACTACGATCGTTTTGAATATCTCCTCGGCGTGTGTGGCAAGGCCGGAAATTTGAACGGCAGGATCGAACCGGGTGGAAACCCTCTGGAAGCGCCCCGTTCGCGCGAGTATCCCAATCCTCCGATGAAGGAACAGTACTCCGGAGCCCTGTTTCGGAAGGCGGCGTCGGAGCTGGGCTATCACCCGTTCCTCCAGCCGTCCGCCAACATGACGCGCCCATATACGAATCCCGAGGGACTGACTTTGAATCCCTGCGTCTATTGCGGGTTTTGCGAAAGGTATGGTTGCGAGCACTTCGCTAAGGCGAGTCCGCAGACGGTGATCTTGCCCGTGCTCATGAAGAATCCCAATTTCGAGCTGCGCACTGAGTCGCAAGTTCTCCGCATCAACCTGGACAGCACGGGCAAAAAGGCGACGGGCGTGAGTTACATGGACGCGCAAGGGCGAGAATTTGAGCAACCGGCGGGCCTGGTGCTTTTGACCGCGTTTGCTTTGAACGACGTTCGCATGTTGCTGCTCTCCGGCATCGGCAAACCGTACGACCCCACGACCGAAACGGGAGTGGTGGGGAGGAATTACGCCTATCAGACACAGAGTTACGTTCCGACTTTTCTCGGCGAGGACGTTCACTTGAATTCCTACATGGCGGGCGGGGCTAGCGGAACGGTAATTGACGATTTCAGCGTCGACAATTTCGATCACAGTTCCCTAGGATTTATTGGAGGATGCTACGTGCTGTGCGGCAGCACGAACGCGCGCCCGGTCGAATTTCATCCCACTCCGCCGGGGACGCCGCGCTGGGGCAGGCAATGGAAGGATGCCGTCCGGCGGCACTATAACCACACCGCGATTTTCAATTTATCCGGTACGTCCACCGCCATGCGGGGAAACTACCTTGATTTAGATCCGACTTACCGCGACGCGTGGGGGCTGCCGCTCCTGAGAATTACCTTTGATTTTCCGGACAACGATGTCCGCATGAGCAGGTTCGTCACCCACAAGGCCAGTGAAATCGCGCGACAGATGGGTGCCAAGATTGTGGTCAATTCTCCGAGAACGGGTCCATTCACGACCACCTCGTATCAGAGCACACATAACACCGGAGGTGCGGTGATAGGAGCCGACCCTTCGACAAGCGTGGTGAATCGCTACTGCCAGAGCTGGGATGTCCCGAACGTATTCGTCGTGGGAGCCTGCAACTATCCCCAAAATTCCAGCTACAACCCAACCGTCACTCTGGGCGCGCTGATCTACTGGACTGCGGACGCGTTGAAGACCCGCTACCTGAAACGACCTGGACCTCTGGTGTAACCGATGACGAAAACTCATAGCATCGTGCGAACTATGTTTGTACTTCTCGTCGCGGGACTTTTCGTCGCCAGCTACCTGCCGGCGCAAACCGTGATCTCAAATAAAGCGACCTCGAACAAATCACAGATTGCACTTCGGATTGTGGCAGAAGGAACCGCAAGCGGTGCGGTCGCCTGTGCGCGTTGTCACGGCTTTGATGGAGCTTCCGACGGAAGCGGCGCCTTTCCCAGGCTGGACGGGCAATCCGCGCAGTATCTCGCCGAACAATTGCGGCACTTTGCTTCCGGCGCTCGGCGGAATGCACTCATGGAACCTATCGCCAAAGGATTGAAGGACGATGAGATCGAAGCTGTCTCGCAATACTACGCGAGCCTTCATACTTTCGCTTTCCCCTCACGCCCCGTATCGGAACGGGTCCGTGACTTAGGGAAGCAAGTCGCAGAAGTCGGAGATTTGAGTGTGCGCGTCCAGGCATGCGAGAGCTGCCACGGGCCAAACGGCGGGGGAGAACCCATTGCTGGCGTACCGTACCTGAGCGGGCAATACAGTCACTACATCAGCGTTCAGATTCAAATGTTTCGTCAAGGCTATCGGAAGAGCCAGCAGATGTTCGTTCCCGCTCATAACATCAGCGAACAAGACATCGTCGCAGTCGCGGCCTATTTCGAACAATCGTCTCGTCCAGCGGTGAAGTGAAGCAATCAGGAGAAAACATGATGGAAGAAGAATTTCATTACACGTCAGCGAGCAACCCAGAGGGCGTGGCATCCGGTGCCGCTCGCGCTGCGGCCAACGAAGCTCTCAAAGATGGTCCCGGCGGCGCCCTGATTATTGCCGCCTGCGCGGTGGGTCTGCTCTTCGCAGGGTGGCTGTTTTTCTATTTTGTGTTGTTCATGAGCAGAGGGCACGTTGGCTAACCAATTCAATAACGAAGGCGCGGCGAGTCTGATTCCGGAAACAGTCATCGTCAAGACGGAGCGGCGTTGGTTCCTCGTCATGGCCGCCATGCTCGGCGTGATGCTGGCGGTGATCGTCCTCACCGGCATCGGCCAGATGCGTCATCCCTTGAGCGACGTAGAAACAATCGACCCGGCGACTTTGCACCTGCGGGGTGAGTTTGTCGAAAGGAATCTTGGTTCCGCTGTCGAACCCGACGGTTCAATCACGGTTCGCATCATTGCCGAGCAGTATATGTTTGTTCCGCAGTGCGTAATCGTGCCCGCCTCGACGCCCGTTCGTTTTCGGCTAACCAGCGCCGATGTTACCCATGGCTTCTTCGTCCAGAGCACGAACACCAATGCCATGGTTGTCCCCGGCTATATCACAAACGTGAGGACAAGCTTTGAGCGCCCGGGAACGTATCAAATGCCCTGTGACGAATTTTGCGGTTTCGGTCATCACGCGATGGCAGCGCGCGTTGTAGTTGTGCCGAGAGATCAATTCACGACCCTGCGGCCGGACGAAAGGATGAATTGTGGAACACAGTAAAGCACTTTCGCTCGCCCACTTGTGGACTGCGTTTCTCTGCTTTTTGCCTGCTGTTGGACTGGGCTTCTGGCAGATGCTGATGCGCAGTCCGCTGCCGGCCCCCGTCGACGACCCGAACACGTACTACGCCTCCGTGACGGCACACGGGTCCATCATGGCCTACGTTTTTCCAACGTTTTTCGCGATGGGATTCGGGTACGCCATTGCCGTCTCGGCGCTCGGAAGGCCGCTCCAGGGAGAAAAATGGGCTTGGGTAGGTTTTTTCCTGGCACTGATCGGCACTGTGATGGCCCTGGTTCCGGTTGCCGCAGGTCGAGCTTCAGTTTTGTACACCTTTTATCCGCCTCTGGTAGGAAGCTCGTGGTACTACCTGGGCGTTGCGCTAGTCATCATCGGATCTTATTTTTGGATCGGGTTGATGGTCGTCAATTTTCGTACCTGGAAACGAGAAAACCCGGGGAAACCGGTTCCGCTTGCCATGTTTGCCATCACCGCGTGCGCCATCCTGTGGGGATGGACTGCACTTGGGGCGGTCTGTGAGGTCGTCTTTCAAATCCTGCCCGTCACATTCGGATGGCGCCACACGATCGATGCCGGACTGGCCCGGACGCTGTTTTCGGTGACATTGCACGCGATCGTCTATTTCTGGCTGATTCCGGCCTACATCGCTTACTACACGTTAATGCCTCAAGCCGCCGGCGGACGCCTCTATAGCGATACGATGGGACGCATCACCTTTATTTTGTTCTTGGTTTTTTCCATTCCTGTCGGCTTACACCATCTTTTTATGGACCCCGAACATGGCGCTGGATTCAAGTTCGTCCAGTCCCTGCTTACTTTCATGGTCGCCCTCCCCACTTTGCTCACGGTGTTCACGATCACCGCCTCCTTAGAAATAGCGGGGCGTGTACGCGGAGGTAAAGGCCTATTCGGCTGGATCCGGGCGCTGCCATGGGATGAACCTATGGTTCTCGCGGTCGGTCTTTCGCTGCTTCTGCTTGGGCCCGGTGGATTCGGCGGACTGATCAACATGAGTTACGCCATGAACGCAATGATCCATAACACCTCTTGGGTCACCGCCCACTTCCACCTTATTTTTGGAGGGGCCGTGGTCATCGTCTACTTCGCGATTGCCTACGAACTCTGGCCCCGATTAACCGGGCGCCCGCTGGTCTCAAAGCGTCTTGCGAACATTCAGTTATGGCTTTGGTTCTGGGGCATTCTTGTCACGACGGTACCTTGGCACATCGCGGGTCTCATGGGCCAGCCTCGACGCTACGCGATATTCGACTATTCGGATCCAGTTGTTGCGAAGACAGCGTTCCTCGTCATTTTGTCTGTGATCGGCGGCTGCGTCGTGCTCGGCTCAGTTCTCCTGTTCTTTTACGTTCTAGTTCGATCGAGCTTCGCTCCCGTGGCCGAATCTATGCCTCCCATTCGCTACGCGTTGTCGGTGAATCCACCAGCGACGGTTCCTTCGCTCCTCAACAGCTTTGGACTCTGGAACGTGATCCTGCTCGCGCTTGTGCTGATCGCTTACGGCTATCCCATCGGCCAATTCTTTTTCCTTCACAATCAAAATGCGCCCGCGTACTCCTTGACCCGGGGGATTACCAAATGAACCAGGAGATCGGGCGTCGTCTGCACGATCCGTGGGGTTTCATCGTGGTTGCTGCTGTTTCGGCAACGGTCGTGGTTGCGTTTGGATTGGGCTTCTTACTCTTGCCGCGGTACCAAGAGACTCGCGCACCGCTTTCAACGAAGGATGTGATATACCACGCTCTCGGCTTTCATATTCATGGCAGCGGCTTCAACACCATCCAGCCTGCGGCGAAGGTACCAACCTACATTGCGTGGACGGAAACCACCATTCGGCAAGCGACCGGCGGTGACCGGAAGAGCGGAGAATTTATCGCCACGAATTGCACGGCATGCCACGGTGAAAAGGGATTAAGTACCCAACCTTGGATTCCCAGTCTGGCAGGGCTCGATCCGCTCGCGCAGTATAAGCAACTCGACGATTTTCACTCCGGGACTCGCTTGTCGGGTCCGATGTCCGCGATTGCGCAATCGCTCACGCCGCAACAGTACGCGGACGTGTCTGCGTACTTTGCATCTCTGCCCGGGTTGCCGGAAAACCATGGCGAAAGGATGCCGCGTCCCCACAGCAGTTATCGTAACCGCGATCCTGTGCAAAGGCTCATTTATGCCGGTGATCCGAAACGCGGCATCGCGGCATGTGCTTCTTGCCACGGCCCCGGCGGCTATCGGATCGGCGCGCCAGCCCTTGCGAAACAAAACGAATTGTATATCGAGCAGCAGTTGCAAGCATTTGCTCAGGGCACGCGCGCCAACGACATGGACATGCCGATGCGAACGATCGCGGGCGTGCTTACCGAATCAGAGATCCGAGCGCTCGCGCGGGCATACGCAAGCGAGGACGCCAACGGACCGTGAGAAGACAGCCCCGGAAAACGGGATTCTACGACCGGGGAAGAGAGGATACACCGATGGGAAGATTGATTGGCTGCTTGTTTGCAGCTTCCTTATTGCTCTTTTCTGGATCGACGAAGTCCGGCAACACTCCGGTCGGCGCTGAACTGGTCCCCGCTGGCACACCCTACAGTCCGGGAGTCCTGGCTGGGGACACCCTATACGTCTCAGGTCTGCAGGGAACGGACCCGAAAACCCATGTATTGCCAGCCGACTTCGACCAGGAGGCCAGAAACTCTTTGGAAAATATCGGGCGCGTTCTGAACGATGCGCACATGAACTACTCCGATGTCGTTTCCGTTCAGATCTATCTCGACGATATTTCACAGTTCCAGGAAGTCAACACCATATACAAAGAGTACTTCAAGTATCCCCTCCCCTCTCGAACGACCGTGCAGATCGCCAAATTATCTCTGGGTGCTCACATCGAGATCTCGGCTATCGCGCGCAAGTGATGTTGAGAAATTGAGAGGCAAGATGAAAAAACAAATGGAGCGTTTCGCTAAGATTTGGCTTTGCATGAGTCTCGTGGCGACCTCGGGAATAGTCTGCCGGGCGCAGGCACATGCCGGCGGTGCGAAATTCGTTGTCGATCCCAGCTGGCCAAAGCCGTTGCCTGGGAAATGGGTAATCGGACAAATCAGCGGTGTATGCGTGGACGGACAGGATCACGTCTTCATAGTTAATCGCAATGACATGACAGACAAGGAAGCGGAAGTTGCCGAGCAGGCGCCACCTTACGTTGAATTCGATCCCGATGGCAATGTAGTGAATAGCTTCGGCGACTGGAAAGTCGTTCCGAATGTCACGCACGGCTGCACCATTGACTATGAGAACAATTTTTGGACCGCGGGCAATGGCGACGGAATCATCCAGAAATACAGTCACGACGGAAAACTACTGATGCAGATCGGGGAAAGAGGCGTTGTCGATACTTCCGATGGCACTCTCACAGGTCGCGCGCTGAATTCGAGTCACACGCAGTTCTACTTGCCTTCCGATATCGCGATAGATCCCGTCAATGGCGACGTCTACGTAGCTGACGGTTACGGCAATAGCCGGATAGTCGTTTTCGATCGGGCCGGGAAGTTCCTTCGCCAGTGGGGGCACCAGGGGACAAAAGAAGAGGCCGACGCGGGTGTCGGCGGTGCATTCATGCGGGTCGTGCATTGTGTGGTCATCGGAAACGACGGTCTCGTCTACGTCTGTGACCGGCAGAGCGATCGGATCCAAGTCTTCGACAAGATGGGAGGCTTCAAAAATAATATCTGGATCAAGAGAGGAAACAGCCTTCCCGATAATTGGGGAACAACATGGTGGATCGGTTTTTCTCCCGACCGGGAGCAGAAATACATGTACGTGGATGACGGCGGCGATGAGCAGGTCAAAATTCTCGACCATGCTAGTGGAAAAGTACTCTCGAGCTTCGGGCGTCCTGGTCACCAGATCGGTGAATTTACCCATGGCCACACTCTGGCAGTCGATTCCAAAGGGAATGTCTATGTGGCCGAAACCGATTGGGGACGCAGAGTCCAAAAGTTTGAGCCAGTGAAATAATGCTCTGTCGCGCCGCACTTAGGAACGATCCGCGCCCTGTGTAGCGACATCCTGATTCTCTTTTCCACGGGTCACCCTGCGGAACAATCCAAACCGTTGGCTGGCTGAGCACGGCAGGATGACATGCACTATGATGATTGCCCAGTCTTGGGCAAGAACAATCAGAATCTAGCCATGGTGGGCGAGTCATGCCGCAACGCCACCACTTCCGCGGCGTAGAGTTCCTCCTGTTTGCCATCGCCTCAACCGTCTGGTATGCCCGGGTGGGGCCCGCGATTCTCGCGGCTATATTTTCAAGTTTAGCCTTCGACTACTTTTTCGCTGAACCTCTTCACAGTCTTTACGTCAGACGTTCTGATCTCCCGTACTACATCGTTTTCGTACTGTTTGCGTCTCTTCTCATCCGCGCGGTCCGCCATCGCGCCGAGCGAGACCTTCCGCAATCGCGCGACAAACTTGAGCAGTAAGTGGCGGGTGCGAACCCAGCAGGCCAGTTTGCTCAATCTCACGCACGACACGATTTTTGTCCGTGATATGAGCGACGTCATTACCTATTGGAATCACGGCGCTCAGGAATTGTACGGGTGGACGCCGACGGATGCGATCGGGTGGCGCATGCTTTGCTTTCACTCTCCCCATCAAAATGGAAGGCCGTGAATGACAACCGCCGCCGCTCCCAAGGCGTTCGTCACGGCTGACGATGAATTGGTGCGCGCAGCATAATTGCGGCGGCCTTTATGCGGAACGTACGGCGTAAGAGAGTTCCGCTCCTATGCCGTTTCACCAACGGGTGTAGGGGCTCAGAACTTCGGCGCCACCCGAACATCCCCGCCCCGCGCGAGTCCTCTTCCAGTGCTCGACAGAGCAATGCCGACCGACGATTCTTAACCAGAGAGAAAGCTAGAACCGCGAGGGACACAACAATTACTGCATCACCTCTACCTCATTGACCATGAAGCTTTTCCACTCGTGTTAATTCCGGCTAACTGACTTTTCAGTCAGTTGGTCTGAGTGCCGGGAAACCATTGAGAACAGAGGTCAAGACTGGAACCAGAAATGCGAGATTGCTCGCGTGGTGCTCGTATGCTATTGATTATAAAGATGGTGAGCGCGGTAGGAATCGAACCTACAACCTACTGATTAAGAGTCAGTTGCTCTGCCAATTGAGCTACGCGCCCGAACCTTTATTTTGAACGACTTGAGCGAAGTCTGCGACGAGACTTCGGTGAAACTGTCACTGATGTGTCACTTGAGCCTTTGAGTTCTAGTGTCCGCATAGCGGTGCTCACATCATCCGTGCTGACGATGTTGTAGCGTCGGAATACTTCAGCCGTTTTGTGGCCGCTGATTCGCATGATGACGCTTTCGTTTACGCCAGCCTTCCTCAAGTTGCGTACGGCGCTGCGTCTCAGGTCGTGAAGAAGCAGCCCTTTATATTTGTACCACACGTAGCCGTCTTCGTCTTTCGGCTCTATCTTCGTTCTCTTGCCAAGCCCGCAGGCGTCGCACGCCTTTTCAAATTCTACTCGAAGATTCACGTCGGAAAATACGCGCCCGCTTTTCGGCTCGACTTCTCGCAACATCGCAACTAGCACGGACGGAAGAGGAACGACTCGTGCTTCTTCCGTTTTCGTCTGCTCTTCTTCTAATCTAATCAGACGTGCATCGAGATTCACTTGCGGCCATTCAATCTGACGGGCTTCATTGACACGTACGCCGCAGTAGTACAAGAAGGTGACAAGCGGACGAAGGTGCGTCGGTAACAGCTTCACTAGTTCGTCGAACTTCTCCTGCTCAAGAAAACCCCGTCTTGGCGGTGGCTCTTTCAACAGGCGAATTTTCGGTATGAACTGTAGCTTGTTATCCTCATGCGCTATCCGAAGCATTCGTCGCAGGCAACTCAAGGAGCGATTCACCATCGCTGTGCCGACACCATCCGCCTGACGCTTCTGAGCAAAGTCGCGTGACGTGTCGGTCGTAATCTGTGTCACGGGAGGGCCTGGATTGTCTGGGCCGAAGCCGAAGAACTCATCGAGTTGCTTCAGGCCGTTGATGTAGTCTTCGCCGTCTGCGGTCGTCGTCAGTGAACGATTGCCCTTCGACTCATAGTCAGAAATCAATCCGCGACGCAGGTCTGCATAGCGAATCTTGTGAGCATCGGGCAACGGCGGAAGACCACGAGCCGTGTCACCCATGAGCCGTTGCAGGACGGCGACCGCTTTTTGCTTAACGGATTCCTCTGTCGAGACCCGGATCACTTTCCCGTTGTGGATATACTGCGCTCGCCAGAACCTGCTGCCCTTGACCCGGAACAGCCCGCCCTCGCCTTTTGCTCGTCGCTTAGCCATGAAACCCCCTGTCACTTAACAATCATATGCTCTAACTAGGGAGCACGCTACACAAAGGTGGAGTAAGAAAGTTGTTGCAATCCTGTAATCGTTGTGTTATGCTTGTGAACGTGAGTACATTCACAATCTTGTTGTTGCTTGCTATCTGTGCCGCACACCGCGTATATCGCGCCGCTGTGCGTGTCACGGCACTCAAGCCGCGTGTCGCTAGACGCGCGTTGTTGCTAGCCGCCCACACACCCTTACCGTAGGTCCGCACTGTCCCTAGATCGTAGTACCGCAACTCAAGGGGGATACGTGTGCCTAAAAAGTGATCCGAAAAGTAACGCCTTGCGACAACGGCGATTCCGCCAGCGAAAGTACGAGGCCAGCGGCGACGCATGGTTATTCACCGCTTGCCGCGAGTGCGGTGCGCCGATAATTCCGTCATACAAACGCGGATTTTGTCCAGGCGGTGCGTGCCGTAAGGCTTTCTTC
>Ga0074044_10001187_pt1 | contig 23963 bp, 25 predicted proteins | sample BogForMeECP23OM1_FD_94443 | JGI IMG/M metagenome (GOLD analysis project Ga0074044, IMG submission 94443) | Bog forest soil microbial communities from Calvert Island, British Columbia, Canada - Bog Forest MetaG ECP23OM1 | ecosystem: Environmental > Terrestrial > Soil > Wetlands ... | reverse complement strand
TTTCGTGTAAGATGTTGTGAACGATTTTTAGGGGCGTAGCTCAGTGGTAGAGCAGCGGCCTTTTAAGCCGAAGGTCGTGGGTTCGATCCCCACCGCCCCTACCAACCATCTTCCTGATTGGTCGGGACTTAACAATTTCACGAGGGGGCAAAAGGGGGCAGATAAGCCCATTAATCCGGTTCTGGTGCGTTAGTCTTCAGCGGCACGGATGACAGCCGGATTCCTGAGCCCTTCATGTTGGCCGCGAAAATATCAATGTGGGCCATCGCAAAATCGGGATCGCAAAGCTCTCGGGTTTCTCAAAAGGCTTTGTTCATGGGGGCATGTCCCTGCAGCTTCTCACGCCTGTTGCTCTCTCTGATCGTATGCCTCCAGCAGGCTCATGGCCGTGGCGATCAACAGCGGTCCCAGGATGATGCCGAGCGGCCCGAAAGCCGCCACTCCGCCGAGCACTCCGACGAAGATCATGAGGCCGTTCAGGCGCGCTTTACCGCTCATCAACAGAGGGCGCAGAATGTTGTCGATCGTTGTCACCAACCCGGCGCAGATAGCCAGCAGCACTGAGCCTCGCCACACATTCCCGGTTGCATACAGCCAGATGACTGCAGGAACCCAAACGGGCCACGTGCCCACGACCGGTAGCAGGGCCATAAAAGCCATAATGGCACCCCAAAAAACCGGCGAATGAATGCCAACTACTGCAAAAGCCAGCCCTCCGAGAAATCCCTGTACCAGGGCGATAAACAGGCTGACCCTCACGCTAGCTTGAATCAAATCGCCGGCTTCGTTGAGAATTTGCTCACGGGTATCTTCCTCAAAGGGAAGGGCGCGGCGCAGAGCTCGCAAAATGGCGTCGGAGTCACGGATGAAATAGAATAGGGCGAAGAGCGTCACGAAGAGCTCAAAAAGAATTAATGCGACGTTGCCCAGTGCCTCGCCTAGCCGCGACCCCAGGAAACTACCGATTCGCGCGGTGTTGTCGTGCAGTATCGTTGGCAGGTCGGAACCGGGTTGGCCAACACGTGTGGCTACCAAATTCCACAGATAATTGATCCTATCAAGCGATCCGGCGCCCAAAGCGTTTTGGACATTACGTGCCGCTTGCAAGCCTTCGCGCACAACGAGCACCGTCAGGAGCAAGCTCGGGATGATCAGAGTCAGCGTTACGGCGGCGGTGCCAATCGCGGCAGCGCGTGGTCTTCCAAAACGCACCCGAAGCTTCCTCGTCCACGGATAGCAAAGCACCGCCAACACACCGGCCCATCCAAGCGGCACCAGAAACGGGCGGAAGATCAGGAATAAGAACCCAATCAGCAGAAACACGACGGCATAGAACAGCATGGTCTTGAGCCATTCGGTTTGAATTGACTTTGGATTAACCGGCGCGCCCGAGATTTCTGTCGTATTCTCGCTCTTAGTTGACAAGTTGTGTGACCTGAAGGGCTTCATTGAGCATATTGGACTTTGGGAGATCTTACTATCTATGTTCCAGCGTGTTTTTAATGGTAGTGAGCGCGTCTCGAAGATTTGAGACGGAGCGGCCCACCGCCACCGATCGAACAATCGATCCCTTGGGACCCGTCAAACCCGCCTGCTCGGACCCCAGAGCCATGATTAGGTAAAAGCCGGGTTGCTTTGGGTCGCTACTACCGCGGACACAGAAGGACAGGTCCAGGGCGGTCTCGAAGTAATGACTTGAGTAGAGCTGCTTCTCAGCAATGGCATATGCTACCTGGTCGGCAGGGTTTCCCCGCATCGTCACCATCTGCACGACGCGCAAGGTTGGCTTCAATCCGAACTTTACCTGCGCCCAATAGAATGTGTCCTCGACGTTTGCGGGCTTCGCGTTGGGATAGGTGAGGAGGTATTGGTAGAAATCCGGCAGCTGCTCTGGCAAGGCCTTTCCGTAGCTGAGCATGTAGGCGAACTGCTGAGGCACGTCTATCGGGTCACGCTTGTCGTTATAGACTCCTAGCGACTCATTGCCCTCACGTTGGTACTTGACCAGACGCTGCAAAGCGCCCTTTTGTAAGAGTTGATTCGCATGTGCGTTCACGTCGGCGGCAGACCAATTGATGGATCGCTGAAGTTCTTCGATGGAGCTCGCGGGCATCTGAATCAGACAGTCCCCGGGCTTGCAGTTCTTTAACGCCTGGATGTCTTCGGTGTCGAACGCAAAACCCTTCAAGTCAGAAGACTGGGGAGGATCACTGAACACGCCGAGCGCCAGATAGTTGGGAAGCTTGCCAAGACGATCGAAATCGTGGGCAAACTGGAGGTAGCTCTCAGGGGCAGCATGGATGTAGACCGCACCGAATAAGAAGACCTCCGCCGGCATACGGGACGGCAAGGCCTTCGTGACGGGCTGCCCGCTTCGGATGGCAGCGATTTGATCCTGACTTAGTCCGATATTCTGCGCAAAGAACGTTTGCAGGTCAGAGTTCGACTGAGAGAACCCGGGCAGTGCGCTTGCGGCGGTCAACACTAGCAATACAGAAGCCGATACGAAACTTCGGGTTACGGCAATGGTTCTTGGCGAAATTCCGCCCTTCACGGCAGTGGCAATCATCATTGTCCTTCCACGTGCACCCATCCAGCCGTTCATATTCAATTACCTCATTTTTCAAACGCAGACGCGCTCGTATTTGGCCTGAGCGGTAGTTGCAGCCCATGCACTAGCTTCCGGCGCGCCCGCGAGATTCGGGATTTTAGCGCCGTCACTTGGATGCCGAGCACATAGCTGGACTCGCGAATGGACAGATTGTTTGTCGTATAGAGTCGAAGTGCCGTTTGCAATGCCGGCGGTACCTGTCGGATCTGTGTTTCGACGAGCGTATTTGTCTCGATCGCCGCACAGATCTTTTCGGGATCAGGCCGGGCATCGACGATTCCATTGGTCAACTTTTCTGGTTGGCTCTCTAGAATATCGTCTAAGGAAGCCTCGGGATGACTACTTTTCTTGCGGCGAATCATGAAAGCTGCGTTTATGACGATGCGGGTAAGCCAAGTGGAAAACGACGACCGTCCCTGAAAGGACCGCAGGCTAGTGTATGCCTTGCACAAGCCGTCTTGCAATGCATCCTCTGCGTCTTCTTTGTTGCGTAGCACAGAGAATACAGTCCGATAGAGCCTGTCTGTGTGGTGGGCGAAGAGATGCTCTTGGGCATCTGCGTTTCCAGCGATGGCTTGCTGAATGACGGCCCACTCTTTGCCCATGCCGAGCGGAGTGGCAGTTCCGTGAGGATTCGCCCGCCTTGAGGCGCGCGAGTCGATCCTCCCTGGCCTTGCCCTTCGTGCAATGGCACGAAGATGAGGAGCACCAGCCGCGGGCCGAACATTAGATGAACTCGCTTGCAACATTGCCATACCCCTATTCCCAAAATGTCTCTTTCTCAAACTGAGCTGTCGGCTACTTGTAGCCGGCGGCTCTTGGCCCTTGCGCTCACAGCTTGTGCAAATCAAGGGCCAGCGCGACCCATGCCCAACCGAAAAAGATCAAATCAATTCCGACGAAAAGACCGATGGCATAAAGTCCTGAGACCGGCCATTGCGCCAGGAGCAGAAAGCCTAGAATCGAGGTGACGGCTCCATTCACGGCCTGCCAACCCCAGCCCGGCAGGTGGGTCACGATCGCGGCAACCAATTGATATAGGCCGCTGAACAGAAAGAACATCGACATCAGAAACGTCACGGCCTCGGCGCTGATCACCGGCCTCACGAGCAGCAGCAGGCCGGTAACGGCGAATAGGATGGCAACCAGCAGGTGTAGAAAAAAACCTGCCCACTTCCCGACCATAAACGCATCGGCAAACTCGATGATCCCGGCAAACAACAGCAGCCATCCGAAGAACACCATCGAAACCACAGTCGAGGTGACAGACCGGACGATGGCGGCAATGCCCAGCAACAACAACACGACGCCAAATGCGAGGAACCATCCCCAGTTGTGAATCATTTCCGGTGTTACTCGAACGATCAGCACATCAATCGGACCTAGCATTTTTCATCTCTCCTTTCGTGAATGCCGGGCTGCCGCCCAGGGCCGTCCAAATTCAGAGACTCGAACCGCTGACTGAAACTTCCTGCGCGTCCGGCAACGGATGTTTTCCATTGTTGTCGGCATCCGTTGCCTTCCGTGTCTTGCCGACTCTCATCAGGCAATCGCCTTGAGCGTCTTGCGCGCGGTCACCGAATACATCAGCCGGGTGAAACCGCTCACAAGGAGGTTGATACCGAGAAGAGTGCCGATCGCCCACGAAGAACTCGAAGGCCAAGGGCGCCAGATCAGGTATGCCAAAACCAGAGTGAGAAGGGCGTCAAAGAGAATCCATCCGGAGCCCGAAAGGCCGCGGAATTGAAAAAACACGACGGTCTGCAGCACACCTTCCGCGAAGAAGATTGCCGCAACCACCAGCGTGAGAGACTCCAAAGCGAGTCCCGGATGAAACGCCAGATAGCCGCCGCCCGCGACGTAGGCAACTCCGATCAGTGTTCGCCAGAGGAATGCTCCTGCGCCCGGGGCGGCAAAGGCATAGGCCACATATGCAAAACCACTGAAGACGATGATCCAACCGACAAAAACGGAGACGGCGATTCCCGTCGCGAAGGGCATCAACACCGCAACAAGTCCCAGCATGATCATGGCGATGGCCCATCCGATGGACATCCCCGTAGCTTCCTTAAGTACGTCGGTAGTACTTTGTGCGCTCATGTTTGCTTCTCCTTTTCTGATGTTCCGTGGAATGGGAGCCACAAAGCCCTCACATTCCTCGGGGAGTTCAACTAGAAAGTTCCGTGTTACAGGAACACGGTCTCAGCGGCCTGTTCCTCCTCGAGCCGTTCCACCGTCGTCCGGTCGTAGTCTTTTTCCACAGCGGCTAGACGTTGTTCATGCTTGGCCTTGATGTCTCCTCGTGCCTGAGCCGCTTTGGCTCTCAGCGTCTCCAACTTGGCTTTGGCTTGGCTGCGGATTGCTTCGCGCTTCGTCTTGGCATGATCGAGCTGCTTTTTGAGCCTTGCGTGGAGCGCATCGATATGGGCTTCCAGCTTGGTTTTACGCTCAGAACGTGCCTTGGCGTGTTCGGCTTTCAGCTGCGCGATTTCCACCTTCGTCGTTGCGATGTCTTGTTTGTTTTCCGCCTGCTTAAGTTTCCGAAGGCTGCGCCGCAGAACGTTTCCGCCAAGGGTTTCCATGCGCTCGTCAACGGGTGTTGTCTCTTCCTCTTCAATCTCGGCCACCAAAGCCGCCTTACCGGGCACGAGCTCGTTTGCCACGTCCGTCAAGAAGTCGGTTCCGACACGAACATTTTCCAGATCGGAAAGCCCTCCCATAAGGGTGCCGCCCACGGCGCCCACCGTCGCCCCAACCGGGCCAGCCAACAAGCCGATGAGACCGCCGACCGCGGCGCCTGCAAGAGTCCCCAGGGGACCGAATTCGCCAGCCTTTCTTGCCGTTGCCTTGCCGTTATGGCTCTTTGTGACGACGGCCGCGTCATACACCGCAATAAAGCCTTCTCGGTCGAGTTCGCGGAGCGCGCGTGATCCTTCCCGGGCTTTGTCCTCGTTTTCAAAAACAACCACCAGCATTCTGTCCATGACTGGTTCCTTTCCTTCGGGCTCCTATCACGATCAACGGTTGGCATCCGACTTCGCGTAGCGGGCAATAGCCTGCGGGAAAGCGGGGAGGCCGGCTTCCGTATCGACGTCAGCGCGCTGATCGTCGCTTAGCAGTTCCCGTGCGCTCTTGCTGTAAACGGCTCGGTTCAGATCGTCTTCGGGCTGAACAACGATGCCTTTCAAGCTGATCCCAGCGAACAGCCCGCGGCTGCGCGAGTAGGACAGAACTTGTGCCCGCATCAGCGCGTCCGTCCCGGCCCCTGCTTCGCGCCCGACGGGTCCGCCGGCGACACCCGCGTCCGCCCCAAGCTCCAACTTGTCCTTCATCAATCCGCTCATGGCTTCGTCGTTCATGAATACAAGAACGAAATCGGTCGCCGATACGCCGATCTGCCATCCCACGCTACCGCCCCCTGCACGAAAGAACACGGGATCGCTCCAGCCAGTGCTTGTGCGGCGGCTCACGACGCCCCGCCCGCCTTCGCCGCCAATAACAAATGACGCCTTGATGACCTGTGGGAAGACAGCGATTGCCTTCGCACGTGCTAATAGATCCCTTGGAATGGATTTGTCGGGGATCTGCATGATCGCGTCGAACACTTTCCCAGCTTTGGCGGATTGCGCAGCCGCTTCCTTGACTTTCGCCTCACGGCCGTCGTCTGAACTCGCCGACGGCGTTACTAAAGTGAATGCTGCAATCGCAAGTATCGCTGCAGCAAGTGCGAGGACTCTTTTCTGATTCTTAGGATTCACGACAACCCTCCCGGCCCTCTCCATGTACGAAACGAAGAAGGTAGATTCTTCGATTCGACGGCTAATATTACGCGCACCTTTGTTCCTCAGTTCGAATTCACCTTAAATTTGATCCCCTTTACTGACTTCTCGAGATCTGTGATCCGTGCCTCGACATCGGCTCTCACCTGCTCGAACCGATCTCCGCCCGACTTCTTCAGACCCTTCAGCTTTTTCGCGATCGTTTGTTTCCTGGTCAGAAGCTTTGCGATTGCTTTGAGCTCGACGTTCGCCTTCGCCCTCTGAGCGCGCGCTTTCAGCGTTTTCAGCTTCGCCTCGGTGGTATTGATCTGGGATTTGAGCTTGTCGTGGATCGCCTGCTTCGCTAATTTCACATCGGTGCTCATGCTGTTCTCCTCGCCTGTCATGTTGGGTTGACTGCAATTGTTCTGAAACCACACACTGTCGTATAGCAATGCGAAGGCCACAGCTAAACTATTGAAAATGTTTTAGTTGATGGGCCGCAAGACTACGATTCCTTCGCGAATTCGCGAACTTCGCAAAAATGGGACCTGCGACAATCAGAGGAAACGGGGCTAATTAACCAGGCGAGTTCGGAGCGGCGTTAGCGGTCCGTTGGTATCGGCCGCAAAAGCTCATCTCAGGCGCGATTCACAAGGACTACCACACTTCGCGCCTCTACCCGATGCGTGTTCCCGGGCAATGCTGGCTCGGAACCGGGTTCGGAGATGTCGTGAGGCGAAGGCTGAGCGGTGTTCACGGCAAGGCACCAATGTCCGCCCGGCACAACGGGCAGCTCAAAAATGAGGCCCTCCCAGAACATGTTCAACATTACGTGCAAGTCGGGGTCTCCGTTGAAACCCGCCAGCGTCATCGCCAAGGCGCGCGCGCTCGTATCGTCCCATCCAGGATGGTTGAGTTTCGTGCCGTGCCACGATACGTCCTTTAAGCCGCGCTCGTTCACCGAGCCGTCGAAAAACTCGGCGCGCCGGAGTGCCGGGTGCATCTTCCGGAAACGAATCATGTTCCTCCAAAAGCGGAGCAGCTGTGCGTTCTTGTTTACAAGAGTCCAGTCGAACCAGCTGATCTCGTTATCCTGGCAATAGGCATTGTTGTTGCCTTTCTGTGTGCGTCGTATCTCATCTCCAGCTGCAAACATTGGAACACCACGCGAGAGCAGCAGGATCGCTGCAAAGTTGCGAATCTGACGGTTGCGGAGCAACTCGATGTTGGGATTGTCGGAATCACCTTCGGCGCCACAATTCCAGCTGAGGTTATCGTTCGTGCCGTCAGAGTTCCCTTCGCCGTTCGCTTCGTTGTGTTTCTGATTGAAGGAGACCAAGTCGTTGAGAGTAAAGCCGTCGTGACAGGTCACGAAATTAACGCTACTGAGCGGCGACCCACCCCGCCGCTGATAAATATCTGCGCTTCCTCCCAAGCGCGATGCGATTGCACCGACTAGTCCGGGATCGCTTTTCACGAAGCGCCGGACGTCGTCACGATAGCGGCCGTTCCATTCAGACCAGCGGTCGCCGGGGAAATGCCCGATCTGATATAGGCCGGCGGCATCCCATGCTTCCGCAATCAGCTTTGTATCTGCTAGGTTTTCGTCCAACTCAATCAGCCAAACGAGCGGCGGATTATCGGCGGGCATCCCGTCTTCACCACGCGAAAGGATGGACCCCTCATCGAAGCGGAAGCCATCCACATGGGCTTCCCGAACCCAATACTCTAGGCACTCGACAATCAGCTTTTGGGCAATGGGGCGGCTGCAATTGAAGGTATTCCCGCAGCCAGAAAAATCCATGTAGTATTGCAGCGCCCAAGGGACCAGCAAATAATAAGAGCGATTATCGATGCCTCTGAAGGAATACGTCGGTCCCTGGTGATTGCCTTCGTCGGTGTGGTTGAAGACCACATCGAGAATCACTTCAATGCCCGCCTTGTGCATGGCCTTGACCAAATCGCGAAACTCGCGCAAGTGTCCGCCGGATTCGGGATCGACGCAATATGAGGACTGGGGAGCAAAGAAACCGATGGTGCTGTATCCCCAATAATTGCGCACAGGCTTCCCATCGACGACTCGCAGGACCCCGGTCTCGTCGAAATCAAAGATAGGAAGCAATTCCACGGCCGTAATGCCGAGATCTTTGAGGAAAGGAATCCTTTCGATAAGGCCGGCGAAAGTCCCGGCGTGCCGGACGCCCGATGTCGGAGACTGCGTGAAGCCGCGGACATGCGCCTCATAGATTATGCAGTCCTCCATCGGGCGATTGAGGGGTTTGTCACCTTCCCAATCATAGCCGGAGGCGTCAATGACAACGGAGCGCGAGGACGTCCTCACGTTATCCTCCGGCGTGCAGCAACTGGCGCGATCCCAAAGAAAATGAGAATTGCCGTGGGCGTAAGGGTCGATCAGGACCTTGTTTCTGTTGAATCGCTGCCCGGCGAAATCGAAGGGTCCATCGACACGATATGCGTAATGCACGCCCGGCTTAAGACCGCGCACGAAGGCGTGCCAAAAATGGAAGGTTTTGTTTACATAAGGATCGAACCGAATCGTTTGGAATGGATCGAGCGCGTCGCAAGCTGAGAATAGGAGTAACTCGACTCCTGTAGCGTTCGCAGAAAAGAGTGAGAAGTTCACTCCGGAAGGCGAGGGCGTGGCCCCCAACGGATGGGGAGATCCGCCGTCAACCGGGAATGGAACGTGGCTCGTAGCTTCGCTAGAAAGCGGACCAACCATCGTGTTTTCTCCGTTTGGACAGGCATCGTCCCAGAAATCTCACGCCCAGCGCAATGCTAATCCTGATTTGGAGGACGTTAGCTATCTCTTCTGCAGCTTCTTTAGCGCTTCCCGTAGGGGCTTGTTCTGTGGGTCGAGCGCCAGGCCGGCTTTGAACTGTTCGGCCGCCAGGTCTGGCTTCCCCTCGTTTTCGTATAGCTTTCCAAGCCACTTGTAGGCAGAGGAGTGCGCGGGGAGTTCGGAATTGTCGGCCACAGTATCGATGTAGATGCGAAGATCCTTCTCAGCAACCGCCGGATCTTTCTGTTGTAAAACCAGCGCGACACCGCGGTAATAACTGAGCCGGCGGTCTGAAGCGTCAACTTTCGAGGCGGCTTCGACGGCCTGTTCCATATGCTCTGCGTTGCCTCGATCGCGATAGTATTCCGCAGCTTCAAGATAAGCGTCGATGCGGTTTGGCGAGGAGTCGAGGATTTTCTGGTACTCTTCGCCGGCTTGGTCGAACTTTTTCCGCACGGCGTATAGATCCGCCAGGGCCAGCGCCCCTTCTAGGGAGTCCACGGCTGACAGAGCGCGAATTTGATCTAGGGCGTGCTTCTCGCCACCTCCGAGGTCGCCAGGAGGAGCGCTCGCCAAGAACTCCACTAGGTCCCGCTGGGCATTGACATTGGTAGCATCTAGCTGGACTGCAGTTTCGAATTCGTGGTGGGTCCGGCGCGCCATGGAAACGGCCAGACCCATGTTGGAGTGGCTGCTCTCGTCGGCTTTGCGGCCACACGCCTTGCCAAGCCAATCGTGGTACTCGGAGCGCCCGGGATCTAACGCAACGGCGCTCTCGAAGCTTGAAATCGAGCGTGAGAAATCCCGAAGCTCAAAGAAACAGCGGCCGAGCCAAAAATAAAGTCCTGCGTCCTTCGGATTTCGTTCGACTTCAGCTTGCAGCGCCTCCGCAGCCTGGCGATACTGCCCTGTATTGTAAAGTGTCTGTATATCCGGAGGAAGCGCGTCAATCCCAGCGCGCAAGGCATTCGCCGCCCGTGCGGCCAGAATGACAGCCAAGAATGCGCTTAATAAGACAAGCAGGATATTCCAACCGATTTTCTTCTTTCTCAATGCTGCTCCCAGGAATTCCAAGCAAGGGCGAAACGTAACGAAAGTTTGCAAGCTACTGTGACTGATTGCGCTCAGACGCAGCCGCCCGGGAGTGCCCATCCCACCGCAGGAGGTTTTCTGCTTCCTTGGCGGTAGGTCTGTTCATTCCGCGGGCGGCCGCTCATCCGAAACACGTGTCCTCGTGAGCCATGAACCCTGGGGCTTGCTTCTCCCGATTCCTGTTTGACCCGAAGTTTCGCTTACTTCGTGGCCACCTGGCTCTTGACCTTCGCGCCGAATTGGTCCAACGAGGCTTTGAATTTGGCCATGTCGGCCTCGATCTCAGCCTTGATTTGCGCCGCCTTTGCTTCGCCGGACGTCTTCAAATCTTGACGCTTCTTGTCGATCTCCTGCCTCTTAGCCTTGAGACTGTTGATCGCATCGATCTCCGCCTGCGCCAACTTTCCTTTGGCTTGAGCTTCGATCCCGTCAATCTTTGACTTGGCTTCCTGCAATTGCGCGCTGACCTTCTCTTCAAATGCTTTGATTTCCGCACTCTGTTCACTCACAGTGTTACTCCTTTCCGTTTTCGTTCCTGGATTCGGACCTCAATACTTGGTACAAACGGAGAAAATGCACTCACCGCGCACTTGCGCTGAGGACTTTCTCCACTTTCGCCTGCTGGTCTTTGCTCAACGTCGTGTGGAGGATCGTGCCGCCGTAGCCGCGGAACTGATCGGCCATAACGTCGGGATTGCCCACGCGAAGGATCGCAAAGATCGCGGAGTCACCTGGTTGGACCAAGGCTCCGACCTGTTGGACGAAATCGTCGGGGATGCCAAACGAGTCTTTCCACGACGATGCGTCGACGGCACCGAGCCCCGCACCTATGGCGGTCCCGCTGATCGCCCCCGTGGCAACAGCCGCACCAGCCGCAGCCGCGCTAGCCCCTGCAGTGAAGGGAATCGCGAGAATAGACCCGATCATCAAGCCCCACAAGGCGCCCCAACCCGCACCTTCACCGGTGGTCATCTGATAGCTTTGATCGACTCGCAGTTTGCCGCCGTAATCACGATAGACTGCGACGGCGTCATGCAAATCAACCACCCAATCATAGTCCAGCCGCAGCAACTCGTTGAGTACCTCTGATGCGCGGTACATATCCTTCTTAAAACCAACCACAATCAGTTCTGGCATGATTGTTCTCCTTTCAGTGTTGTTCCAGTTCATGCGATCGTGAATTTTCGCCACGCAAGCGACTTTCATCCACGATCCTTCCCGGTTAGTTGTGCAATACGAAGGCCAATCCTAAGTTCATGAAAACACGTCGACATGCGAAAGATGATCTCGCGATCTTTTCGCGAATTCGCGAAACTCGCAAAAAGAAAGGCGGTAGTCTTGGCTGCCATGGTCTTAGTTGGTGCAAAACCCGTGGTCGGAGGCGGAAAGAAATCCAAACCATGTTTATTTTTGCGAAGGTTCAAAAAGTGCGCTCACTCGGTGTCCGATTTCTGTCAGACATGCCGTTATTAGTTTCGGAGGTGGAATACTCGCTTCTTGACGTCAGGCCAAAATTACTCGAATGCATTAGCTGCCATGCGTCCAGCGAAGCCTTCCGACGTTCGGAGGAGCGCGTCCCGCGCATCGGCTTTGCTATGAACGCGCCGGGTGTCTGAGAGGAAGTTATTCCCGACAATCGCCATGTAGCGCCCGTAGGCGGGCCCCCCCGTGCTGTGGCCGCCTTGGGCAGCAATCATAAGCCAAAGTACATTCCTGACTCGAACCTTAATGGCCCGGTCCGGCGCGCGAAAATAGCGCAGATCTTCGCGGAGGATTACGCCGGCACCTACTTCAATAGCATTCCCCGTGATGGTACCTGCACCACAGGCCTCAATGATGAGGGGGAACTGGGATCATTGGACTCGTGCGCCCGGCCCGAAGCGCTGATTGACTGGCCCCAGTTATAGGGCCAGATGGGATGGATTGGGCCGATGCACAGGGATTCGTCGCGAAGAAAACGGCAATTAGAATTGTTATCTTCCGCAAAAGCACGGGAGCGTAAGATTTGTTTGCAACTCATCCGGACAGCGTTCTCTCTCGTTGAAAAGGATTTCAAAGCAGTTCTTCTGTTTCATCCGACGCGCCTTGGATCAAGAGCCCCGGAGTGTGTGTACTATTTGCTTTCTACGGTTACTACGTCACCGTCCATAACCCTCATGGTAAACGGAACGACCCTGACGCCGTTGTTTTTCACAGTCCGCGAAATCAAGTGATACTTGGAAGTAGCAACATCACGTGCAATTGTATCCTCGCTTATTTGCACATTCGATTCCACTTTGTCAGGACCCACGAGTGTTATGGTCAGCACGTCAGCACCGTGACTGCGGTGCCGCGACTTGGATCATTGGCCGATCCGATAGGGCGGTCGAGGTGTTTCCACTCGGGAAACATTCCAGCCACACGATTCGCAACACAGCAACTGCTGGCACCGAGATCTCCTTTCGCGCACTGCCCTTTATCGGTGGCAGCACGGTTGAATTGATTCTCAATGCAAGAAAACCTCAGGAGCATTCTTCGGAACTGAAATCGGGGTCGCCGATCTTGGATCAGAATTGAACTTTCCAAAAACCCTTGGATTCTCGCGGAAATGCTTCTCCAGCGCTTTGACGCGATTCTCATTGCCAGGATGGTCCGACAACAGTTGTGGTACCTGAGCCGTGTCGGCATTCTGGAAATCCTGGAAGAGCCACACCAAGCCCCGCGGGTTGTATCCGGCGGCAGCGCAAATGTCTGAACCTGTGAGGTCGGCTCGGGATTCCGCATCTCGGGAGTAGTGGAGGGAATGCAGTTTTCCGGCTAGGAGGATCGCCAACATTTGGGCGCGAGTGGGACCCAGAAGGACGGTAATCCCGATTGTGCGCTCCACGATTTTCTCCTGCTCCTCCATCAACCTCACGGAGTCGCGGTGAATCGTGTGGGACACCTCGTGACACAGCGTTCCGGAGAGCTCTTCAGTGTTCTTTACAAAATATAGAAGCGAATCGACAACATACACATTACCGCCCGGCGTCGCGAACGCATTCGGTTGAGTTTCATGAACCAGATAGAACTTGAACGGGTGGTTGTATTGCGGCTGCGCCGCTCGAGTGATAGCGTCCGCTATCGGTCTCAACGTGTCATAAAGGGGAGAAGATTCGATGATTTCCCCTTTGGCCTTTAGGTCGTCTAAGACCTGCTGGCCCATCTGTACTTCCTCGTCCTGATTGCCCCCTTGGGCCGTATTATTACCTTGTGCGGCTAATGGGTTTCTTAGGCTCCCAATCCCCGTGAGACACAAGCCGAGAGGAATGGAATAGAAAAGCACATTTCGAAGTAGTTTGAATGCATTCATCGTCCCTCTCCCCGAACAGCATTGGCGTCCGTTTTACACTGCCAATCACGCACCCACTCGGTTCAGCGCACATGGCGCGTGTTTGCAGAGGCACGGGCGGTCGACTCGATCCACGTCATCAGTGTCCGAACAGAAGTCACTGCAGTACTCCTGCGTCGTTGGAATCTGACATTGGCACCGCTCGTAAGCGCATTTGTGGCGAGTATCGACATCCAAGTTGTGCTCCATGGGTCACCTCATTTTTTGGAGCCATCCGATCGACTAAGACTCTCGGCCCTACTTGGGTGCTTCACTCAAGAATTGCTTCAAGGTCGTTTGCACGCCTGCGATTCGTTCCTTCAATGCTTGCGCGTCATCCTGAGATTTCTGAATCATTCCATGGGCTTTGCCGACGTTTTCGGTTGATAAATCGGTCTCCATGAACGCCCTGAGATCGTGAAGGTTGCTCATAAAGGGCTGTAGCTGGCTTCCGATGTCGCCCAGACTGGCGGCGAGTTCGTCATGGTCTTTCATGACTTTGGACCGCCGTTCCGTGCTGGCTTGTTTGAGCTCTGGATTTGACATCTGGGCGATCGATGTGTCCCAGGCTGCAAAGTATTCCGCACCAGTCGATTTCATTTCATCGATGTCAGTCGATGCGTGTTTCTGCGCCTCTTCGAGGTTGGCTACTTCTTTGGAGAAAGACTCGTAGCGATTCTTCAAGTCCTTTCCCTCGGCTTGGCTCACCGATGAGAGGGCCTGCTCGGTTTTGTCCAGCTGCGCAACGTATTTGTCGACATCCTTGGACGTCCTCGACGTTCTCTTTGCTAGCTCCGCCGATCGTTTGAACGTATCCCCGGCCGCACCGACTTGTGAGGGAGCCATGGTCACAACCAAACTGCAACAAAGCATCATCAGTAGCCATCGAATTGGTTTGTACGTAATCATGGCTATTCTCCTCTCCGGGAATATTCCTGAGTGTCAATTGCTACCGGTAACGCCGCACCGCCGACCGTAGGGCACTCTCCTTCACGTAAGCGGGGATCCAGTCAGAGAAACCGACGCGCGAGACCTGGTGCAGACATAGAATCCCCATCTACCAATGCTGGATTTGAGTAAGGCCATCTAGGTCGATGGCCTCACCTGAAGGACGCAATCATTCGTGCATCGCGTGCTAGTTGTGTATCGCTGCTGCCTTGGCCTTCAAAGCGGCTGCCTTAGTCTTAAGAACTTCAGCTTTGGCCTTTGCCTGCTGTTCCGCTGCCTTGCGTCGCTCCTTAGCCTTCTCCAGATGAGCTTGTATCTTGGAGTCGAGCCGGTTGATCTTCTCGTGGAGCTTTGCTTTTCGGTCGGCGTGAGCCTTAGCGTGCTCTGCCTTCATTTGCGCGAGATCGGCTTTCATGGCCGCGACGTCTCCTTCGTGAATCGTGTGCTCCACCTCCGACAACGCCCGCCGGAATACGGTCCCGCCGATCGCTTCCATGCGGGTGTCGACTGGGGTGGTCCATTCTTCTTGAATCTCCGCGACTACTGCGAACTTGTTGGGTAGCAGGTCATTTTTCACGTCATCAATGAAGTCGTCGCCGATCCTCGCGTTGTGCAGGTCCGCCGTTACGCCGGCTAGCAAACCTACGGCAGTGCCGATCGCAAATCCGGTTGGCCCGCCGAGAAGACCGATGAGGCTTCCAAGTGGCGTGCCGACGAGAGTCCCAAGGGGCACTTCCTCATCACTCGTCCTTACGGTTGTGGTGCCATCTCCATTCTTCGCAATGACGGCGGAGGCGTAGACGGAGATGCTGCCCTCGTTTTCCATTGTAAGAAGCGCCCTCTTTCCTTCGTATGCTTTGGCTTCCGTGTTAAAGACAACTACCAACATTCTGTCCATGATGGTTTTGCTCCTTTTTTGATTTCGTCCTTCGGCTTAATCAATGCAATCCAAGCGCCACACGTAAACCTTTCAAAGCGCTTGTACTTGCGCATCACAGAGTCGCGATCTCTCCGCGAATTCGCGAAGTTCGTGAAAAATACCTATTGATTTCTCAGGAGAGCGACTTCAGTCGAAGGGACTGAGCAAATCGCGGGTTTCTTCAGCTACGCGGCATGGGTATCGGGAATGAAAAGTCCATGCTTGCCCGAGCCGAGCTTCGCTTCGATCTTATCTCCGCCGGCACGTGCGGGAAGTCACCTTCAGGCTTCCAGATCGTCAGCGCCGGAAGAATTGATGATCCACATCAGTAGCGTGAGGGCCAAGCTTAGAACAATGCAGGTGGTGATCGGGAAATAGAAGCCGCCGTGACGCCTTTGGTAGGCGATGTCGCCCGGCAATCGCCCCGAAAGGGCAGCGTCACATCGAAAAGCAGTAGCGCGCCGACTACTGCAACTGCGATGCCGATGACCAGAAATATTTTCCCGAAGTCGTTGAGCGGGTTAGCGATGTTCATCGCGGCCCTCATCTAAGAGTGTCGAGGCACGCAGCGAGGCGTTCGCGCAAGGGAAGCACGCTCATTTATCATTCAATTCCTCGTACCAGTCGACAGCGACTTCGAGGCACATTCCGAGTTCCCGCCTAACATTGGCTTGATCCATCTCCCCGAGCGTTGCCGAAGCCAGGAAATAACCAATGACGCGCGTAATTAGTCTTGGACAACATCGCCGGCCTGCGCCACCCTGGCTCTTAGAGCGGCCACCTTGGTTTCAAGGATCTCAACCTTGGCTCTTGCCCGTTGCTTCGCAGCCTGGCGTCGCTCTTGGGCTTTCTCCAGCCGAGCTTGTATTTTGGAGTCGAGTTGATTGATCTTTTCCTGAAGCTTTGCTTTCCGGTCGGCGCGAGCCTTTTCGTGCTCTGCCTTCATTTGCGCGATGTCGGCTTTCATGGCCGCGATTTCCTCCTCGTCGACCGTGTCCGCCACGTCTGACAATGCCCGCCGGAATACAGTCCCGCCGATCGCTTCCATGCAAGTGTCGAGCGGAGTCGTCCAGCCTTCTCTAATCTCCGCGACAATTGCGAACCTGTCAGGCCGGAGTTCCTTGGATACATCATCAATAAAATTGACAGCAATCCTGGCGTTGTTGAGTTCCGCTGCGCTACCGCCAGTTAATCCCACAACTGCGCCAATGGCGACGCCGGCCGGACCTGCCAGAAGACCGATAATACTTCCTAGAAAGATTCCGACGAGAGGCCCGACTGGCCCCGGTTCATCTGTTTGCCTCACCGTTACGGTGCCATCGGCATTCTTGGCAACTACCGCAGAGGCGTAGAGTCCAACGCTGCCCTCGTTTTCCAATCGAAGAAGAGCCTTCCTGCCTTCGTATGCCTTGCTCTCACTGTCGAAGACAACTACCAGCATTCTGTCCATAATGACTTCGCCCCTCTCCATTTGGGCCTCCTTTTCTGAGTTCTTCAGTCTCATACGCGCAATGTAAGCGCCAACTAGTAAGCCTTTCAGAATGTTTCAGGGAGAATCTTATAAACTCCCGATCTTTTCGCGAATTCTCGGAATTCATGACAAACCGCCTCGACTTCTTGAAGAGAGCGACTTCATGCCGAGGCCTTGAAGCTATACTTGTTGATATGCATCGAGCGGATCTTCGACTCCAGAGTCGATGGCGGAATTCCGAGCTTGGTTGCCGCACCCGACGGTCCCGAAACCCGGCCCCGCGTTTCAGCCAAAGCGGCGCCAATTATTTCTCGATCCTGCAGCGCAGACCTCCTGAAAGCCGGTTGTGTTACTGGTTCGGTGTGAAAGTATTCGCGCGAGAGCCAACTCTTCTTGACCGAGAGTTTCCCCTTGTCATGAACAATTACAGATCGTTCGATAACATTCTGCAGCTCACGGATGTTTCCGGGCCACGGATATCGAGTCAGCGCCTCCATCGTCTCGAAAGAAATCGCGTCAACTGTCTTGTTCATGCGCTGGCCAAATTGTTGGACGAAGTGCCGCACCAGCAGCGGAATGTCTTCCGGGCGTTCGCGCAATGCGGGAATCGAAATCGGAAACACGTTCAGTCGGTAGTAAAGGTCGCTGCGAAACTGCTTTTTCAGGATCATCTCTTCCAAGTCGCGATGGGTCGCGGCCACCACTCGAACATCTACTTTCTTCGTCCGCGGGCTGCCCAAGCGCTCGAATTCCCGCTCCTGCAAAACGCGCAGGAGTTTCGGTTGCAACTCCAGGGGGATGTCGCCAATCTCATCGAGAAACAGCGAACCTTGGTCCGCTAGCTCAAGCCGGCCAGTCCTCTGAGTGACCGCGCCAGTGAAGGCGCCGCGCTCGTGGCCAAACAATTCGCTTTCGAGCAGGCCACTGGGAATGGCAGCGCAATTGACTTTCACAAGTGCCCTGTTCTTCCGGCGGCTGCGATCGTGAATCGCGCGCGCGATGAGTTCCTTTCCCGTACCGGTCTCTCCCAATAGGAGGACGGTGGAATCGCTTGGGGCAACCATGTCGACGAGATCCAGCACCTCTCTGAGTGCTGGACTTTGCCCCACGATTCCCGGAGGGCTTGTCTCAGGACGGATTTGTTCCGCTATACGGAGTTCCATTTGCACGCCATTCGTAGGATCCATAAAACGCAAGGCTCCGTCGCGTATGTCGGGACCCGAAACATCAGTCAAGTTCATGGCGACCTCCCTAAGAAATAAATTCTCAATCCGCGAGAAATGCTTAACGCTATGGGTCACTTTGAGAGTCTTCCGGCCAAAGTTGTAACGGGCAAAGAGTTTTCGCTCGGTGATGCAGCACACTCTGCTCGGTGATGCAGCTCACTCTGCATTTCTTTCCCTCATAACCCACTCCCGAATGTATGCTGGGCAATTCGTGAGCTCAATGCTGTCCGCTTCGCAGCGCGCGAGAAACTTGACGGCGTCGCGATCCACGAGCGTTACGTTTTCTAAATCCAAAATGATGGGGCGACCTTGCTCTTCTGATTCAAGGAGTGTTCTCAACTCGGCTACATTTTCGGCGGCAATCCGACCGCTCAGCCCAAACACCACTTCCCCGTTCGCTGCTCTGTTAATCTTCAGCATCTGCCCTCTCTGATCGAGTCTCTTCATATAGCAAAGCAATCCGGGCTCCAACGGTACCTTATTGAAATTTAACGAAATAAGTGATAATTGAGTGGCGAGTGTTCGCCATTTGGCGAAATCCTGTACAACATACTTTCTGGGCTTCTCAGAGTTTGGGTGGAGCAGCTAATTGCTCTTTGACGAAGGTGCGGCTTTGAAGCGGTCCTTGTTGATCTTCAGGGATCTGATCTTCGATTCCAGTGTAGATCGTGGCATACCCAATCTGGCAGCCGCGCCAGACGGTCCGAATACCCGTCCTCCGCATTCGTGCAAGGCAGCCTCAATCATTTCTTTTTCCTGAGCGGCCAGCTTTTCGGAGAGGTCGAGCGGGCTTTTTGGCTCAGCCGCAAAATGCTGCTGCGAAAGCCAACTCTCATCGACCGAGAAATTCTCTGTTTCACACAAAATGACAGATCGCTCAATTATGTTCTGCAATTCGCGAATGTTGCCTGGCCAGGGGTGCGACTGAAGCATATCCAGGCTCTTTTTGTTTGCCCCCCGTATCCTCTTTCCTGCTTGCCTCGCGTAACGATCGATGAAGTACTCGACCAGCAGGGGAATGTCTTCTCTTCGTTCGCGCAGAGGAGGAATTTCAATCGGGAAAACGTTGAGCCGGTAAAATAGATCGCTACGAAAGGTACCTGCAACGATGGCAGCCTGCAAGTCACGGTTGGTGGCCGCAATCACCCGAACGTCAGTTTGGATGGATCGATTTCCGCCGACACGCTCAAATTCGTGTTCCTGCAGAACACGCAAGAGAGCGATCTGGGTCACGGCAGGAAGTTCTCCGACTTCATCGAGAAAGATCGTGCCTCCTCCCGCCAATTCAAAGCGGCCCAAATGTCGCTGGGTGGCCCCTGTAAAGGCACCCTTCTCATGGCCAAACAATTCCGAGGGGATCAAGTCGCGCGGGATGGCAGCGCAGTTCACGCTCACAAATGCGCGCGAGGCGCGGTTTGATCGTCGGTGGATGGCGCGTGCAACAAGCTCCTTGCCTGTTCCAGTTTCACCGGTTATGAGGATTGTCGAATCACTTGGCGCAACTTTGGAGATACGCGAGAGTACAGCTTTCAAAGCTGGAGAGGTTCCTACAATCTCTTCGAACATCGAGGCCTTATCGATTTCTTCGCGGAGAGCGACGTTTTCGCGGCGAAGAGTGTCCTCAGCCTGCTTGCGATCCTCGATATCGGTCCGCGAGCCGTACCACCGAAGGACGCGTCCCTGCTCATCCCGCAGCGGGATGTTCCGAATCAAAAACCAGCGAAACTTCCCATCTTTTCCCTTTATGCGCGCCTCCGATTCAAAAGAGGCGCCATCCAAAAGCGCGCGCGCACGAAGGATCACTAACTTCTCAAAATCTTCTGGATGAAAGATTCTGGGAATTGCGTCCTTTGATTGCGCCTCTTGCGGAGTAAGGCCTGTATATTCCAGTGTTCGCTGGTTCGCAAAAAGAGGATTCCAAGCCAAGTCGAAAACGAAGACTTGCTGAGGAATCACATCGACAAGCTGTCGAAGCTCCCTTTCACTTTGCCGGACCTTTCCTTCGGCCCGCTTCCGGTCCTCGATATCGATACTCGATCCATACCACTTAACAATCCTCCCGTGTTCGTCGCGCTCAGCGACTATGTGGTGCAGCATCCAGCAATACTCTCCATCCGCCCGCCGCACACGTGCTTCATGCAGGAAGGGTTCCCCACTGGTTATCGATGCGCGCCACTTGTTCACCATTCCTTCGACGTCTTCAGGATGAATTACAGCTGTCCATTTCCAGCCCTGTAGATCCTCTGACGAGAGGCCCAAGTATCTCAGCCCAGTTTGATTGAAGAAATCAAGGCAACCATCAGGCAGAGCGGTGAGGATCAGTGCGGGAATGGTATCCAGGACCAGACGGGGGCGAGCTTCGGTCCGCTTGCGATCCTCAATATCGATGCTCGATCCATACCACTTGACGATGTTCCCATGCTCGTCCCGGACAGGCACCTTATGGTGAAGCATCCAGCGATATTCCCCGTCTGCCCGCCGCACACGCGCTTCATGCAGGAAGGGTTCCCCACTGGTTATCGATGCGCGCCACTCGTTCACCATTCCTTCGACGTCTTCAGGATGAATTGCTGACGTCCATTTCCAGCCTTGAAGGTCCTCTATCGAGAGCCCTACATACTTCAGCCAAGATTGATTGAAGAAATCAAGGTAGCCGTCAGGCAGACCTGTGTGGATCAGTGCGGGCACTGAGTCAACAAGAAGCTGAAGGTTCATCGGCTCGGGCATATGCCCTTGAGAGGCCATAACGCGGATGATACACCTCGAGGTCATGTTGCAACCAGTCGCGAAACGGTCGCTCAAGTTCCCGACGAGACTTGCCCACCGCATCGGCGGGTGTCCAGAACTTAGCAGTCTCCGGAACGCCGACTAAAACCAAATTCACTTTTCGCGGATCTCATACAACTCGAGTTTCAGGCTGGAGGACCCTCTGTCGATGGTGAGGATTCAATTGTTGCCAATGGGGTTCATCTTCATAATGTCGCATTCACTGATTCGGAGCTCTTTCCTGGACTGGGGTTACTCTCCAGTGCCTCTTTCACGACGTTACCGCTCACCGTTTCCTGCTTTAGCAGTTGCTGGGCCAATGTCTTCAGGGCCGCCTGATGCGTTTTCAAGAGTTCCTGGGCACGCTTGTATTGTTCGGTCACGAGACGCTGGACTTCTCCATCGATCACTTGACGAGTTTCTGGACTGATCTGGCTGTTGTCCTCGACCGATCCGCCCAAGTATTGAAGCTGTTGACCTGCGTAGCGCACCGAGCCGAGCTTATCGCTCATGCCAAATTCTGTGACCATACGGCGGGCCAGCTCAGTCGCCCGCATAATGTCGTCACTGGCCCCGGTGCTGATAATCGCGAACTCCACAATTTCGGCGGCACGTCCGCCCAACATGACGGCGAGTCTGTCCTTCAGTTCGTCAATCGTGAGCAGATAGCGGTCTTCGGTTGGCATTTGCAAGGTGTAACCCAAGGCGCCACGGCTGTGTGGAACGATACTGATTTTGCTGACCGGTTCGCCATGCGGCACTAATTCAGCCACCAGCGCGTGGCCAGACTCGTGGTACGCAACCGTGGTTCGTTCCTGCTCGTTCATCACCCGGCTCTTTTTCTCGGAACCTGCAATCACGCGTTCGATAGCAGCCTCGAAATCATCCAACGTGACTGCCGTGGCTTTGTGCCGGGCAGCGAGTAGTGCCGCCTCATTCATGGCATTCGCCAGATCGGCTCCGCTGAAGCCAGCTGTCATCCGGGCGGCTCGCTCCATATCAAAGTCTGCCGCCAGCTTTACCTTCTTGCTATGAATCCGAAGGATTTGCGCTCGGCCAACGAGGTCTGGGTTGCCGATGGCAATCTGGCGGTCGAAGCGGCCTGCGCGAAGCAGCGCCGGATCGAGCACCTCCGGACGGTTCGTGGCAGCCATGATGATCACTGGGGCGCTGGCGTCCGTCTTGAACCCATCAATTTCGCCCAGCAATTGGTTGAGGGTCTGCTCGCGCTCGTCGTTTCCGCCCAGGCGCATTACCCCTCCCCGGCTCTGACCAATGGCGTCAATCTCGTCAATGAAAACGATCGCCGGAGCTGCCTTGCGTGCTTGCTCGAACAGGTCGCGCACGCGTGCGGCACCGACCCCCACAAACATCTCCACGAATTCGGAGCCGCTGGTTTCGAAGAAGGCGACCTGGGCCTCGCCTGCCGTGGCTTTCGCCAGTAGCGTCTTGCCCGTGCCCGGAGGCCCGACGATCAACACACCCTTGGGAATATGTCCGCCGAGTTGAGCGAATTGCTCGGGTGCCTTCAAGAACTGAATGATCTCCTGAAGTTCGCCTATGGCTTCATCCGCCCCGCCTACATCTTTGTATGTGACCATAACGTCCTCGGGCTTGACCTCGATGGCTTTGCTCTTGCCGATCCCAAAGATGCCACCCATCCCTCCGCCGGCGGCCCCGCCCGCTCGCTGGTAGGCCATGTACCAGAAACCGCCGAGTAGCGCGAGCGGCAGAAAGTTCAGCAAAATGCCCCCCACGGGGCTCGGTGGGCGCTCGAAGTGGTAAGTTACATTTGCGTTTTGTAACTCTTCAATTAGCTTGGGGTCGCCGGCAGGCGCAGGTATGGTATTGAATGGGACGACCGGAGGAGACCCGTCCGGTTTGGGGTTTTTCATTTCACCAACGATGCTTCTTTCGCCGACGGTTACTTCTACGATTTGAGCATCAGCCAGTTTTTTCTTGAATTCGCTGTAAGGAATTTCGCTCTTCGGAGCCAAAAGTAGCTGGAACAGCCACAAGAGAATAAGGCTGGTGATCAAGTAGCTGATGCCGAAGAGAAGCCGACGCTGATTTTGCTCCTGGCGCTTCTTTTCATCCTCGCGGTCGTGTTTTTTTGGTGACGATCCCGATTCGCTCATGGTCTACCTCGCATCGTAAGTTGGCTTGACCGCCCTTGCTCGTCGAATGTAACGAAGTTCACCAGAATGACGCAGCCTGTAACGATGGGAATACGCGCCGGGCGCCGGGAAGCGTCGGTTAATGGAATCACTGCTCCCACGCTGTTTTCCTCCACCCCCAAGTTACTAGCAATGACGCGAAGGACTGAATCATCGTAGGCATCAATGGAAAAGAAATCCGCGGTTTTTCAAGAGCGAAACGACATCCTCCCTGCTCGAAAATTGGATTCCTGAGATTGCCATTCCGAGGAAGGTGGGCGAGTGTGAATCTGAGAGGACGAGGAACTGCTTGTGGTTTTTAAGATTCACGACAGCCCTCCTCGCCCCTCTCCGAGTACGAAGGCGGCAGATTCTTCGATTCGACCCATCATGCGCACTGTCATTCCTCAGTGTGAATGTGCCTTCGATCCCATCGCCTTCATCGATTTCTCCAGGTCCGCGAGTCGCGCCTCGATGTCAGCCTTTGCCTGCTCCCATCGGTCTCCACCCGAGCTCTTTAGCTCCTGCAGTTTCTGCTGAATCGCCTGCTTTTTTGTCAGCAACTCTGCGATCGCTTTGATCTCGAGGTTCGCCTTCGCCGTCTCAGCCTGCGCTTTCAGCGTGTCCAGCTTGGCCTCAGCGGTCTTGATCTGAGCCTCAAGCTTGTCGTGGATCGCCTGCTTTGCCATGTTCACTTCGGTCGTCATTGGTTTCTCCTTTGCGTTCTCGTTTCGCTTGCTTGACGCTCGTTCTTGTAACCGCATCCTGTCGTATCGCAATCTGCAGGCCACACCTAAGCCATTGAAAACGCGGGAACATATCCGATCCCATGGCCACGATTCCTTCGCGAATTCGCGAACT
>Ga0074044_10001185_pt1 | contig 23971 bp, 22 predicted proteins | sample BogForMeECP23OM1_FD_94443 | JGI IMG/M metagenome (GOLD analysis project Ga0074044, IMG submission 94443) | Bog forest soil microbial communities from Calvert Island, British Columbia, Canada - Bog Forest MetaG ECP23OM1 | ecosystem: Environmental > Terrestrial > Soil > Wetlands ... | reverse complement strand
TGCCCTGACCCGGGTGCCCGGCGTGGCCACCGTTCACGATCTGCACGTCTGGCACATGAGCAGCGAGCGCGCCGCGCTGTCGGCCCATCTGCTCATCCGCGACGCAGCCGAATGGCCCGATACACTGGCGGCGGCGCAACGCCTCCTCGCCGAGCGCTTCGGCATCGACCACGTTACGCTGCAGCCGGCATGGCGTTCGCCGGTCCCGGGCAAACGCGTGATCCCGGTGACGCCGGTATCGGCCGACAAGCCGAGCATGCATTAGATTTTCGGCGCATCGGGCCCCTCCATCGCCCACCGCCAGAACAAGGCGTCGCGGTGGGGCACGGCGGCCCGACCGGCCCGCGGCGCTGAGCTTCGGGCGCCTTCGGCTGCCGCTTCGAGGCGCAGGCGCCGCCCTCCCCGGAGCAGCTGCCCGGCCCCCGGGCTGGCCGCGTGCCGCACCTGCGCGTAACATGGCAACCCCGGTCGCCGACCTCCCGCGCCTGCGCGCATGATCATCGAGTCACTGCTCGACACCGACCTCTACAAGTTCACGATGATGCAGGTCGTTCTGCATCATTTCCCGGGGGCCGAGGTCGAATATCACTTCAAGTGCCGCACGCCGGGCGTCGACTTGACCCCGTACATTGCCCAGATCGAGCGCGAGATCACGTCGCTCTGCGGGCTCACCTTCACGCGCCGCGAGCTCGACTACCTTCGCTCCTGGCGCTTCTTCAAGAGCGATTTTATCGACCTGCTCGGACTGTTTCACATGGACGAGCGCTTCATCAAGGTCCGCCCCTCGCCCGCCGGGGCCGGCGAGATCGACATCTCCATCAAGGGGCCGTGGCTGCACACCATTTTGTTCGAAGTCCCGGTACTGTCGATCGTCAGCGAAGTCTACTTCCGCAACACCCAGTTGCGGCCCGATTTCGAGGAGGGCCGCCGACGGCTTAACGCCAAGATCGAGCAGATCAATGCCGTCGCGGACCCGGAGTTTCGCATTGCCGACTACGGCACGCGAAGGCGCTTCTCCGGACGCTGGCAGGAGGAGATCATCCTGGCCCTCAAACGCCGCATCGGTCCTAAGTTCGTCGGCACCAGCAACGTCTATTTCGCCCTACAGCACGGCCTGACGCCGCTCGGAACGATGGCCCACGAATACCTGCAGGCGTGCCAGGCGGTCGGGCCACGCCTGCGCGATTCGCAGGTGTTCGCGTTCAATACCTGGGCGCGCGAGTATCGCGGAGACCTCGGCATCGCGCTGTCCGATGTCTGCGGCATGGACGCGTTCCTGCGCGATTTCGATCTGTTTTTCTGCAAACTCTTCGATGGCGTGCGCCACGACTCGGGCGATCCGTTCGAATGGGGCGAGAAGCTGATCGCGCACTACCAGAAGATGCGCATCGACCCGCGTAGCAAGACGATGGTGTTCTCCGATTCGCTCAACGTGCCACTGGCGATCAAGCTGTTCGAGTACTTCCGCCGGCGCATGCAGACCGCCTTCGGCATCGGCACGAATCTGACCAACGATCTCGGCTACGAAGCGCTGCAAATCGTCATCAAGATGACCCGCTGCAACGGCCAGCCGGTGGCCAAGATCAGCGACGAGCCGTCGAAGGCGATGGATTACGACCCGGCCTACGTCGCCTACCTGCGCGAAGTCTTCCAGGTGCCGGAGCAGCCGGCAGCGTGCGAGACGGAAAGCATCGAGTCGGATTGAGCGTGGTCGGGGCGCCGGCGCCGCGTCAACCCGGGCCGAGCTGGCGCGCGTAGGCGGCAAGCACCTCGTGCTGCGCGCAGGCGAAGACGACTCGCTCGAGCGAGTCGAGCCGCTCGAAGCCACGCACCGCGCGGATCGCAATCGGGACCGCAAGCTCCAGCGGAAAGCCGTAGGCGCCGCAGCTGATGGCCGGAAAGGCGATCGAGGCGAGGCCATTGCCCACGCTCAACTCGAGCGCGCGCCGATAGCACGAGGCGAGCAGCTCTGGTTCGCCGTCGCGGCCGCCGCGCCATATCGGCCCGACGGCGTGGATCACGTGCCTTGCGCGCAGCCGATAGCCGGCGGTGATCCTGGCATCGCCCGCCGGGCAACCGCCGAGCTCGCGGCAGGCGGCGAGCAGGGCGGGCCCCGCGGCACGGTGTATGGCGCCATCGACGCCGCCGCCTCCTAGCAGGGTGGCATTGGCGGCGTTGACAACGGCGTCGACATCGAGCTCTGTGATGTCGGCCAGAACGGCGTGGAGCGAGGCAGCCATCGACGGACGAGTATAGCAAGCGGCGCAACGCGGCTGTCGCAGCCGGGCGCTTGGGTTTATAGTAGCGCGATGGCCTCGCCCCACCCGGTCCAAGTGCCGCCTTCGCCTCCGCCTGCGACTCCGGATGGGGGAGCGCGCTCGGCACGCGCCCCGGACCGGCGCCTGCGACTCGAGGATATTCTGAAACTGCTGGTCGCCGACGGCCTGGTGACCGCTGCCGACGCCGACCGGCTTTCCCGCTCCCGGACGCAGCGTTTCGACCATCCGCTGGAATTGATTGCCGACCAGAGGTGGCGCTCGCTGCTGCCGCCGCGGCCCTATCTCACCCTGGAAATGCTCGTCGAATGGCTTGCCGACAAGCTTGGCGTGCCCTATCACCATATCGATCCGCTGAAGATCGACCTGGTCGCGGTCACGAATACGATGTCGAACGCCTATGCGGAGCGATACCGTATTCTTCCCGTATCCCTTGTCGGCGGTCAGCTGACCGTCGCGACGGCCGAGCCGTTCGTGCGCGCCTGGGCCGACGAGCTGGAGAAGATCCTGCATGTGAGGATCACTCTCGTTTTCGCCAACCCGCAGGACATCAAGCGGTTCGTCGGCGAGTTCTTCACGCTTGCGCGCTCGATCAAGAAAGCCTCGGAGACGACGCGCGGCGAGGTGTCGCTGGCGCGCAATTTCGAGCAGCTGGTCGAGCTGGGGCGGCATGGCGCGCTGGACGCCAACGACCAGCACGTCGTGCACATCGTCGACTGGCTGTGGCAGTACGCCTTCGAGCAGCGCGCATCGGACATCCACGTCGAGCCGCGGCGCGATGCCGGCATCGTGCGCTTCCGCATCGACGGCGTCCTGCATCAGGTCTACGCGATTCCCAACGTGGTGCTGCTCGCGATGACCAGCCGGATCAAGCTTCTCGCGCGCATGGAGATCGTGGAGAAGCGACGGCCCCAGGATGGCCGGATCAAGACCGTATCACCGGACGGGAAGGAAATCGAACTGCGCATTTCGACCATGCCCACGGCTTTCGGCGAAAAGGTCGTGATGCGCATCTTCACGCCGGAAGTGCTCATTCGCGACTTCCAGGAGCTTGGTTTTGGCGGCGATGATTATGCACGCTGGGACAAGATGACCCGGGAGCCCAACGGCATCATCCTTGTCACCGGGCCGACCGGCTCGGGCAAGACGACCACGCTCTACTCGACAATGAGGCTGCTCGCCACGCCAGAGGTCAACGTCTGCTCGATTGAGGACCCGATTGAAATGATCGCGCCGGAGTTCAACCAGATGCAGGTCCAGCCCGCGATCAACGTCGATTTCGCCAGCGGCGTGCGCACCCTGCTGCGCCAGGACCCCGACATCATCATGGTCGGGGAGATTCGCGATCGCGACACCGCTGACATGGCCGTGCAGGCCGCGCTGACCGGCCACCTGGTGCTGTCGACCTTGCATACCAATGACGCGCCAAGCGCCGTCACGCGTTTGCTCGACCTCGGCGTGCCGCCGTATCTGATCAGTTCAACGCTGCTCGGTGTCATGGCGCAGCGCCTCGTCCGGACGCTTTGCCCGCATTGCAAGAAGCCCGGCGACCCGCCCGACGAGGAAACCTGGCGCATGCTGACAGCGCCGTTTCGGGCCGACCTGCCGCAGCAGACGCAAATGCCGGTGGGCTGCCTCGAGTGCCGGATGACCGGTTATTACGGGCGCGTGGGACTCTATGAAATCATGACCTTGACGCCGGTGCTTCGGCGCCTCATCCATGCCGACGGCGACGATGCCAAGCTGCGCGAGCAGGCGTATCGCGAGGGCATGAAACCGTTGCGCGTCTCCGGCGCGAGCAAGATCGCAGCCGGATTGTCGACCACCGAAGAGGTCGTCAAGGTCGCGCCGCTGGCCTAGCCGTTCGCCGGCCCCCACGGCGGGTCGGCCTTGCCGGTCTCTATGAAGCGTACCAGGCGGCCGAACTGCTCTCCGAGCACGTCGTTGACCGCGGGCGCGAGCTTGTCGAGCGCACTGGCGCTCGACCCATTGACCACGTAGGTAAGGGTCAGTACGCTCGCCGTCTGACCGCCGCCCTTGTCGTCGGGCCCGACTTGGAAGGTAAGTACACCTGTGACCCCCCGACCCTGCAGCGGCCCCAGCGCGCTTTGCAGACGCAGCATCTTGTCGCGGATGGCCATGATCACGCGCCCGTGCTCGACGTTGCCGTCCTTCCATTGCTCGCAGAAGCAGGATCCGGCCTCCGCCTTGAGGCTCAGGTTGGCCGCACTGCCGGACCAGGTGTGGGCGCTGTCCCACCAGTGGTCGACGGCTGGCAGAGCGGTTAGACGGCTGCGGGCGCTGCGCCGACCCGCTGGCTGTATGCGATGACAAATCCATCGCTCGACGCGGACTTGACCTCCGCGCGTGCGCTCGACGCCATCGCGGCAACGAGCAGCATGATGAGCGCTCTTGATGGCATCGCCATGGGACGCGGGTTCCGTGTCTGCGCGGGGCTGGGGGTTATACCGGGGAAGCGGGAACACCGTTTTGTGCCGACGGCGCTCCTCTTGCCGGGAACGGGCGCCGGCCGCGCCGGCTACCCCGGTAGGGTCGGGCGCGCCGCTGCCTTCCTTGCGGCCGAATCGCTGTTCCAAGGCCTGCTCGATGGGGCCGCCGACGGCCAGCACGATGAGCGTCAGGGCCAAGGCGAGCAGGGCGGTGAGCCAGCAACCGTTGCCGCAGGCCGCGCCCGCCGCGGCGCGGCATGGTTTGGCGGGCTGGGGTTGGCGGTGCCGGAGAGGCGCGGATCTATCGCGGCACCTTCTTCCCGAGCGTCCAGTCGGCTGCTGTCGAATTCCGGCCCCAGAGGGGATACCATGTCTCGACCTGACCGCAGCGGAAGGCGCTCCAGACATTAACGCAGACACCGCGATGCGCTTGCCCGGGATCCGCCTTCGCCCGGTGCACCAGCGGCTCGCGCCCGATGCACCGCAACACCGAAACGATACCGGCTGAACTCCCGTGACCCGCCGCAAGCCCGAATCGACAAGACTGGCTGGTCTCGCTGCGGCATCAGGCGCGGATCCGGATTGGTCGGGGCCCCTGCATGGATAGCTCGCACAATTACGACGTGCTGGTACTGGGCGGCGGCAACGCCGCGCTGTGCGCGGCGATCAACGCGCGGCGCGCCGGATGCAGCGTGTTGCTCCTCGAATCGGCCCCGAAATATTTCCGCGGCGGCAACAGCCGGCATACGCGCAACCTGCGCTGCATGCACGACGCGCCCGCCGACGTGCTCACGGGTGCCTACGGCGAGGAGGAGTACTGGCAGGACCTGTGCAAGGTCACCGGCGGGCAGACCAATGAAGAACTCGCCCGCATGACCATCCGCCATACCGCGACCTGCCGCGGGTGGATGATCGAACATGGAGTGCGCTTCCAGCCTTCGCTCGGAGGGGCGCTGCACATGTCGAGGACCAACGCATTCTTTCTCGGCGGCGGCAAGGCGCTGATCAACGCCTATTACCGCGCCGCCGAGGACCTCGGGGTCGACGTCAGTTACGACACCGAGGTCACTGACCTCAAGATCAAGGACGGACGGTTCGTCTCGGCCACTGCGGCATTTCAGGGCGACCACCGGGAAATCCATGCCTCGACGGTCGTCGCCGCCGCTGGCGGGTTCGAAGCGAACCTCGCCTGGCTGACGGAAGCGTGGGGCCCGGCAGCGGATAACTTCCTCATCCGCGGCACGCCCTATAACATGGGGCGCGTGCTGCGCATTCTGCTCGATAACGAGGCGAAGTCGATCGGCGACCCGCTGCAGGGGCACTGCGTGGCGATTGACGCCCGCGCACCGAAGTTCGATGGCGGCATCTGCACGCGTGTGGACTGCGTGTCGCTGGGGATCGTGGTCAACGCGCAGGCGCGGCGCTTCTACGACGAGGGCGAGGACTTCTGGCCCAAGCGCTACGCCATCTGGGGCCGCCTCGTGGCGGAGCAGCCCAATCAGATCGCCTACGCCATCATCGATGCCAAATCGATGGGCAAATTCATCCCGCCGGTCTTTCCGCCGGTCAAGGCCAATTCGGTCCGCGAGCTCGCGCTTGCACTCCAACTCGATGCGCATGCGCTCGAGGCTACGGTTACCCAGTTCAACTCGGCGCTGCGGGCGGGGAGCTTCGATCATACGGTGCTCGACGACTGCACGACCGACGGCCTGCAGCCCGCCAAGACGCATTGGGCGCGAGCCATCGATACGCCGCCGTTGTTTGCCTACCCGCTGCGCCCGGGCATTACCTTCACCTACCTTGGCGTGGCCGTGAACGATCGTGCGCAGGTTCTCTGGCGCGACGATCATCCCTCGCCGAATATTTTCGCTGCGGGCGAAATCATGGCCGGAAACGTGCTGGGCAGGGGTTATATCGCCGGCATCGGCATGGCCATCGGGACCACCTTCGGACACATCGCGGGCACGGAGGCCGCGCGCCATGTCATCGGCTAGGAGTGTCGCACCGGCTTGCCTCGAGGAAGGCCGGCGCATGGCGAGTATCTGCAACGCCTGCCGCTACTGCGAAGGATACTGTGCAGTCTTTCCCGCGCTGGAGCGGCGGCTGTCGTTCACCGACGGCGACCTGGCCTATCTTGCCAATCTCTGCCACGACTGCGGCGCCTGTTACTACGCCTGCCAATACGCACCGCCGCACGAGTTCCAGCTCGATTTCCCGAAGATCATGACGCAGATCCGCGACGCAACCTATCGGCAGTACGCGTGGCCGGGTTTGCTGGCCATGCTGTTCGAGCACAACGGCCTGGTGGTCGGTCTGATGGCCGTCGCCGGCGCGGTGGACTTTCTGCTGGGCATGGCGGTCTTCGTCGGCCGCCAGGCTTTGCTGTCCGCGCACCCGGATAGCACCGGCGCGTTCTACGCGCTGATGCCGCATGCGATCATAGCCTGGACCTTCGGCGCCGTGTTCGCTCTGGCCGTGGCGGCGCTGGTCGTCGCCTCGGCGCGCTTCTGGCGCGGCATCGGGGAGGAGCCGGAGGCTTTCCTGAGCCCCGGTCCGTTCTCCCGGGCGATCGACTCCGCCCTGCAGCTCGAGTATCTTCGCGGCGGCGGCGATGGCTGCAATAATCGCGACGACCGGCCTTCGCAGGCGCGCAGGGTATGTCACCAGATCACCGTCTACGGCTTCCTGCTCTGCTTTGCCGCCACCTGCGTGGCCACGGTCTATCATTACGCGCTGGGCCGCCATGCGCCATACGCATTCTGGAGCCTGCCCGTGCTGCTAGGCAGCGTGGGCGGCATCGGCTTGCTGGTAGGGCCGGCGGGGTTAGCCTGGCTAAGGGCGCGTCGCGACCCGGCGTTGGCGGGCGGCAAACAGATCGGCATGGACTGGGGATTCTTGCTGCTGCTGCCGCTGGTGAGCGTCACCGGGCTGCTTTTGCTCGTTCTGCGCGAGACGGCGACGATGGGGGCCATGCTTGCGCTTCATCTCGGTACCGTAATGGCCCTGTTCATCACCTTGCCGTACGGCAAGTTCGTGCACGCGGTCTATCGCTTCGCCGCGCTCGTGCGCTACCACGTGGAGCGACGGCGGCCCTTGCCCGAGCTGGGGCCGGAATAGGAGGAAGATGCGATGCAAGTGACGGGCATGCTCTACGGCGCGAAAATGCTGCGCTTCGTCGGCTTCCCCACGTCTGAAGTGCTTGGCCCGGATGCCAGCGAGGACGAGATCAAGGCCCTGATCGACCGCCACGGCGAGGTATTCGTCAAGCCCGTATTCAAGGGCGGGGTGGGGAAGAAGGGGAAGGCCGGATTGCTAGGCCGGGCCAAGGACCTCAAGACCGCGCTCAAGGAGAAGGAGAGGCTCTACTTCGTCGAGCATCGCCATGGCCACCAGATCGCGAAGGCAAATGGGGTCACGTTCGAGGGAGCTGTGCCCGCCGACCACGAGGTGTACTTCTCGATTACCGATTCAACGCATTTCCGTGCGCCGACGATGACCCTCACGCACCACGGAGGCATGGGTATCGAGGAGCTCGACAAGGATCAGGTCGCGCAGATTCCGTTCGATTCGCTCACCGGGTTGAAGGCTTTCGTGGTCGCCAACGCCCTTTCGGCGCTCGACGCACCGAAGCCCATCATCTCGCCGCTGGTCCAGCATCTGCCCAAGCTTTGGGAGCTCTATCACGATTTCGGCATGACCACGCTCGAGCTCAATCCGATCCGCATGCACGAGGACAAGCGGGGCCGGCTGTCGCCGGTCGCGTGCGATTTCAAGTGCGGCTTCGATCGCGACGACCCGCGCTGGCAGCGGCTGAATCTGCCGTCGCATCTCTTCGCTGTCGACTACTCCGATTTTGAGCAGGAAATCAATCAGCTGCGCACCTACCAGGGCCAGAGCGACGTTTACGTGATCAATTCCAGCGGTACGATCCTGGCGCCGACTTTCGGTGGCGGCGCCAACTCGCTGGTTACCCAGATGCTGGGAGACGAGGCGATCATCTCCTCGGATTTTGGCGGCAACCCGCCGTACGAAAAGATGAAGGAGGTGGCGCGCATCTGTTTCAAGCACTGGCTGCATCAGACCAACGTGCTTTTCATCATCGGCGGCAAGTCCAACAACACCGACATCTTCGAAACACTGCGTGCGATCGCCGACGCGTTGCGCGAGCACTTCAGCCAGCATGGTGCGACACCGCTTTACGTGGTGATCGGGCGCGGGGGGCCGAACCTGATCCGCGGCATGGGCGCGGCTCGCGATACCTTTGACGCCCTGGGATTGCCCTACCGCATCTTCGGCTTCGACTCGGACATGAGCGAGGTTATCAACTACGCGAAGGCGGTGGACGCCTGGATGAAGGAAACAGGCCGCGCACAGATAGCGGCGACCCTGAAGATTCCGGGGTAAAGGAGGCCGGCATGTACAAGCGAGGTGTCGGTGAGTTCAAGTACTACGTGGGCACAAGCTCCCTCGCCCAGGTCGCGACGCGGGAAGACCGCGTGTGCGTCCTGAACATACTGGGCGGCGAATCGAGTGAGGTTACGCCCGTCGGACACGCTTATTCGGGTGGCAACGTCGTATTCGGTACTTCGCCCGGGCGCCGGGGCCAGGTACTGGAGACGCCGATCGGCGATATTCCGGTTTTCAACAACGTCCTCGAAGGCCTTCAGGCCGGGCACCGTTTCAATTGCGGTGTGATCTACCTGCCGCCCGCCGGCGCCCGCGACGGGGTCGCCGAGCTCATACGCGTCAATCCCGATCTGAAGAAGATCTACATCGTTACCGAGAAGCTTGCCGTGCATGACTCGCGCGAGATCCGCGCCATGGGGCAGCAGAACGGCATCGATATCTTCGGCGCCAACAGTCTAGGCGTGGCCGACTCGTGGCACCAGGTGCGCATCGGCGGCGCGCTCGGTGGCGACAATCCGGCCGAGGCGCTGCGCAAAGGATCGATCGCCATCTTTTCGAATTCTGGCAACTTCACGACCACGATCGCGACCTACCTGCGCATGGCCGGCTGGGGGACGACCACGCTCATCTCGAGCGGCAAGGACGTCTACATCCACTTCGCGGCACCCGAGTTCGCTTTCGCGCTCGCCAACGACGCCCGCACCAAGGCCGCGGTGCTCTACGTCGAGCCCGGCGGCTATTACGAGCTTGACGCCGAGTTCACCAAGCCGGTGGTCGCCTGCGTCGTGGGGCGCTGGAAGAACAAGCTCACGCGCGCGGTGGGGCATGCGGGCGCAATGGCCGGAGGCGCGGACGATGCCGCGACCAAGGAACGCTGGTTCATGGAGAAATTCGCCGTCGATGCGCTTTTCACGCCCGATAGGCCCGTGTGCTCGGCCCAGGGCGCGGTGGTGACGAATATCGCCCACATTCCCCTGGCGCTGGCCGCGGTGATGCGCGAGAACGCCACGCGCCCGGATTTTGCGCCCGAGGGCAACCTTGCGCTCAAGCCCTGGTTCGGGTCCAGCCAGGGTCTCCGGCTTCCGCCACCGCTCGATCTGCCCGTCGTCGAGGCCGTGGCACCGTATGGCGAACAGATCGCTGCGTTGAACAAGCAGATCGGAGCGACGTTTCCGCGCCAATCGCTCAAGGACGCCTCCGGTGCCTCACAGATGGATCCCAGGACCCAGGTGACCAGTCTTTACGGCGTGTCGATGCTCGAGGCGGCACAATATCCGCTCGAGGCGAACGTCAGCCTGGCCCTGCTGCGCGAGCAGGGTGGCGAAAACGATAAGAAGCTCATCGACGTCGCCATCGGGGCCTACGTCAACCTCCATGGCGATCCCGCCCTGGCTGCAGCGCAGGCGGCTCGCGACACGGGCAACGCGCCGAACAGCGTGCTCGCGGCCGCGGCCTGCATCATCGGCCCACGACGACAACAAGCGGCGCGGGCGGCTGTTCGCGCGCTGATCGAGAACTTCGCCGCCGCCGGGCTGGTCACTGCTCACGACGAGAGTTTCGATCTGGGCAGGGTGAGGCCAGTCGACGCCAAGCTGCTCGGCGGCGAAGAACAGGACGCGCGCGCCAGCGCCATGCTGGCGGGACTAAAGGCGCGGGGGGCGAAATCGGTGTTCGTGCGCTACCTCCAGACGCTCGGAGGCATGCCGACGAGCGACGCCGTGCTGGCGGCGATTTGCGCGACGTTGGCCTGGGGACCCCTGATGCGCAAGCGCGTCTCGCGGCTGACGGCCGAAAGCCTGCCGTGGTGGCTCTCCCTGTTCGGGACGTTGATCGGCGCCTCGGTGGCGGCCGATCAGCACGAGAAGAATCGTTTCTGTGGTATTTCGAACGCCGAAATCCTCGGCGAGCGCTCGATCAGCGAAATCGCGTTCATCGCGCTTCTGGGGCTCAAACCCGAACCCGTCGATCTGGCCGCGTTCCAGACGCTCGTCGGCCTGCTGCTCACCAACGGTCCTGGAGCGATCTCGGCCCAGGGCGCAAAGGGCGCGGTTTCGGCCGACGGTCCGGAAGACCCGGGGCGGATCCAGCTCAACAAGTGCCTGGTCGGCTTTCTCACCCACAGCGGGTACACGCACGGCGGAAACGGCTACGAAGGCATCGCTTTCCTGATCGAACAGTTCCGGGATTCAGGCTTGGCCGACCCGGGGAACCCGGATCACGGCATAGACTTGAAGTCGCTTGCGCAGCGCTACGTAACCCAGTACGCGAGCTACAAGTCGACCAAGAAGTCCGCCGGGAGTCTTGACATACAGAAGATCCCGGGCGTGAACCATCCGGTGTTCAAGGATAAACCGGTCAACTTTGATCCGCGCGAGGTCTTCATCCATGACCTTTTCCAGAAACGCGGCGAATACAACGTTTTCCACGAGTACTATCGGGAACTGGTGCAAGCCCTTTTCGAGGCTGGCGTTTCGCGCACCGTCTACTGCGTGAACATCGACGCCGTGATCGCCGCCTTGTTGCTGAAGATGCTGTGGCAACCCTACCGGAACGGCAGCTATCCTGCTCGGGCGCTGGAGACGGCCGCCTTCACGATCTTTCTCTATCCGCGCATGCTCGGTTGTGCGGCGGAGATCGACGACCACATGAACCGCGGCCGGAACATGGACACGAGGACGCCAGCGTCGCAGTGCCGGTTCGTCGCGTAGCGCAACGCCTACTTGGAGGAGGAAACCCATGACAACAGCGATAGCAGGGGCGGGCAGTCCGCGGCAGTCGAAGCTCGGTGCGGTTCTCCGTGTCACCAGCGGCAATTTTCTCGAACAGTTCGATTTTTTCCTCGCCGGCATCTACGCAACGTACATCGCGAAGACGTTCATTCCGGCAGAGAACCAGTTTGTTGCCCTCATGTGGACTTTCGGTGGATTCGCTCTGGGCTTCTTCATGCGCCCGCTCGGCGCGATCGTCCTGGGCAGCTACATCGACAAGGTCGGACGTCGCAAGGGACTCATCGTGACCCTGTCGATTATGGCGAGCGGGACGATGCTCATCGCCTTCGTGCCAGGGTACGCGACCATCGGTTTGTTCGCCCCCGTGATCGTGCTGATCGGGCGCCTGCTCCAGGGCTTTTCGGCCGGTGCGGAGCTCGGCGGTGTTTCGGTCTATCTCGCGGAAATGGCCACCCCCGGCCACCGCGGCTTCTATACCGCCTGGCAATCGGCGAGCCAGCAGGTGGCCATCGTCATGGCCGCGGCGCTCGGCTACGCCGTTAATCGCTGGCTGACAGCAGACGAGATCTCGGCGTGGGGTTGGCGCATTCCCTTCTTTGTTGGATGCTCCATCGTGCCGTTGATTTTTGTCCTCCGGCGCTCTCTTCTGGAGACCGAAGAGTTTCTGGCACGCAAACATCACCCCGACGCCAGCGAGATCGTTCATACCATGCTTGCTAACTGGGCGGTCGTCCTTGAGGGGATGCTGCTTGTGGCGATGACAACGACGACGTTCTATCTCATCACGGTGTATACGCCAACCTTTGGCAGGGTCGTGCTGAAGCTCACCGCGGCCGACAGCCTCGTGGTCACCTTCTGCGTCGGCGTGACGAACTTCTTCTGGTTGCCAATCGGGGGCGCGCTGTCGGATCGAATTGGCCGGCGGCCTCTGCTGATCGCAATCACCGTCTTGGCGATCCTTACCGCCTACCCGCTGCTCTCGTGGGTCGTAAGCGCGCCGACCTTTTACAGACTGCTCCTGGTGCTGCTCCTGTTTTCGTTCTACTTCGGCATGTACAACGGCGCCATGGTGGTGACGCTGACCGAGGTCATGCCGGCGCAGGTGCGGGTAGTCGGCTTTTCGCTCGCCTTCAGCCTCGCCACGGCGGTGTTCGGCGGCATGACGCCGGCAATGTCGACGTTTCTGATCAAGCTGACGGACGACAAGGCGGCGCCCGCCTATTGGTTGAGCCTTGCCGCGGCCTGCAGCCTCGTCGCGACTTTGTTGCTGCTGCGCCGATCGCGCCGGGCGCAGGCAACCTAGAGACCGTTTGCGTCCATTCACTCGTTGAGCAGGAGTCCCACGTGAAAACGAGACGCATTGTTGCCAGGGCAGTTGCAGTGCTGACCGGCGGCATATTGCTGCTCGCCGGTGCGGCCTACGGGGCGGAGGTCAATGTGATGTTCTCGGGCGGCTTTTCGGCCGCCTATGGGGTGCTGATTCCGGAGTTCGAGCGAACGACCCACAATACCGTCGTGACCGCGGCCGGCCCTTCGATGGGGGCCACCCGCAGGCCATTCCGAACCGCCTGCAGCGTGGTGAGCCCGCGGACGTCCTGATCATGGTCGACACGGCGCTCGACGAGTTGGGCAAGCAGCGCAAGGTTGTAGCGAACAGCCGCATTGACCTGGCGCGCTCGAAGATCGGCATGGTCGTGCGCGCCGGCGAGCCCAAGCCGGACATCAGCTCGGTCGGCGCGTTCAAGCGCACCCTGCTGGAAGCGAAGTCGATCACATATTCTGACAGCGCAAGCGGCGTGTATCTGTCCACGGTGCTCTTCGAGCGTCTTGGCATTGCCGATCAGCTGCGGAGCAAGAGCCGGATGATACCGGCCGAGCCGGTCGGCGCGGTCGTCGCCCGCGGAGTAGCCCAACTTGGCTTCCAGCAGATCAGCGAGCTGCTCCCGGTCCCCGGCGTCGACCTGATCGGCCCTCTGCCGGAAGCAATTCAAAACACCACGATTTTCGCGGGCGGCGTCGCCACGGGCGCCAGGCAGCCGGAGGCGGCACGGGCATTGCTTCAGTTTCTCTACTCGCCCGCCGCGGCGCAGGCTATCGCCAAGAGTGGCTTGGAGCCCGTAACATCGAGGTGACGCGAGCGCGCGCCCTAGCGAGCCCCGGCACGTCTGGCCGCAGAACCGGTTGGCTTTGGCGCCAGGATGGTGTCGCGCCGCTTTTCAACCTGACAGACGGCTGAGTCATCGTGGACGGCAAGGCGAAGGACAGTCTGGGCAAGTTAGGATCGACCGCGAAGGTTGACGCGTCGCCGCCTGCGTTGGGGGCTGTGGCCACGGCTCCGAGCGCAAAGCGTGCCTACGTCGCGTTGGCGTCGGGATTGACGTGTTGCGCGATCCTCTGGCTTGCCGGTTGTGCGACGCAGCCGCCGACCGCAATTGACAGCAGCGGATGGAAGCTGCCGGGTCCCGATGGCGGACAGCAGGCAACGGTAATGTCTGCGCCGGTGGTCGACACCGCCCTCGAAGACCGGATCCTTGCCCTAAATCCCGAGCACATCAGCGAGCACGACGTGAGGACCACGCTTGAACTCGGTCCATCGCCGCAGATCATCCTGTTGCACGGTGGCCTCTACGGTACGCACTTGCTGATGAGGTCGTTTGCAAAATTTCTCATCGGCATGGGGTACCCCGAGGCGAAGATTCGCGATCCATCCGATGGCGCGTATTCGCAGAACCCGTTTGGAGACAGCGCCAGGCTTGCCGGCGAAATTGCCTGGTATTACGAGCACGAAGGGGTGCGCCCCATGATGGTCGGGCACAGCCAGGGTGGAATCCAGGCGGTGAAAGTGCTCTATGAACTCAACGGCACATTTAGCCATGAACTCGCCGTCTGGAACCCAATCACCGACACTGCGGAGAATCGCGATTCGATCGTCGATCCACTGACCGGCGCGAAGCGACCGGTTGTGGGCCTTGCCCTGGCGTACGTTTCAGTTGTCGGTGCCGGCGGTGTGGCGCTTGCGGCACCGGTTCACTGGGACATGGCGAAGCGCCTGCATACCATTCCCAACACGGTGGAGGACTTCACGGGCTATGCGATCGATAACGATCTTATCGCGTGGACCTTCCCCGGTCCCGAAAATGCCAATCTTTACCGGCATAACGGGACGGCGAAAGTACGTAACGTCACGCTGCCGGAAACCTACAGCCACGTCTTCGTGCCGGTGACCCAGGCGCTGGCTGCAGACCCGAAGATGAGGGATTGGCTCAACGCGTACGTGCCCGGCGCGGATAACGGGGAGCCGCCGGGTGCCCGCGACGGGCACGACAACAATGCGCTCTGGGCGGCCGACGTTTGGTTCAGCATCAAGCAGCATTGGTGCCTAGAGGCGCAACGCTACATTCGGGCCAGACGGGCGGGGCTCGCCGCGCAATGAGCCGCATGGCGGCAATCAAAGCAGGGTGCCGATCGCGCCAGCGGCTGCAGCCCTCGTGCGGTCAACGCACGAGTTTTGCGAAGCATTGGGCGAAGGGGCCCGCTTCCTGCGTCAAATCCTCGTTGGTGGCATCGCTCAACGACAGTTCGCCGTGCACCACCGGTGAGGCACCGGAGTTGTCAATGGTGCCGTCGACGACGAATGTGTATTTCTTGCCCTGGGGCAGAAGCTTGGCGCATTGTTCGATAGTCGCTGTCGAGGCAGCCGGAGGAGGCGCGGCAGAGCCTTGCGCCACCAGGCAGAGGAAAATCGCGGTTACCCGTGTCACGGCGGTTTGCATAGCTCTAACCTAGAAAAGGGTGGACCCACGGCCGGCACTAGCGACCGACAGGCGCATGGCCCTGGCGAGAGGGTCTGCGATCCAGTATCCGCGGCAGATCGAATCCACACTGCCGGTTGGCGCAGTATATGCGCTTGGTGACCTGCCGATCCATCTCGCCGCCAGCACGCCGCGGAGCCACGGGTAGGTGAATACTTACATACGTATGCAGATAACGCACTTTATACCGAGGCACCAGCACCACGACCCGAGCGTCACGTCCTCCGGCTGGAGGGCCGCTCTCGCCAAGGAGATGCCATGCACGCTGCTTTCGACCGCGTTGTCGCACTCGATGCAATGCCCTGCCGCTTACTGTTTGCCATCGCCCTTCTTACTTTCGCGCTCGGCACGCAAGCGCAGGACCGATGCTCTGCGACAGGCGTCATGGCGGGCTTGAAGTTCGCGGCCAACAATTGTGTAGCGGCGCTGTACGGCAGCCAGCACAGCGTTTCGATCTGGTTCAACGAAGATCCCATCTCGCCGCAGGAAGCCGCGGATTTCCAGGCGTCGGGTACCGTCGATGTCGCAAAAAACGGCCAGCAAAGAACGCTGGTCCTCATCATGCTTTGTCCAGGAGGCGGGACCACCAAGGCTTCACCCGCGGCCGTCAAATCGATGGGCCTGACTACGAACCACGCCAAATCTGTGCTCGCGGGCATCCAGTGGAACGTCAAGTCGCCGAAGGACTTCAAGGTTGCGAACATGACCGGAGACATCGTGCCGGGCGGCACGTTGGCGGGAGACCTAGTCGGCCGCTGGCGCAAGACGACCTGGAATCTAAGCTTCGACGTCAAACTGCCCGCTAAAGACGCGGCGATAGGAATGGACTGCGCCAAGTGACAGTGCAGCAGCAGCGGGGCAGCCGCTGCGCCTAGAAATCGATTTTCTCCAGGCGTGCCTCGATGTAGGCCTTCTGGCCCCCATCGAAGAGGCGCTCGAATTTGTCCTCACCGGCAGAGCGCAGGGGAGTCAGGACATCCGCTTTCCAGGGCTCGCGCGCGGTGATGACGGCACCGGCCGCTTCCGCACGGCAATCGATCATATCCCGAGTGAACGGCAGGCCCAGGAACTGGCAGACTTCCTTCACGGCGGCCTCCGTTTCCGAGAGCAACCGCTCAAGGCGGATAATCCGCGCCTCGGGCATGCTTCGCAGTAGATGCGCATAGCGTGCACTGCTGTTCCATGCCTCGATGGCCAGGTCCAAGTTGCGATAAGCAGCCCAATCGGGGTACTTGCGCCCCATGTCGTACAGGGCCGCGACGTTCTGGCGGCCGTCGCGAACAATGGCGATGAATTTCGCCCCCGGAACGAGCGCCAGGATCTCGGGCACGAAGCAGATGTTTCCGGGAGTCTTCTCAACCCACCACGACTTGCCCTTGTCGAGTGTCAGGCGATCTAGCATCGCCACGAACCCATCGACGAAGTGGCGTATCGATTGACTGCGGATCGGCAGCAATTGCTCCAGGTCGCGGCGTGCCAGGCTATTGAGCAGTGCGGTGGCCTGCCGGTAGCATAATTGGGTGCGGCGGTGCACGGTGATCTGCCGCGTCTGGCCGGGCACGACCGGACTCAAGAGGTGGCTGAACACGGCCGTCTCCGGAAACGACAGGACGGCAGGATGCGCGGCGAGAAGGGATTGAAGCAGCGTGGTGCCTGAGCGGGCGCATCCGACCACGAACAAGCGGCCGGCCATCGCGCGCGCTGCATAAGGGGAGTTAGGTTCGGGCATCTCGCGTGGGGTTGGCCTAGTGCCTGGAAGCGGCGGGCTCGAGGGGCAAAACTTGCAGGAAAATAGCTTACTCTCGCGCAAGACGCCAGGCGAGTTCGTCGAGCGGAGACGCTGACCGTCGGCAAAGGGGGAATCGAGGCGATGCGGGGGCGGCCATGACCGGCAATGCCCTCTGCGGCACAGTCTCATCGCAGCCCGGCCCACGACTCTCACCGCGCAAGGACAACGCAGTGGCCCGTCGCCGCAGGGAAAGACCCGGCGGCGCCGTGTGCGAAACGACAATCCTGACGGCCGAAAGGCCGTTACATCGCCTGGCGCGCGCCAGAACCTTCCGGTTCCATGGTCGCCACGACGATGATCGCTGCGCCGCACACGATGGCGGTTATCAGCACGCCAACGAGGAAGAATGCTTCCATGCGTTTGCCCTGTTTGCTGAAACGAATTTAGTCCCCAAACGCTTCAAGGGCATTGATCTGCGGCAAATCAGGCGCAATTTCCGGCAGGGTCAGCCGATCAGCATGGCCTGCGCCAGCAACCGGGTCCCACCACTGCGCGTAACAACAGCATCGCACCACGCGAAGGGCGAAGGTCGGATACCCCAGGTGAAAACCGCGCCGAACCGCGTCTTGCATCGTGAGCCCGACTGGCTACCGTGGTGGGGGCCAAGCCGCGCGCCGGGGATGACGAAGGGGGGCGCCGGCCGAGGTCCACGGCCAGCGCCCTGCAATCCCGCGACGGTCATGAAAACAGCTTCATCCTCCACCGCTTAGGTGCCCCAATAGCTTGCCGATTGCCTCCGCTATGTTGGCGAGATCGCCATTGGCGTGTAACAGCGGCAGCAGCGTCGCGATGGCACCGAAGGTGGACCCGACGAGTTGTCCGAACAAGCGGAGATCTGCCGATCCGTCCTACAGCACATTCGGACCTGCGCTGATAGGCAAGCGCAGGCATGCGCAGGTAACTTATTTGCATGCGCAAGGTGGGCTGGAAGCAACGCATCCCTTGCGATCGAAGAGTGGATGTTAAATCGAAAGCCATCAATCGTAAGGAGTATGTCATGAAGACCATGGTTTCCCTGCTCGCCGCCTCGACGCTGCTCTTTGGCGGCGCCTACGCTCTGGCCGCCACGCCATCCTCGGTCAACGAGTCGTCCGTCGCAATGGCGAAGTCGGAATCGAATCGCAGTATGGACGTAGAAAAGCACATCAAGGACCTGCACGCAAAGCTGAAAATAACGCCGGCGGAGCAATCGCAGTGGGACGCGGTAGCGCAGGCGATGCGCGACAACGCGGCTGCACTCGACGGCGCCATCAGCAAGCGCGACGGGATCGCCGAGCACGGCACGGCCATGGACGACTTGAAGGCCTATGGCGACATCGTCCAGGTTCACGCGGACAGCATCAAGAAACTCTCCGCGGTCTTTGCTTCGCTTTATGACGCTATGCCGGCCGAGCAGAAGAAGGTGGCGGACGAGGTGTTCGCGCAGCGTCCTCATGAAGGCAAGAAGATGGCCCTGAAATAGGGCGCTACCGATCTTGGCGCTCGTGATTTCGGTCAACGATTGAGTTTGAGGATCTAAACATGAAACGACGAATGGTCTGTTTGTTCTTTGCGCTTCTTGCCCTCGCCGCGGCCTCCGCAGCGAGTGCGCGGGTCGATCTCAGCGTCGGTGTCGGGGTCTATCCGTATGGACCTCCGCCGGTCGTCTATCAGCCTGACCCCTACTACATCGCCCCTCCAGTCGTCTATGTTGGTCACGGGCGTTGGGGTGAGGGTGATTGGCACCATGGGAGAGGTCATCACGAGCATCACTGAAATCGACCGGACTCGGTAGGGCGCGCCTCGCATCGCGGCGTTGCGGCTGGCGGGGTTCGCCCGACCCCCGGTTAGGGGTCTGCCCTTCCCGCCATGTGTCGCAAGTAGAGAAGCCGGCCGTAGATCACGACATTTGCGATCACGACCGCTCCAGCGAGCGCGAACTGGATCCCTCGTGTGAGGCCGGCGGGATAGATGACTGCGAGGAGGTAGTGTTCGATGAAGCTCTCCGCGTAGCCCGATTGGCCCGCCTTGATAAGAAGATAGTTCTCCAGGTAAGTCAGCGGGCAAATTCGTCCGCTGATCTCCACGAACAGGCCCCATCCGGCCGCTGGAAGATGAAAGATGGGCGTCCAGCGCCACCATGCAGTGAGGGCGGCGCCAAGAAGGGCGAACAAGATGAACGCCAGATGAAGCAGCAGGACTGCGCCGGCAGCGAACTGGAAAAGCATGAGTTAATCGACAACAGCTTCTATCCGATTAAGCTGCCAGGCATGCGAGCACCTGCGGCTTCGACATCCGGTCGCATGACGTGGCCGCTGCTAGTGGTCGTTCCCCGGTGCGGCGGAGTTCGTCGCGCCGACCTGCGGGCCCGGGCCCACCATGCGCAGTGAACCATTGTTGATGAGCCTCTTGACCTCCGGCGAAGCCAGGATCGCGGCCTTCGCGGCAACGCGCAGGCGATCCACAGCTTCGTCGTCGAGCACGAACGACGTCGGAAGCGTATTTAGGTAGTCCCGCTCTGCCTTGTCGGGAAGCGCTCCGAAGGAGACGTCGATGACGCGGATGGTAATGTCGGGAGCGCGCATCACGGGCTGCAGCTTCTCGGCGAGCTCTGGATAGGGCTTGATGGCTTCGCGCATCTCGCGCAGCGACGCCCACCGCGCCTGGATGTCCCGCAATGTCTCAACCGTGTCGTAAGAGTAGCGATCAATCGGCGTCCCGGTCGCCTTGATTAGGATGTCGAACAGAGGCGGCGGATCCTCGTGCTGATCCCAGTCGTTGGGCGGCGTCGCGAGCGAATTGACTACGAAGATGAAGATGTTGCGCACATGGTCGTAGGGTGTCTGCCGCCCTGCTGCATGCAGCGCCTCGAAGGTCGATAACACGTCGAGCACGCCGCGCATGCCGACGTTGTCCGAGACGCCGCCGTCGACCAGGTGAAGGTACGGGCGGTGCTCGCGGTCGGCGAATGCCTGCAATTCCTGCAGTCGCTTCACGGTGCGTGCCGCTGGCCGGGGCGGGTTCGGATTGTCGAGGAACTCCTTGGCCCACGGCGGCAGCTGGTAGCCGCAGGTACCTCCGTAGTTATCGATCGTGATCGACGACAGTACCACCGGAACCGCCGACGACGCTGCGGCCGCACGCGCCAGGCGGACGCTCGACAGGTCGGTGCAGAGCACGTCAAAATTCTCCGGATTGAAGATGAGACGCGTGCCGTCCGCGAGATCGGTCGCGCCCACCAGGATCCGCGGCCCGTCGCGCTTCAGGTCCTTAAACGTCGCGCCTTTGAACAGGATTTCGTCGTACATGTCTGCGGCGAGCTCCGACCGACCCCAGCCGGTCGAGCCAAGCGAGGCCCAGTTGCCCGGACTCAACGTCCGCTCGACGAGTTCGCCTTGCACGTTGCGCTTGAGAAAGCTCGTCTCGTAGATGTCGAAGAGCTTGTCGCCATACAGTCCGAAGGCCAGCGCGGTGAAGCTTCCGCCCGAGATGCCCGTGATCACGTCGACCGTGTCGAGCACGCGGACGTGGCGGCCGCTCTTGGTCGTAACCTCCATGTCGCGCAGGGTCTCAAGCACGCCATAGGAGAATGCGGCCGCTCGCGTGCCCCCGCCGGAAAACGCGAGGATGACGAGCGTCGCGTTGTCCTCGGCATTCTCGGAGGGCCGTTCGATCTTGTACGGTTCGTCGGGATTGTAGTGCCCGATCGGCTCGTTGAAGGGACGCGTCGCGCATCCAGCGACTAGAATCATCGCGGCGCAAAGAGCAAGGATCTTGGCACGCGGACGCCGCCCAGCCTCTTGCCTCGCCGCGCTCAAAGGCCGCCGGAGCGGCGTGATGACATGCATGGCAACTCCCCTGCGCTGCCTGAGAACCGTTGTCGGAACGCCGGCTGCAGCAGGCCAGGCTCGACGACTTCATCGTCTGCGACAACCCCGAGCTTCCCTACGAGGTAGTCGACGTGAGGTACCCCGCCGCGCTCAGCCGCGCCTCGGCGATTGCTCGACGGGGCAGTGCGTGGACCGATGCATTCCCTTCAACCGCCCGCTTCGTGGTGCCTTGTCGAGGGATGCGGCCGGCGGCATCGTCGTCATTTCTATTGGCTCGGGACGGTCGGGCTGACGGGAGGTCGTGCCGGTGCGGGGACGACGTTCTTCTGACCCGACAGCATCCAGGGCGGCAAAGGCGACGCTGCTTTGCCTTTGCCCTGCTCGACCTTGCTCTTTCCGCTAGTGTCCGGTTTTGCGCTTCTTTTGGCATTCGGCTGGTAGTGCACGACGCCATTGCTATCTACGGTCGCGCTGTTGTCCATGATCTCGTCACCGGGATGCTGACCTGGCGCGCAGGGCCCAGTCCACCTAGCGACCAGCCGCGCGTGCCCTGTCGCGGCGCGGGCCAACGGGGGGCTGTAGGTCGACTTGCTCTCGATGGTGTATGCCGAATCGAATGAGCCACTAATCACTGCATGCGTCTGGGAAGTACTGGCGCGCAGCTTGCACGTCGCGTCGACAACCAGCTTGTCGCCGTCATGAGCAAGCTTGTTGGTGGCGCAGACCTCGCCGCGCATGCCCTCCGCAAGCTGTCGCAGCGGGTCGTCCGTTGCTTGGTCGACGCAAAACTGTACGCTCCGCGGTTGGTCTTCGGTGTAGGTCGAGGTGCGGGTAATTTCCCAGAGGCCAGATTTGCGTTTGGGGACCTCCTGCGCAAAGGCGTGGTTGACCAGGAAAAACAGGGCAAACATAAGGAACGGAACTCGGTGCATGGCGTTCTGGAGGTGAATTAGGGTAGATGACCAATGAATCGCGGCACTTGCGTACGTCTATCCTCGCGAGCCGCGCATACCCTAGAATAGCGCACTGCCGCTTGGCCGGGAAGCAGATGCGGGTACGACAGTTCGTTGGCGCCTCGCGGGGGGTACATAACGCGGTCGCTTACGTTCGGCCGCGGCGTCTCGCGTAAAATCGATGGGCAGATAGGGGCCGTTGGGTACGCTCAGAGTCCCATCGATCATAACGGAAGTCTAGTCGCATTCCGGCCCAAGTTCGACGCGAATGCAACAAGACAACTCGACGACAACTTGCTAGCAATGATCTACGTTCTCACCGTACATTGGAAATTTGGCTTCTGGGTTGATGCGCAGATATCCCGTTTGCGAAAATATATTCGTCACCCTTTCAAGACCTTTGCGTTTTGCGAAGAGACGCGGCTCGACCACTCGCAGAAGTTTGACTACTGCTCTCCCGTAAAGGGCCTGAAGGACCACCCAACCAAGCTCAATGCGCTCGCCGAAGTCGTTTGCGACATCGCAAACGATAGCGACATCCTGATCTTTTGTGACAGCGACGCCTTTCCCGTGCGGGACATCACGGATTATGTTTACTCTCAGCTCGCGAAATGGCCGTTGGTGGCGGTGCAAAGATTGGAGAATGGAGACAAACAGCCGCACCCGTGCTTCTGCATGACGACTGCGGGGCTTTGGCGACGAATCGGGGGCGATTGGAGGGCAGGTCACACGTGGGCGAATACATTTGGAACGGTCGTCACCGACGTCGGCGGTAACCTTCTTCGGTCGCTGGAGCTAAACGGCATCGAGTGGGGAAAGATGCTCCGCTCGAACCGAGTGAACCTGCAGCCACTCTTGTACGCGGTCTATGACGATGTCGTCTATCATCACGGCGCCGGATCGAGGCCAACCATCGGTGGGCGAGCGGTGAGGCACGGCGAGCTTGCAGCCCTCGATCCAGAGGAAGCCGCTCGCCGATCGACGGAGCTCCAGAAGGAAATTGCCGCGGTGTCGCGCCATGTCCTAGACATCGTGGATCGGGGGCGCGATGACGAGTTGCTGGCGTTGCTGTGCTAAATACGGCGTTCTGGTGAATAGCCATTGCTCCCAGGTGGGTATGCGCATGATCGACGTCGCCTTTCGTACCGGGAATGTCCCAGACGCTCAGATTCTTCCATCGGCATGAAAACGCGAGGTCGAATTATGAATAGCAAGGTAGACGCGAACATCCACTCTCGCGGCAACCGTATGTCTGGCCCGGGTCGAACTACGAGTTTCGAGCAGCGTCGGTGGCGGATCTACGCAGACCGAGTCCGGGCGGTACCTTGGCCCGATCGCAACCGGTCCAAATTGCGTTGGGTTAGCGGCGCCCGTCCGACCGCGCAGCACCTGGGCTATCGGCCGCCGACCCAGGCCGCCGCGCGATAGCCTATCTATTATTGGCCGCAACTCAGCGGCCGAACGGCTATAAGAACGTACTCAGGTCACGTATCTTCTCGTTCTTCGCTGCCATAGTATGCACAAGATTTTCTTGTCGCCACATTTCGACGATGTCGCGCTCTCGTGCGGAGGACTGGTCGCGATGGCGACGGCGGCAGGCGAGCGGGTCCTCGTCATGACCGTCTGCGGTGGGCTACCGCCCCCCGGGGCAAGATCTGCTTTGACAGACAAGGTTCATCGGGCGAGGGGATTCGCCGATGGGGTTGCGTACGTTTCTGCGCGGCGCGAGGAGGATCGCGCCGCGGC
>Ga0074044_10001184_pt1 | contig 23991 bp, 24 predicted proteins | sample BogForMeECP23OM1_FD_94443 | JGI IMG/M metagenome (GOLD analysis project Ga0074044, IMG submission 94443) | Bog forest soil microbial communities from Calvert Island, British Columbia, Canada - Bog Forest MetaG ECP23OM1 | ecosystem: Environmental > Terrestrial > Soil > Wetlands ... | reverse complement strand
TTCGGATTAATCGGTACGCTTGTTGGTACCTTTTTCGTATATTCACGTAAGAATGAGGATCCGTTCAAGTCTCTGATTCGTGGTTTGCTCGTGACCGGAGTTATTTGCGCCGTCGGTTTCTATGCGTTGACAGGTCTGCTTCTGAATGGGGACATGGGCTACTTCTATGCCTCGCTCGTAGGGATCGTTGCAGCCATACTTGTGGCGTGGATAACATACTACTACACATCATACACCAAGCGACCGACATTAGAAATTTCCAAATCATCAGAGAGTGGTCCCGCCCCCGGTGTCGTATCTGGATTGGCTGTTGGGATGGAATCAACTGGCCTATTCATCCTTGTAATTGCCGTAGCGATCCTGCTAGCTTTCGAATTGGGCAATGGCTTTCAGCCTTTAAGCTCTAGTTTTGATATTTCTAGTGCAGCATTCCAACGAGGAATCTACGGGACTGCTGTAGCGACTATGGGAATGCTCTCAGTCACCCCTATGGTGCTTGCGATGGACGGATTCGGACCGATAACTGATAATGCTGGTGGAATTCTTGAGATGTCAGGTGTCTCAGAGGAGGCTCGGAGTGTTTCTGATCAACTCGATTCTGTAGGTAACACTACTAAAGCACTCACGAAGGGGTACGGCGTCGCATCTGCGGCTCTTTCGGCCTTCTTACTCTTCAGTGCTTTTCTTGAGGTGGCTGGCTTGAAAGGAGTCGACTTATCGAGGCCAGAAGTTTTCATCGGCGCGATGATTGGTGCGATGCTAATCTTCGTGTTTAGCTCAATGGCGATCCGTGCTGTCGGAAAGACCTGTGCTGTAATGATCGTGGAGGTCCGGCGCCAGTTCAAGGAGATCCCTGGGATAATGACTGGACAAGCTAAGCCTGACTATTCCAGATGTGTCGACATAAGCACCAAAGCAGCGCTAAAAAACATGGTTGCTCCCAGCCTACTGGTTGTTTTGACGCCCATAGCTGTCGGATTAATTCTCGGCGCCGAAGCGGTCGGAGGCCTGATAATGGTCGGAACTTTAGTTGGGGTGCTAATGGCTCTCTTCATGAATAATGGCGGAGCGGCTCTGGATAACGCTAAGAAGTACATTGAAGCGGGTAATCTGGGTGGAAAGAATTCGCCTGCTCACGCGGCGACTGTTATTGGTGACACGGTGGGTGATCCTTTGAAAGATACTGCTGGACCATCGCTGCACGTTGTCGTAAAGCTTCTCAATACAATAACGCTTGCTCTAGCGCCGCTATTCATCTTAGCGCTGCTAATGCACTGATTGTTGTCAAGAGAGGCTGTAAGCGCTCGGCAGTCTTTCCGCCAGCCTCTTCTTCCTTAACTCTCTGGCTTGTTCCACGTCGACATCCGCTAAGAGCACTTTCTCTTCGTCCTTTGCCTGCGCAATTATTTTTGGATAAACGACGTTTGTTGAGGGATCGACTTCCAAATCAATTATGACGCTTCCTCCATTATACGTCGGTGGAGATGTTACGTTCGGCGCGATGATTGGTAATCGATTTTCAAGGGCTCGAGTTTTCAAGTAAAGTAGCCAAGGCTCCATGCCTTGGGAGACGATCCTAGAGGGCACAAAAAGTAGATCCACATTTTTCAAAGCTAATGTGCGTGACGATTCGGGAAATGCGTTATCATAACAAATGGTTATCCCTATCCTAGCGAACTCGGTTTCGAAAAGTTCGAATGAATTTCCTGGGCTGGCCGATTTTTTCTCGCCTAGAAAGAGGTGAACCTTGTCTTGGATTCCTCGAACCGTTCCGTTAGAATCGATAAGTTGGCTTCGTATTCGGGTTTGTCCAGTATCTGATTTGATGTAATTAGCTCCGGTAACAACGAAAATTTTGTTTTCCAGTGCAGCTCGTGAGAGCTCCACGATCGCTTCACCTATTCTATCGCGATATTCGAGGAGCCAATGTTCGGGCAAGCATACGATTTTCGCTCCATTTTGAGCTGCGGTTAAAACCGCTAACCGTGCATCTGAAATTGCCCTGTCATAACTGTCTTTTCCCAACGCGAGCTGGGCTGCAGCAACACTAAGGTGCATAGATGCACGCTTCCTAGTTCTTGAGTCTCTTTGATACTTCATCCAAAAGCTGTTTTGCGATGATTCGTTTGGATGCTCGTGCTAATGTGAATGTTTTGCTGTCGCGATCAACTAGAGTTAGTTCGTTGTAATCTGAGTTGAATCCTATGTCTCTTCGTCCAATATCGTTAACAGCAATTAGGTCGGCTGACGTTCTTTGCAGCCGCTCGGAAGCGTCAGCTAGCAAAGCCTCTCTAGTGAGCCCCGTCTGAGCTCGGAAGATTATAAGAAAAGTTTCAGGACTAGTTTCCTTGATGCTGTCTATGATTTTGGGTGTAGCGCGGAGTTCAAGAGTTAACGTTTGGTGAGTTCTGGAATCAATTTTGTTGCTGGAAGGTGTTTCAGGTTTATAGTCCACAGCTGCAGCCACAGCGACTGCTAGATCAAATTTTGTTAATGTAAGCTCTTCTATTGTTCTCTCGAACATCTCTTCCGTCGTTCTGACTGAGATATTTCGTGATTGCTTCGGTAAGGGAACGGAGATGGGTCCATGGATTACTGTGACGGTCGCGCCGCGATTGACCGCCTCGAACGCTATGGCGCCGCCCATTTTTCCGCTACTGGGATTTGTAATAATCCGAATTGGATCAATCATTTCGAACGTGGGACCAGTGGTTATGAGAACATTCTTGCCGTTCAAATCGTTTGGCGACAGATTTGATATTGCTGCTGAGAGGATGTGTTCCAGGCTGGCAAGCTTTGCTTTCTCTTCCTCTTTGATTGGGTCTATGAATACGACACCAACTTCGGTTAGAGTGCGAATATTTTCTAATACCAAGGGCTGGTCATACATCGATTCATGCATGGCTGGAGCGATAAGTATGGGTATTCGTTCACCTAGAGCCGAACTGATAAGGGAGGTTACGGCAGTATCATCGATGCCGTGAGCAATCTTACCGATCGTATTCGCCGTGCACGGGGCAACTAATATCATGTCGGCTTTGGATGGCCCAACTGTAAAAGTGACGTGTTCTATTTTGCCCGTCAGCTTCGTCACAACGGGATTGCCGGTAGCCCACTCGAGAGTATTTGGATGTATAATTTGCTCGGCACTATCTGACATAAAACAGAAGACCCGTGCGCCATGGCGCATCAAAATACGCGCGACGTCAGGTGAGCGATAGGCGGATATGCTGCCAGTCACCGCTAGAATTATGCGTTTGCCTGATAGCTCGTTTCCGTCCGTTCCAATGATTTCCTGGGAAGGATTTGGCAATGAATCTGACCAACTTATTTCATCATGAGTGGGATGATTAAATTCTACTTTGAAACTGCGAGAACGCCTTTAAACATGCATGGCAATTACGCCGACCGTTATTGAGCAGGTTGATATGAGCATTCGTCCCTCCTCTCGTGTACAAGATGTCGAATATGCAATCCGCGATGTTTTAGTTAAAGCAGAGGAAGTTCATCGATCAGGTAAGAGGATACTCTACCTGAATATTGGTGATCCGGTCAGGTACGGCTTTGAAACTCCCATTCATATTCGTAGAGCCTTCACGAAGGCTGTTGAAGACGGATTCAACTACTATTCTCCTTCGGAAGGTTTGAGGGAGCTCCGAGACGCGATCGCCGAGAAGGAGAACCGTATAAACAATGCATCAATAGATCTCGACCACGTTGTTGTCACGACTGGTATATCGGAAGCAATTATGTTTCTGATGGCAGCAATAGTTAACCCGGGTGACGAAGTTCTAATTCCGGGGCCATGCTATCCAACCTATCTGACCTACGCGAAGTTCTTCGATGGAAAGCCTGTAATCTACCGGACCATTGAGGATCGTGGCTGGTCAACGGATCTTGAAGATTTAGAAAGCAAGATTACCGATAGAACCAAACTGATAGTCGTAATCAATCCAAATAATCCGTGTGGATCAGTACTGCCTAGATCTGATCTCACACGGATCCTTGAATTGGCCGCTAGCCATAACATTCCTGTTGCCGCGGATGAGATCTACGACAGAATCGTTTACGACGGCTCATTCTCTAGCGTTGCGTCGTTGGCCAAAGATGCTTCTGTAATCGGACTTAACGGTTTCTCCAAAGCGCACCTTATGACTGGATGGAGGTTAGGGTACATGTACATTCAAGATCCAGAAGGAAAGCTGAAGAACGTGTGGGAGGGAATACAACGCCTTTCCAGATTGCGACTCTGCGCGAATACACCTGTGCAGTTGGCCGGTGTGGAAGCTCTTCGTGGCCCGCAACATCACGTAGACGAAATGGTCTCAACGCTGCGAAAACGCAGAGACCTCGCTCGGAAGAGAATTAATGAAATTCCAGGATTGAATGCTGGCAAGCCTGCGGGAGCTTTCTATATTTTCCCGAGGATCAATTGGATTGGATCAAAATGGAAGAACGATGAAGAATTTGTAACAGAGCTTCTGAAGGAGACTGGAGTACTTGTGGTCCATGGTTCGGGGTTCGACAAGGTTTACGGGAAAGACCACTTCCGTGCAGTATTTCTTCCATCAGAACCAGAATTGGAAGACGCCTTAACCGCCATCGAACAGTTCATGAAAGCGCGCGAACCATAACTTGGCAACCTGTAAACTTTTAATGGACGCCTACAGAACAAGCATCAGTGATCACGGCAATGTCTGAAGGAACTGAAGAGCGTCCAGCGGGTTTGATGTATGAATGTATCAGCTGCGGAAAGCAGTTGACTGCAGATCAGCTGGCCATGACTCCTGAAATTAAGTGTCCCTACTGCGGATATCGTGTACTAAGGAAATCTCGCCCGCCAATCGTCAAACGCATTAAAGCACGATAGATTAGATTAATCTAAACTTGCGATTTGCCGCAGGTTGGACAAAAATCGAACGAATTCTTTAGCAGACCACCGCAGAAACGACATTTAAGAAGAACAGGCTTTGCCATCGAACGCGACGATGGCTCCCAGCCACCGCCTGTCTTTTGCTTCTTTTCAACTCTCTTGCCAAAAAATACTGCCAGTTCAAGAAGAACGGCCATCGGCACGAAAAGCGCTATGTCGGCTATCGGTCCACCGTCCGGCGTTACGACGGCACACACGATGTAAAGGATCGCGTAAATATAGCGCCGTCTCGTAGTCACAGCGCTAGTTCTGATTATTCCAAACTTCACCAACAGAACGAAGAAGACTGGCATTGTGAACGAGAAACCAGCAGTTAAAATGGTTATGAAGACAAGGTTGTAGAAATCCATCACATAGATTACTGACATAGCGCCGGTCAATCGGAAGAACGGGATCATGGCCCAAAGCATGAACGGGGCTAGGACCTTGTAGCCAAAAGCCGCGCCAATCAGGAATAGGACTGTGAAGGATAATATGAACGGGTACATCGCGCTTCGCTCTTCAGGATACAGAGCGGGATCGATGAATCGGAAGACCTCATACGCAATGACCGGCGAACTGGTTGCGATTCCCAGTAGGAGCGAGGCAATCATGTAAATTTCGAGCGGAGCCGTAAATTCTCCAGCAATCAACTGCACGCCTTGAGGAAGGACGTCTCTCGTGATCTGATTCAGAACAAGCGCGATTAAGGGGCTATAGTAAGTGAATGGGTCTCGAAGGAAAGAGGATAAATGAGCAGGTACTACCATGAAAATTGTCGTAGTTACGAGGAGCGAGTAGAGAACGATCTTCAGTCTAGCAGCGAGTTCGTTCAGGTGTTCCCATATTGTGCCCGCCTCACCTCGACTTGTTTCAGCCATGAAGATGCACCGATATCAGCGCTCGATCAATTTCGCTAATTGGGATCGAGTCGCAACACTACTTCTCTGGCTCGCAGCAAAGACCTGCTTCTAATTAGGACTAGGCCATCGTGGCAATGAGTTGTTCTTCCTAACAGCCTCGCTTACTTCTTAGTTGACTTATCCGCGATTTCCTTGGCAATCTCTTCTTTTGTTTTTCCTTCAGTCGATATGCCAAGGCTCTTAGCTGCTACGATCAGCGGATCACCAGTCGAAGACTCAGTCCCTGAGGCGGGTGGAGCAGTCGGGGTCGTAGTTTCAGAAGCTGTGGTGGAAGCCTCTTTCGTAGCCTTATCAAACTCCTTCTTCGCTAGTCCTATGGAACGAGCCAGTTCTGGAAGTTTTTGCGGCCCCCAAATGAAAATCACTAGTATGACTCCTACGACGATTAACCATTCATAGCCGACTAATGCCAACGATTTTCACGTAGAAATGTTGCATACCGCCGGATATAAGAGTGCTCAGAAGGCATATTGCGGAATGCATTTAAGGGTGCTAAGTTTGGCGGCTAATCGAAGAAGTTCCTGAACACCGGGGTGGCATGAATGTTTCTTGACGACTCAGTTCAAGAAACACTATGCCTTGCGTTAGCTCGCACCTCCGTTCAATGTCGTGCAGAGGATGCGCACCGAGGCTTCTCGCAATGACTTCCTTCAGCCTCTTTGAAATTTTCCTTGACCTAGCCTATTCCTGGACTAGAATGTTCATCGCGCTACTCCTCAGCATTTTATTCAGTCTAATCGTAGGGATAGTTGCAGCACGAAACAAACGAGCAGAAGCCATAATCGTGCCAATGCTAGATGTCTTCCAATCTATTCCAATCCTAGGCTTCTTCCCAATCGTCATACTTGGGGTAATAGCCATCATCCCCTCTCAGATCGGAGTCGATCTGTCGGTTATCCTTCTGATATTCACAAGTCTGGCATGGAACATCACGTTCGGCGTGTACGAGGCCGTTAAGTCGATCCCGCAAGACTACATTGAACTCTCGCTCATGCCAGACGTCGGTTCATGGCGAAGAATAACCAATCTCTACATACCCGCTTCCATAAGTAGGATCGCGTACAATACTGAAACTTCTTGGGCCGTCGGCCTATTCTATCTAATCTCAAGCGAGATACTGACTCTTGGAAAAAGCTCGTACACCGTCACTCACGGTATCGGTGTGGCGATAATAACATTCGCAAGCGCAAACGACTGGACCGGTTACACTTACTCGATTATCTCACTATTGGTTGCTGTCGTGATCTGGCAATTCATTTTCTTACGTGAATTTGCTCTATGGTCTGAACGTTACAAGTTCGTTGAAGAACCGAGAGGCGTTCGGCAAGATCCGTTGATGCGTTTCTACTCTTGGATGACTCACAAATCAATCTCCAAACTCTTTCTGTATTCACACTCGAGAGGTGTTACAAAGTTCTCGTCCACCCTCTATCGGTTCAAAGACGGAATAAAATACTCGATCGTAATTCTGCTTGCGATCTTCATAGCGTTCGAGCTCGGAGCTTCATGGAACCTCAACATCGGTTTCCCAACACAGATACCGACTATAGCCAAAATTGTTTCAACTGAAAAAAATGTCATTATAGCCCTTGCGTATTCTTTCGTCCGTATATGGTATGTCTACTTCTTTTGCGTCATCGTAGGAGTACCTCTTGGCATCGGAGTCGCTCTTAACTCCAAGCTTTATAACGGTCTCACACCAGTAATCGAAACTATCGCGTCGGTACCGGCTCCTGCTCTGCTTCCAGCCATCGCTCTTGTTACGCATCAAGGCGAACTGGTGGCAGCGATTATAATTTTTCTTGGGATGATTTGGTACATTGTGTTCAACGTCATGGCGGGAATCCGTTCCCTGCCAGCCGAATTGTTTGAACTAAAATCTGTCTTTCATATTTCACGAGTACGAGCATGGCTCGACATATACCTACCCGCGGCGGCCACTGCCTTCGTATCCGGTTCTATAGTTGCTATCGGAGCAGCTTGGAACACGCTGATTGTAGCAGAATTCTTCATTGTTTCAGGAAATACACCGCTCACACAAGTTCAAGCAGGGATAGGTAAGACTATCGCGCTCGCGACCAATCAAGGCGACCTGCTAAGCCTCACTCTAGCAGTTCTCTCAATGACTGCGCTTATAGTGACGTTCAATCTGGTCGTATGGAGACGAGTATATCATTATACAACCAAGAGGTATGCGTATAACCGATGACTCTGTTCCCAAGAAAATTGGAGGGATATGCCAATGGGAGTACTTAGTTCGAATCCTGCCCCGATCGAGTTAGAAGCCAAGGCTGGCAAAAACAGGGGTTCCGAGACCTTTCAGGGACCAGTAGTCGATGTCGAGCGAATCAGTCTAGAATTCACGAAAGAGAAAGATCAATTGCCTGTTCTGGCAGATGTGTCATTGACTGCGTCACAAAACCAATTCATTTCGATCACTGGACCTTCGGGATGTGGCAAATCATCATTGCTGCGCATTATCGCAGGATTACACAAGGCCACATCCGGTACTGTGAAGTTCAAAGGAACTGAAATCACCGAACCAAGAGGTGAAATCGCGATGATCTTTCAAAATTTCGTTCTCCTACCTTGGCGAACTGCACTCGAGAACGTCATGTTTGCTTTGTCCGCCAAGAGGGAACTCTCGGAAGACGAGAAGCGGGAAAGAGCCACGAATATGTTGGATCACGTCGGATTAAAGGGATTCGAGAATGTTTTCCCTGGAGAATTATCGGGTGGCATGAAGCAACGAGTCGGCATCGCTAGAGCCCTGGCCTTGGAACCGGAAGTCCTATTGATGGATGAGCCCTTCAGCTCCCTGGACGACCTGACTGCCGGTCTTCTGAGGAAGGAGGTCTACTCACTTCTCATAAATCCCTCATCATCTATCCAGGCGGTAATCATGGTGAGTCATAACGTCGAAGAAGTTGTGGAGCTGTCTGACAAGGTCGTAATACTATCGCAACGCCCCGCTCATGTTGTTGGAGCGATGGACATCAACCTCCCGAGGCCGCGCGATCGGAAATCTCCCGAATTTTATACCTGGATGGACAAAATATATTCGCTATTGGCATAATATAGTGTGACGTGCGCTAAGTTGACTGCGAAAACAGGTTCAAGTGCTGAAATGAAGAAAACGAATATTCTTCTCACGATGCCCGCCAATGTACGAGCTGGCCAAATTATCGGTTTAGTCGAAGTGACAGGCGGCTTAGGATCTCCGATAGACGTCAGCAGACTTGCATACGAATTTGGAGACGACATTGCAACACTCTTGCCGATACTCGATGCAGGGGAAATGTTAGGCCTCGTAAAAATCGAAAGGGGCAACGTTAACCAAACCGAGTTTGGCCTCAAATTTCAGAGGACGTCGAAACATAAAATTCGTCTACTCAAAGATCAACTTTTGAAAATAGAGCCGTTCAAAACGGCCGTCGAAATGGTTTCAAAGCAAGGATCAGTTTCCGCCGCTGAAGTGGCAGATGCTTTAATTCGCAAGAAAGTGCGTTGGCATCACGAGCAGGAAGTAAATGAAACTTTGGTGAATGGGCTCCTCATACACTGGGCGATTTACGCCGGTATTCTGAACTATAGGTCAGAAAGATTCCAAAAATCCACTTGAATCAACTCATCTCAAAACATTTTCTGTCCGACCAATTTGACACCATAATGATAAGCTGCAACCCCTGTAATCGGTACGTCTAGCCATGACGTCACAATTCTCGTCAAAATAGCGGCGGATGCTCCGATCGCTACGGGAACTCCGAAAAGGGCTAGCGAAGTTGTAACTGCAGCCTCGAAGATGCCGATCATGCCCGGAACAGCGATAGGGGTCATTTGAATCATCTTGCCTATCGCCATCGTTATGACCACAACCCAGATTGACACGGTCGTCCCAAGAGCAGCAAGGACTATCCACAAGAAGACGACAGAGCATCCCCAGTCACACATGCTTGCAGCGAAGGAGGCAAGCATGTGACCTGGGGTGGAGAGCATTCGGCGAAAACTTGAGTTGTAATCTGATAAGAATTGGTCTGCCTTCCCGTCGACTGAAGCATTCTTCTGAACCAATTTCAGGATCGGTTGTCCTATCCGTAAGAGTCTATCTAGAAGTGGGTGAAAAATTCTTGGGACTAATGAAATGGAGAGTAGAACGATTAGGCCAACTATTGCGATTATTGGGAGGATGCTTATTTCGTATGCTACATTCGAATTTACCATTCCCTTCATTACGAGCGCGGTGAAAGCGATCGCCATACTCCCGAGGAACCCGACAATGTAGAGAATTCTGTGAAGAATTACCGTCGCAGTAGTCTCGCCCAATTTCATCTTAGCCTCCTTCGAGCCGAGGATGCAACGCGTGACTTCAAGAAATACGCCACTGGGCATAGTATAACTTGCGAAGATACTCGCGAACGTAATCCCCTGGCATGTTAGGAAACGGAGTCGATGTCCAGTCGCCAGTATGAGGACATACCACGCGGTCGCATAGAAAACGAATCCTATCAGTTCAATTCCTGCAAGGCCAACGATCACTAGTGGATTAACGCTTAGAAGAATTCTGATGACTGCCTCAACGCCAACATAGTAGATGAACCCGACGAGAACTGCAACGCCGAAAACTAAACTGAGTACTTTAGTCAGCATTCTTTTGTTAATCTATTGCACCTCCAGGAGACGAGGTCTTACGTTTGAGCGAACGTGATTTGCTAATTCACACTTATATTCATGAAGTGTCGCGAATGGCAAATTGAATCGAACGCGTGTGGTAGCTGTGGCTGAGACACTAAGATACGACATAATCATCGTAGGATCAGGGATAGCAGGACTGCGTGCCGCAATAGAAGCTGCCCGCGTTTCAGACGGTAAGGCGATAATTGCTGTCATCACCAAAGTTCAAGCTATGCGCTCCCATTCCGTTTCGGCTGAAGGAGGTACAGCAGCGGTTCTATATGTTGACAAAGGAGACACACTTGAATCTCACATTTACGACACCATCAAAGGTAGCGATTTCCTAGCTGATCAAGACGCGGTTGAATTCTTCGTCAATTCAATGCCCGCGCAGATCTATCAACTTGAACATTGGGGAATGCCTTGGTCAAGAACTGAAGATGGACGAATCGCGCAGCGAAACTTTGGAGGATACAGTTTTCCACGAGCAACCCTTGCCGGAGACCGCGTCGGGTTTTTTGAGATGCAGACCCTCTACGATACGTCACGTAAGTTCGATAACATCCATTTCTATCAAGAATGGTATGCGACCTCACTCATCATAGAAAACGGCGTCTTCACAGGAGTAACCGCAATCGATCTCAAATCTGGAGGTTTTCACGTTTTTAGTGCAAAGGCGGGAATAATCGCGACAGGGGGAGCCGGTAGATTATATCGATTTGCAACATACGGCTACTCCTCAACACCTGACGGGCTTTCCCTTGCATACCGCGCTGGCGCACCCGTGGAAGATATGGAATTCGTGCAATTCCATCCCACCGGTTTGATCCCTTCTGGGGTACTAATAACGGAAGGAGCGCGCGGAGACGGAGCCATTCTAGTCAACAGTGAGGGCGAACGTTTCATGAAAAAATACGCGCCCGAAAAACTTGAACTAGCCTCTCGGGACGTTGTCTCTCGTGCTATAATTACTGAAATCCAAGAAGGACGCGGATTGCACGATAACATTGCAGATATGGACTATGTTCTGATAGACCTCCGACAATTGGGAGCAGAGAAAATAAAAGATCGCCTATCTGGAATAAGAGAGATCGCAATCAAGTTTCGCGGAATCGATCCGATTACCGAGCCACTGCCTATACGACCGGTATGTCACTACATGATGGGAGGAATCAGAACGAACATAAACGCAGAAACCCCTCTCACGGGACTGTGGTCTGCCGGAGAAGCTGCATGTATCAGCATCAACGGCGCAAACAGGTTGGGAGCGAACTCGACATCGGAATGCCTAGTTTTCGGCACCCAAGCGGGCGCTGGAGCGGCAAAATACGCGATGACCAAATCGTCCCAAGAACCCTCTAAAGAATCGATTCAGCGAGAAGAGAAAAGACTCTTCGATGAAATATTACACGGTGTGGGCGGTGAGAATCCATATGACATTCAAAATGAAGTGCAGTCTATTATGGACAAATACTGTTACGTATACCGAACCGGTGAACGACTGCAAACCGGATTGAGGGAACTTAGAGAATTGCAGAAGAAATCGTGGATGCACGTTGATGACACATCAAAGGAGTACAATACTAACTTCATAAACGTTCTAGAACTCGAAGCCATGTTCGATATGGCAGAAGTAATTCTAGTTGGAGCCTTAGCTCGAACCGAATCAAGAGGCGCCCATGCCCGCATCGATCATCCTAAACGAGATGACGAGCAATGGCTGAAACACACCCTGGCATACTATAGCGACGACGGACCAAGACTGGATTACGCGCCCGTAACAATTACTAAATACAAACCAGTAGAACGACACTACTGATAGGCGTGTAAGATGCAGACTCAACAAGCTCTTGTAACTACCGAGCAAGTGGAGCTTCGCGTTTTCCGCGCTAACCCAGCGGAGGCCTCTTCCTACCATTTCCGCTCCTACAAAATTCCATTGGAACCCGGCATGACTGTACTCAGTGCCCTGCTGTACGCAAAAGAGAAGCTTGACCACTCTATCGCAATCAGATTCTCATGCCGAATGGCATCATGCGGATCATGCGGAATGAAGATTAACTCCCTTCCCCGGCTTGCATGTTACACACAAGTAAAGGATCTACCAAAGGGACCGGTTACCGTGGAACCGCTTGACCACTACCCTCTCGTACGAGACCTAGTGACCGATTTCGATGGTTTTTTCGGCAAACATCGAAGCGTATCACCGTTCCTGATCAGACGAGATGAGAAAGAACAGAAAACGTTAGAGTCCGAGTACAGACAAAGCGCACATGAATTAGATGATTATCTACAATTCGCCTATTGCATTAAATGCGGACTTTGCAACGCGGCATGCCCCACGTTAGCAGCAGACCCACATTTCATTGGACCACAAGCGTTAGGACAAGCATATCGTTACGTGGCCGACTCACGTGACGAGGCTACTTCTCTCCGCGTGAAAGCGATTGATAATTCGCATGGCATCTGGAGATGCCATTTCGCAGGCGCCTGCAGTTTCGTATGTCCGAAAGGAGTCGACCCAGCGTTCGGAATCCAGAAGCTTAGACGTATCGTTTTCTCGCGTGCTCAGAAGAAAAGCGCGGAATTAATGCCAAGGCGTCAACTGAAATCGTGATTACACATGGGCGTTGATTCTGCATTTCTAAGGCGAGAAAACAAACTGCTCTCTATGAACGTAACATGTTCGACCTGCGGAAGTAAGATCAAAGTTTTCGTTAACGACATGGCTTCGCCAGGAGAAGTCTGGCCTTTCTGCGAAGAATGTGGAACATATGTGGACGTCGTCCCAACTGAAACCTGAAGCAGCCTGATTGCTAGGTTTCAGGGCACAACGTTCTTCTAATCTGTCGGGCTACTGAGACTTTCAAACCATAGAGGGCTTACTTTGAGCGGACCGGACAAGTACGATCGCCTATCTGATCTGGGAAAACGGCGTGGATACTTTTGGCCATCATTTGAAATTTATGGAGGTATAAGCGGCTACGTAGATCTTGGCCCACTCGGGACCAGACTGAAACGAAAGATAGAAGATCTATGGCTGAACCTCTTCGTATATCAACATCGATTCGTAGCTCTAACTACTCCTGTAATAATGCCTGAACGAGTCCTCGAAGCTTCAGGGCACGTGGAACATTTCAAAGACCTCATGGTGACATGCACCAATTGTCGAAAACACTTCAGAGCCGACCTTGCCATATCCGAAGCGATGCCTGGACGTACAGATATCGCTCTTGAAGCGATGGGGCCCAAAGAAATTGACGCCTTCATCTCCCAGAACCACATTCTCTGCCCTGAGTGCGGCGGACCGTTAGGTCCAGCGGAATACTACTCAACCATGTTCAAGACAAGTATCGGAGCGTACGGAGACATAACCGGATACGGACGACCAGAAGCCGCTCAAGGGATCTTCACAGACTTCAAACGAGTCTACGAAACGAGCCGAGAGAAACTACCAATCGGAGTAGCACAAGTCGGCACGGTCATGAGAAATGAGATCTCACCAAGACAAGGACCTCTGCGACTTCGAGAGTTTACAATAATGGAAATGGAAATGTTCTTCGACCCAAACGAATCTCGCTGCGAATTCTTGGACCACGTCAAAGACATTGAGCTTCCCCTGCTACTTGCGAAGGAGCGTGAAGTAGGAGGTACGAATCTAACACGCGTAAAGGCGACGGAAGCCAATGCGGAAGGCTACGTGAAAACCGAATGGTCAGCGTACTTCATGGCTCTATCCATCATCTTTGCCAAGAAACTCGGAGTACCATACGAGAAGCAGAGATTTGAAGAAAAACTGCCAACCGAACGGGCGCACTATTCAGCTCAAACCTTCGACCACCAAATATTATTGGATCGATGGGGATGGGTTGAAATTGCCGGTCACGCCTACAGAACTGACTTCGATCTTAATGCGCACATAAAGCATTCAGGCATAGATCTGAGCATCTTCAAGCCATACCCCCAACCCATCGAGAAGAAGACGACTGTTGTTGTCCCCAATGAATCAGCACTTGGGCCAATTCTCCGAGAGAAAACTAGCAAAATTGTCACCGCGCTCTCCACAGCAAATCCTGAAGACCTCAAGAATTCGCTAGAAAAATCAGGATACGTTGAAATCGAGGGATTCAAAGTTCTACCCTCTCACCTCAAATTTGAGGAAAGAACCGTTCGCGAATCGGGGAGACGAATTGTTCCACATGTAGTTGAACCTAGTTACGGAGCCGAACGAATCGTTTACTCAACCCTCGAGTACGCCTACGTACGCGCCGAAGGTAGGGTAGTTCTACGGCTTCCAAGACTACTGGCTCCGATGCAAGTTATGGTGTTCCCACTTATGCCAAAGGACGGTCTGAGTGAAGTAGCGTTGGAAGTGGCTGATTTCCTTACGAAACACGAGTTAGACGTTGATTATGACGAGTCCGGTACCATTGGCCGACGCTATGCGCGTGCTGATGAAATCGGAGTTCCAATCTCTCTTACAGTAGATTACCAAACGCCGAAGGACGGAACTGTCACTCTCAGGGACAGGGACACTCGAGATCAGGTACGCACAAACTGGCGGTTAATGCCCGATCCAACCAAGAAGTTCCTGCATTCCGAGCTAACCTTCGGCCAACTCGGAACCTTGGTAAGCTCAGAATCGAAACCTTGAGCTAGGCTTTAAGTTCAGAGTAGCTACAGTACTAGGAATGGTGTAAAGCGCGTGAGTTTTCCAACCGATACTGAAGGCAACATCAGACGAAGAATGCTAGACCTGTGCCAAGTTCACGCTCGGAACGTTGTTGAAATATCTAGACAGCTTGCGCTGCTCGTCGATAGCGTTGCTGATGGCAAGCAGAAAACTGCACGCGAAAGCTACTCTGCCATCCTGAAGGCGATGGAGGACAACGAGAAGAATAAGACTACTTTCCTCGTAGAAGTAGCCTCTGTGGGCAGCCTGCTGGTAAGTAGAGAAGATTTTCTTAGACTCCTATTCAAATTGAGCGAGATTGCTGACTACAGTGAATCCATGGGCAACCGACTAATTGAAGTCTTAGAGTTGAAGTGGAAATTTGAAGCGAAAAAATTGAAAGCGCTCTCGGAACTCATGGATCTCGTGTTGAAGGAAATATCAAAAGTTAGAGAGACGCTTCACTCTCTCTCATTCGACGCTGATAAGGCCCTCGAAACCGCCAAGACCGTAGAGGAACTCGAAAGACAAATAGACCGAGCCTCGAGAAAAATGGATCTCGATTTGTTGAGCAGCAAGATGCCTGTTCCGATGTTGCTCTTTCTGCGCGATATCGTGGACCGAGCCGAAAGAATTGCTGATATTGGAGTCGATGTTGTTGATCACATCCGCGTGTTAGCCTTAACTTCGTAGAGCGATTCAACTATGCCGAGAAATCCAATCGTTGCAGAATTAATCGGCACCCGACTTGTAGTTTGGAATTACACCGACGCGGTGTCACTCTATCGGATGGGTTTCTTCGGAAAGCCCGTTGGCATTCCTAAACCAAAACCTGAACAGGAATTCAAAGCACCACTAATGCTCGACCTTATGGAGGCAGTCTACCTCTTAGATAGAAAGATCATCAAGATAACCGACGCGATCAACTCCAAACCCGTAACCAAAAGTAGGCTCCTAAAAGTGGCAAACCGGACTTACAAACAGTTCGACTTAGGATATGCAGCCTACGAAGACCTGCGGAAAAAAGGCTTGATCGTCACGCCAGGAATAAGGTTCGGATCGGACTTCGCAATATATGAACATGGACCGGGAATTGATCATGCACCTTTCATCGTCACAGTCAAAAGAGAAGAAGACACGATGGGGCCTTTCGAGGTCGTCTTGGCTGGAAGGCTTGCCACAACTGTCAGGAAACAGTTCACGATTGCTGTCCCAACACGGAAACACAAAACCAATTATCTAGTCTTCAAATGGTTCAAAGCCTAAACGACTTCATTCTTTTTGAGATTCTTTGAGACAGTCATCTTCTTGTCTGTCTGCTCAAAACCCAGCTTACCAAACAATCTACAGGCCACGTCATTAACCGCGTCCACGCGAACATTCAGATTGGAATAGTTTCGTTTAGCCAATCGATTCATCGCCATCGTTACCTCCGAGGTCGCCAATCCTCTAGCACGATATAATGGATGCGTGAATAACTCAGAAATTTTCGCCGTCTCCTTTGATGGGCTAGTGACCAAACATGCACTCACAAAATTTCCGCCGGATCCAGAGACGAAGGAGCATTCTGCAAGATACTCATTGTTCGAGGTAACTTCCCGCAATCTTTTCGAAGCCTCATCTGAGCTCGCATACTTCGGAATCCTATCTTTCGCGTACGCCTCATGCATCAGTTGGGCTAAGAGCGGAAGATCTCTACTCTTCGGATTGGTGAGTGGTAGAATCGGCATGAATTGGGTTTCTGAAATTTGTCTTGAAAAATTGATCACAGTGTTCTTTATCATGAATCCTTGATCAACAAGTCTTTCCGCTAGGCTAACGTCTGTCGTAAGCGAAATGTCCATGATCGGCGTTTTTTCAAGTTCGTTGATCAATTCGGAGGCGAAATTTGTAATCGTCTCCGGTGTTCTTAGGCAGAGATGATCTATCGATCCATGCCCCTGGATCTCAGAGAGAGCAAATAGTGCTAAAGTTTGTTCGTGAGATAGAATAGTCCATTCTGGACCCAATTTTCGAAACGTGGTGAGTAAGCTGATTTTATCGGCCCTTGCCGGAAATGATTCTCTCCGGTAGGATTCGTTCGCTAAAACCAAGCTTACGATTTGATCTAAGACTTCTGACGATGCCTTGTCGACTCGGGTGATCATCGTTCAATCCCCCAGCGAAAAAGCCCATATTGACGGTTCGGAGAATTGGCGTTGAGTCGGATGTACAGAGGGTTAGTCGTTTCTGGTGGCATGTTAGCTGTCTTCGGAGCATTCCTTGTCGTCACTGACTTGTATGTTCCCATGGGCGTTTCGGTTTTTGGTCTACCATTTCTTGTAGCGGGGATTATAATGATCTTGCTTGGGTATTGGAGAGCTGAACCATTGCCAGTAGAGCCAGCTCCTGGGATGAAATTCTGCTGGTACTGTATGAAGGAGATCCCTCTTAATTCCAAAGATTGTTTCAATTGCAGTCTCCCTCAGCATAAAGCAGACGATTAATTCTCGAGGACTATTTAGTCGCGGTTCCCGCGTTAGGTGAGTCTTGTGGTTTCGTTGGAGGTTCTTTTAATTGTACGCGAGCAGCGCCTTCCATAATCTTTCGTTGAATCGCCGTGATCAAGTCCTCCAACGCATCGAAATCCAATCCTGTTCTCTTGAGCTCTGAAGACGTCTCATCTGGAAATGTTACTGCTACATTTGGGCCCCCATACTCTTCTATCATTATTGCACCAAACCTTAAGGAAAGATTCTTGAACTCAAAGTATCCGGAGACATACGTTGCGCGACCCTGAGGATCATAGGATTCGATATACACCTCAAGATCCTCGGGAAGAGGAGGCCGACTTGCCATCGCTATTCTTACACGCATTGACAGACGGCACATATATCTAGCGCGCCGAGGCGGAACCCCAGAGATGGGCTTAGCCACTAGAACTTTCCAAACCCTGGCCCTCTGTTGGCCCCGATTTGGTTACTCGCACGGACACATCAAAGAATCGTCCTGTTTGCAAGTATTATTGCGATGAACAAGGTGATCGCTCGCTTATGGAAGGGCCTATCGTACCGATTGTTAAAAAGGGACGAATGGGGTATCTTCGCTGAAGTCTTAAGTAATGTACGCCCCCCTTACGTAATGGCGACATGTACTCAAATCATGAACCCTGAGGCATCTGATCGATGAAGAACCCCGGCAGAAAAATGATTGCCTGCCTCGTATTGGTTCTTTTTATCCTCGCCCCGATCGTTAGTGTGTACGCTCAAAGTACATTTCCAACGCCCGAATCAGGTACATTCCCGACCGGAACATTTGTTGTTCCGATGGATAGCAAGCAGGCAGATAGGATTCGCGTATACGGTTTCATACATGAGTTTCTCCGACTCACCCCGAGCAGTGAGGTTGCTAGGATAATTGAGCCTCCAGACGTCACGATGCAGACTGGACTGACACCTAGCGGCGCACTCTACCAAGGCGGTCCGTTTCTTATCGCTCAGAGTTTCGCTGGCGCAATTGCCAATATGCTGATGAACTCAACCTTTAGCAAAGTGACAGTGACCCAGCTGTCCGTCCCATTTACCTCAAACCAAGTCTTCTTCGTAACACAGGCGACGAAGATACTTGTCATTCGAGGAATCTGGGGACGAACTGACCTTACGCTCTCCAGGATGGGAATTTCGTACACCATGGTCACCCCTGATCAGGTGCTTAACGATCCTTCGATGATAAATCAATACACGCTGATAGTTCTCGACAGCCCAGGCTGGTATGGAAATCCCTGCCCCGAAACACTGGGCTGCACATATCAAGCTCTTCACAGCAAAATTCAGGCTGTCTACAACACTATCCAAGCTCGCGTTCAAGCTGGAAATGAAGTCATCTACACAGACATCGCAATGTTAGATCTGAACTCGACCTTCCCAGGATATGTTCAGCTAGGACACGCCGGTGAGGCTGGTGCGTGGCCTGCCGTCGTTTACAACCCCGGAAGAGGTATGTCTCAATCATATTTCCCGAGCCAATACTACAATCCTGGACCAAACCCCAACAATGTACGAATATTCACGGAGTCCGGAGGCGGATTATGGGTGCCGATCGGTGTTCAACCTGCCCATGCTCAAGACGTGCAAGTTCTCATGGATAGTAGTCGGTTCGGTGTACCTACCATCCAGTATGCTCTACTTGGCTTCTACTTCCAGTACGGAAACGGCATCGTCGAAGGTTTAGCCTTCCAACCATACCAACAACTCTACCCAACATACGCTGACCTAAAGGGGTACTATGCTACTTACGAGATTTACGGTAACAAATTTGTTCACGGACCCACGTCAACGTTTTTCGTCTCTTCCACGCCACAAACGGTAACTGTATCGCAGGGTCAGACCGCATCATACACTATCGGAGTAACATCAGTCGGTACTTTCTCGTCTCCGGTCTCTCTGCAAGCTTCTGGAGTCCCAGCAAATGCTGGTGCGACATTCTCCTCTGGTACCGTGACGCCGCCTCAGGGGGGCACGGTCACGTCAATGCTCACTGTGTCTACTGGTATGGGCACCCCTGTTGGCTCATATAATCTAACTATTACAGGTTCGTCGACACTCCCTGCAGTCACAGCGTCTACGACCATCACGCTCATCGTTACCTCCGCCCCCGCGGATTATTCGATCAACATCTATCCGAATATACTTGTCCTTCAACCAGGGCACTGTGGCAACGTCACGGCCACAGTACAATCATTTGGAAACTTCAGTGCGCCCGTGACCTTCACATTATCTCCGCTTCCGATCCCCCACGTAACCTCCACCACATTCACGCCTAACCCAATTACGCCTCCGCCAGGTGGAAGCGTCAGTTCGGTGCTCACGATGTGTGTTGATAATACAGCCACTAATGCAAGTTACACGTTAACGGCTACGGGTACTGGACCAACTTCACCTCCTGGCCCGCATACTGCACCCATCTCTTTCCAGATAATTGTTCCTGCACCTCCTCCTTCGTCAGGACTCAGCTGGTGGCTAATCTTGCTACTGCTAGCGATGCTGTTCTTGGCATTAGCAATAGCTTTGCTAGCGATCCTCAAATCTCGTAGAGGAGGGTTAGTAGGTGGTAGGCGACGCGTACGATTAGTCCACGTTTTGCCTATTCCGATTATTCGTTGCAGATTCTGTGGCCGGAATATGCCGATCTATTCCGTCTATTGCCCGTATTGTGGTCGACCAGCCGTTGTAACGGCACCTCCTCCAAGACCAAGACCACGGCCAGCCATCCTGCCTCCAACCCGTGGAATTTTCTCGTTTATTCTGGCCTTGGTTTCAGGCATCCTGATTCTTGTGAATAGCGCTGCCCTGTTGATGCCTGGATTTTATGCACAATGGTCATCAATATTCTTCTGGCTGCCAGTAATTGGACCAACATACGCATTCGCACTTGGCATAATCATTGGATTAACGATAATCCTAGCCTCCGTCATCATGATCCTAAGCAGCGGTGTGATGGCGGATGTGATAATCTTCCCGTTCGCTATCTTCAGCCTCATAATCGGCGGAGGGTTCATAGCTGGAATGATAATTGGAATCATCGCCGGCATAATGGCCGCACTAAAGCGCTAAACTGTAGTTCGCTCGCGAAATAATTAACGAATCTGTTCGGCAACTGAAATAATACCGCGATCCGGATCTGATTTCGAAGAGTGCTTTTCTGATACCGATCAGTATTGTAATCGGACTCTACGGTAGCGAATGTGAATATCATAGATTGATCTGTTCAATCGCGCTGTTGAGTGAGATGAAATTATGTCGAAATTATTTTTTGATGAGACGTTAACTCGAATTTTTTCGACAGTTTCCATTACGTAACTAATTTCGTAAAGCCACATCCTTCCGGTAAAGATTCTGCTTTAATCGCAGCGCGCATCACTGTGCAATTTACTCGAATAATTCAAGGAACTCTTGACTGAAGCCGATAATCGCGTCCTATGTTTCGACGACAGTATCAAACGTGTGCATAATTGCACAGGCTTTTTGATTGATTTCTGCTTTCCGATCATCGATTTTTCGGTATCCCAGATCAAATTCTACGTGTATCCGCATGTTGAAGCCCTAAGTCATGGAAACAACAACATACCTTGTTGGATATGAGAAAATGGAATCAGTAGAATACTATCGAGACTCGAGTGGATTTTGGCGAATTAAGAATTTCCGTCGACGACGCAGAGCACGGATCTAAATTTTTTATAGGCTTCGACTCGGCTCTATTTGAGAAATATAGAGCTGATCGTTCGTTTCTAGTTCAATGAGATTAGTGGAAGAGAAAGGGCGCAGGAGGTGGCGTTGAATCTCGAGGCGGCAGCACCGAAACGACTGTGCCCGCAAATCTGTCGCCAACTCTCTGTCGTTCTCGTGAGAGGAAGATCGATGCTGCTCCGACAAGGTAGAACGTTGGCAGCCAATCTACAAACCGTAAGATGTTACGCTTCAGAGATTCCGTGAACGAGCACGGGTCGCCGCTCTTACCGACTACGCGAAGCTTCATCACAAACTTGCCTAACGTAGCAGCAAAAAATCCTTCGCTGATCAAGAAATAAAGAAAACTAACTATTGATATCGAAAGGAGCTCCTCGAGGAGACCGTTCGGATTCGATGAAGTAGTATGTAAGATAAGCAACCAGAATATGGAGAGTATCAAGCAGTCGATTAACGCGGCGGCAAATCGCTTACCCAAAGGAGCAGGATTGATCTTGATTGGGGGAGACGACAACGTTTCGATTGTGATGTCGCGATTATGATCGTTGTCATGATCATGCATGTCCATGAATTACACAACTACAATGCTCAGAGTAGTTCCCTAAGATAAAGCTAGGATCATGCATGACGTGATCTTCTCAATCGAAACGCAATGGATCGTACGTGCGTGAGCAAGGACGGAATTGGTTTGTCCCACAAAACGAAAAAGCATCGCGCACACATTGCTTGGACGTAAAAACGGGGTGAAAGATGGTGGGGAGATCTCTGGTAGTTATTGCTCTTGTCGTTTTGTTTATCATCGTAGCTGTGGGAGATGCGATGAATGTCGTCAGTGCTGATCAGTGCAGTGCCAAGTTGACGACTCCGATTTCTCAACCGAGTTTCACGAGTTCGTATGTTCTAATTCAAATTCCAGTCTCAGTCAATTGTTCTGGGAAAGTCGGCCAAACCTACGCTGGTGCAGCGGCCATCGATACTTCGGCCGGAACAATTGTGTTGACGCAGGGCGGCGTCCTCGACGCTGTTGCAAGTGGCACCTACACGGGGTCGGTCGTCTTGAGATTTCCATCTTCTGCATCTCAGGGAGACGAAATTCAAATTACCGCGCTGATCTACAGCTACGACGAAACTAGCGGACTCGGCTCACATCTGACCACTGCGAGCGAAACATGGCAAGCGAACTTCAGCTTGCCGGTCTATCATTCCCAAACTAGAACTTCCGTGAGTGATTGCAATCCATCAACGGACGGAGCTTGCTGCCCATATGGGGCAGGATATTCTAATCTCTACTGCCCCGGATACGTGAACAATGGGGCTGGGTGTTTGTACCCGTCAGGGACACCATTTTACGAGATGCCCGGCATTTGCTCGTCGTCGACACCCTCAACGTGTCCGTACAATTACTACTTTAGCAACGGGTACTGTTATCAATACTACCCGCAGCAGCTTCCGTTGTGCTCCAAGGTAACTTCTGGACTCATAGAATGTCTTCCGTCCCCAAGCGGTCAGCAGTACTGTTTCCAGACCAACGTCGGAGTTTACAGTTGTTATCCGTACATTAACAACCCGCCGTACTATCCGTACTACAACCCTCAGACATACATTTACCCGTGCTATCTATCCAATTCAATTTACTACTGCTACTAATCGAAATAACTCGAACGTTTAGATGCACTCGTATGCCTAGTAACAGATGGCATGTATTCTAGAATCGCTTACATTGCTTTTGTAGGAGTTGCCTAAGGCGACGTATCGTAGATGGTGCTTGAGATTATGATAGGATCTGTCAGAGTATAGGCTTAAATATTATTTTGGAATATCCGCTCCTATTAACTAGGGAGCAACAGATCGAAATAATGGCGGAAGTATGCCCCACTTGTGGGCTTCCAAAAGATCTCTGTGTTTGCGGAACTATCAGCATGGAGCAGCAGCTCGTCAAAGTCCGCCTTGAGACCCGGAAATGGGGTAAGGCAACGACAATTATTGAAGGAATTAACTCGAAGAGCGTTGACCTCAACGATTTAGGGGCGAAGCTGAAGACTCAGTGCGCATGTGGCGGGACGTCGAAGGAAGGCTTGATAATACTTCAAGGCGACCATCGCGGAAAAATGAAGAGACTACTAGTGCAATTCGGATTTCCTGAAACTTCAATCGAAGTTCACTAATCGACTCCGGGATTTTTCATGAACGATTTTCTGGAAACAATGAAGCACCTGAAGCATTCAGGCACATCGCCAATAATTTGTCCAGTTTGCGGAAGTATGCGGGTAAGACAGAGGGGGTCGCTTAGTGGATGGCTTCTTCCCGCGGTTTATTCCTGCGAAGATTGCGGGTACCTTGGCAGTCTAGTGTTGGAAGCCGATTCAGACGAAGAGCTAGAGGAATTGGAATCCAAAAAGAAGTAGATAACGGGAATAAAGCGTTAAAAAATAAGGGCGGGCTACAGACGGTTGTCCGTTTGTAGCGTACTTAGATGTCGAGTTTGAGGGCTTCTTTGAGCCCCTTGTATCTGTTCCTTACTGTGACTTCTGTGACGTTGGCGACTTCAGCGATTTCTTTCTGGGTTTTCTTCTCGCCTTCGAGGACGCA
>Ga0074044_10001183_pt1 | contig 23994 bp, 14 predicted proteins | sample BogForMeECP23OM1_FD_94443 | JGI IMG/M metagenome (GOLD analysis project Ga0074044, IMG submission 94443) | Bog forest soil microbial communities from Calvert Island, British Columbia, Canada - Bog Forest MetaG ECP23OM1 | ecosystem: Environmental > Terrestrial > Soil > Wetlands ... | reverse complement strand
TTCCGTGAACGCAGGCGCGAACTCCGCCGATACCTCCGCAGACATTGAGCTCCGGGAAAACTTTTAGAGCCACACGCTCGGCGGCTAAAGCCGGCACTAAGAATGCGCTTATCGCAGCGGTAAACCGCTGCGCCGCCCAAACGCAACACCAAAATCGAGTTTCTCAGCGAACGGTAAAGCGACAGGGCCTTCTCGCGCATATTTCCACAAGCGATTGAACCAACTTGGCACTGTCTCAAATCGTGAAAACCAGTTATAGTATTTTTGCTCAGCGGTTTTCTGTCGACAACTGACTCGAACGAGTGGCGCGGAAATCAAGTTCAACCGCGGTGCAGGAAGAACTGTACCCGCCTCCCGGCGTTTCGCAGTACGAGGCTCCCGAACGCGAGCCCTTCGACGACGCCCGGCTAGTCGATCTCGAGGCGGAGCAGGAATCCCCATTTCTGCGCGGGCAAGAGCGGGTCAAAGTCCGCCGCGGAACCCTTCCCAAAAAGACTGCCAACGGGTTGCTGTGGGCGGGCGCGGCGCTCATCATATTGGGGATTCTGGGAGCTGCCGGCCTGGGCCTCTACCGCTACGGCAAGCACTCGTGGCGTTTCCGCATCGATTCCAGCGATCAGATCGAAGTCACCGGCGCCGAGCACGTTCCCCACGCGCAGATCATGGAAGTGATGGGCGGAGACATTGGCCGCAACATTTTTTTCGTTCCGCTGGCGCAGCGCAAGCAACAAATCGAGCAGATTCCGTGGGTAGAATCGGCGAGCGTGATGCGTTTCGTGCCGAATCGCCTGCGCATCGAGATTCATGAACGCACACCGGTTGCCTTTGCCCGCATCGGTTCGCACATTTCGCTGATCGACGCTGGCGGCACGCTGATGGAACTTGCTCCTGGCGGCAAGCACAAGTATTCCTTTGCGGTGATAGCGGGCATGAATGCGGGCGAACCGCTCTCCACCCGCGCGGCACGGATGAAGAACTACAACGCGCTGGTGCGCGAACTCGATTCGAGCGGCGCCCATTATTCCCAGGAACTCAGCGAAGTAGATGTCAGCGATCCCGAAGACTTAAAGGTTCTGGCCGCCGATTCGAACGGCCAAGTCCTTGTGCATCTGGGCTCGGGCAATTATCTGCAACGCTACAAAACCTACGTGGCACATGTGCAGCAGTGGCGGCAGCAGTTCGACAAGCTCGAATCGGTGGACCTCCGCTACGACGGCCAGATCATCGTGAATCCCGACCTCGCAGGGATGGCTCGCCAGCCCGCTTTGACGCCCGCAGCAGCCAAGGCAGCCGTGGCTGCGGGAGTAAAGACCGCGGCCATCGTGAATTACGAAAAGTACGTAACCCATCCCGCGCCTCCGGCTTCTGCAAAGAAAGAAGCGAAGTCTACTCCGAAGCCCGCGACGAAGAGCGCAGTTCATCATGCTTTGGCGAAACCAGCTTTGGCGAAACCAGTTCACCCGAAACCAGCAGGAGGGAAACCAGCACCGGTTAAAAAAGTCCTGGTTACGCAAGCTCCAGGCCATCAAGCCGCGTTGAAGCCGGCTACAAACACTGCGCCCGTCTCGTCCACGAAGCCTGCGGCACCGCCGCATCCGGTTGCATCCACGCCGCCTCCAGTTGTCACCGGACAGAAAAAACCGAGCGCAGCTATACCTCTACCCAAGGAGACTCCGCAAAACTAGCGATCATCATGCCGAGCCACCAGCCCAATTTCATTACCGCCATTGACGTAGGCAGCGCCAAGACATCGGTGCTGGTCGCCGAACCGAGCGAAAACGGATTGCGTTATCGCGGCCACGGCATCAGCGAATCGCGCGGCCTGCGCAAGGGCGTCATCGCCGAACTCGACAAGGCTGTCAGCAGTATTCAAAAGGCAGTGGAGCACGCCGAGGACGTGGCCGGTATTCCCATCGAGCACGCTCTCATCGGAATTGCGGGCGCGCACATTCGCGGCATGAACAGTCACGGCGGCGTTACTTTCGGCGCGCGCTCGAGCGAAATCGGCCGCGAGGAAATTCGCCAGGCCGTGGATAAGGCCCGCACCGTGCCGTTGCCCGCCGATCGCGAAATTCTCCACCTGTTGCCGCAGGAGTTCATACTCGACGATCAGCCCGGAGTGCAGGATCCCACGGGTATGATGGCCACACGCCTCGAAGTGAGAGTGCACATTGTGACGGCATCGTCGGGCGCGACGCAGAACCTGGTAACCGCGGTCAACAGGGCGGGCGTTCACGTGGACGATACAATTTTTGAGCCGCTCGCTGCTGCGGATTCCGTGTTGCGGTCTGACGAACGCGAACTGGGAGTCTGCCTCGTCGACCTCGGCGCCGGCTCCTGCGATCTGATCGTTTTTCAGCAGGGCGCAGTCGCGCATACCGCCGTCATTCCGATCGGTGGCGACCACTTTACCAGCGATCTTTCCGTGGGCATGTGCACTGGGCTGGCGGACGCGGAAACGCTCAAGAAAAATTTTGGCAACGCGGTGCCGACGCTGATCCCTGAAGGCAATGAAGTCGAGGTGCCGTCGGTGGGAGACCGTCCATCGCGCATGATGCCGCAGCGCCTGGCGGGCGAGATTCTGGGACCGCGCGCCTATGAGCTTTTTGAGTTGCTGCGCGAAAACCTGCGCCACGCCGGGGTTCTCGAGCACTGCATCGCCGGATTTGTGCTGAGCGGCGGAGCCTCGCGGCTCCCTGGAATTCTAGACGTGGCGGAGTCGGTGCTGCGCAAAGCCGCGCGCCTGGCGTGGCCAACTCCGATGGCGAAGATGCCGTCGTTCCTGGCCGAGCCGGAGTTCGCAACGGTGTTGGGCATGGCGTACTACGGCCATCGCGCCCGCCTAGCCCGCGGTTTGCAGGAACCCGGCTTCGGTTCGCGCATGAAGGCGTTATTCGCGAGGAAGGGCGCGTGAGGCCGAAAGAGTTGTTGTGCATTCTGAGGAATCGGACCTGGCGACAAAAAGCAGGTCCTTCCCCTTCGGCTCCGCTCAGGGTGCAGGATGACAATTTATTTGGTTTTGCTGAGAACTGAGAACTGACTTACGAGGTGATTTATGACGGAAGATAACGGACTCCGCATCTGTTTCAACGAAGAAGCGCGCAACGACGCACGCATCAAGGTCATCGGTGTGGGCGGCGGCGGCAACAACGCGGTCAATCGCATGATCGACTCAGGCATGGAACACATCGAGTTCATCGTGGCCAACACCGATTTGCAGGCTCTGCGCATGTCGCGCGCCGCCACGAAAATTCAGCTCGGGGTCAAGCTGACTAACGGACTTGGCGCCGGCGCGAATCCCGAAATCGGCCGCAAAGCCGCGCTCGAAGATTCGGACAAAATCATCGAAGTCCTCGAAGGCGCGGACATGATCTTCGTCACCGCCGGACTCGGCGGCGGCACCGGTACGGGCGCGGCGCCGATCATCGCTTCGCTGGCCAGCGAAATGGGCGCGCTCACGGTCGCGGTGGTCACCAAGCCTTTTGCCTTTGAAGGCAAACGCCGCATGCAGCAGGCCGAGCGCGGCATTTCCGAACTCATGGAGTCGGTCGACACCACCATTGTCATCCCCAACGAAAAATTGCTGGCCGTCGCCGAGAATGCGGGCTTCTTCGAGTCTTTCCGCATCGCCGACGATATTCTTCGTCAAGGAGTGCAGGGCATTTCCGACATCATCACCATCCCGGGCATCATCAACCGCGACTTCGCCGACGTGAAGGCCATTATGGCGGGCATGGGTTATGCGGTGATGGGCACGGCAACCGCCGCCGGCGAGCATCGCACGGTGGAAGCCGCGCAGCGCGCCATCGCCTCGCCGCTGCTCGAAGCCGGCGCGATCGACGGAGCGCGCGGCATCCTCATCAACATCACCGGCTCGAATTCGTTGAAGCTGGCGGAAGTGCAGCAGGCTTGCACCATCATTCAAGGCGCGGCTCATGAAGATGCCAACATCATTTTCGGCGCCGTACTAGACGAGAAGATGAAGGACTCAGTCAAGATCACGGTGATCGCGACCGGCTTCAAAGAGGCCGGTGTGCGTCGTCCGCGTCACCACGAAAATTACGATCCAGTCATATTGTCCAGAGACGCTTCGCGAGACGTTTTGCGCCACGTTTCGCATTCGAGCGATCATTTCCGCGAGCCCGAACCTGTGGCCGAACCGGAGCCTGTCTTCGAGGCAGAACCCACCTTCGAACCCGATCCAGCGCCCGCCGCTTTTCATGAGTCAACGCCCGTAAGCGCGCCGGCGCATGCCGAGGTAATTTCGCTGGACGCGATGCGATCCGCTCCTCCCAGCTATCAGGTGGAGGATCTCGACATTCCCGCCTTCCTGCGGAAACGCAGTGAAGTGATGTAGGGGACGAGCGCGTCCAACGATTTGTTTCCGTAGAGAGACGCGGACCATGACCACGGCTTACAACCGCATAGCCGGACAAAGTGTGGAGCGCCTTGCGGCTCTGAGCGATGGCATCTTCGCTTTCGCCATGACCTTGCTGGTTCTCGACCTGCGCGTGCCCGCAGGGGAAGCCGTGCACAACGAGCACGATCTCTGGCATGGCCTCGCCGCGCTCTCCCCGCGGCTCGTCATGTATATGATGAGTTTTCTGACGCTGGGAATTTTTTGGGTCGGCCAGCAAACCCAACTCAATCATCTCAAGCGTTCCGACCGCAGCCTTTCGTGGATTCACATCGCCTTCCTGTTTTTCGTTACCATCACGCCTTTTTCCACCGCGCTGCTCGCGGAATTCACAGCGTATCGAGTTGCCCTGGTCGCCTACTGGCTGAACATTTTTTGCCTGGGTTTCGCTCTGTACCTGAGTTGGGGATGCGCTACGCGATTGGGACTGGTGAAGGACGACATCGCGCCTGAAGTGCCGGCGGCGGTCTGCCGTCGCATTGTGATTGCGCAAGCGCTGTATGCCTTCGGCGCCCTCCTCTGTATCATCAACACGCACTGGAGCATCGCCTTCATCGTTGCGGTGCAACTCTATTACGCGATTGCGCCGCGCAGGCCGCGGTAATCTCGGACGAATGCCATCTCTATCCACGAGATCGAAATCTCTTCTGCTATCGCTGGTGCTGCTGGCCGCGTGCGAATTCATTGTGCGCGGGCCGATGCGTTTTCTGCGAGCGGCGGATTTCAACGACTTCATCTCGCCCTATATTCAATCCCGCGCTCTGGTCATGGGAACGGACCCTTATAGCCCTGAAATTCTGGTGCGGCTCTGGCCGGTCGGGGGCGCGCACCGACCGGAATTTCTCGCCAAAGACCTGGCGGACGGATCCTTGATCATGAAGCGCGGGATTCCGACCGCTTATCCCCTCACTTGTCTGTTTCTGCTCATTCCGCTGGCGGTTTTGCCATGGCCAATCGCTCATTTCGCGTGGTTGGTCATCACTGCGTGTCTGACTTTCGCGGCGATCTGGTCGCTTCTGCCGCTGATTGAGGCTGGGGTTGGGTTTAATGAAAACGACTGGCGCGCTTATGTTTTTGTGGCTTTCGCGCTGGCCCTTGCGCCTCTGCACACTGGATTTGCGGCGGGCAGCATCGTCATTGGCACGGTCGCTCTTTGCGGCATTGCGGTGTCGCGAGCGCAGGGTGGGAGCGACATCCTTGCCGGAATTCTGATCGGCATGGCGATTTGTTTGAAACCTCAAATCGGATTGCCGTTTTTCGCCTGCTACCTGTTGTGGAAGCGTTGGCGACTCTGCGGAAGCGCGGCTGGAGTTGTCTTCGCAACTGCGTTTCTGGCACTGGTCCGGCTGGCAATCGGTGGCACTCCCTGGCTCGAAAACTATCGCATGGACAACAAGGTACTGCTGGCGACGGGAATCCTGAGCGACTTCACGGAACGAAATCCGATCCGCTTCAGCCTGATCAATCTTCAGGTGCTCTTCTATGCCTTGTTGCGCCACTCCGCGCTGGCCAACACCTTGGCATTCGCCGTTTCGGCAATTCTGTTTGGGATCTGGCTTGTGCTCATGCTGCGGCGCGGGTCGAAGAATGCCGATGTTCTGCTGTCGATAAGTACTCTGGCGGTTCTGAGCCTCTTTCCCGTTTACCACCGTTTTTACGACGCATTCCTGCTAATCTTCCCGTTGTGCTGGAGTCTCCGGGAAATTTCCGGCGCGCGAAACAAATTTGCGTGGTGGGCTTTTCTGCTGATGCTTCCGTTTTTTGTGCCGGGTGGATCGGCATTGGAACAGTTCCAGGCCAGCGGCAAGATTCCGCGAGCGATTGTCGACTCGTGGTGGTGGACTGCCATCGTCATGCCGCACCAAATTTGGTTTCTTCTATTTCTGAGCTTGCTGCTTCTATGGTGCATGGCAGACCCCCTACTCACCGATCTTTTGAAGTCAAGGACTTAGGGTGATTTTTTGATCGGGTCTTTGATTCTAAAGCACTTGCTTCTAAGCTCTTTATAAAACAATGACTTAGCTCGAATCTTGCTCGTTCGAGGGGGGCTGAGATTTCAAAGATCATTTCCCAGTCGCTCATTTTTCAGTTTCCCCTTGGGGGGCTTACTTTGGATAAGAAACGAGTGCGGATTGGGCTGGGATACTTCGATTCTATCGTTTGCTGTCAACCGGTGAATAACTCGGAGAGTGAGTTAGTGGCTGGCGGTGATCCAAGTGTTGATTTTTGTTTCCAGGAAGTCTAGCGGCAGCGGGCCTTGGTCTAACACCGCATCGTGAAACGCGCGGATGTCGAATTTTGCTCCCAGTTGCCGCTGCGCGCGCGCGCGCAGTTCGAGAATCTTCATCTGTCCCATCTTGTAGGAAAGGGCTTGCGCCGGCCACGCTATGTAACGATCGACCTCCGTATTGATGTTCTCGTCATCCATCGCCGTGTGTTCGTGGAAATAGTCGATCATCTGCTGGCGGCTCCAGTGCTGGGAATGTACTCCGGTATCGACGACCCAGCGCACGGCCCGCCACATTTCATTCTGCAGGCGGCCGTATTCGCTGTAGGGATCCTGATAAAAGCCCGCTTCTTTTCCCAAACGCTCGGAGTAGAACGCCCAGCCTTCGGTATACGCATTGAGATCGAGGTTGTACTTACGAAACGGCGGCAGGCCGGTCAACTCCTGCGCAATCGAAAATTGCAAGTGATGGCCGGGAACACCTTCGTGGTAGGCGATGGCTTCTACGTTGAGCAGCAACCGCTTCTCGGGCGCATATTCATTGACGTTGATCCTTCCCGGACGCGAGCCGTCTCCGGCGCCGAGGGAATAATCGGCGGGAGGACTCGAGGCACTGCGGAACGATTCCATCGCGACAACGTCAAGCTTGTTTTTCGGCAACCGTCCGAATAGTTCCGGCAGCTTCGCGTACATCTGATCGCGATAGTGGGTGTACAGGTCGAACAATTGCTGGCCGGACTTCGCGTATAGATTCGGATCGTGCCGGATGTGCTCGTTGAATGACTTCAGATCGCTGAAGCCCTGCGCCTTGGCAATGGCGAGCATCTGGATTTCGATTTCCGCCACGCTCTTGACACCGAGTTGGTGAATCTGATCGGCGGTGAAGTCGGTGGTCGTCTGGTGGCGTATCGCGAAACGATAGCGCGCTTCTCCGTCGGGCAAGGCCCATACGCCGGGATCAACGCGTCCGTTAGGCGCGTAATCTTCGCGCACAAACTTTGCGAACTTTGCGTAGGCGGGCGCGACTTCGTTCTTTACGGCGTTTTCCATCTCCGCGTGCAGTTGCTTACGGTCCGCCTCGGAAACGGAATCGGGAAACTTACGCAGCGGCGCCGTGAATGGACTCTGGTCGAGCGAATCGTCGGCAATCCCCTGCGCCTGCGTGGAAACCTTTTCGAGCAGATACTTCGGCGGCATGAGATGGTCGCGCAGTCCGGCGCGCATGTGCGCCGTCGCCTGCTCCAGCACGCGTGGAATCTGGTGCAGACGCGATACGTAATTTTCGTAATCTTTCACGTTGCGGAACGGCGAATCGAAGGCCAGGGATGCATATTGCAGATGAATGCCGCCAAACTGCGTGGCCGGCATCTCCCAGTCTTTGAAGGGCGCGGCGTCGAGAGCTTCGTGCAGGCTGCGCAGCATGAGCGCGCGGTTGACTTTGTCCTGCTCGGGGAATCCGGTAACGTCGATGGCCTCAAAGCGGGCCAGAGACTGCCGCGTATGTTCGAGATCGTCGGAGATGGCCTTATCTGAGAAATCGCTCAGCCGATCGTTGTAACGGTCGTCGCCAACTTGCGTGGCAAGCTCGGGCTGGGTGCGCAGTGTGTACTCCCATTCCTCGGCAAGCAGACGATTGAGTTCGGCGCGGCGCGCTTCGACGGTTTGTTCGGCGGCGTGGGCGATGAGTGGGACGATTGCAGTCAAAGTCAGGAAGAATATTGTGAACGACGTTCGCAAAAGACAGACCCCCGTAGCACAGAAAAGTGCGCCGTTTGAAAATATCAGAAAACTGGGCAGTAGCTCATTTTGATCGAACCTCCACCACCAAGGGCACTAAGTCACACGAAGGAAAAGCCACACACAAGAGCCTTCGTGCAACTTGGTGCCCTTCGCTCGAATCGGGCTCAGGGCTTGGGCACATTACCGGGCGGTGTGCAAACGGTTGCAGAATCGAGTACCTCTTCAGGTAACAAGCCCATTGTGTTACCAAAGTGCTCATCCTTCTTATGAAAAGAGACTAAGAGCAAATTAATCAGCCAGTTATGCTGCGGGTACAGTGGTGGACATCTTCGCACTTTATTATTGCGCCGGACCGCACAAATCGCCTACTATCGGACAGTTGCACGGGAATGCCTTCGGTGGTGGGGTTGTGGCAAGACTCTTGCATCTAATCAAGCAGGCCGACAGGTAGGGACTGAATTGGCCGAGTGGCTCCGGGGATGGTGACGTGAAGTTTAGCGCCTGGTTTCTTCGTCTTGCATTTTGTTTCGGACTAGCGATATCGCTGGAGGCGAGTGGCATCGCAGCTACCGTCAGTCCGAGCACGCTCCCACCGCATAAGAAAACTCACGGCATCACGGAAAATCAACACGCTAAAAAGCGCATGAAAACCCTGGCGCGGGGCCGCGCTCCGCGCTCGTCGTACGCGTCCACGCATTCCGGCACGCATAGCTCCGCATATTCAGCCAGTGGCCGGCACCATTATTACGAGCGTTTTCATACCAGCTCGTTTGCTTCCGATATCACCGAAGGCGATGTGACTGCGGGCGAAGATCCGGTGGTGCGCCAAGCCGCAGTTGACGCTCTCGGCAACATGAACGGCACGGTGGTCGCGATCGAACCGACCAGCGGACGCATCCTGGCCATGGTCAATCAGAAGCTGGCGCTTTCGAGCGGCGCGCAGCCCTGCTCGACCATCAAACTTTCCGTAGCGTTGGCGGCGCTGAGCGAAGGCGTGATTGACGAGCAGACCGAAGTTGCACTCGGAGGCCGCAGCCGGATGAATCTTACCGAAGCGCTGGCGCACTCCAACAATGCGTACTTCGAAGCGGTCGGGCGCAAGCTCGGATTCGAAAAAGTGCAGTATTACGCGCACCAGTTCGGACTCGGAGAACTTGCCGGCTATCACATTCCGGACGAGCAGTTGGGCACTTATCCGGAAACAGAGATCCCGGCGAAACTCGGCGGCGTGAGCAAGATGTGCTCGTTTGGCGAAGGCATCTCGATGACTCCGCTGCAACTGGGAGCGCTGGTGACGGCGATCTCGAACGGCGGCACGCTCTATTACCTGCAACATCCGACGGGCCCAGAGGCAGTTGCCAACTTCCAGCCTCGCGTCAAACGCCATCTCGATATCGAGCCGGTGATTCCCGAACTCTCCGACGGCATGGCGGGGGCGGTGAACTACGGCACGGCGCGCAGCGTGCGTTTGAACTTTAACGAAGAATCGATTTTAGGCAAGACCGGCACGTGTTCTCACGCCGGCACTCGCTTCGGATGGTTCGCCTCTTACGCCAACACCGATATCGGACGCATTGTCACCGTCGTCTTTTTGCAGGGCGGACGACCCACGTTCGGGCCCAAGGCGGCGGAGATTGCCGGCCGCATGTATCGCAATCTTTATGACCACAATTTTTTTGTGGCAGGGACTGCGGGAACAACTTCGGCTCCGGATCTGCAAAACGGCAGCCGCACGCTGCAGTAATCGCCTTGGCAGCGTCGTGGCCGGGCGAGACGCCCGGCGCTCCAGTTACTACTGCCTGCAAATGACCAAAGAAACTCACGCTTCGCGGTTCTTTGTCTGGAACCGTTGGTAGCTGGGTTACGATGGTCGCATCCATGAGTTCGTTCTCCTCTGCCACAGCGCCGAAACGGATGGAACCATCGGAAGATTCGGTTTCTTCCGGATCCTTTTCATCGAGGTTGTTTCAATCCCCGGGGGAACGAACTCTACTGCTCTGTCTGCTGCTGACCGTCGCTGTGCTCGTCTCCTACAGTCCCGTGATCCACAACGGGTTCCTCAATCACGACGACTATGCTTACATCACGCAGAACCCTCATGTACGCGCGGGGCTGACGTGGACGACCGTTAAGTGGGCCTTTACCACTTTCGATCAGGCGAATTGGCATCCGCTGACCTGGCTGTCGCATGCGCTTGACTGCCAACTTTTCGGGCTCAATCCAGCGGGACCTCACTACGAGAATGTTTTGCTGCACGCCGTCAACGCTGTGCTGCTGTTTCTACTGCTGCAGAGGGCCACGGGGTTGCGCTGGCGCAGTCTGATGATGGCGGCGCTGTTTGCGCTTCATCCTATTAACGTTGAATCGGTGGCATGGGCGGCGGAGCGGAAGAACGTATTGAGCATGCTGTTTTTTCTGCTCGCGCTTCATGCCTATGTCTGGTATACGCGGAAACCGGCGCTTCTCCGCTACGGGGTGATGGTGCTGCTGCTGGCGCTTGGATTCATGAGCAAGTCTCAAGTCATCAGCTTTCCATTTCTGCTTTTGCTTTTGGATTACTGGCCGCTGCGACGGATTGGCGCTGCGGGGGCGGCCGGGCCCGCGTTGCAGGGCGAGGGGGTACCTCGACAGTCGAGCGCATGGCTGATGTTGGAAAAAGTTCCGCTCCTGCTGCTTTCTGCCGCGAGCGCGGTGGTCACGATGAAGGCGCAAAAGGCTGGAGGGGCGGTTCAGTCTTTTTCGCAGTACAGCCTTCCGTTGCGGCTGGAAACTGCCGTGATTTCTTATGTTCGATACCTGGGGAAGGCGTTCTGGCCATCGAACCTGGTAGCGCTCTATCCGCACCCTACTCAGCTCTATCCTGTGTGGCAAGTCGTCGCGGCCGTGGTTTTATTGCTGGCGATTAGCGCTTGGGTGCTTCGCGCACGCGACCGACGCTATCTCGCTGTCGGATGGTTTTGGTTCCTGGGCAGCATGGTGCCGATGCTTGGGTTGGTGCAGGTGGGTGCTCAGGCCATGGCGGATCGGTATGCCTACATTCCGTTCATCGGTTTGTTTTTGATGGTAACGTGGCTGGTGGCCGACTGGGCTCGCTCCTGGAGGATTTCCGCCGCATGGTTAGCCATTCCGGCGGTCTCGTATCTGCTGGTGCTGGGAACGCTGACCTACCATCAGGTTGGTTACTGGCATGATACGGAATCATTCTGGCTGCGCACGCTGGCGCTGACGGAGAACAACTGGTTTGCGCACGACACATTGGCAGGATTTCTGAGCAACCAAGGCAGGGACGAAGAGGCCTTCGCGCACTACCGCGCAGCGCTGGCTATCTGGCCGGACGATCTGCCCGCTAACCTGAATATCGGGGGGTATGAGCAAAGCCACGGTAATATGGCAGCGGCCATCGAACGGTATCGGATCGTGGCCCTCCGCGCGGGCGATGTGAATCTTCGCGCCGCGGCTTACGGCAATCTGGGATCTGTCTATCGCCTCATGGGAGACTTAATCAAAGCGAAGCAGTGCTTCGAAATGGCGCTGCGGCTGACGCCCGATCATCCCATGCCCATGGCCATGATCGGACTGGGACTGATCGCGGAAAAGAGTGGCGACCTAGCCGAGGCGGTGCGGCAGTACTCCGATGCCATGAGGGTGCAGCCTACTGACGTGGGATTCCTGCTACTCGCGCACGCGTTGCGACAGCAGGGACATGGCGACGAGGCGAACACGATCTCTGAGCGGGTGGCGCGATTCTCCCCAAATCTCCCTGATGCACAAAAGGAAGTGGAATCGCTGCTCACCGGAGGTGATGCAGGAAAGTAGTGGGGCTGGTAGTGCCTTAGTTTCACGATGGAGCACGGAGAAGAAACGAACCCGATGCGCGATTGCTGAGCCGCAAAAAGCAGGTCCTTCGCTTCGCTCAGGATGACAATTCTTTTACAGGATGACAATATTTTAATGGATCGCCTCACAGCTTCACTTCGCTGCTTCACTTCACGGCTTCACTTTACTCCTTCACTTCATCCTCACTCTTTCACTTCATCCTTCGCGACGACGCCGTCTTTGATGTAGACGATGCGGTGGGCGTATTCGGCGATGTCGTGCTCGTGCGTCACCAGCACGATGGTATTTCCTTCCGAGTGCAGGCGATCGAACAACGCCATGATCTCGTTGCCGGTTTGCGAATCGAGATTGCCGGTTGGTTCGTCGGCAAGGATGATGGCCGGCTTATTGACCAGAGCCCGCGCAATGGCCACGCGCTGACGCTGTCCGCCTGAGAGTTCATTGGGTTTGTGGTTCATGCGGTCTTCCATGCCAACCGACTTCAGCGCGGCTCTGGCGCGCTCCACGCGCTCATCGGAGGGAATTCCGGCGTAGATCAGCGGCAGTTCGACGTTGTGCAGCGAAGTGGCTCGCGCCAGAAGATTGAAGGTCTGAAAGACGAAGCCGATTTCCTTGTTGCGGATGCGCGCCAGTTCGTCGTCGTCGAGTTCGCTGACTAGTTGTCCGTTGAGCCAGTACTGGCCTTTCGAAGGCGAGTCGAGACAGCCGATCAGATTCATCAGCGTGGACTTGCCCGACCCCGAGGGTCCCATGATGGCGACGTATTCGTTGCGCTGGATCCGCAGGTTGATGCCCCGCAGCGCGTGCACCTGCTCCGCGCCCATATCGTAGCTCTTCCACAGATCTTCGGTCACGATCATGTAGGAGTCCGGCGCAGCGGAATTCGCGGGCTTATCGATTGGTAATAGTTCGGCAGTCGCCATCTTGCTCTCCTTCTGCGGATCGGGCTGGGGCACGCACGCTCCTATGGCCGTTCTATCTTGGACGTTCCAACTCGTAGGAAGTTAGTGGAGCGCGGGGCGTCTCCGCCCGGCTGGACCCTTCGACTTGGCTCAGGGCCGGACGGGCGAGACGCCCGTCCCTCCATTAACTGCTTTCCTCTTCTTTTTTCGGGGCCGAATTATCTATTTTGACGCTGGTTCCTGGTTTTAATGTACGCAAAACCTTGTAGCTCCCCGTGATCACTTCGTCGCCGTCCTGCAAGCCCTTGGTGACTTCAATATCGGTGGTGCCACTGATGCCCGTATCCACCGGCACAAATTCAGCTTTCTTGTTGCGGATGACGAACACGCCCTGCACTTCTTCTTTTTCCTTTTGCTTCGCTGCGTCCGACGGTGCGCTGGTGGCGGCTTCCACCTTATTTTTGTCTTTCGCCGCGTCCTTGGGCTCGAGATCTGCCCGCGTACGTACGGTCAGCGCCTGGATCGGAATGCTAAGCACATTACTGCGGTTTGCGGTCGTGATCTTGGCGGTCGAAGAAAGCCCTGGGCGCAGATCCGACGGCGGATCGGAGAGCGTCACGACCACCTTGAAGTCCTTTGCCTCCTCGCTGGTCGCGGTCGACTGCGAGGTCGCAACTCCGGTGGAACGCACAATTGCGTTGTCCCCAATTTCGGTGACGATGCCGTGAAAAATCTTGTGCGGAATGGCGTCGATGGTCACTTCGGCGGGCTGGCCGAGATGCACATTGACGATGTCAGTCTCGTCCACTCTTACCTCCGCCGTGATCACCGACATGTCGGCAATCGTCATCAGCGTGCTGCCGGGCGAATTCTGAATTCCCATCACCACGGTCTCGCCTTCGCGCACCGGAAGATTGGTGATCACGCCGTCAAACGGCGCTTCGTAAGTGGTTTTTTGCAGCACGTCGGCAACCCGAGTCAGGTTGGCGCGATTCTGCGAGATGTGCTGGTCCGCCGAATCTTTCTGGGCTTTGGCTTGAGCCACGCGCGCCTCAGCTTGCGCTAATCCCGCCTCGGCGGATTCCCATGCGGCTTTCTTGACGTCGTAATCCTGTTTGGCAATGAGGGCGGCGTTGAACAATCCCTGGGCGCGATCCCAGTCAAGCCGGGCGTGGTTGGCGTCGGATTTGGCGCGATTGAGATCGGCGAGCGAGGTCTTGAGGTTCGCTTCGGCAGCGACCGCGTCCGTTTCCGCCCCCTGCACTGACGCGCGAGTCGCATTCACGTCGGCCAAAGACTGCACGTTCTCAAGCTGCGCCAGCAACTGACCTTTCTGCACCCGGTCGCCTTCCTTGACGTGCAGCTTGACGATCCTGCCGAAGGCATTGGCTCCGATATTCGCATAGGTCTTGGGTTTGATTTCACCCGACGCGCTTACTACCGACGCCAGGCTCTGCTTTTGCACTTTCCCGGTCTGCACCGTCACCAGGTTTTTCCTGCTCTGGTAGACAGTGGCCGAGACGATGATGGCCAGCACGAGGGCTGCGCCCACTCCGATCAAGACTTTTTTCCAGGTTTTCATAGCCGGATCTTCATCGCCTTGCTTGTGGCACGCCGGAGCTGTGGTGACGAGTGACGAAACGGCGAACCCGCACCATAGTTGCGCACGAAATAGTTACGTTCAGACGAGGGGGAAAGTTCCCGAGCCCGCAAAACAGGTGCTTCCCCGAGCAGCTCTCAATGAGCTAAGGGAGTGAACCTGCGGTACTTTGCATTATACCGCGCCCAATACCATGCTGAGTGCCCGGTCAATCAGCCCACTTAGCGATCCCGGTCGGGCTGCAAGGTAAGGATTCCTATGGGATTTAGAAGCAGTAACCGGGGCGGCAAATCTTTCCTTTCTCCCAGGCCACTTCTCCTTGCCTTGTTGTATCCAATGAACATAGAATTAGATTACTAGCGTCTCCCGTGAGGTAGCCCTTCTATGTTCCTGGTTGGCTTTCGAAATCGTTGTTCGGTTGGCGTGCTGGCTGGCTTGATGGCGCTGGGTGTTTGCGCCTTTTCTCAAGCCCAGGACAAAGACGCCCAGGGCGACGGTAAAGGGGCGTCCGCCCAGGGAAGCCAGGTCGATCCGCTCACCCGGCCGATCCCAGAAAAACAGAAAAAAGCTAACGCCAAGGCCCTCAAAATCGAGTTGAGCAAGACATACCGCAAGTGGCTGGACGAGGACGTGCGCTGGATCATTACCGACGACGAACGTAGCGCCTTCATGCAGCTCTCCAACGACGAAGAGCGCGACCAGTTCATCGAGGCGTTCTGGCAACGCCGCGACCCCACTCCCGACACCGACGAGAACGAATTTAAAGAAGAGCATTACCGGCGCATCGCATATGCCAACGAGCATTATGCCGCCGGCATCCCCGGCTGGAAGACCGATCGCGGCCGGATGTATATCGTGTTTGGACCTCCGGATGAGATTGACGCTCACCCCTCCGGCGGCACTTATGAGCGCCCCATGGAAGAAGGCGGCGGCGAGACCTCCACGTTCCCGTTTGAAACCTGGCGCTATCGCTACATTGAAGGCATCGGGCAGGAAGTGATCGTCGAATTTGTCGACAACTGCATGTGCGGCGACTATCACATGACTATCGACCGCTCGGAAAAAGACGCCTTGAAGTACACCCCGAATGCCGGCATGACCATGTATGAGTCGATGGGAATGGCGACCAAGGCGCAACGCTTCAGCGGCGGCGGGCTCGAGCAACTGGGTCCCGGGCCGCAAAGCGCCCTGCAGGCGACCAAGCAATTCGACCGCCTGGAGCAGTTTGCCAAACTGCAATCGGCGCCTCCGGTCAAGTTCAAGGATCTGGAAGAAATCGTCAGCCACAAGATCAGCGTCAACCTCATGCCTTTTGACGTGCGGGCCGACTTCGTGAAGGTGACCGGCGACACGGTGCTGGTTCCGATTACTATTCAGATTAAGAACCGCGATGTCACTTTCCAGAACAAGGACGGGATAGAACGCGGCACCGTTAACATCTTCATGCGGGTGACCACGCTCACGGGCAAGATCGTACAAACTTTTGAAGAGCCGGTGCAGATCGATGTGCCTGTGGAACTGCTGCCCAAGACCGCTGAAAATTCCGCGGTGTACTGGAAGGCGATCCCGTTGCGCATCAGCCAGAATCGCTACCGTCTGGACATCGTGGTCAAGGACGTGAACGGGGATCGCACCGGCAGTTGGAGCCATGCCATCGTGATTCCGGATTTCAGCGAAGACAAGTTGAGCAGCTCCACTCTCATCATCGCGGATGTGATGGAACCCGTGGCGACCAAGAACGTGGGCACGGGCAGTTTTGTGATCGGGGCCATGAAGGTACGCCCGCGGGTGGCGCCTTCAGACGGCAAGCCCATCTCGTTCAAGCGCAATCAGAAGCTGAATTTCTGGATGCAGGTTTACAATCTGAGCGTGGACGAGAAAACCCACAAACCCTCGGCCACTTTCGAATATAATGTGACCGACGCCAATAACAAGGCCGTCATTCATACCGTCGAGTCGACCGACACGATGGGCAATGTTGGGGATCAAGTCACGCTGCAGAAGACGCTTTCGGCCGCCAATCTGCCGCCTGGCCTGTACAAGATCGAGATCAAAGTGAACGACAAGCTTTCCAAGCAGACGGTGGATCCCACGGCGACTTTCGCCGTGGAATAACGAAGAGTAAACTGTTTGCCTGGATCTTCGTAAGTTGGTACCTGGAAGTGGTGGGCGAATGTTCCGAAAGCTCAGGTTCCTCGAAGTCGTTGCCGTTGCCGTCATGGTTGCCAGCATGGCTTTGCCGGCATGGTCGGGGACAGTGCGCGGCGCGACCTCGGGCACCATCTCGGGCTATGTTCGCGACGCCGGCGGCGCACCGCAAATGGGCGCCGCAGTCGAAATACTCAGCGCAGCCGCCGCCCAGACCCTGAAGGTCTTCACGGACGATCATGGCTTCTACTCGGCGAAAAATCTGCTTCCCGGCACTTACAGCATAAAAGTCAGCGCACCCTCTTTTTTGCCCTCTCTGCGCGAGAAAGTTGGCGTCCGCGCCGGCGCCCGGCAACTCGTCAATATCACGCTGACCACGCTTTTCGAAGCCATTCAACTGGTTCCCCTCCGCGGTGCGGAGGATGACGATGACTGGAAATGGACGCTGCGCTCGGTCGCGAACCGTCCCATCCTGCGTGTGCTTCCAGATGGCACAACCGTGGTCGAGGCCGCCGGCAATCGCGACGTCAAAGGCAGTATAACCTTCCTCGCGGGATCGCCCGCCGAGGGTTTCGGCAGCCCCTCCGATATGACGGCTGACTTTGCGGTGCAGCGTTCGCTGCCCTCGAATGGCACCCTGCGACTGAACGGAAACGTTGGTTATGAAACCGACGGCGAGGCCAATCCCGCGGCTGTGGTGCGAACCAGTTACACCAATAGCTTCAATGGCATGTTTGAGCCAACCGTAGCGATTACCGCGCTCCGCTTGAATTCGCCCGACCTGAACATGATGCCGGCTGGCACGCTGCAAGCGCTTTCGGTAAAGAGTTCCGATCGGGTCGTAATCGGCAATCTTCTGGAGATGAACTTCGGCAGCGAATTGCAGACCATTGAGTTCATGGGGCGGGTCAACGCTTTCAAGCCCTTCGGGTCGGCCGATTTGCACCTCAGCCCCGACACCGTGGTCGAATATCAATATGCGAGTTCAGTCCCGCATAGCGCGTCAGCGGATCATTTGGCCAACGGCGCCGGCGAGAATGGTTTGGATTCGACTTCGTCGGACCTGAGCGAAACCGCGCCGCGCATGAGTATCACCGGATATTCCCCGGCCATTGAGAAAGCCCATCACCAGGAAGTCTCGATCTCCCACCGCATCGGCAAGAACAATGTGCAGGTCGCCTTCTACGAGGATGGCATCGCCGATCCCGTGCTCACCGGGGTCGGACAAATGATGCCCGGCGAAGTCTCGGCCGAATCCGGTGAAGTGCTGCCCGATATCTACTCGGGTACGTTCAGTTACCAGGGGACGGATTATTCGACGCGCGGGCTGCGCGTAGTCCTGCAGCGCAAGTTGCTTTCCGATCTCACCGCGACTTTAGATTACGCCTACGGCGGCACTCTCGACCTGTCTCGTCCCGACGTTCAACTGGAGGACGCGCGGCAGTGGATTCACGCCGAGCGGCGGCAAGCTGTAGCTGCAAAATTAAGCGGCACGCTGCCCAAGGCAAAAACACGCTGGACGGCCTCCTATCGCTACGCCGCCAACCGCACCCTCACTCCGGTCGACTTGTTCAATACTTCCGCCGGCCAGGCTGACCCTTACTTGAACCTCTGCATCCGCCAGCCCATTCCCGGCCGCATATTTGCGGGGCACATGGATTTCATCATGGACATCCGCAATCTTCTCGCCCAGGGCTACGTGCCGGTTATGGGACAGGACGGACACACGCTTTATCTGGTGCAATCGGCGCGCTCCGCGCGCGGCGGCGTCGCCTTCAGTTTCTAGCTTCGCTTCGGCGCGGGTTCGACTCCTCTCGCTTATACCTCCGATTAATTTTTCCTGTGTGCGTTGACACTGCTCTTTGCCCCTTCTGTCGTATATAATCCCGCGATCTTAAAAAAACCGTATTTGCGGTTCACCGAGCGTTGGGCTTTTCCAATGCTCGTCCAGTGCTCGCGGCGGTTCAGGAGAATGGAAAAATGAAATTGCGTTTATTGGTGATTTGTACTTTCTTGTTGTCGTCAATGCTCGTAGCCCAAAGCTTTCGCGGCGGAATTGTGGGCACCGTCTCCGATGTCAGTGGAGCCTCCGTAGCCGACGCCCAAGTCACCGCTACCAGTGCCAGCACTGGTTTGGTACGCCAGGCCACCACCGACGGCAACGGAAATTACACCTTCACTGAATTGCCCCTGGGGAACTACTCTGTCACCGTCGTCAAACAAGGTTTCCGCACCGAGACCGCGACCAACATCCAGGTCGCCGTAGAAGGCCCCCAGCGCGCCAATGTCACGCTTACACCCGGCCGCGTCGAGGAGAAGGTTCAAGTCCAGGCCGACGTCCCGCTGGTTGAAACCAGCAGCAACACCCTCGGCGGAACCATCCAGGCCAGTCAAATTGAGGACCTTCCCGTCAACGGCCGCGACTACATGAAGATGCTCACCATGGTCCCCGGCGCTAACGCCGATACCGGCGGCGCTTCCGATTCGCCCGGCTCTTTCGGCGTTTTCTCGGTCAACGGCAATCGCGGACGCTCCAACAACTTCCTCCTCGACGGCACCGACATGAACGACGGTTTCCGCAACGACAACGCCATCAACGAAGGCGGAGTCTTAGGCATCCCCGCCACCCTCCTGCCACTCGACGCCGTCCAGGAAATGGCCATCCTTAATAACACCGAAGCCGAATACGGCCGTAACTCCGGCTCCATCGTCAACATGGTCACGAAATCCGGAACCAATGGCCTCCACGGCAGCGTGTTCGAATACTTCCGCAACAACGCGCTCGATGCCCGCAATTACTTCAATGCAATTCCTGACCCTCAGAACGCATTCCACAACAACCAGTTCGGCGGATCTTTAGGCGGGCCGATTATCAAAGGCAAGACTTTCTTCTTCGTGGCCTATGAAGGTCAGCGTGAGGTCGTTGGATTCCCCTCGCTCGCCACGGTTCCCAGTCAGGCTGACATCGCAGCGGCAATCGCGGCGAACGGCGGCGTGGTCAACCCGATTATCCAAAACATCCTGAACACCAATCCCTGGGGCGCTCTTCCCGCCACGAACGAGAACGAAGAAGTCAACGCGCCCTCGACCAACCGCCTCGACAGCATGATCGCGAAAATTGACCAGCACATCGGCAAGGATGACCTGCTGACCGGCCGTTACTATTTCGGCGACAGCAGCCAGAGCGCTCCCCTCGCCATTGGCGGCGGCAACGTCCTCCCCGGCTTCAACACCCTCGTTCCCACCCGAGTCCAGGTCGTATCGATCTCCTACACTCACGTGTTCTCGCCCGCTTTCTTAGCGGAATACCGGTTGGGATGGAATCGTTTCGCGGAAACCTTTTCTGCCCAGGACATAAGCATCAACCCCGCCAGCCTCGGCCTGAACACCGCCAATGCAGATTTCACGACTCAGGACAATGGTTTGCCCGTGATCAATGTTGGCGGTTTCGCCAGCTTTGGCTCCAGCAAGTCCGATCCCCGCGGGCGCGTCGACAGCAATTGGCACTTCCTGAACAATTACTCCCTCAACCGCGGTTCCCACAATTGGAAAGCCGGCTTTGAATTCCGCCGGACTTCGGTGGCGCAGTACTTCGACCTGAATCACCGCGGCATTTTGTCTTTCGACGACCTGGACGACTTCATCGCTGGCAACGTCAGCGGCGGTGGCAGCCAAACCATGGGCAATTCCCGCCGCGACACCTACCAGGATAGTTTCGGCGTCTACCTGCAGGACAATTTTCGTCTCTCCCACCGCGTCACTTTGAATTACGGTCTGCGCTGGGACTACTACGGCGTCATCGGCGAGAAAAAGAACCTGTTCAGCATCCTGAACTCGTCGGAGAATCTGGAGCAGGTCGGAGTAAGCGGCAGCCCGAGCAGCCTCTACCCTAAGGATTACCACAACTTCTCTCCTCGCATCGGCTTAGCCTACGACGTTCGCGGCACCGGAAAAACAGTTCTCCGTCTGGGCTACGGATTTGCCTACGACGCTTTCTCGCAGGATTTCTTCGCCGGGCAGGTCCCTTACGTGTCATCCGTCGCAGGCCCTCTGTTCAACGACGTGGGCCCCAGGCCGATCTCCTACGGCTCGGTCACAGCAAATGGCTTGACCCCTGCGCCGTGCGTATCGGGTAACATTCCGATCCCCGGAAGCGCCCAATGCGCCGCCCCGGTCTTCGGCGGCTTTGGTCCCACCGACGTTTTCACGGTCGACCAGAATCTGCGCACACCTTATGTCCAGAACTACAACCTGAACATCGAGCAGCAAGTAACCAGCAAGACCGCTTTCTCGGTCGCCTATGTTGGTTCCTCAGGACGTAAGCTGTTCCGCTTCATCGATCTTAATCAAGGCGACCCAGCCACGGGCAACCGCCCCCTCACGTCGTACTACTACGTGCTCGATTTCCAGTCCTCCGCCCTCTCCAACTACAACTCCCTCCAGACCAGCCTAAAGCTGCGCGATACGCACGGCTTCACTTCTACCGTGAATTACACCTGGAGCCACTCCATCGATACCGCCAGCGACGGCCAGGACTACGCTCCCTTCCAGTCGCAACCGCAGGATAGCTTCAATGTCCGCGGCGACCGCAGCAACTCCGGCTTCGATATGCGCCATCACTTCACCTGGCTATGGGCCTACAAAATTCCCGGTGCGCAGACCATGAAGGCGCTCACCAACGGATGGGAAATGAGCGGTGTGGTTTCGCTCACGACCGGCATGCCCTTCACCCCGATGGATTACGGCAATTTCAACAACACCGCCGAATACTACGAACGCCCCGATCTGGTTGGCAATCCCTGGGCCGGAACCAGCAGCCCCTCAAACTTCCTCAACCTGAGTGCATTCGCGGCCTCCTGCACCAACCCGGACGTGAATGCTGAAACCTGCAACAGCGGCGCTCACTTCGGCGACTCCCCGCGCAACGGCTTTTACGGCCCCCACTACCGCAACCTCGATTTCTCCTTCTTCAAAGACACCAAGATTACCGAGCGCGTTGCCTTGAAGTTCGGGGCGGACTTTTTCAACATCTTCAACCATCCGAATTTCAGTAATCCGCTTTATCCCAGCTTCAACGTTCTATGGGGCAACAACGGAGTTGCAGCAAACGGGCATGGAATCGGCTTCTTGCCCCTGACCGTCACCCCCGACGTCGGCGCTTCCAACCCGTTCCTCGGCGGGGGAGGCCCACGCGACATTCAGTTGTCCCTCAGGCTCAGCTTCTAGCTTTGTAGCTGCGCGTTCCCCCGGCTCCTCTCGCCAAAGCGCGAGAGGAGCTTCTTTGTAAATCCTGCCGTTCCCACGTCCGCGCCAACTGGAGTAAACTGGCAAACCATATATGACCGAGAAAGCAAAACCCACATCTGCCGACCGGCGCTCGCGGCAGCGTGTGCCCGTGCGTGTCCCGGTCAAGGTGCGTCATGAGGGCGCCGAGCGCCAGGGCCTGACTCGCGATCTGAGTTCCTCGGGAATTTTTCTTTATTCCGAGCCCGGGATCAAAGCTGGCTCGAAGCTGGAACTGGTCATCATGCTGCCTCCGGGCCTGGGATTGGGACCGGGAGGATGGACCCTCTGCCAGGCCTCGGTAGTCAGGGTCGAGGAATCCGACGCCAAGGGAGTGGGTATTGCGGCCACCTTGGACCGCATCGCGCGCTTGCCCGAGATCAGCTAGCGCTGATCGGGAACGGAACCGAATCCCGCCCGCGATCCAGCGCTTTTCTCAAGCTGACCCAGCAAAGAAACTTGTCCCCAAAATTCAAAAAAATAAAAGTTTTGCTTCCCAATGCCCCATCTGTAGTGCAATAATGCTTCGCTTTGACAGCAGAGGCGGCGCGCGCCGCCTTTTTCAGGCAGGGTAAAACAATGTGGATTGAAAAACTCACCGATGGCGTTGTCGCACTGGATACGCCGATCGGCCCTCGCTATGTGCGGCCAAGTTTCGTGCAGCGCGCATATCTGATTTGGACGTTCCGGAATTTTTTCTCGCTGCCCGAGCAAGTGCTGCGTCCATGGGAACAACGGCTGATTGATCGTTTGTGGAGTGCAAACAGGTTCGTCTCTTTGTCCGCAGCCGACGGGCCCGATCGCCCGGTGATTGGAAGAATTGAGCGCCGACCGCTCCTGCAAGCGCCCGTACGAACCGAGGTGCTGCCCTTTCGCAAGCCGGCGATTCGCGAATCGATGTATCGCGAACCAGGGTATCGCGAATCATCTTCCGGCTCGAACTCGGCGGCAGTCGAGCAAAGTCAGGAAGCTGCCTCGGCGTAATCGAGGACCCGCGCGCACCGATGGTCACAGCTTGGATGGTATAATCCAACTTTCTCCTCGCCTTGCCCGCAGCAGTGGGCGCGTAGCTCAATTGGCAGAGCAACTGACTCTTAATCAGTAGGTTGTAGGTTCGATTCCTACCGCGCTCACCATCTTTTCAAGCACTTACCGGAGTTGTTGTTTTGGGTGTGCCGTAAAGTGTGCCGTAACTCAATCCGGCTACGCCCGTTTCTCTACTGTTGTGTCTTGATCGAGCGCAGCGCGCACGATCTCTAGCTCGGGATGCTGATACTGCATGGCAGTCTTCACATCCCTGTGTCCCATGGTTCTCATGACGGCAGCCAGGTTTCCGGTTCTCTTCAGAATCCGCGTGCCGTAGTCATGTCGCCCACAATACAGGACAAGATCTTCGGGAAGCCCAGCCTTGACTCTGGCTTCGCGAAATCTCTTCGCCATTGTGGTGAGATGAGCAGACTCGGCGCGTTTCGATGGGAAAACCCATCCTTCGCGCCTTCCTTCGCACCGCTGTTTAAGAACGTTGAAGACGCGATTGCTCATTGGCACGCGTCTCCTTCCTTCTTCGGTCTTGCTATCCGGTACAAAGATCACGCGGCTTTCCCAATCCAGATTCTCGATGCGCATCCGGTAAAGCTCTCTTTCGTTCCGCATGCCCGTATCACGCATCAAGATGATGATGTCTCGGAAAAGTTGAAGGCTGCGTTTCCGCCAATTGCAGGCAGCAGCGCCGGCCAACAATTTCTTTTCCGCTTCATCGTCAAGCCTGAGTGAACGTCCGTATTCCTTCATCAGTTTGAGTTTCGGAGCGTGGCGAATCAGTGTCCACTCCTCCGCCTTG
>Ga0074044_10001182_pt1 | contig 24005 bp, 18 predicted proteins | sample BogForMeECP23OM1_FD_94443 | JGI IMG/M metagenome (GOLD analysis project Ga0074044, IMG submission 94443) | Bog forest soil microbial communities from Calvert Island, British Columbia, Canada - Bog Forest MetaG ECP23OM1 | ecosystem: Environmental > Terrestrial > Soil > Wetlands ... | reverse complement strand
GCGTCCTTGCCGGAGCCCACTGCCAGGTGGCGCGTGTTCCCGCTCGCGTCGACCATGTCTGGCAATAGTAGTGGCCCGCCGGATCCGAAGTCGACGTCCCCGTCCGATTCGGAAACGGTATTTGATGGCGTGAAGTAATCGAGCAGCGTGATCGGAGCGCTGGAGGCCAGTTTTACGTAGCACTGTCCGCAATCACCCTGCGATGGAAAGCCGCTCGCGTTCAGTGTCGTGTCGAAATCCCCATTTCCTACCATGAAATAAATATTTCCGGAGGCGTCTGCCGCGGGAGCGGTCCCCGCCATCCAAATCCCGCCTTCGCTTCCGTTGGGGACGAGATTGAGCACGCTCGTTTGCGTGAGCGCGTTGGCGTCATACGACATCACCCAGGACGTATACGGACGGTCGTCGCAATGCGAAGACCAGGTCGTGTAGATGGTGGTGCCGATCTCGAGCAGGCCCGGGCGCTCCTTGTACTGCTTGGGATCGAAGACCACATTTCCGCCGGAGCTGTTGTCGCCCGTACCTGGATACGTCGCTTGCACGGTTGTTGGTCCGCCAAAGAGCTCCGCGCCCGTGGTTAGATCCAGCGCGTGGAGGCGTTGGTAGTAATTTCCGTTGGCGTCCTTGGACATGGCAACGACATAGATGGCTCCGTGGGTTCCGCGCGCGCGGTCGATGACCGGCGTGGAGGTCACGCCGATTTCCGGTGTAACTTGGCTGCATCCCCGGTTGTCGCTCGTCGTTTCGCCGCTGCCAAGCAGCGAAACCTTCCAGAGATACGTGCTGGTGTTGCCGTTGACGGAGTCCGCGTCAAATGCGTACACGCTGTCGTGCTCTGTCGCGACATACAGTACGTTTTTCGTTCCTACCGCGGGGATGGCCACCGCCGAGAGGTACAACGGCTGAGCGTCCACGAGACCGTCAACAGTGAACGCGCCGAGTTTGCCGAAGGTGGTCGAGTTCACATTGGAAGGTGTGAGAATCGTTTCGTTCAGGTTCTGGCCGGTGCGCAGATTGTCGTAGTGATAGGTGACGACGTTGATTGTCGAGGTGGTGACCGCGTTTACCGTCAACGTCGCCATCGTGCTCGTCTGACTTCCGACCGTGTTGCTGACGATCACATCGAACTTCGCGCCGTTGTCCGTCGCCGCCGTCGCTGGAGTGGTGTAGCTCGCCGCGGTCGCTCCGCTGATGTTCGCGCTGTTTTTCTGCCACTGATAGCTCAGCGGTGCAGTCCCCGTTGCCATCACGCTGAACGTTGCCATTTGTCCAACGGTCACGGTCTGATTTGCCGGCTGCGTAGTAATCGTCGGCGCGACTGCCACCGCGTTCACCGTCAGCGTAGCCATTGTGCTGGTTTGAGCTCCAGCGGTGTTGCTGACGATCACATCGAACTTTGCGCCATTGTCGGTCGCCGCCGTCGCTGGAGTGGTGTAGCTCGCCGCGGTCGCGCCAATAATGTTCGCGCTGTTTTTCTGCCACTGATAACTGAGAGGCGCGGTCCCCGTCGCCGTCACGCTGAACGTTGCCGTTTGTCCAACGGTCACGGTCTGATTCCCAGGCTGCGTCGTAATCGTCGGCGCGACTGCCACTGCGTTCACCGTCAGCGTGGCCATTGTGCTGGTTTGAGTTCCGGCGGTGTTGCTGACGATTACATCGAACTTTGCGCCATTGTCGGTCGCCGCCGTCGCCGGAGTGGTGTAGCTCGCCGCGGTCGCGCCAGTAATGTTCGCGCTGTTTTTCTGCCACTGATAACTGAGAGGCGCGGTCCCCGTCGCTGTAACGCTAAACGTCGCCGTTTGCCCTACGTTCACGCTTTGATTCGCGGGCTGCGTTGTAATCGTCGGCGAAACGGCAGCCGCATTTACCGTCAGCGTAGCCATCGCGCTGGTGATGCTCCCTGCCGAGTTGCTCACCACCACATCAAATTTCGCTCCGCTTTCGCCGGCAATTGTCGCCGGTGTGGTATAGCTCGCGGCTGTTGCACCGCCAATATTCGCGCTGTTCTTCAACCACTGATAGCTAAGCGGCGCTGTTCCGTTGGCAGTCACGCTAAACGTCGCCGTTTGCCCGGCCGCTACAATTTGATTTCCCGGCTGCGCCATGATCGTCGGCGCCACTGGTTTGTTTCCGCCGTTGGACGTGTTGGACGAAGTCAGCCCCGCGCAGCCAGCGAACGCCAGTGCCACAGCAATCGCACTAACCTGAATTAGGAAAATTGGTCGGCGCACGGGTGATACCCCCATGTCAAGTCGAGCGGCCGGCTGGGTTTGAGCCGCAACTTCGGGAAAGGCGGACCGGCCTATGCCGGAATGCCGCAGCAGCGTATGCACACTCTCTTGTTTTATCTTAATCAGCAGCGAGGGGAATATCACCTGACCAGAAGTACAGTTCTTGACCAGAGCGCTACTTTGCTCCTCACTGAACTGCGGTACTAACGCGGTTTGGGTAACTCCTTCAGCCCCTCTAGTTCCTTGCCTCGGCAACGCTCCGCCTCTATCCTCTTCTCCTTATGATCCTTAAAGACCAAGTTGCACTAATCACCGGGTCGGGCCGCGGCATCGGCCGTGCCATCGCTCGATTATTTGCCGCGGAAGGCGCTTCGGTATTCCTGACGGCGCGCACGAAGGCGGAGTTAACAACCACGGTGAAAGAAATTTCCGGCCAAGGCGGACAAGCGGAATACTCGCTCGCCGATCTTGCACGCGAGGCAGATTGCACGCGCATCGTTGCGCAAGCCCGGGCACATTTCGGTAAGATCGACGTCCTCGTCAACAACGCTGGCCACTACGGCCCGGTCGTGCCCGTCGAAGACTATCCCCTCGCGGATTTCGACAACGTGATCGCCGTACACCTGCGCGCGGCATTCCTGCTGAGCAAACTCGTCCTCCCAGAAATGTACGCGCGCAACTCCGGAGTCATACTGAATATCTCGAGCCTCTCGGCGAAAGCAGCGTTCCCGTGGGGCTCCGCCTATGCCGCTGCAAAAGCGGGCATGCTCGGCCTGACGAGAATCACCGCCGCCGAAGCCGCCCGCAAAGGCGTGCGCGTCAACGCTATCTGCCCCGGCCCCGTCACCGAAACGCGCATGTCCAAGGAATTAGGCCAGACCCTAGCCACAAAGCTAGGCGTTAGCCCTGAGGAACAACTAGCCGGGTTCCTAAACACAATTTTGCAAGGCCGCGGCCAGACCGCCGATGAAGTAGCCCGCGCCGCGCTCTTTCTATGCTCCGCACAATCCAGCGCGATCACCGGCCAATCTATCAACGTCGATGGCGGCGCCGCATTTTTCTAAAGATATTTATATAAATGGATTCGCAGGGTCACGGCATGCCGTGCGCGTGGGCCTTTCATTCAACGCGAGGCGGGCGGCAGAACTTGAATGGTGTGCAACCAAGTCTCCACCAGCTGAGGCCACGCTGTAACAGGGAGCTCGGTGCGGCGAAGCCCGTAACCATGCCCCCCTTGCGCATAGATGTGCAATTCCGCAGGAACTTTGGCGTTCTTTAACGCAAGAAAATAAACGATTGAATTTTCAGCATGCACCGAGTCGTCCTCTGCCTGCACGATGAACGAAGTAGGCGTCTGCTCCGTCGGATGGATGTCTGCATTGGCCGCGAAGTTCTGCTCCGCGATCGCCAGGTAGCCTGGATAAACGATCACCGCAAAATCAGGCCGGCAACTAATCTGGTCGGCTGCATCCACCGGATCGTAAAGGCGCTTATCGAAATGCGTGCTAAGCGCGGCCGCAAGGTGAGCACCAGCGGAGAATCCCAGAACGCCTATGCGCTTCGGGTCGATATGCCACTCCGCAGCGTGAGAGCGAACAATGCCCAGCGCACGCTGCGCGTCCTGAAGCGCAGCTGAGGACTTCGGAAATGGCCCAGTGCCCGGCACTCGGTACTTGAGCAAAACGCACGTTATGCCCGCTGAGTTAAGCCATTCGCAAACTTCAGTGCCTTCGAGATCAATCGCCAGAATGCGATACGCGCCTCCAGGAAACACAACGACGGCCGCGCCAGTATTCTTGTCCGCGGGCGTGTAGAGAGTAAGCGTAGGAGTAGAAACATTCCCAAGACGAACAAGCGGCTTGCCCGCGATGAGATTATCCTTAGCCGTCGTCGTATCAGCCTCCGGTGCAGGATGGGCTGGCGCTCCGGGCGCTCCATGCGGCCACACATCCAGCGTCGTGTGGTCTGACGCAGGCGGCCACTGCGCAGATAAACTCGTGGATATCCCAACGACCGCCGCGAGTAGAATCAAAAAATGGCGCACGATGATGACCTCGGCCCTAAATTTCGCGGAGAGGATGGTAGCACGCAGCGTGAATGAGCAAAGATCCTTCCATCGGACTTTGCCACTCAGCACGATGGGCTACAGAGAACTGTGCCCTTGTTTCAAGTTCCAGAGGGCAGCCACTAGCGCGTCGATTTCTTCACAGGTGTTGTAGAGCGCCAGCGATGGCCGCACCGTACTCTCGACACCGAAGCGCCGCAGAATCGGTTGAGCGCAATGATGCCCCGCGCGTACGGCTATGCCCTGGCGGTTGAGTGCGGCGCCCACGTCCTCGGTACGGAAGCCATCCAGCACAAACGACAGAACCCCGGCCTTCTCCCGCGCCGTTCCAATCAAACGCAGCCCAGGAATGCGCTGCAGCGCTTCCGTCGCGTATATGAGGAGATCGTGTTCGTAACGGGAAATGTTCGGCATGCCGATGCGATCAATATAATCGATTGCCGCACCAAGCCCGACCGCATCGGCGATGTTCCCGGTGCCCGCCTCGAATCGCCCGGGCGGTGGCTGATAGGTCGTCTTCTCAAAGGTGACATCCTGAATCATGTTGCCGCCGCCGTGCCACGGCTGCGTATTTTCCAGCACATCCAGCTTGCCGTAGACAACTCCGATGCCTGTCGGCCCAAACATTTTGTGGCCGGAAAAAACGTAAAAATCGCAATCATAGAGTTGCACGTCGGTTCGCATATGCGACACCGCTTGCGCGCCATCCAGAAGCACTTTCGCTCCATAGCGGTGCGCCATCTCAATCATCTCTTGTGCCGGAGTGACGGTTCCGAGTGCATTCGAGACTTGCGCAAACGCCACAAGACGAGTGCGTGGCCCAAGGAGTTTTTGATATTCGTCGAGCAGGACCTGCCCGCTGTTGTCTACGGGCGCCACGCGCAGCCGCGCGCCTTTCTCCGCGCACAGCATCTGCCACGGAACGATGTTGGCGTGGTGTTCGAGCCAGGTGATGACGATCTCGTCGTCCTTTTGAATGTTCTGCCGGCCCCAGCTCTGCGCCACCAGATTGATGGCTTCGGTCGTTCCGCGCACAAAAATGATTTCGCGCACCGTCGAGGCATTTACGAATCGGCGCACTTTTTCGCGCGCAGCCTCGTAGGCATCCGTGGCTCGCGCCGCTAATTCGTGAGCAGCCCGGTGAATATTGGAATTCTCGTGAGCGTAAAAGCCGCTCAGCCGGTCGATCACGCTCTGCGGTTTCTGCGTTGTGGCGGCGTTGTCCAGCCAAATCAGAGGCTTGCCATGCACGCGTTCCTGCAAGATCGGAAAATCACGCCGAATAGCCTGTACGTCGAATGGCCCGGAAGAAACATTCAATCCGGGCAGCACAGCGGATGAGACGCGGAGCGGTTCGCCGGAAGGCACCGTTCCACTGGGAGCGAGTTGGCGAATCTCGTCAAGAAAGGCGTAAGAAGCCAGCTTGTCCAGCGCACCGATCTGCGGCGCCGCGCCCGAAACTTGCGGCGCGCTAAGGTAGGAGCTCGAATCGCTGATTTGCGGCGTCGCCGTCGAAGAAAAATTGTTCGCGAGAGCACGCAGCTCAGTTTCGCCTGGAATCTTCACCGCTGGCAAAGGCGCGGCTGCAGGCAAGGGGGAAGCAACCGGATAGGAAAACAGTGGCCTGATTTCGTCGAGAAAAGAAAATGAAGCCAGTGAAGAGAAATTCGTCGCGCCCGCTCCCCCCGGAATTTCAGGCAGCGGCACAGGCGAAAGCCCCGCCAACAGCGACGTCGCCGCTGCCGGCGCGAGCGATGCGGGGAGAGCACGCAGCTCCGCCTCGGAAGGAATCGAGGGCGACGGCAGAGATGCGAACGTCGCCGCATTTCCCAAATCATTCAGCGCTTCGGGCGCACCTGGCACGGGAGCACTTGGTGGAGGAAAAACAGCGGCACTTTTCTCCGCTTGCGAGAACCCGGGCAACGCCGTGAAGAACTCGTTCGCCATGCGCGCCAGAACGCCAGGATCTGGAACGCCCGCGGGAACACTCATGTTCTCGCCAGGCAGAACGGTTTCAAATGCTCCTCCCGGAAAGCGCGCCGCGTTTTTTCCGGAATCACTTGTACTCATGATAATGACCGACTTCGACGTCCTCGAGCGCAGCAATCGCGTCGTCCACAAGAATCGCCGCAGAGCAATAGAGCGAAATCAAATAAGACGCGATGGCTTTGTTACTGATGCCCATGAAACGCACGGACAGTCCAGGAGTCTGCTCGCCAGGCAGCCCCGGCTGGAACAAGCCAATCACGCCCTGCTTCTTTTCTCCGACGCGCAGCAAAAGAATGTTGGTCTTCCCGCCGGGATCTTTGGCCTTCTTGTTTCCGTCGATATAAAGCTTGTCGGAAGGGATCAGAGGAACGCCTCGCCAGGTTACAAAGGGCGTGCCAAACAGGGTGACCGTGGGCGGAGGCACGCCGCGGCGCGTGCATTCGCGGCCGAACGCCGCGATGGCGCGCGGGTGAGCCAGAAAAAACGAAGGCTCTTTCCAAACTTTGGTGAGCAGTTCATCCAAGTCGTCCGGAGTAGGTGCACCCTTGCGAGTCGAAACGCGCTGGCTGGCGGGAACATTCTTCAAAAGCCCGTAATCAGGATTATTGACGAGTTCGCCTTCCTGGCTTTCCTTCACATTTTCGACTGTGAGCCGCAATTGCTCGCGCACCTGATCGTAAGGGCTGCTGTAAAGATCGGAAACGCGCGTGTGAACATCGAGTACCGCAGAAATCCCGCAAAGCGTGTATTCCCGAGGTTTCTCCTCATAGTTGACGTACGTCTCCGGCAATGCTTTTTCATCCTTTTGGCCGCACACGACATCGACGGTTTTATCGTCCGCCACGCGGTTGACGCGCAACGTCCCCGCTTCGAGTGGCTTCCAATCCAAAAATCGCACCAGCCAGCGCGGCGTTATCGCTCCATATTGCGGCGGTGTCTTTGTAACATTGGCAAGTTGAAATGCTGCGCGGTCGCCCAGCGCGTGTTGGGTCGGTGTGTCGGGCACGGAAAATCTCCTTTAGGTCAGCAGGCTCCGAACGACATCAGAGCTCGTTTGCATTCGCAGCAAACAAAGTGAACGGAAATGCTCTCGACAGGACGATACGCCTCTCGAATCCTGTTCATTGCCCATGAATTGTAACCGCGTCCAGCGAGCGCTGGAAGCTCGAAATTCTGTGAGATCATACTCGTGGCCGCTCAGCCGAGCACGTTCGCCCCGGCACCTTGCGTGCCTTACAATTCGCGCCTCCCGCCATTCTTGGTAATTCTCGGCGCCTTTGTTATGCTCCTCCAACTCGCTTATCGAAAAAAAGGGAAGTGCCATGCGCTCTTCAAGAATATTCGCCTCAGCCACGATCCTCGTCGCGGGCGTAGCTTTTTCCTCGTTCGCCGGGGATAAAGATAAAAAAGAATCCGCCGCCAAGGATTCTCCGCGTCCATCCTATGAAATGCCTCAGCCGGAAAAAGAATCTCTCGACCTTGCGATGTACCAGAGCATCCGCGAGGAAGCGCTCCTCCACTCGCACATTATGGAGTATGCCTCCGCGCTGACGGATGGCATCGGTCCACGCCTGACAGGTTCGCCGAATTTGAAACGCGCCAACGAATGGACGCGCGACCAATTCACCGCCATGGGCTGCACCAATGCGCACCTCGAAGATTGGGGCGAATTCGGAATGGGCTGGCAGCAATTAAACACGTGGGTGCGCATGACTTCGCCCGACACGGCGGTGTTCATCGCCCAAGCCGCACCGTGGTCGCCGGCTACAAAAGGCCCCGTCACCGCTTCAGCGATATGGGTCGACATCAAGGACGAAACGGACTTCGAGAAATACAAAGGTAAGCTTGCTGGGAAAATCGTCTTCCTTGGCGAGATGCTCGAAGTGAAGCCCGTCGACAAACCGCTCTTCACGCGCTACGAAGACGCTGATCTCAAACGGATCGAAAGCTATCCAACCGACTTGAGCAACCCTTTTTCCTTTGCAAGCTTTCTCAAGATTGTCGCCTTCAGGGAAAAAATCGGCCGCTTCCTAGCCGCCGAACAAGCCGTCGCCGCAATCACACCCAGCCGCGCGGGCAGAAACAACGGCGGCTCGGGCGGTACCATATTCGATGACACGCGCGCGGGCTTCGGATGGCTGATTTATCAGCGCGAACATGCAGATGCCCTGCCCGTCGCGGTGACCGCGATTGAAAATTACGGCCGTGTCTACCGTCTTCTGAAAGCCGGCGTCCCGGTGAGCATTGAACTCAACATCGACACAAAGTTCACGGGCGACCACGAACACGGCTTCGATACCATCGCCGAAATCCCGGGCACCGACCCAAAACTGAAGGACGAAGTCGTCATGCTCGGCGGACATCTTGATTCCTGGGCATCCGCCACCGGCGCGACCGACAACGGTGCGGGAACACTCGTCGCCATGGAAGTGATGCGCATTTTGAACGCGCTGCAAGTGAAGCCCCGCCGCACCATTCGCGTCGGCCTCTGGACCGGCGAAGAAGAAGGCGAGTTCGGCTCCTACGGCTACGTGAAGCAGCATTTCGGCTTTGTGCCGCGTTCGAATGATCCCGACCAGTTGTTAGTCACCGAGTACGACCGCGATGCCGCCGGCCCTATCCAACTCAAGCCCGATCATCAAAAGCTGTCCGCCTACTTCAACTTGGACAACGGCAGCGGGAAAGTTCGCGGAGTTTATTTGCAAGGCAACGCGGCGATCGCTCCGATTTTCGCGCAATGGATCGAGCCGCTGAAAGATCTCGGGGTCGCCACCCTGACGATGCGCGACACCGGCGGCACAGATCACGAAGCTTTCGACGCCGTCGGTCTTCCCGGATTCCAATTCATCCAGGATCCGCTCGATTACGATTCGCGCGCCCATCATTCGAACATGGACACCTACGAGCGCCTGCAACCCGAAGACCTGGCACAAGCCGCGCTGGTCGAGGCCACTTTCGTCTACAACACCGCCATGCGCGACCAAATGTTGCCGCGCAAACCGCTGCCGCATCCCGAGCTCGAACCCAAGCGCATACAGCCGCTCAAAAACGTAATGCCCGGCACGGAAACTAAGGATTAAGCCGCATGACTTATTTGGAAGTGTGTCCGTTTCCGATCTCCAGGCTAACTGGCTGCTGGCGGCCCTCAGTTCATCTAAGAACGAAAAGCCACCTAGTACGCGCTGGTGTTCCAATTTAACAATAAATTCCTGTGGGCCCTCTCCACATTGAACGGTTTCTGCAAAATGGACGGGGCTCTGTTCTCATCAAATAACTTGTTTCGCCTATGTTTCAGCGTTAGAGTCAACTCCGACATAAGCACATGCGTGCCCTACGTATGCTTGCGGTGCTCGCAATTGGGGCAATTGCCCTGACTTGGGTCGTCCTCGCGCGGGATACTCCACAACCACAGACGCTTACTCCAGGCGAAGTTCGCCTCAGCAGCCACCCTTACGTACTTGGCGCGACCCTCCGGGCGGAGAGCCGCATGGTCGAGCTTGAAGTCGTCGTGCGCGACAGCCACGGGCGCGCAGTCCCCGGCCTTACGAAAGACGACTTCGCCGTATACGATTCCGGCAAGAATCGCGATCTCGCAGCGTTCTCTGTCGATACCCTCAACGAGGCACTGAGTGCTTCCCCAAGCTCTGCAAACCCGGTGCCGAGCACAGCCGCCCAACCGGCCCCTGCCCACTCGAAATTACCGGCCCAGGATGTCTCCAACGGCAGATGGATTGCCCTTTTGTTCGACGACCTCAATACCGCGTCCGGCGACTTGGCCCACGCCAAAATAGCGGCATCGCGTTTTATTAAGGAAGCTGCTCGGAGTGGCGACCGTATCGCGGTATTTACTACGTCGGGCGGAAGGATCACTTCTTTTACGAGCGATTCAGAGGCCATCCTCACCGCCCTGAAAAACGTGCAATCGCATCCACGCATGTCACCGGGTGGCTTGGCGCCCTGCCCCAGAATCACAGTATATGATGCCCTTCAAATTGTGAACGGCGACCCGACTGCCGAGAAGGCGAAAGTTGAAGAAGCGTGTGCCTGTGGTGGGTCTGCAGGTTGCAGGGCAGACAGCCAGCAGGATCTGGAGTATTTAAGCTCGATTCAGACTGACCGATCCGGGGACTCAGTAAGCACGGTAAAAGACGCGGTACGACGGCAAGCCCAGCAGACTTGGGACCGGGCGCAAGTGATTTCGCAGGCCACGCTCGACGCCATCAAGAGCAGCATCGACCTGCTTTCCAGAATGCCCGGAACACGCATGTTGTTGCTTGCTTCGTCGGGGTTTATCTCCGGCGCGGTTGATCAGCAGCAGGACGCCATTGTCAACGCGGCCCTACGGGCCAACGTGGTCATCAACTCGCTCGATGCCAAAGGACTGTATGCCGAAGCGCCGGGTGGCCCTATCAACGAGTCGGTGGAAGTCAGCGCGGTCACGACGGGCAGCTCCGTTTACCAGATGAGGTCGCTCGGAGACCGCCTCGATAGCCTCGACTCCCCCCTTGCGAGATTCGCGGAAAGCACCGGCGGGCTTCTCTTTCGCAACAACAATGATCTCGATCTCGGATTTCACCAACTAGGTCTCTTGCCCGAATACACCTATCTACTTGGTTTCACGCCATCTGAGGACGGCAAGTGGCACAAGATCAAAGTTGAGTTAAAGAACGCGAGCCACGATCTCGTCCAGGTGCGCCCTGGCTATTTTGCTCCGACTTCCGGAGCCAGCCAGCAGCCGCTAACCGCCGCTGAGAAAATGGATGCCTTAATGCGCGGCTCTGACGAGAAGACCGACCTTGCTGCCACTATAAGCGAGAAGCTCGGCACTGCCGCCTCCGGCGAACGACAACTCACCGTCCAGGCCCACATTGACATCCAAATGCTCCCCTTCGAACAGCAGAGAGACCGCCACGTGCAGAAGCTAACCTTCGTGGCCGCGCTCTTTGATTCGCAAGGCAACTTCGTCACCGGCAAGCAAGCCGATATGGAGTTGGCGCTGAAACCCGACAGTTTCAACCGTCTCTCAAAAACCGGCATCAATGGCATGATGCAGTTGGAAATTCCTCCCGGTACATACCGTCTCCGCATGGTTGTCCAGGAAGCCGTCCACGGCACCCTGAGCGCCACCAACCAAAACCTCCAAGTTCGATAGCGTCAATGAGTGATTGACGCGGCAATCGGAAACCAATCCAGGACCATGTTTTTTCGTTCGCGTGCAATCCCCGCCTCATTATGTTAGAAGCCCAAGCGGGATGGGAGTCTCCGTTTCTAGAACCGCCGTCGGTGTAAGCGCGCGCCGCCGCATTGCGCGGCGCCTCTTGCCGTTTCTCTTCACCCTTTTCGTCATCGCCTTTCTCGACCGCGTAAACGTCAGCTACGCCGCGCTCGAAATGACGCACGACCTGAACTTCAGCAACCGCGTCTTCGGCTTCGGCTCGGGAATATTTTTTGTCGGCTACTTGCTCTTCGAAATTCCCGGCTGCCTCATTGTCGAGCGCTGGAGCGCGCGCAAATGGTTCGCGCGCATCATGGTCACCTGGGGGCTCATCACCGTCCTGATGGCGTTCATTCGAACGCCCACGCATTTCTACCTCGTTCGAATCCTGTTGGGCGTCGCCGAGGCCGGTTTCTTCCCCGGCATCCTCGTCTACCTCACCCACTGGTTCCGCTCCGAGGATCGCGCAAAGGCTTGCGCCATGTTTATGATTGCCATTCCTGTCGCCAACATTATCGGCTCGCCGCTTGGAGGCTGGCTGCTCGGCGTGCATTGGTTCGGCCTGCAGGGATGGCGCTGGCTTTTCATTGTTGAAGGAATTCCCGCGATCGTCTTCGGCGTCATCACGGTTTTTTATCTCACGGACTGGCCGCGCGAGGCGCGTTGGCTTGCGCCGGAGGAGCGCCAGTGGATCACAGCGGAGCTCGAGCAGGAAGCGCTGGCCAAAAAAGCTGAGCGTTCGTACAGAATCTGGGAAGCACTCCTGCAGCCGACGGTCATTCAATTAACGCTGATCTATTTCTTCGCCGTAAGCAGCATTTACTCGCTGACCATCTGGCTTCCTACTTTTCTCAAACGCGCATCGGGCATGTCTAATCTCGCGGTGACAATGCTTTCGATCATTCCGTATGTCGCTGTGCTGCTCGCCATGCTTTTCAACGGCTGGCATTCCGACCGCACCAACGAGCGCCGTTGGCACACGGCCATTCCCCTCATGCTCGGCGTCGTCGCATTTACTCTGACGATTCTTGGCGGATCCCATTTTTGGTTTGTATTTGCGTGCCTCACTGTCGCCTCCACGGCCAACGCGTTCCTCCCCTCCTTTTGGCCAGTTCCTTCGGCTTTCCTCGGCGAGTCAGCCGCAGCGGCATCCATCGGTCTGATCAATTCGATTGGAAATCTCGGAAGTTTTGTAACGCCTTCGGTGATCGGGTATTTCCTGGACCGCACGCACTCCTTCACTCCAGGGTTTCTCTACGTCATCGTGAGCCTTCTGATCGCGATCTTTTTGATTCTGACTCTGCGCATGCGCCCCGGCCAAAGCAGGACGAAACCCTAGAGTCGCGTTTCTCCGAGACCGTATTCTGAGAATGTCGGCTATTCGTACCGAAGCACGATGATCGGGTCGACTCGAGTGGCGCGGCGAGCGGGAATGTAACAGGCCACGAACGCGGCTCCAGCCAGCACCAACGCCGCTGCGCTGAACACCAAGGGATCGGTTGCCTGTACGCCAAACAGCAAGCCCGCGAGCAAGCGCGTGAGCGCAAGCGAGGCGGCGACACCGATAGCGATGCCGATCAACGTCATGCGCATTCCCTGGCCAACCACAAGCCGCAGAATATCCGTGGGCCGCGCGCCAAGCGCCACGCGGATTCCCATTTCTTGCTTCCGCGCAGTCGCGGTGTATGCCATCACACCGTAAATTCCGATCGCGGCCAGCAACAGTGCAAATCCCGCAAAAATCCCAACGAATTGCATCGTCAATTTTGGCTGTGCGATTGAAGCGCCGACGACTTCTTCCATGCTCGAAATTCCGGTGACGGGAAGAGTGGGATCGATCTCCGCAATCTTCGCGCGCACGGCGGATACGAGAGCCTGCGAGTTGGCTTCCGATCTCACAAGCAGCGTCGTATTGGGCCAGGGAACTTGCGCCATCGGCAAATACATCTCTTCCACGTTGGCCGCGCTCAGGGCGTTGAATTTCACGTCGGCGACGACGCCAACAATTTCGCGTTGCACCATATCGCGCGAATTGGCGATATGTCTCCCGACGGGGTTTTGCCCAGGAAAAAAGTGCTTTGCCGCCGTCTCGTTTATGACTGCAACCGGCGATCCGCCAGCGATATCCTTTTCGTCGATGGTTCTTCCACGCAGAAGCGGTGTTCGAACCGTTTCAAAATATCCCGCGCTGACCTGCCGCACCGCACTCGTCGGATCTTTTCCAACCCCTTCGCAAACGCGTCCTTCCGGGCAAACAAAAACATAGCGCGCGCCGCCGCCAAGCGGCAGATAACTCGTGATGCCAGCGTCCCGAACTTCCGGCATTGCTTTCACGTGCTCAAGCAGCTGCCGATAGAACTGCGCCTGCAGCTCCGGCTGCGAATACCGGCTGGGCGGAAGCGTCATTGGAAACGCCATCAAGTTTTCAGGCGAGAATCCTGGATTGACGTGCATCAAGCGAGAAAAACTTTGCATCAAGAGGCCCGCGACGGTCATCAACACAAGCGCGACGCAAATCTCCGCCACGACCAGTGCGGCGCGGAACCGCCCCCGGCTGCCTCCTTCCGAGGACCCGCGCCCACCCTCCTTCAATGTCTCGTGGAGATCTTTCTTGGATGTTTGGAGAGCGGGAACGAGTCCGAAAACAATTCCGGTGAACACGCAGAGAAGCAGGGAGAAAGCCAGAACAACCGCGTCGACCTTCGCTTCGGCGAGGCGCGGCACCGTGCCAGGGCTGATCGAACGCACTGAAGGCAGCAGCGCGATCGCTAGCAAAACTCCCAGCACGCCGCCGCACACTGAGAGCAGGATGCTCTCGCTCAGCAACTGCCGCACCAGCCGGCCGCTGGAAGCGCCAAGCGCCTTGCGCACGGCGATTTCCCGTTCGCGCGCCGTGGCGCGCGCCAGCAAAAGATTCGCGACATTGGCGCACGCAATCAAAAGCACGAAACCCACCGCCGTAAGCAATACAAGCAACGAAGTACGCAGACCGCCAACAAGACTATCTTCGAGAGTTTGCGCAAAGATTCCGAACTTCGTCGCGTCCGCGTTGCTGCCGAACTGCTGCTTATAGCTCGCGTTGATGGCGTCCAATTCTGCCTGAGCGTGCTTCAGAGTTTCGCGTGGCCGCAATCGCGCGATCATATTGAAGTAGCTCGCTCCGCCGCGAACCTGCGCGGGAGTCAGCAGAATCATCTCTGAAGGCCGCGGCAGCCAAACGTCAGGCTCCGGAAATTGCAGTGGGAAACGGAAACTCGCGGGAAGTATCCCGACGATTGTGGCGCTTTTTCCGTCGAGCACCAGCGCTTTACCCAGCGCTGCCGGATCGCCCGCGAAATGGCTGTGCCAGAATCCGTCCGAGATCACCGCGACGTCGGGGCCCCCATCCTGTTCTTCCTCGGGCAAAAAAACTCGCCCGCGTGCTGGAGAAATTCCCAATACGCGAAACAAATCGATGGAAGCCCGAGCGCCATTCGCAGCCTCTGGTTCGCGCTCGGTAACCAAACTCAGCGTGAGTGAATAGTAGCCGGCCATACTCTCAAGAGTTTTGCTTTGTTCCCGGATTTGCGTGTACTTCGTGTAGGACATGAGGGCGCCGCTGGCATGCGTTTTGAGGTCGATCTGTGTCAGGCTGATAATTTGTCCAGGATCTCTGTAAGGAAGCGGCTGGAGCAGCACCGTGTTGACGACGCTGAATATCGCAGTGTTCGCGCCAATTCCCAGCGCCAGCGTGAGCACCGCAACGGCCGTGAAGCCGCGATTTTTCGTCAGAATGCGGACCGCGAATTTAAGGTCTTGCCATAGAGTTTGCATTGTCCTCTTCCGTGTGGCGCTGTTCGAATACCAGCATAGTTAGACGCGCAGCGCGCTCGCGCGGAAAGCCGCCTGACGGAAAAATCCACAGGAGAGATACCTCACCTCTCCGGAGCCTCATCGCACGCTTCTGTCAGATTTCGCAATCAATCGTTTTGCTTTGCCAGATGACCCCGCGTTCATCCGTAATCGCAGCGTAACCGCAAGGCTTGCCTGTCATATCCTGCAGCATGACGTCATAGCCTTCTCCGTTTGCCGTTAAATTCAGGCGCAGCGACCATCCGGGTAATACTTCGGAAGAAGTCGAAAATTCCGCGTTGGCGAGTTCTGGATCGAAATGAGCGAGCCCCGCGATCACTCTGCTCCCATGAAACTGTTCGCCTGCGAGGAGCGCATCCCAAGTCAGATAGGACCCGTGCGTCATTTTGTAGCTCACTTCAGCGGTATTGATGGCGCGCAAAAGGTTGATGGCAACGCTGTGCCTCGTGTGGTCAGCCTCAGAGGTTTGACGCGGAGCATTTTGACTCGACAACGGAACTGCCGTGGACAGAAGGAAAAATGTTGCAACGGCCAGTGAAATCGATTTTGTTCTCATGTTCCACCTCCATGACACAGGAACTGCATAAAACATACTCTTCTCGTGTGTCACAGTCTATGGACTTACACTCTGTGCTAACTAGCGCAATTCGTTCTTGTAGACCACGCCGGCCTTCATCACGAATTTCACTCGCTTGAGCTCGGTGATGTCTTTGAGCGGATCGCCGCTTACTGCGACAATGTCCGCCCACTTGTCTTTTTCGATGGTGCCCACTTTGTCGCTCCAGCCAAGAAGCTCCGCCGGCACAACCGTGCCCGCGCGAATGGCCTGCATCGGCGTCATGCCGTAGTTCGCGTAGTAGACGAATTCTTCCGCCTCGTTGAGTTGTTTCCAATCGAAGCCGCCGGCGTCGGTGCCCAGAGCAATCTTCACATTTTTCTTCAGCGCCTTTTGAAACGCGATTTTTTCTAGATCGACCATTCTGATCCAGTTGCCGCCGCGGCCCGGCGCAACGTACGCGCCGACGGTAATCGTAGGAACCCAATAAACGCCCTTCTTTGCGACTTCGTCGAGTTCGGCGTCCGTGAATCCATCGCCGTGCTCGATCGTGTCCACGCCGGCGCGAAGCGCAGCCGCAATCCCATCGGAGCCGATACAGTGAGCGGCAACTTTTTTGCCGAGGCGGTGAGTCTCGTCGACAATGGCTTTGGCTTCCTCATCCGTGAAATTCACCATGCTGTGCAAGACGCCGTCGTCTTCAAAGTGATATCGCCGGTCGGAGTAATACTTGATCCAATCCGCGCCGTACATGACCTGTTCGCGGACGGCGATGCGCGCGCCGTCGACGCCGTCAACGGACTGAACTCCCGTCGGAACTTTCAATTCCCACGAATAGCCGAGAAGCGGATACATTCCGGTCGGAGCCATAGCGCGCGTGGCGACCTGCATACGCGGGCCGGGGACTTCGCCTCGAGCGATAGCCTGTTTCACGTCCACGTCGGCGTACATGGCGCCTTCTGTCTCGACATCGCGGATGGAAGTGAAACCGTTTTCGAGAGCGATGCGTGCATTCCGCGCCGCGAGAATGGCACGATATGGCGTGGATTGCTTCAAGAGTTGCTCGTCGTAATCAGCCGCCGTGATGTCGCCATTCAGGAGAACGTGAGTGTGGACGTCGGCGAATCCGGGAAGCACGGTAGCCTTCGAAAGATCGATCAGCTCATAGCCGGCAGGAGCTGTTCCTCCAGGGATTACGGAAACAATTTTGTCGCCTTCGATAAGAATCAGCGCGTTGAGGATAGGTGTGTCGCTCTTGCCGTCAATCAGGCGCCCAGCGCGGATGGCGATTTTCTTTGCGGGAGCTTTGTCTTTTTCTTGCGCAGGGCTTCCGGAACAAATCGAGAGCAGGAGTACTGTGGCAATCCCGATCAGCATAGCCAGTTTTGTTCGCCGGGTCATGACCATCTCCTCAGTGGGCTCGTATGTGTGCTTGTGGGCGCAAAGAGTAGCACAGAAGCAAGGCACCTCAAGCGTGGTGGAAAATTCCGCAGGGGAAAAGCTGGAGGATAACTTCAGAGAGAAGCGCTAAATTTTGCGGAGCAACACTGTGATCTATGTTCGCCCGAGCTCAAGCTCCGAATCGCTCCGCTGCCCGGGCCTTCGCTTTTGCCGCTTCCACTGCCCTGTCCCTCGGAGGTGCGCTGGTTTCAAGCGATTGCAGAAGACGAGCCGATACGGCTGCGATTTCATCTACGGCGGCCAAAAAGCGCGCCTCGTTTATCTTCGACGGCTTGTTAATTCCACTAATTTTTCGCACGAATTGCAGCGAAGACGCACGTACCTCCTCCGAGGTGACGGGCGGCTCAAAGTTGAAAAGAGTTTTAATGTTTCTGCACATGGATTACGGCCTCAAGTAGAGAAGTTCGTCCATTACAACCGAAAATAGAAATGCACGGCTGTAATCCGGCAGCGGCGGGAGGAATATCCCGCCGCTGCCCTGAATCGCGATCCTTACTCGGAGCGCAAGGCCTGAATAACATCGACGCGGGCAGCTCGCGCGGCAGGAAGCGCGGAAGCTAAAATGGCGGCCACGAGAAGAATGATCGCCGAGATGAATACGGGCAGTGGGCTGGGCATTTTCATGTCCAGAAGATAGCTGCCCGCCAAGCGCGCGAGGACGTAGCCGCCAACCGCGCCCGCAAGGATTCCCGCGGCGGCCATGATCGCTCCTTCGCGGATGACGCCCGCCAGCAGCCGGCTCGGCTGAGAGCCAATGGCCAGGCGGATACCAAATTCGCGCGTCCGCGCGCTGACGGAAAACGCCAAAACTCCCGCCACTCCGACGATCGCAATCGCCAGCGCAACGAGCGCGAATCCTCCGAAGACCACCGAGTTGAGCCGGTCCGGCGTCAGCACTTCGGCGCGAATGTCTTCGAGCGTGGCGGCTTTCTCAACAGGCTGGTCGGCGGACATATTGCGAATCAGTTGCGTGATCGGCGTGACCAGCCCGTAGGGGTTGGCGTGCGTATGCACAAAAAGACGGCCCGCGAAGAGGCCTTGCTGTTCCATGGCATTGTAGACCGTGAGGGTCGGCTGCGGGATTACGTGCGTGCTGTCCAAATCGGCGACCACTCCGACGATTCGGCGGGGTGTTGAATCCATGCCGATAAACGCGATAACGGGATCCGTCCACCAGAGATGGCGGTTGAGAGGATCGCGACCAGGGAACATCTTCTGCGCAAGGCTTTGACTGATGACGACCACGGGCTCCTTGTCCTTGCGGTCCAGGTCGTTGAAATCGCGTCCTGCCAGAAGGGGCACGCCAACCGCCGCGAAAAATCCAGGCGTCACGCTGCGGATCTGGGTACGAGGATCTTCTTCGCCGGGGCCTTTAGTGTGGCCGTCGGCCGAAAACTGCAATTGGAAGTCAAAAGCCGTGTCCCGCCAGGGAACGGAGTCGCCGACGGCTACGCCGTCCACGCCGGGTAGCTGAGAAACCCTGCGAACCGTTTCGTCATAAAAGTGGTTGATCTCGTCGAAGTTCTTTCCATAAGAGTCCACAGGAAGGTTTACGGCCAGCACCCGGGGTGTGTCGAGAATCGTACGAGCGTTCTGCATGTCGAGCAGAGTCTTCAGCAGCATGCTGGCGCCCGCGAGAAGCAGAAAGGAAGCGGCAATCTGCGTCATCGCGAAAAGACGTAGACGGCGATTTGTGCCGCCGGTGATGCGCACGCTGCCTGTGGCGAGTCCGAATCCTTGGGAAGAGTTAGCCGAAGGCAGACGCGGGACGAACGCCAGAAGGACGGCGGCGATCATCGCAAGTCCGGCGCCGACCCACAGCATGCTCGAATCTACGCTGAGATCCAGAGCGCGTATGGAGAAGCGCGAGGCGTAGCGAGCGAGAATGGCAACCATCGGACGCGCGAGAAGAACTCCGAGTAGAGCGCCGACTCCGCACAGCAGAACACTCTCCGCGAGAAGAGCGCGGCGAAGAGTTGCGTGGCTGGCGCCGAGAGCGGCGCGGATGGCGAGTTCGCCTTCACGGCGGACGGAACGCGCCAGGATAAGGTTGGCGACGTTGGAAACGGCGATGATAAAGACCAGTCCAGAGGCTGCGAGCAAAACGAGGAGAACCGTGCGCGCGCCAGAGGTGATCTGATCCCGTAGGCGCGTTGAGCTGATCTGGAAGTCGGCTTGCTTTGAGTAGGCTTCCGGATGCTGCGCTGTCATTGAACTGTACACGGTGCGCAATTCGGCGCGAGCTTGTTCGAGAGTGGCACCAGGCGCGAGTCGGCCGAAGAGTTCCGTCATGCGGTGGACGCGGCCCTCCACCATGGTCGCCGAGAGATGGTGCGGACTGGTCACGACGTTGCTCATGATCTCGGTCTCCGCGGGATAAGGGATGGAAGGCTCGAGTACGCCGATGACTGTGGCGCTTCGCGTCCCCATCGGGCCGCTGCCGAGGCGCACGGTTTTGCCGAGGACGCTTGGGTCGCTATGAAAGGCGGAGGACCAGAAACGATAGGTCAGAACGGCGACGCCGGCAGCTTTGGGACCATCGTCTTGTGGGCCGATGAGACGGCCAAGGACGGGGTGTAGGCCCATCACCTCAAAATAGGTGCCGCCGACGACGCCGGCCTGGACCTCGCGCGGTTCGCCCAGGCCGACCATGGTAAAGCTGATGGTCGAGAAATCGCCGAACTCACGAACGCTGCGGACGCCGGACTCGATGTCCTTCAGTTCCGGGACGGAGAAGTTGACGTTCGCGTTGCCGATGCCGAGCGCGCTTTGGCGAATATAGATGAGGCGATCCTCGTCGGCGTTGACCAGCGGGCGGAGAAGCACGCCGCGCACCAGCGTAAAAATGGCCGCGTTGGCGCCGATGCCTAGCGCAAGAGTGAGGATAACCGTGATAGCGAGGCCCTTGGCGCGCGCGAGCGAGCGAAACGCGATTTTCAGATCGTTGAGGAACATCTCGGGTTTGAAATTCATTTTCCCATCTCCTTAAATCAGCGCGCAATCAAAACGCGCAAAACCCTTTTCATCGCTGCCTACCTAGCTCCGCAGCGGAATGAGTGCGCGAACGCGGGGCTCGCGAAGGAAAAGTCCGCCCCAAACCATCACGCCAAGAACGACTGTCATAATGTAAGACGGATCGCCGATGCGAACGTTGGTGGCCGTCGCGCCGCCCAAATAGCCCGTCATTAAAATGGCGCCAAGAATCGCTGTGCGCGGAATCAGATATATCACGCAGGAGAGAAACTCGAGAACTCCAAGAGTGACGATCAGGCTCTCGGAATAACCCGCGTGCACAAACCCCTGGATCACCTGCGGTGGCCTAAGGAACTTGAGGACCGCGCTAAAGACCATGAGCAATACAGGTATGGCACTGATCACGCGCCCAACCCAGACCATCTTCTTCGAGATTGGAGCAGTTGCTTCCACGAATTCGCACCGCCTTACCGTTGGCCACTGTCCCCTTGTGGGGGCACAGCATGTTTACCCTGAGCTTCGAAGGGCCATGCCCCATCTCGGCTAGAACTCCAAAATCCTCGCTCGTTGTCTCTTCCGGCTTGCCAAAGTTAGCTTCCGCTGGATTCAGGCAGGCGATCGCTCCTGGCTCTCGCACAAAGCGCTATGCCGCCACCTCGGCTGCCTGCTCGCAATTGAGCATCCACGGAATCCCAAACTGATCCACCAGCATGCCAAACCGTGCCGACCAGAAAGTCTTCTGGATGGGCATCTCCACAGTGCCGCCCTCCTCCAACTCATGAAAGATACGCTCTGTTTCAGCGGGATCTTTCGTGGAAAGCGAGACGGAGAAGCCTTGCGGCGGTTGGTAACGGCCAGGAGGGGCGTCGGAACCCATCAGAATCATGCCGTCAATGTTCATGCGCGCGTGCATGACTTTGCTCCCCCATTCTGCTGGCACATGTCCTGCCATGGGCGAATCTCCATACGTGAAGACCGCTTCGATCTTGCCGCCGAGGCACTTTTCGTAAAACTTGAACGCCTCCTCGCACCGGCCGTTGAATATAAGATATGGATTCAATTGCATTTTGTCCTCCTCCTCCTGACTAGGACGTTTCGTTGCAACTTCTGTCTCCGCCCTTGTTTCGAATTTAGTACGAATTCATTGCTGACAGTCTTTTCTTGCTATTTCACTCCTTGATGGGAACCCGTACCTCCATGCCCCCCATCCCAGCGCAAAAATCGCATCACTCCTCTTTCACTGCCCGCTCTTTTCCTCAGCTCGTTCCTTCACGCGCATAAGCTGATGCTTCCAATATCGCTCGAACGTCCCCGCCCATTCATGCAAAGGCCGGATCGCCTCTGCATTCGTTCGGTAAAACATCTGCCGCCCTTCGCGCCGCGCATGCACCAGCCCAACATCCTTTAAGACGCGCAAATGCTTCGAAACGGAAGGCTGCTCCATCTCCAAAGCATCCACAATCTCTCCCACCGGCCGTTCCTGCAGCGCCAGATAGTTGAGTATCTCTCTCCGCCGCGGCTCAGCGATAGCGTTGAAAGCATCGGAAGTCGTAGCAGCGCGCGCCATGCACGCCACTATACATTCCCACATCGGAATGTGTCAACACCCTATTTTCCCCACTAAAAATCAGATTAAGCGCAAGCGCCAGCATAACGCCGGACTATCTCGCAGAAATTGGTATCGGACAATGGCCACTTGAAGCCGTATTCCCATTACCAGCATGACCAGAGGCAGAAGACGACGAGTGCAAAGACTAATGGCCTAGAAACAATAGTTCTTCGGGGGCCATGCGCCGCACCTGCCAAGATTCACGCGGCTCTTTGTTCACGCTGAGCTTGCACTCAACTTGGTCCTACAGAAAATCGCCACCAATATTCTGGCGGACCGGCTTCGCCGCCTCGAATCCTACGGAATTATCACCTCCCAACGGGATCCTGCCGATGGTCGAAAAATGATCTATGTGTTGACGGTCAAAGGAATCGATCTTGCGCCCGTGCTTACAGAAATGGTGCTCTGGGCCGCGCGACATGAGGAAACCGGCAACCAACCCCTGGTCCGCCAAATGCGCACCGCCAGGGAGCAACTCCTCGCACACGTGCGAAAACGCTGGGAGGGAAAACACAGTTCGCTCAATTCCTGACGGAGCCCAGGCGAATGGACTCTGCCAGATACTCGCCTAGCCGCGCCAAGGTCTGCTTCCCGCCTTCGATCGCGCCAAATTCCTTCACCACGAGCTCCCGTGCTTCTGCGGAATCGAAGACCATGCGAATGGTGACCTTCGTCTGGTCGCCTTCAACTTCAAAAGTCCATGTCGATTTGAAACTCGCTCCCGGGCCGCCTTCTTTCCCACCGCTGTGGGAGAAAACAATGCGTTTGTATTTGACGACTTCCGTAAAAACGCTCTTACCGGGATAGTTGGCGCCGTCTGGACCGTGCATCGTCTGACGCCATACTCCGCCCGGCCGAACATCCATTTCATGAATGGTCGTCGTGAACCCTCTTGGTCCCCACCATTTCACAATCTGTTTCGGATCGGTCCAGGCGTTCCAAACCATCTCGCGCGGCGCATCGAAAACCCGCGAGAGGACTATCTCTCGTGCCGCCAGCGCGGCCGCAAGAGAATTCTCGATTTCATCCGCAAGGCGGTAGAGGCTTTCGCTCCAACCCTGCTCCATTCCGGCGAGCGCAGCGGCCACCTGGGGAGTCAGTTTGAAATCCTTGGTGACCAGACGAGCATGTAGCGTGAGCTTTGTGATTCCGTGGAAGTCTTCAAAAGTAACGGTGTTGAGAATTTCCAGTGAAGGCTTGCCGTGCTCGTCTTCGAGGGCCGTGCCGGTGAAGACCAAGCGCTCCGGTTCAACGATCTCGTGGAACACGCCTTTCATGGGATGGATGGTGCCGTCAGGCCCGCGCATGTCGATGCGAATCAGGCCGCCCGGCCGGACATCCAGTTCGCACACCGGATTCGTGAATCCGCGCGGACTCCACCACCGCTGCACGTGTTTAGCATCGGTCCAGACCCTGAAGACCAGGCTGCGGGGAGCCCCTAAAATGCGAGTGAGGATAAGTTCCTGCTGGGCGTGGCCTGCGGCGGAACTACTTTTTGCTTCGGCCATGTTTCTTCTCCTTGGCTTGCACCTCGGCCAAATAGTCGTGCAAGCGGTCGAGTTTTTGCTCCCACGCCATGCGGTAGGCTTCAACCCAGTCGGCGACCTCCTTGAGAGGCGCGGCTTTGATGCGGCAGGGGCGCCACTGCGCCGCCCGGCCGCGCGTGATCAGTCCAGCTTGTTCAAGCACTTTGAGGTGCTTGGAGATAGCGGCCATGCTCATCTCAAAGGGCTCAGCAAGGTCAGTGACGGAGGATTCGCCGGACATCAAGTGAGCGAGTATCGCTCGACGGGTGGGGTCGGCAAGGGCTGCGAAGGTCGAGCTGAGCTTGTCGATTGGCATGTCGTATTTAACCGACTGGTTAAATACGACATTGCGGGAATTCTGTCAAGTGCTCTTTGTAGAGCAACTCGAACCGGGCATGAGATCTTAGTGGCTCTGTTTACATGCTCGGCACGGGAGTTGGTTTTCGAGGAAGACAGGCGAAGTGCAATGATGTTTTCTACTGGAGCAGGAGGTGGGATGCCAGAGATCGGACTCCTGCCCTTTGCCCG